>Ga0116175_1000175_pt1 | contig 49915 bp, 52 predicted proteins | sample AD_UKC125_MetaG_FD_89802 | JGI IMG/M metagenome (GOLD analysis project Ga0116175, IMG submission 89802) | Active sludge microbial communities of municipal wastewater-treating anaerobic digesters from USA - AD_UKC125_MetaG | ecosystem: Engineered > Bioreactor > Anaerobic > Digestate | place: USA... | reverse complement strand
GGAGGGACTTATTGAGCCAAAAAGAGGAGAGAATGGATATCGTGATTATTCACAAATGGATATTATACGATTAAAGAAGATTGTTATTCTTCGCAAGATAGGTCTATCCGTTAATGATATATTGGATATTTTTGATGGAGCAAAAACAATGGCAGAGGTACTTGGAGAGAATATTGTTAACCTTCAAAAACAAATCAACGAGTTGAATGGTGCAAAGAACCTGACTTGCAAGATGTTAGAAGATAAGGTTGAAATAGCTTCCTTTGATGCTGATTTGTATTGGAATATCATTGTTGAAGAAGAGAAGAAAGGAAACACTTTTATTGATATTGCAAAGGATATTTTTCACATAGAGAAGAAAATTGTAACAAGTTATTTTAGCTGGACATCTGTTGACGGTGAAATTTATGACTCTTTTCTAAAGATTATTTTAAATGTAGTGGTTGTTGCGGTTATTGCAGGATGTATTCTATGTATGTCAAGAGGGAATTGGAATATTAAAAATTTCTTAGGTGGTATCATTGGAATCATAACTATTTTGTTGGTGGAAGCTATTCTTAGTGTTTCTTTTTATTTTCTTGGAAAGAAATACGTATGGATTCGGGAGAATAGAAAAAAGGCTTTGGTTATAACATGTCTAATCATATGTGTTGTGCTTCTAATTATTAGTAATATTCCAGTGTAGTGTAACTATTTTACGTATAGTTTATGTATACAGTGACAAAGTCCCTGAACTGTCTGCGAATATTAATTCAAACAGTATAAAAGTGTACGTCCAGCGAAGCTGGCAAGTACTGACAGCAGTATTTTACCGAATATCTGGTGTTTTTTAGCTTTTTTATTTTACCCTTGCTACAGGCATGCACAGGTAATTTATTATGTCGGAGGTGCCGTTGTTTGAAAGCAACTTTTGAAGTATTGGAAAAGCTTTTATCTGCTTATTGTATTGAAAGCTTTGGAAATTCAGAGGAGGAAATTGCAGAAAAGGAAGCTGAATCAGGGATTAAATTTCCTAAATCACTTAGAGATTATTATAAAAAATTTGGAAAGTGTAATTATATAACTAAAAGTTGCAACAATCAATATGAACCGTTGCTACTGTACGAATTCTTTATCCCGGGTGAGGATTTTTTTACATCTGACAAGGATTATCCTGTATTTTATCAATGTGTAGAATCAATGATATATTGTGGAATAAAATTTACTGATCTTAGGCTTGAAGATCCACCAGTTTATATATGCGTATGGGATAAACCTGGCTGGTATTTGGAAAACATCTCACTGATCAATTTTCTTGTATGTAAGGCACTAATACAGATAGCTGTGGAAGCTAGACTCCCATATTGGGTGTACTTTAGAGAAAACATCTGGAAGCTGTCAGATTACCGAAAAGCCTGGCAGATCTGTGATAGTTATAATGAAATTGAAGAAAGCACAACAACTCCTGCATGGAAAATATTTATTAAGGATGATGTTTTGATTGTGTTTGAATCTGTACAAAATGAAAATGAGGAGTATATTACTGGAGTGAGTTTGGCATCATTTGATAAGGAAAACATAAAAAAAATGCTGTTCAGAAAAACACCGGCAGGTGAATTGCCTCAATATCAAACAAATTTGCCACTTAGTGAGATATAGAAACACGGGGACGGTTTGGAATAGAGTTTTTATATGCGCTTGGGACAATCACTTAAGTTCTTTTTGTTGTTTATCATTTATTTAATAGTCCATATACTCTTTAGATTTACCAACACTTTTATCGGGCTTTGCAACCTCAGCAGGAAGCAAGCCTTTTTTCTTTAGTTGGGTTTCTCAGCAGGAAGATTATATTTGGCAGTCATTATTCAAATAGTTACTAAAAGAATGGAAACGGTCATTTTATAATTCTTCTTTAAAAAAGAGAATCAATTATCATAATTAAATTAAGAAAGCATAGAAAATGAAACAAGGAACCGTCCCCGTGGTTCATAATGACACTCTTTATGATATAATTAAATTGTTAAATCAATATAAATAGATTGGTATAGGGAAGAGAAGCAAATCAAAGGAGTTAAGTCATGAAATATAGAAGTCTTTTATTCAAAACTTCAGATCCTTTTGATACATTTAATACCGAAGAGTTATTTGTTAAAGCCGTTAAAGAAAATAGTAAGTACCAGTATGATAACTGTCCTGAATATAAAAAAATACTGGAAAGTATGAATTTCAAGCCTGATTTTATAGAAAGTTATGATGATATTCAAAAAATCCCTTTTCTTCCGACATTATTTTTTAAAAACCATAATATATACTCCATGCCGTCTTATAAAATGATTAAAGCCACCTCTGCTGGGACGAAAGGGAAGTTTAGCAATATTGGCTTTGATTTTACCGGTCTGTTATGCGGCTTAAGAATGGTTCTTAAAATCGGAAAGTGGCGTAAATTGTTTTCGTTTATACCTGCCAATTACATTGTTTTTGGTTATAAGCCACATAGAAAAAACAAAACCGCTGTTACAAAAACGGCTTTTGGAGCAACACTATTTACACCGGCAATTAGAAGAACCTATGCTTTGAAATACAAAAAAGGAAAATATGTTCCGGACTTAGAAGGCATTGTTAAAGCAATAGAAAAATACAGCAAATCGAGATTTCCTTTAAGATTCATGGGCTTTCCTTCATATACATATTTTGTTCTTAAAATGATGGATGAACGAGGTAAGCGCTATAAATTAAAAAAAGGTTCCAAAATCATGCTTGCAGGTGGTTGGAAACAGTTTTATAAAGAGCAGGTTGAAAAAGAAGTTCTCTATAAACTTGCAAATAAGGTATTGGGGATTGAAGAAGAGGATATTATTGAGTTTTTCGGTGCGGTTGAGCACCCGATATTATACTGCGACTGTATTAACCATCATTTTCACGTACCTGCATATAGCAGGGTCATCATAAGAGATGTTGAATCACTGGAACCTGTAGAAAATGGAAAAATCGGCCTGGTCAATTTGATAACTCCGATGATTAAAGCAACACCTATATTAAGTGTAGTAACCGATGATCTGGGTATTCTTTATGATGGTGAAGAATGCGGATGCGGTATATTGTCACCTTATCTTGAAATCGTTGGACGCATTGGACTAAAAGATATAAAAACCTGTGCAGCCGGTGCGGAAGAACTGATAAAGGAAGTGAAACTATGATTCTTTTTAAAGGTGATTTATATCACTCAAAGGATCAAGAAATTATCCTTAATCAACTTGAAGATGAAATAAACAAAACCCGCAGGACAAAAATGCTTAACCCGGAAAAAGTAATCGTTGCATTGGAAAAGCTTGGTCAATCCATTGCTGAAGGCGAATTTGATGCTCTAATATCCCAACTGAATATTGAAGGGATAGAAAAGCATATTGATATCATTCTTATGTCACTTAAACGGGAGAATATAGAATATAAAGTAAAGACAGAACTTGGTGAGCACTATTTTGATATACAAAAGACAGACCCGCCTTTTAACCAAAAGAAACTGTGGATTCGCCCAATGCCATTGGGAACTTTACTTCATATTGCCGCAGGAAATATTGACGGTTTGCCGGTATTTAGTGTTGCTGAGGGCTTGATCACAGGAAATGTAAACATTTTGAAATTGCCTCAAGCGGATAAAGGCTTATCTATTAAAATCATTAAGAAACTGATAGAAATTGAACCTGATATTTCAGACTTTGTATACATATTTGATACGCCCTCAAGCGATCTTCATGCCATTAAAAAAATGGCAGAGATGGCTGACGGAATTGTTGTTTGGGGTGGTGATGCTGCAATATCTGCAGTGCGGCAATTCGCGCCGGTAGGATGTAAGCTTATTGAGTGGGGTCATAAGTTGGGCTTTGCATATATATCTGGATACGAGGACAAAGAAAAGGAACTTACAGCTCTGGCAGAGCATATTATTTCCACAAGGCAACTCCTTTGCAGTTCCTGCCAGACAATTTTTCTTGATACGAATAGCCAGGAAGAGCTCCATGCCTTTTGTGAAGAATTTTTACCTTATTTGGAAGTCGCGGCAGATAAATACCCGTTTCAATCCATTGATGTTATAGCAGAAAGAACTCTCCAAAAATATTATGAAAAATTGGATAATATTATTAGCGGAAGTGCAATACGTAACGATAGGGTTTATAAGGGAAAACACTGTAGTCTGACCATTTGTCCGGATAAGAATCTGGAACTTTCGGATATGTTCGGGAATTGCCTTGTAAAAGGACTGCCAAGAAGTGAATTGTTTTCAACGCTAAGAAAACATAAGGGCTATCTTCAAACAGCCGGGCTGATTTGTCAAAGAGAACGAAGAGAGGAACTTACGGATTTGCTGGCAAGGAGCGGAGTCGTCAGAATTATGCGTGCAGGAGATATGTCATCTGCATTTTGTGGAGAGGCACATGACGGAGAGTATGCTTTAAGAAGATACACCCGCATAGTTAATATACAATAGCCTTTAAGAATAGTTACGGTATTTCGCCCAGCGAATATACAAACAAGGGATAGATTTGTGATTATGTCAGTTGAATATCAGATAACAAATGAAACACGGAGACGGCTCCGTGTTTCATTTTATTTTCATTTATAGGATTTACCTATTATAATTATAACATAATTATATTTTACAATATATATTTTTAGTAATATGATTGAAGTAGAAAAATTTAAAAAGGATGAGTTAAGTATGGATGTTATATTGAAGACGAGAAAATTAAAAAAGATATCGGGAATTATTTTAATATTAGTTATCGTTAGTTTTTTTGCTTTATTTATTACAGGATGTAAATCTCAGCAAGAGGCTAGTGCCAGTAGCCGATATTATTACAGTTTTACGGATTCATTAGGAAATCAAATTCATTTAGAAGAAAAACCTCAAAGGGTTGTTTCTCTTGTTGGTTCTTATGCTGAAACCTGGCTTTTGGCAGGCGGGGAACTTATTGGCGTAACAGACGATGTGATAAAAGAAAGAAAAATGCATTTGCCTAAAGAAGTTCAAATTATCGGAACGATAAAAGAACCAAATTTAGAAGAAATTATTAATCTTTCTCCAGATTTTATTTTACTTTCTCCTGATATAGAAAGTCATGTAAAGATTTCCGAGACCCTTAAAAAATCCAATATAAACTTTGCATTTTTTAAAGTAGAACACTTTGAAGACTATTTGGCTATGCTTGATATTTGTACGGATATAACAGGGAATAAAGAACTCTATAAGAAAAATGGCCTTGAAGTTAAAAAACAAATTGAAGAGGTCTTAAGTAAAATTGATAAAAATGACAATCCTGATATTTTATTTATCCGTGCTTTTTCAACTGGTGCAAAGGCAAAAAATGATGACAATATGGCCTGTAGAATTTTAAATGATTTAGCTACAGTCAATATCGCATCAAAACATGAGTCACTATTAGAAGAGTTAAGTATAGAACTCATAATTGAGGAAGATCCAGATTATATTTTTGTTGTGACTATGGGGGACAGTCAAAAAGCTTTAGAAGCTTTAAAAGATGGAATAGCAAAAAATCCGGCATGGAATGATTTAACCGCAGTAAAAAATGACAGATTTATTGTACTTCCTAAAGAACTGTTCCATTACAAGCCAAATGCAAAATGGGGTGAAAGCTATGAATATCTTGCAAAAATTCTTTACCCGGATAAATTTAAATAAAAACAGCAAAAGCTATAACGCTGCCGTTATAGCTTTTCTTTTAATGTTATTAATAATTGGAGTATTTTTGAGTATAAGTTTTGGTTCTTCAAAAATATCCTTGTCAGAAATTTTTAATGCAATGCGGCAAGGAGATCCTGGTTCAAAAGTTTATAAAATTATAAGTTTTGTCAGGATACCAAGAACTTTAGCTGCAGTTCTTGCAGGCTGTGCTTTATCTGTATCTGGTGCAATACTTCAGTCAGTATTAAATAATTCCCTTGCCAGTCCAGGTATTATTGGTGTTAATTCTGGAGCAGGTTTGTTTGCTGTTTTAATTGCTGCTTTTTTTCCTGCAAATATATACTATACTACTTTTGCAGCCTTTACAGGCGCGTTTGTGGCTGTGTTATTGGTTTATTATATAGCTAAAGAGACTGGCGCATCCAGGATGGCTATCGTTTTATCGGGGGTTGCTGTATCTAGTTTTATTGGAGCAGCGACGGATACTGTACTGACTCTAAAGCCTGATGTTGTTATGGAAAGGACGGCATTTTTAATTGGAGGTTTTTCAGGCGTAACAATGGACAGATTAAGCTTTGCTGCTTTTTTTATCATTATCGCTTTTATTGTTGCCTTAATTTTAAGCTATGATATGAATATTTTGGCTTTAGGAGATGAAACAGCTAAATCTTTAGGTTTAAATGTTAGAAGATTTCGTTTTATATTTTTAATTCTTGTAGCTATGCTTGCTGGGGCTGCAATAAGTTTTGCAGGTTTACTGGGCTTTGTTGGGCTTATCATTCCTCATGTTTCAAGGTTTCTGGTAGGTTATGATAATAGAATATTAATCCCCGTATCCGCATTATTAGGAAGTATTTTTACTTTACTTTGTGATTTACTGGCTCGAGTTATTTTTGCCCCCTATGAAATTCCTGTTGGAATTATAATGTCATTTTTGGGCGGACCATTTTTTATTTATCTATTAATTAAAGGCAGGAGAGGACAGCTTTATGATTAAATTAAAGAATATCACTGCTGGATACAATAATGTTGAAGTTATAAAAAATATAAATATTGCATTTGAAGAAGCCAGCATTACAACGATTATAGGTAAAAACGGCTGTGGGAAGACTACTTTATTAAAAACAGCAGCAAATATATTGAAAGCTTTTAAAGGGGAAGTGATTCTTAAGGACAGGAATATTTCAAGCTTTTCAAATAAAGAGCTTGCAAAAAAGCTTTCCTTTTTACCTCAGATTAGAAAGGTACCCAATATAACGGTATATAATTTGGTTATGCACGGCAGATATCCTTATTTAGATTTTTTGCGTGTGCCTCAACAAAAAGATAAAGAAATTGTCCAAAAGACCATAGAAGACATGGCTCTTGGTAAGTATATCAATAAAAATATTTATGAATTATCTGGAGGGCAGCGTCAAAAGGTTTATATTGCTATGCTTTTGGCTCAGGATACAGATATAATATTTTTAGATGAGCCAACAACTTATTTAGATATTAATCATCAGCTTGAAATACTGGAAATAATAAAAAGGCTTAAAAAGATGGGGAAAACAATCGTTATGGTACTCCATGATTTAAACAATGCGCTTTCTTATTCTGATAAGATCTGTCTTATGGATAAGGGAGAAATAGTTATTTATGACAGTCCAGAAAAAGTATTTGAAAGCAGGGAAATTGATAGGGTATTTAAAGTTTATTCATCTCAGATTACTTTTGAGGATGAAATGCCTAAGCAGTATCTGTTTAATTTAAAATAAGCCAGCAAATAAAAAACTTTCATTGGTTCCAGATTTAATTGGACTAATGAAAGTTTTTTGTTTATTGTCTAGTTTTAAAGCATTTAATAATGAATGATATTAACAAGTGGCTCCGCCAGTTAAGTGAAGTTTTGCTTCCAGAATTTCCTCTTTTCGATCTAAAATATCATTTGATAATAATTGAGATTCTACATTTTCAAAAGTAAGTCTTTCAATCGTTTTAGAAAAACGTTCACCCGTTTTGCCTTGTTCTCTGTATAAAAGGATGGCTTTTTCGATTACACTTAAAACTTCATCTTTATCCGTGAAAATCTTGCTTAAGGGCTTGCCACGAGCTACACGTTTTCCCCATCTTCCTCCAATGTATATTTTGTAGCCAGCAGTTCCATCTTCGATGGAATCAAAATGACATTTACCAATACACAGACCACAATTGTTACATTTTTCTTTATTAATATTTAAAATGCCATCAATAACTTTGGCTGCATCCATTGGGCAAATTTCTTCTAAGGGACATTTTTTACAGCCATTACAAAAATCTTCATCAAAATTGGGTATTCTTTGACCCACTATGCCTAAATCGTTTAAGTCTGGTTTTACACAGCTATTTGGGCAGCCACCCACAGCAATTTTAAATTTATGAGGAAGTCTGACATCAGCGTAGCCATTAAAAAATTTTTCATGTATTTCTTCAGATAAGGCAAAAGTATCAATTAAGCCATATTGACAAGTCGTTCCCTTACAAGATACAACTGGACGAACTTTTGAGCCTGTGCCACCGGTTACAAGCCCTTCTTTAGCAATATAAGCCCTGAAGTCTTCTATCTTATCATAAGGGATGCCTTGAACTTCTACGGTTAATCGGCTTGTAAAAGTGACAATGCCATTCCCGAATAATTCAGCAGCTTCTGCTATACATTTGTTTTGAGCTGCTGTTATTTTACCGTTTATTGTAATGATTCTTCCTGAGAAGTTATTTGTTCCTTTATTGCGCAAAAATCCCAGTGCTTTTACTCTTTTTTCATCTGCTGGGCTAATTGTTAAAGATTCCATATTTTCAAACCTCCAAATATTTATTTTAATACGATAAATTATTAAAAGTTGTTCCTGCTTCAAGAACCCTGGTATTGTTGTAGCCAAAATTTTTTAAACGTTTTTGAAGCATATAAGCTCTTTTACCCTTTGCACATACTAAAAGCAGTTTTTCGTCTTTTTTATATCCGGGCAGATCTCCTTTTACTTTAGTAAGATCAATATAATCTGCCCCTTCTATACCTGGATAGATGGAAGCATCTATTATTTTAAAATCTTTGGCTTCTCCGGCGGCATAAGCTGCAGGAGTAATCGTTTCAAAGTCTCCACTAATCTTATTTAATAAGACATTAACAGTATGGGAAAAAGGATGAATGGCTGTTGAAAAAGGAGGAGCGTAAGCTAAATCCATATTTTCAATATCTTCAAGACTTGCGCCCATAGTGATAGCTGTGGCAGCAATATCAATCATTTTATCTGTGGCACCTTTTCCTAATACTTGTATACCCAATAATTTTTTAGTTTTTTTGTCTGCAATCATCTTAACAATAAATGTCGAAGAATCAGGATAGTAGTGGGCCTTATCATCAACAACGACAACGACTGATATTGGATTAAAGCCTGCCTTTCTTGCATCTTTTTCTGTTAATCCTGTTCTTCCTGCATTAATTTCTGGCAGCTTTACGATTGCAGTTCCCAAAACTCCAGGAAAAGCAATTTTACTTCCTAAAATATTTTTGGCAAGGATACGGCCTGCAATATTTGCGGTAGAACCCATAGGAGACCAGAAGGCTTCCTTTGTAATTTTGTTGCTTACAGAGCTACAATCACCAACGGCATAAATATCTTCAATATTTGTTTCAAAAAACTCATTTACTTTAATCGTATGATTTGGCATTAATTCAATACCAGAATCTGCTAAAAATTCTGTATTGGCTTTTATTCCACAAGAAAATATTATGGCATCAGCTTTTATGGTTCGTCTGCTTGTTTTAACTTTTTCAACTTTTTCTTCCCCAAGGACGGCTTCCACTTCTGTTTCGGTAAAAGTGATAATACCTTGTTCTGCCAGGTAGTTTTCAACATAGTCAGAAAACTCATCATCAAAGCCAGGAAGGATATGTTTTGCCATATCAATAATCATTATTTTAATTCCACAAGAAGATAAATTTTCAGTTATTTCAAGGCCTATATATCCAGCTCCGACGATAACAGCCCTTTTTATTTCATTACTGTCAACAGCATTACGCAAAGCGTAAGCATCATCAGGGGATCTAAGAAAGAAAACATTTTTTAAATGGATGCCATCAATATTTGGTTTGATGGCTCTTGCCCCAGAAGCAATAACTAATTTGTCATATTCAAATTTTAAAGGCTTATTTGATTTTAAATCCAGGGCATCTACCGTTTTTTCTTTGGGATTAACTTTTGTAACTTCATGTTCAGTTAATACTTTAACACCGGTTAATTCTGAAAAACCATCGGGTGTATTAACGATTAACTCATTGCCATTTTCAATTACCTTACCGACATAATAGGGCAGGCCACAGCCAGCATAAGAAATATCTTTGCTTTTGGTTAAAATAGTAACATCACAGTTAAAATTTTCGCGTTTTAGCTTTGCAGCAACTTTGCTTCCTGCTGCGACACCACCAATGATAAGAACCTTCATATTTTTACACCTCTTTATTTAAAAATAAAAGTTTACTATTTTAATGATAGCACTTGTTAAGTTAATAATAAAATGATATTATATGATTAAAATCATAGGAAAAACCTATCAATATTGATTAATCCATGACAGGAAGGTGGTAAGGTGACCATAAGGCATTTAAGAATATTTATAGAAGTCGCGGATACTGGTAAAATGAGTGCTGCAGCAGCAAAACTTTTTATTGCCCAACCTACAGTAAGCCAGGCCATTAGAGAGCTTGAAGAACATTATGGTGGACTTTTATTTGAAAGGCTTTCAAAAAAATTGTATATAACCCCAAAAGGAGAAAGGCTTCTTTCTTATGCGAGAAATCTGGTAAAGCAGTTTGATGATATGGAAGAAATGATGATACATGATAATTATGTGAAAAAAATAAGAATTGGAGCAACGAATACAGTGGGAGACTGTATTCTTGGAGATATTACGAATGCTTTTGGAAAAAGCAATCCCGAGATAGAAATCTATTCATATGTAAACAATACGAAGGATATAGAAGATAAGTTATTAAAATCGGAACTGGATATAGCCATTGTAGAGGGAAGAGTTAAGAGTCAGGATTTAATTTCTATTCCTGAAATTAATGATTTTTTGGTGTTAGTTTGTAGTACAAAACATCCTTTTGCACAAAAAAAAGAAATTAAAATTGAAGAAATTAAAAATGAAAGCTTTGCCATGAGGGAAGAGGGCAGTGGGACCAGAGAATTGTTTGAAAAATATATGCAAAAAAAGGGTATCCCCATAAGAATAGCCTTAGAGTCAAACAGTTCTTCTGCTATTAAAAAAGCGGTTATAGAAAATCAATATTTAGCAGTTATTTCAATCCGGCTGGTAGAAGAAGAAATAAAAAACGGAAAAATATATGTCATTGAAAATACAGAGCCTGATTGGAACAGGTCTTTTAGTATCGTATATCACAAGAATAAGTTTGTTAATGATGAAATGAAAGATCTTATCGAGATAGTAAAAGATTATAAGAATGTAGATATCCTAAAAGGAGTTAACACAGGGAAATTAATAAAATAAAATTTTAAAACACGGGAACGGTTACATGTTTCATCCGTGTTTCCACAATAAATCATTTATTGAAGGGAGTTAACTGATGTACGAAGCAGAGGAGTTAATTGCTAAGAGTATTAATAATATTGGTGGAAAAATAAAAATCGTTTCTGTAGATATACTGCCGTTAGTCCGTGAGCAGTTTGAAAAGACGGATATGAATAATGGAATGCTAAAGGATTACTTTAATTTTTCATTAGATGCCGATATCAAATCGTTAATTATTGTCGCGCTCCCATCTTCTCCGTGCTATGTCGAAATAGAATGGGATTTTGGAATTATAGAGGCGGATATTCCGCCTGTTTACATACATAGAGATCAACAGCTATCGATGATAAAGGAGACAGTAAGCAATGTTTTTGAACATTTTCATCTAAAATCATGGCCAGTTGTTTTTCCAAAGAAAATGCTTGCAGCAATGAGCAGCTTTGGTAAGTATGGGAGAAACAATTTGTTGTATATTGAAGGGATGGGGTCATGCCATCGCCTTACTGTATTCGGAACGGACATGATTTGTACTGAGGAAATTGAGTTAGCTTCAGATTTAAGAATGGATAGATGCAGTAAATGTGGCGTATGCATAAATCAATGTCAAACTGGTGCTATCGACAAAGAAAATATACAAATAGCTGTTGATAAATGTCTAACCTTTCATAATGAAAGGAAAAATCCGATACCGGACTGGATACAGAGTGATTGGCATAATAGCTTGATAGGATGTATTAAGTGTCAGGAAAAATGTCCTGCAAATGCAGGATTATGGAACAGGAAAAAAGTCGGGGAATTTTCATATGATGAAACACAGATGATTATAAAAGCTACGGCTTTTGAAGCGCTTGATACGGCACTTCAAAATAAATTATCAGAGTTAAATTTAGATCGTTATTTTGATGTTTTGTCAAGAAATATATTGCTATTATTGAAAGCCAAAAATTTATTGTAAAGTGTGATTAATAAAGCAGAATTACTTATATCGTTGGATTTATTCATGATTTGAGATATACAAAAATAAATTAGATTTGAGAAAAAATGTAGTTTTTCCATATCTCATTAATAAAGATAATTGTGCTGGCTTATACCTTTTTTTAGACGGATGATTTGAATGATTCCCAATATATCCTAATGTTTATCGTTTTTTTAGCAAGCAATTTCCTTATCCATTGATGTAAATTGAATGAACGACTGCTGGTTGAGAAAAAATTATCTCTTAGCCAGCATTATTTTATTTTGAAAGAGTTACAATAGTTATTGACATATGCCATAAACGACATATAATAAAGATAAATGGCATATGCTATAAACTGTGAGGAGGCTCTGGTTATTTTTGCTTTGAATGGGGGTGGATGATTATGGCAAGACCGATGAAATGGAGAAAAGTCTGTTGTTTACCCAAGATGAATAAATTTGGTCCTCTTGATACATCTGTGGATACAGAAAACTATGTGATCATGACCGTTGATGAGTATGAAACAATAAGGCTTATCGATTTGGAGAGATTTACACAAGAAGAGTGTGCCAGGCAGATGAATGTGGCCCGCAGCACCGTGCAAGGCATTTATAACGAGGCCAGAAAAAAGCTAGCTGAGTCGTTGGTTAATGGAAAGGTCTTGTTGATTGAAGGTGGTGAATACAGGCTTTGTGAAGGATTGGAAAATGCCTGCGGTCGTGGTTGCCGCAGGTATAGGCGAAGCAGATGCTTTACTGATGATGAAGGTCAAGCTGACTGATTATATAATAGGCGGATTTCATCTTTAAGCCCCTCGTCGGGAAGCAATGGGAACTCTCAGATGTAAGATAAAATAAGCAAGTACTTGATGGTTACAAATGCAAAGTTTTATACCTGTTATTATACATGTATAGAACCATATATCAGACTTAAAGCTGCCATGGGTGATTTTATTGCTTATCTGGCAGTAAAATAACAATCTAGAGTAAAGGAGCTAAGATTATGAGTGAAAATTGCAACCAAAGCTGTGGCAGTTGCTCGGAAAACTGTGCAGAAAGAAAGGAAAAGAAAAATAATTTCTTCGAGAAACCACATGAAATGAGCAGTATTAAGAAGGTTATTGGTGTTGTTAGCGGCAAAGGAGGAGTTGGCAAGTCGCTGGTTACTTCCATGCTTGCAGTTACTATGAATAAAAAGGGTTATCATACCGCTATTCTGGATGCAGACGTAACAGGACCTTCTATGCCAAAGGCATTTGGTATTAAAGAAAAAGCTACAGGAAGTGAACTTGGCTTATTCCCGGTAAAAAGTAAGACGGGTATAGATATCATGTCTGTAAATTTGCTTTTAGAAAATGATACGGATCCAGTTGTGTGGAGAGGGCCCATGATTGGCAATATGGTAAAGCAGTTCTGGACAGATGTTATCTGGAGTGATGTGGATTTTATGTTTATTGATATGCCACCGGGTACCGGCGATGTTCCTCTTACGGTATTTCAATCTATTGCTGTTGATGGGATTATTGTTGTAACCTCGCCTCAGGAACTTGTATCCATGATTGTGCTAAAAGCTGTTAAGATGGCTGAAAAGATGAATATCCCTATCATTGGCTTAGTAGAAAACATGTCCTATTTTAAATGCTCAGATTGCGGTAAGCAGCACAAGATTTTTGGGGACAGCCACATAGACGAAATAGCTGAAAAACATCATCTTAAGGTTCTTGCTAAATTACCTGTTGACCCGGAAATTACAGCTGCATGTGACAAGGGTATGATAGAGGACTTAGATGTCAACTGGTTTGATGACGTTGCAAAAATATTAGAAAAGATGGAGGAAAACTAAAATGATGAAAATTGCTGTAGCAAGTAACAAGGGAATGGTGACCGGACACTTTGGACATTGCGAAGGTTTTATGATTTTTGACGCCGAAAACAATAAAATTCTCAAAAGCGAAACCATTGTTAACCCCGGGCATAAACCTGGATTCTTGCCTAATTTTCTTGCTGACCGTGGTGTAAACGTCATCATCAGTGGTAGCATGGGACAAGGAGCGGTTAAGATTTTTAATGAAAGGAAGGTCGAGGTGATAGTTGGAGCAAGAGGTGATGCCAAGGCAGCAGCAGAAGAATATCTGCAAGGCACACTTCAATCTACAGGTTCTGTTTGTCATGAACATCAGCATCACGGTGGATGCGGGAAATAAAGCCGTATTTTGAAAGATTATTTTCTATGACTGATTATTGCACTGTACAAACAAAAAGATACCGTTTCAGTAGGAAAACTGACAGCGGTATCTTTTTATTTAATCAAATATTTACTTATATACTCAGCTGCTTTTTTGGAGGGCAATCATGAAACAGGGGGACGGTTCCTTGTTTCATCCGCAGTTCAATGAGCATTGCCAATGAAAAACTTCATGACAAAATGAAAATGGATTAATAAACTGTCCTCGCTGAGAAAAAATTTATTTATATAGATTATAGAGTTTTAGCTGTTAGAAAAGATAAACAGAGCAACTGCTTTATCAATAAGGCAAAGATTATGTTAAGTATGGAGGCTTATTTTAGAAAAGATTAATATGACTATATCTGATAAATAATCAAATATAAAAAAATTACTGTAAGCCTTAAAATATGAAAAGCGTTTACCATAAAATAAAACATAAATTATGATAGGAAGCAGGGGTTTTTGCTTTTTTCCATAATTCAAATAACAGCTTAAATAAAAAATGGAAACTGTCACTTAATAATCCTTGTTAAAAAAAGAGATATATTATTATAATTAATAAAAAACTAGAGAATGAAACAGGGAATCGTCCCTGTGTTTCCGTGTTTCACATGGAAACTTGACATAAAAGTTGATTACCTATTATAATTGTAATCAGTAGGTTACAGGTTAATAAAAAGCCTAATAAGAGCCTAAGGAAAAATTTAAGAAAGGTAAGGTATCTGCAGAAGATGTTCAATTAATTCACTTAACTAGGAAAATATAATTTGGGTAAGCCGTTGGGAAACGGCTTAGTAAGCATGTATTTTTACCTGTGAGTGGATAGTATTGACTTCTGTAGATAGCTTTTGATAACTATACTTTGCTGTAGATTTTGTTGCCTGAGAGAGTACTATATTTCTCGGCCTAAGGCCATGGGCAATAGATGATATAGTTCTTTTGGTATGGTTAAGATCTGCAAGGATACTATCCTCTCCGGTAATTTAGGAGGGGTTTTTTTATGTTGTTAGTAGAATGCAGAAATCTAAAAAAATCATATGGAGACCGTCTTATTTTAGATATTGAAAATCTACGTATATATGATCAAGATCGCATTGGTATTGTGGGAGTAAATGGGGCAGGAAAAACAACTTTATTGAATCTTTTAAGCCAAAGAATAGAACCTGATGAAGGATGGGTAAAACTCTATGGGAAATGTTCATGTATCTCCCAACTGGAGCCCCCTGAAGAAGAAACGATTCAGCAAGAAATGGCTTCAAAATTTAAAGTTCCCCCAATCTATCGGGAGAGTATGAGTGGAGGAGAAAAAACCCGCTTTAAGCTCGCGACCAGCCTAAGTAAAAATAATGCTATTATTTTTGCTGATGAACCCACTAGTAACATGGATATTGAAGGGATTCAATTAGTTGAAGACTCCTTAGCCGAATTTTCCGGAGCCTTAGTCTTGATTTCTCACGATCGAGATTTGCTGGATAGCCTTTGCAGCAAAATAATCGAAATAGAAGATGGGAAAATCAAAAGCTATTCCGGCAACTATAGTGAATATATTAAGCAAAAGACGAAAGAGCGAGAGCGAGCTCAATTTGAATATGAGGAATATGTTAAGGAAAAGAAGAGGTTAGAAAGGGTCATAATATCTACTCGGGAAAAAGTAAAATCAATGCGAAAGACTCCCAGAAGAATGGGTAACTCTGAGGCCAGACTCCACAAGATGGGCAATCAAAAAGCAAAAGCTAATTTGGACCGCGCTATTAAGAATATGGAAGCAAGAATTCAGCATCTGGAAGTTAAGGAGAAACCTAAAAAAATCGAAAAAATTAAGTTAGACATTGGGGATGTTCAGAAAATATATAGCAAAGTTATCATCGAAGGAAAAGGGCTCAACAAGAGCTTTGGTGAAAAAGTTATCTTTAAAGATGCTCAGTTTTATCTGGAAAATGGAGCTAAGGTAGCTTTAATAGGTCCCAATGGGTGTGGAAAAACCACTTTGCTAAAAATGATTCTAAATCAAGAGTCCCCAATAAAGATTGCTCCTAACGTAAGGATTGGTTATTTCAGTCAGGAGCTAAGTATCTTAGAGGAGAATAAGAGTATTCTTGACAATGTTATGTCAGAAAGCGTTTACGAGGAGAGTTTTGCCAGAATATTATTGGCCCGCCTTCTTTTCAAAGGAGACAGCGTGTATAAAAAGGTTGGGATTTTAAGTGGAGGAGAACGAGTTAAAGCTTCCTTTGCAAAAATTATATGTAGTGATTTTAACCTATTGATCCTTGACGAACCTACAAACTATTTGGATCTAAATTCTCTGGAAGTGGTGGAAGAAGTTCTGCGAGAGTATCAGCACACCCTGCTCTTTGTCTCTCATGATCGGCGTTTTATAAATTCAGTAGCCAGTCAGCTCATGATTATCGAAGACCACAAGCTTAAAACCTTTAAGGGTAGCTATGAAGAGTATATGGCCAGCAGGACTGAAGTTAGAGACAGAAAAAAAGAGCAGATTGAGGAAGAAATTTTACGATTAGAAACGCGTTTGACGGAGCTAATAAGCAAAATTTCTATGCCTTCCAAAAAGGATGACCCAGAATTATTAGAGGTAGAATACCGCGAAACTTTAAGGCAAATCCGCCATTTGAAAAATCTCCTTGAATAAATCTAAATAAATGATTATAATGCAAGCCACCGGTAAATAAACGGTGGTTTTTTGTTAATATATACTGCAACAAAAAATGAACTGAATGCTTTCCTGCAGGCAAGTTTTTTACTAGTCTGACCCGCATCTTCATTTAAATGTTAAAATTTCTCATTGATAAAAAAAGCTGATACGATTTATGTACTAAACAGTTTAGATACTAAACAAATTGTGGAGGTAAATAATGAGTGAATATTATATTGAGATTGCGCAGACTATGGATCGTATTATCCATAAATATATCAGAAATGAAGATATATTAAGAAGTTATGGTACAGAGTCTCTTCTGACACGAAAAGAAATCCATACAATTGAGTATATAGGAGAAAATCCTGGAATTAACCTTAAGTCTCTCTCTGAAATGCAGGGTGTTACTAAAGGTGCTGCATCGCAAATGGTCAGCAAGTTGGTTGAAAAAGGATATATCCAACGAAAGGAATCACTATCATCCGGCGCTGAGATTTCCTTATATCTAACTAAAAAAGGAGAGACTGCTTTTAGAGGACACTTGGAATATCATAAGCGGGTAGGAAAAGCCTGGAGAAAGTTGCTTGATAATATGAGCGAAGACGCCATCAATGAAATGAAAGACTTTCTGTATTCTTTCGAAATAGAGCTTAATAAAGAATATGAAAATGAAGGAGAATGAAAATGAAAACAGCAATATTATATGAATCCTGGCACCACGGAAATACAAAAAAACTTTGTGATGCGATTAAAAAAGAATATGATGTCGTAGTTCTTAATGTAAAGGAAGATGATATTAAACTGGAAGAATATGATCTTATTGGAATTGCGTCTGGTATTGCTTATAGCAAATTTTATAAAGAAATCGAACAAGTAACCAAAGAGAAAATGACAGAAGGTAAAAATGTATTTCTTATGTACACCTGCGGAAAGCCAGGGCAGGATTTTGCAAAAAGCATAAAGAACATTCTTTCTTTGAAAAAATGTAATGTTCTTGGCACTTACTGTTGTAAGGGTTATGACACATATGGACCACTTAAGCTTATTGGAGGAATTAATAAGGAGAATCCTACTGAAGATGAGATTCAGGGAGCAGTAAGATTCTACAGTGAAATAATCAGCAAATTGTAAATAAATAATATGATAGAATCTTATATCTTCTATTTGAATTTGTTAATAAAAAAGTGAAAAAAGACTGTATTGAAGTTGGAAGGAATTTTGGACGGTGAAAAGGAGTTTAGTGCATGGTTATAGAAACAGACAGATTAATTTTACGGGAAATGACTGAAGATGATTTTGATGCTTTATATGTTGTTTTTGCAGATTCGGATATTATGACGCACTATCCATATACCTTTGACGAGGATAGAGTCAGAGAATGGATAAGAAAAAATATAGAAAGATACAATATTTTTGGCTTTGGCTTGTGGGCTGTGATTTTGAAAGAGACTGGTGAAGTGATTGGGGATTGTGGTCTTACAATGCAAATCATTAATGGGCAGATAAAGCCAGAAATAGGATATCATATTCGAAAAGATTGTCAGAGGCGAGGATATGCCAGTGAGGCTGCAAGAGCAGTAAGAGACTGGACGTTTATGAATACGCCTTTTAATATCGTTTATTCCTATATGAAGTATACGAATGTTCCATCATATCGAACGGCGATAGCTTATGGCTGTCATCTGGTTGATGTGCTTGAAGATGAGAATAATGAAATCATCAAAGTATATGCAATAAGCCGTGTTGAGTGGAGTCAATTGAAAAAAGAAAGAGTTCTAAAATTATAAAATAGGATATGCAGCTTTGAAATACGAGAACATATAACTTTTATAAAAAAGTGTAAATATATTGAGACTTTAAGAGATGAAAAATCGTATCTTTTGAAAGATGCATCGAGAACAGAATGGATCGTCATAAACCAAATTAAATCAAAATTTGCGAATGGAGTGAAAAACGATGATTGCATGCTTGATAATGGCATTTTTATTTCTTATATTAAGTATCGTTTTGTTTTGTGGCAAAGGACAATGGCTTATCGCAGGTTTTAATACAATGTCAGAACAGGAGAAGAAGTAATACGATACAAAAAAATTATGTCGTGCGGTTAGTTTCATATGCCTTGTGTGTTCTGTTATGCTTTTTGTTATGGCATATCTTGGACATCAGGTCGACAGAGGTTTGATGAAAGAACAGAATATGCTTGTATTTGCAATAGTATATATTACAGTTATTCTTGTATCAATAATCATTGCCAGCATATACATAGATAAAAAGGCGAAGAAGTAAGCAAATCAGAATTTTGAAGATATGATAAGCATACTATTTTTGATATTATCAAATTTTCAAATTCTTAAGGAAATAAAAATCAATCCCGGTATCCAAGTGTGTATAGATCTTTTTAAAGTTATTATGGATGACAGTATATCAATACTGACACTGACAAACCTGAACTGATGAACAGTGTAATACGTGAATTTTTCATGGCTATACTGTCACTATTTCCAATATGACGACAGACATCCATTGTAAAAATTCAAGCTTCATTGAAACAGTGGTATTGATATCGGGGATGAAAGAAAGGTGAGTTGACATTTGGTCAGGTGGCGGTTGACATCAGCTATGTAACGAAGGCTGGAATTACAGCGGTTGCACTTATATTTGTCGCTCTTACATTTCGTATTTGTGTTGTATTTCCCTGTCTTTTCAGAACAAAATTAAGCACAAAAGAAAAATTATTTTGTGCTATTGACTATTTGCCTAAAGCTACTGCACAAGCAGCAATTGGTGGATTACCTCTGGCTGCCGGTGTTACGGCAGGAAATATAATTTTGACCGTTGCTGTATTGCCAATTCTTATTACTGCACCGCTCGGAGTAATTGGAGTAGATGCTTCTTATAAAAATATCTTAACCGAGGGAGAAAGTGCTTGAAAAAAGAGCATCATTTTCAACACTGGAAAGAGTACTGTACTTATTGGAATTAGGAGTTGAAGGAGAAAAATGAAAAAATTATATCTGATTGGTGGCCCTATGGGTATCGGCAAAACTACAATAGGACAACTGCTTAAAGAAAAATTGAATAATGCTGTATTTCTGGATGGAGATTGGTGTTGGGATTCCAGCCCATTTCAAGTCACAGAAGAAACAAAAGCGATGGTAATGGATAATATTAGTTATCTTCTTAATAATTTTATTCATTGCAGTGCTTATGAAAATGTTATCTTTTGCTGGGTCATGCATGAACAGACCATTATTGATGATTTGTTGGCAAGGTTAGATTTGCAGGAATGTGATGTCAAAGTGATTTCATTGGTTTGTACAGTTGAAGCATTAACCAGACGGTTAAACAAGGACATCAATGCAGGTATCCGAAAAGCAGATGTTCTGGAGCGAAGTCTAAGCCGTCTTCCGATGTATGAAACTTTAAATACAATAAAGATTGATGTATCTTATTCTACTCCAGGTGAAGTTGCTGACCTTATTGTGCTTCAATGATAAAGGCGCATTAAAAAATGGCAGTTCGATAAAAGTTGTAGGGGAATAAGGCAGGTAAAGAGTTACGGAAAGATTGTCTTTGCAACTTGAAAAAACAAAAGAATATTTAATCAAGAAAGGAGTAGGAAATATGGATAAGGGGCAAGAGAAGTTTTACAATGCCTAAATATTTTGCTCTTTTAAAACCGGAGTCAATTGAAGAAGTTAAGCAAGCGATGGGACACTTTGTTTCAATGTTATAAGAAAGAATTAAGAGCGGACGTAATTCAGAAAGACAATGCGTCCGCTTTTTTAGGTTAGTATGTGTAGGCATGTCATGAGTACTAAACAGAAGGGGCAGTTTAAAAGTTTATCAGCTGCTAATCAATTGCTTTACGAGTTTGTTCATCTATCCATGCCAAGTAAGCTGAACTTCCTTTTTCTACATCTACAAACAGGATTTCTGGTGTATTATATGGATGGATTTCAAGGAGTTTTTTCTCCAGTTCAGGATATAATTCCTTCTTGGTTTTGAACAAGACTAAAATTTCATCTTCATGGCAAAGTTCACCTTTCCATGTATAATGACTTTTTATATTTATTTCCTGAATACATGCTGCCAGTTTACATCTGATCATTTCATCTATGACAGGTTTAGCTTGCTGCGCATTTTCAAATGTTGTTAAAACTATTCCGTATTTTCCCATAATTATACCTCCTGACACTTATTATTAAACAACAGTCATTGGTTTCTACAGATAAATATTAATATAAAAATATAATAAATAAAATAGTAAAGAGCATACTTTAGTCTAAGTATGCGAAAAGTTTTAAAGACACTGTTGTACAGTGTATTTTTTTAGATAGTTGAATCTAATAAATCATAAGTATATAATTATTGAGACAATAGTCAGACTATATGTTATTATTTTAAATATCAAACATCTATACAACTCAGGCACAAGGCGTAAAAGCAAACGCATGTAAGGCTTTAATACCTGTTGCCTGCTGCCGTTTTTATGCTTAGCTAGCCTGTAATTTTTTATTGGAGGAAAAATATATGATGAAAAGAATTGTTTTGTTGTTAAGTATTTTTAGCTTAATTTTTCTGCTCAATGCTTGTAGTAATAATGTGACAAGGAATACAGATAATCCGTTGCCAGATACCAATGGTAAAGAATATACATTCGATTCATCTGACAACATTAAAGTAACCATCAACAAGAACACAAGTACTTCTCCTGATTCTGAGGAGACAGTTACAGACAGTGCAATTCGTTCAGAGATACCTCAAAATTATAAAGATTACATAAAGCAACTGGATCCTGATAATACATCTGATATTTGTTTTTTTGCTGTTGAAGATATGGATTTGGATGGGATAAGTGAGATTATTCTTGCGACAGGTAGTTCTGGTGATGACCCATTTGACAATTACGTTGAAGATCTTTATATACTTACAGACGAAAATGGTGTTATCAAGCAGTTAGGTGATGATTTGGTAAGCGGCGGATATATGGTATATCATGTTGAATTGATTCAAATGAATGGTGACTCCAGGAAATATTTATACTGTGGCTTGACCAATGGTGTCAGTCTTAAGGGTTTTAAAATTATCGGGCTGAAAGATAAAAAACCATATGAGTTATGCTACAGTGCATCTGCAACTGGAGCTGGTGAGGACAAACTGACAGATACAGATAATGATGGTTTATTTGATGGCTATATTCAGTATCGGTCGAGCTATGATGTTTTATATTATTCTGTAATCAGGACCTATAAATATGAAGATAATACTTTTAAGCTAGTTCAGACAGATATTGCTCTTCCAGACTACCCGACAGGTGTTAAAGATGTGATACTTCAGTATTTGTCTTTGAATCTAATCGTTGAACAGGGAACAGAAGAAGTTAATCAACGTTTAGAAGAATTGTGCAGTGATAAAAATGCAAGGCATATAAGCTTTGAAGAAGATGGCTTATACAATGCACTTTTTAATACAGTGATGGAATTTCCGGATGGTATGGATTTTGTGATTGATGAGCAGACAGATATAGCTTATGTAAAAATTTCTTACCAGGATGAGAGCAATGGACTGCATACATATTCTTTTGAACTGAAAAAACTTGATGGTAAATGGACTATCACTGCAATAAGACAGGGTCAGTAAATATGATTTATTACAAGGCAAATGAACATATCTGGGGAATATGGATGGCTTAGATAGACACAGATACTGGGGAATCGATGGAAACTTTAATGATAGTTTTTTTAGTGAATTTTTAAATGAATAATCTTTAAAATGGACATTCTGAAAGGTATATATTATAAAATTTCTTATGTTTTAATGAAGGAGAGGTTTGTATGGGGACTTTTTATATAGATGCCGAGAATTTTGAGTGGATTGATGGCAGTAAAGACAATCCGAATGATTTTTGCCTGCACGGGAAAGCAGTTGCCTATATAGGTAAAATGAAATTGGAATACCATGCGACATTAAGCGCCACAGCACTTTATCTTTTAAAAACACTTACGGAAGATCATATAATATATACAGAGAATCAAATCCTTCCTTGCTGTGGACATTTTTATATACCAGATGAGAAGTTAGAAAATGTTGAAATTGTTGGTTGTCCTAATGGAATAGACTGGTCTGTTATTCATGATGGAGATAAGGTTATTCTTGAACTGGAAGATGGAACAAGAGAAATTGTCAATATCGAGGACTATAAAAAAGCGGTTTATCAGTTTGCTGATAAAGTGGAAGCATTTTATAATGCTTGTACACCTAAAATATTGCCAGATAATGATGAGTTTACTCGTAATGGCTATCTGGCTTTCTGGAATGAGTGGCACAGAAGGAGAAAAGGGAAATTGAGGAAAGGTGAAATGGAGAAGAAAATGTTATTATGAGAATTATATTAAAAATTATAATGTGGTTTTTGATAATAGAATTTAGATCTAATTATATTATGCAGACGATAAGTTACGCCTTTTATAAAAGAGCAAAAAAATGACAGATATATTATGCACACCACAGTTTATTCAGTTTAATGATCAATTAACGGGCTATGGCAATCATCTGGATATGAAAAACAGCAATAAAGTGATATTATTTTTTGGCGGTTCCAATTATATTGCATACAATTCTGTTGGAAAGTATTCTTCTTGTTTTGATTGTCCGTTTATTGCTGTGGATTATTATGGAAGCCAGGACAGTAAGGGTAAAATGAATATAAAAACCATGAAACAATCGGCAGAAGAACTTTATGATTGGGCCCCAAATCACTATCCCGACAGCGAACTGATAGTCATTGGACACAGTTACGGGGCAGGAATGGCAACCTATCTGGCAAGTGTAAGGAAATGTAAAGCTTTGATTATTTCTGCAGGTTATAGGGATGTTTCGGATTTATATAATAAAATTATTCCAGTCTTCTGGGGGCCTTTAAAAGTTTTTATTTCAAATAATATATCTACTGCAGAATATGCAAAAAATGTAGAATGGCCGGTTTATATTATTGGATCAAACGCGGAACAAGTTTTAAATGCTTCCTTACAGGAAAAATTATCAGCTTATTTTAAGAATAAGGAACTGAAGGTGTTTGATGATATTTCTCATGAAGAATATTTTCATTTGGATGAAGTCATTAACTTTATACAACAAGTCATTAACTAAGTTTTAAGAAAGTAAAAACGAGATGTTTATTATTCAAATTAAAGATTTGGAGTGGAAAAGATGCTAACATTAGTTAATTTGTCTGCAATTTTTAAAAGAAAGTATTTATCTTTAGCGATGGTTATGCTTTTTTTGATTTTGATTTTTTGGAATAAGGCATATGCAAGTTCCCAAAGTGAGATTGAAGACTATATAAATGAATTTCAAAAAAAGAGTGGGGTAAAAGCTGTTAGTATAGTGGTTTATGATCATGGTAAAATAAATTATTACGGAAATGTTGACACAAAGTGCTTATATCAGATAGGCTCCATGACAAAATCCTTTACAGGATTGGGAATATTGAAACTTGTAGATGAAGGAAAAATTAATCTTGATGATGATATTTCTGATTTACTGGATGGTTTTGAAGTTTATTATCAAGGAAACAAAGCCAAAATAACAGTTGAAGATTTATTAAGACACACGAGTGGATTTACAAATTCTGAACGGGATTATCCAGGTGCAAAAGCAGAAATGTCATTAATGGAGTGGGTTAATTCTATTTCGAAAAGTGAACTTAAGTATGAGCCGGGAAAGTATTATTCATATGCCAATGCAAATTATAATCTTTTAGGGGCAATCATTGAAAGGGTATCCGGGAAAAGTTATCAGGAATATATGGAAGAGGAAATATTTATTCCATTAGGTTTAAAAAATGTTTATGCCGGAATGCCGTCAGGCAATGAGATGATATGCGAAGGGACACGACTGGGCTATGGAATGGCATTTAAATATACCATTGATGTCATGGAAGGCCGTATTCCGGCAGGCTATATTTATGCTAATATTGAGGATATGTGCCGCTATTTAATGATTCAGCTGGGAGATGTACAGATCCCTGAGGCATATAAAGAACTAATTGACAGTTCTCATGAATATTTGCTTGCCAGTAAAGATACAAGTACTTATTTTGCCGGATGGGAGTATTATGACACTGGGATTATTGGACACTCTGGCGGAACTGCCAACTACTCATCCAGAATGATATTTTCAAAAGAGAAAGATGTAGCTGTGTGTGTTCTTGCCAATATGAATGCTGCAGCTTCCACAGACAGATTATGCGATGATATATTTGCAATAACATGTAGTCAGGAAACAAATGGATTTGTCTATGATATATGGAGGATATTCGATTTTGTTTTTTCCGGGATATCTATTGCTGGGATAACATTGCCGGTTATTTGCATTTTCTTCACTAAGAAAAGAAAAAGAGTGCTATTTTGCGATTTGACAGTACTTATTTTGTTTATTTGCCAAATTGTGATAATCCCAATGGTTTTTCAAAGTGGATGGAAAGATATTGCCCTGGTCTGGGCACCATGGAGTGTACTTTGTGGGCTAGTCATTGAATTGATTGATATCATCGTTTTATCAATTATAGTCGTTATAAGAGGGAAGAACAAAGACAATATTGAAGGGAAAAAACAGGCATCCCGTCCGTGTTGATGGACAGGATGCCTGTTTAATTATAACCAAGATTTAAATATTTAAATTAATACTTTAAAAATTTATTGATATAATTTAACTTCTATGATATTCTGAAACAAGAATGAAATTGAATGAAATAATATTTAAAGGAGAGTGTGTTATGAAAGATAAAAAGGCAGAAAGCTTAAAGAAGAGAACATTTGCAGATATGATATGCAGCTTTGTCATAGCTACAGTCTCACTTTTTGTTTTTATTATAAAGCTGTGGGTCTATTTTTCCGCAGGAAAAACATATCCGGGTCATATTATATATGGCTTGTATGCACTCTTTGTATTTGCTTTTACTATCATTACAGGCTTGATACTTCTCGAAGTCAGCAAAATTGGAAGACCCTTTTCTAAGAAGATAATTAATAAACTTCGTGTTTTAGCTATTTTGGTAATAGCGGCAGGACTTCTTCCGGATTCAGCAGCAATAGTTATTCATAATACTTTTAACCCTGCAGCTAAAGTTGGTTTTGAATTCGTTTTTTCAACAAAAAACCTTATCATTTCTGTTGTAGGTGTTATTATTGGCATTATCTCAGAAATATTTGTATACGGATATGAACTGCAGGATGATAATAGATTTAATAGCATAGGAGGAAGGAAATGGCGATAATAGTCAGGCTCGATAGAATGATGGCAGATAGAAAAATGTCACTGAATGAATTGGCGGATATCATTGGAATGACGAATGTAAATCTTTCAAACTTAAAAAATGGGAAGATGAAAGGTATACGATTTGAAACAATGGATGCGTTATGTAAGGCATTAAATTGTCAGCCAGGGGATTTGTTTGAATATAAAAAAGAGGATTAAATGAAACAGAGGGACGGTTCCTTGTTTCAATAATGATTTTTTTACTTTATTGCAAATGTCCATGTTGATTATGATATTCCAGCATTATGACTATTTGTAATAAGGTATTGGAGAATAAATTACTTGGGACGGTTTTTTCTTCTGATTTTGGAAGAAAGGAATCGTCCTTTTGTTTTAAATGGACTATCACTGCCATAAAGTAGAGTTGAAGAAATATTATCTAAGCAAATTGTTAGCGTTTTTTAAAGGGCTTCTGAGATTAAGCCTTACATCTGGGTAATTTTCCAGAGATGAGAGTGCCAGGAACATATTTTTCTTTTCAAGTGCATATCAATTATTTGTTTAATATTATTGTAAATAAATTATTAAAATTTAATCCGACAAAACAAATTTGAATAATATAAATTTTTGTTGACTGCATATATCTGCTTATATATAATCATATATAATTAAACATATATAAAAAGTATGTTATAGATTTAGGGAGGTTCATATGTTTTATTATAGAAATGTCAGGTTCCATCATAGATCCTTTGACGCCCCAGGCAGTCACCATAGAATAAATACAGTAAATGATTATAATGAAGCAGTAAATGAATATAAAAAGAGCTTTCCTTCGAAAGCAGATGTAATGGAAAATACGCCCGATCCTGCAGTAAGAGAAATGCTTGGGCATATGGAAAAAATGGGTTGTGAAACCTGCTTTGATCGCTTTGATAAGCAAAAACCCCATTGCAACTTTGGAATGGCTGGTGTCTGCTGTAGGAATTGCAATATTGGTCCTTGTAGGATTACTAAAAAAAGCCCCAGAGGCGTTTGTGGGGCAGATGCGGATTTGATTGTTGCAAGGAATCTTCTCAGATGGGTGGCAGCAGGTGTTGCAGCTCATGGTGCAAGAGGCCGTGAAATCATGCTGGCACTTAGGGCAGCAGGAGCAGGTGTTCTGGATATGCCCATTTCGGGGGTAGAAAAGTTAAAAAAAACAGCCTCTCAGTTGGGAGTCACCACAAAAGGAAGGTCTGTCAACAGATTGGCAATGGTGATTGCAGATATTTTACTTGAAGATTTATCAAGAACTGTTCCGGGCAAGCATAAAACGCTCAAAGCATTTGCAACCCAAGAAAGAATTAAAAAGTGGGAAGAATTAGACATCCTTCCAATAGGAGCTTATCACGAAGTGTTTGAAGCGCTTCATAGAACCACTACTGGAACCGATGGAGACTGGAAAAACATTATGAAACAATTTTTAAGATGCGGTCTGGCTTTTGCATGGAGCAGTGTTTTAGGGTCTTCAATAGCCATGGACAGTTTATTTGGCTTACCAGTAAGAAGTACTGTCAAAGCAAATCTGGGTGCACTTAAGGAGGGTTATGTTAATATAGCTGTTCATGGACACTCCCCCTTATTGGTCAGTGAAATTGTAAAGCAGGGAAAAAGTGAGAAATATGTTCAGCTTGCGAAGGAGAAAGGTGCTCTTGGAATACAGTTTTACGGGATATGCTGTTCTGGTCTTTCAGCAATGTACAGGTATGGAGGAGTCATCCCTTTATCCAATGCAATCGGTGCGGAGATTGTTCTTGGAACAGGAGCCCTTGATTTGTGGGTAGCAGATGTTCAGGATGTATTTCCTTCAATTATGGACGTTGCAAAATGTTTTAAAACAACCGTTGTAACAACCAGTGATTCTGGAAGACTTCCAGGTGCTGAGCATTACGGTTACGATCATCATCACTCCAATATAAGCGAAACTGAAAACTTAGCAAAGACCATTGTTGAAAGGGCCATTGAAAGTTTTGAGGAAAGAAGAGGGATTCCTGTTTTTATTCCTCAGTATGAAGTCGATGCAGAGATTGGTTTTTCTGTAGAATATGCAACACACCACTTTGGCAGCATAAAAGTACTTGCAGATGCGTTAAAAAGCGGAAAAATTCGAGGTGTTGTGAATTTAGTGGGATGTAATAACCCAAGAATTATGTATGAAAAGGCAATAGTAGACATAGCCGAAAAACTGCTTAAAAATAATATTCTTATTCTAACAAACGGTTGTGCATCTTTTCCCCTTTTAAAACTGGGTTATTGCAATACACAGGCCCTGGAGAAAACTGGTGAAGAACTAAGGAAATTTTTAGAACCAGATTTACCACCTGTTTGGCATATGGGCGAATGTCTTGACAATGCAAGGGCATCGGCATTTTTCAGAGCGTTAGCCGATGCACTCGGAAAAAATATTAAAGATTTGCCCTTTGCTTTTGTAAGTCCGGAATGGTCTAACGAAAAAGGTGTTGCGGCAGCTTTAGGATTCAGGCTTCTTGGAATAAATTCTTATCATTCTGTATATCCGCCAGTACAGGGTTCTGAAAATGTTATGAAACATCTTTTTGAAGATACGAAAGAAACTTTGGGATCGGTTATGGTGGTTGAGTTGGACCCGCTGAAGCTTGCAGATAGAATCATTATGGATATCAACATAAAAAGAAAAGAGCTGATGTGGAATTGATGTGATTTGTCAGAAAAAGGGAGGAGTTTAAATGGCTAAGAAGGTTCTTATAATCTTATTTTTTATCGCGACAATTTTTTCTGGATGCAACAAAAGTGGAAGTCATCTTGCAACACCAGAAAATGAATCGAATATTTCTTCAGATACTAAAACAATAAAGATTGCCTATATCCCTATTACACATGCCCTTCCTCTTTATATTGAAAATGAACTGGTCAGTAAAAATCCGAGTCATTTTAAGATAGAACTAGTTAAGTTCGGTTCATGGGCTGAACTGACTGAAGCTTTGAATGCAGGTCAGGTAGATGGTGCGTCTATGCTGATTGAACTTGCAGTAAAAGCAAAGGAGCAGGGAATTGACATAAAGGCAGTTGCATTGGGGCACAGAGATGGTAATGTGGTGGTAGTGTCAAACGACATCAACAGTGTAGAAGATTTAAAAGGAAAAAACTTCGCCATACCTAGCAAGCTTTCCACCCATAATATTTTGCTATATATTATGTTGAAAAATAAAGGGCTTTCTTATAGTGACGTGAATATTGTTGAATTACCACCTCCTGAAATGCCTGCAGCTCTTGCTGAAGGCAGAATATCGGGTTATTGTGTTGCCGAGCCTTTTGGAGCTCAAGCAGTGGCAGCGGGAAAAGGGAAAATACTTTTTGAATCCCATGAGCTTTGGGAAGGCTCCCTTTGCTGCGGCCTTGTACTTAGAAATGATTTTATAAAAAATAACCCGGCCCTTACAGAAGAATTTATAAAAGAATATGTCAATTCCGGGATGAAGGCTGAGTTAAAGGACGAGGAAGTTAAAGAAATAAGTTCAAAATATTTAAAGGCAGAATCTGAAGTTCTTGATTTATCCCTTGAGTGGATTTTATATGAGAATCTGAGACTGGAAGAGGCTGAATATGAGGAACTAATAAACTACATGGTGGAAACAGGACTTTCTGAAAATCCTCCGCAGTACAGTGAGTTTGTGGACAATTCATTTATAGATAGGGTGAATCAACAATGAATCTTTTAAAAAGGGCAATAAAAGCAGTTGTTAGTATATCCGTACTTATAGTCATTTGGGAACTGATAGTTCTTACAGGAAGATTTGAAAAGTCCCTTCTTCCTTCACCGGCAGTCGTTTTCACCGGAATGTCAAAAATGATTATGGACGGAACATTATTTTCTAATCTCGGGGTTAGCATTGCCCGTTTTTTAACTGGATATCTCCTGGCAGTCCTGGTAGGGGTGATTCTTGGGCTTTTACTTGGCTGGAATAAAAACGTATGGTCTTATATTGATCCAATCATTCAGGTGCTAAGGCCAGTTTCACCGATTGCCTGGTTCCCGTTTATTGTTCTCTGGTTTGGAATAGGTGATGCCCCGGCTGTCGTAATTATTTTCATAGCTGCTTTTTATCCAATCCTTCTTTCTACAGTTTCTGGGGTTGGAAATGTGGATGCAATTTATATGAAAGTTGCTGATAATTTTGGGATAAAGCAGCCTGAGTTACTTTTTAAAATTATCCTTCCTTCCGCTTTTCCATTGATTGCAAATAGTCTGCATTTGGCCCTTGGATCAGCCTGGGTATTTCTTGTGGCAGGAGAAATGGTGGGTGCACAGTCTGGTTTAGGTTTTATGATTATTGATGCAAGGAATTCACTCAGGTCGGACTTAGTCCTGGCTGGAATTATTATTATTGGAATTTTGGGATTGTTACTGGATCGCTTAATCAGGCTTCTTGAAAATAGAATAAAGAGACAATGGGGAGTAACCCTTGAGGAGAGGATTTGAGAATGTATATTTCAATTAGTGAGGCATCCCGGGAATATTTTTATAATGGCAAAGAAAAGACAACAGCCCTTTATAAAGTGAATCTGGAAATAGAAAAAGGTGAATTTATTTGCCTTTTGGCGCCCTGGATGCAATGACTCGGATGAGTATGCAGGATGAAATTGAGCGTTTGTGGCAGGAAAAGAAAAAGACAATTATTTTTGTGACCCATGATATTGAAGAAGCAGTTTTTCTTGCCGACAGAATCGTGATAATGACACCTTCACCAGGCAGAATAAAAAGCATCATTAAGGTCCCTTTGGGAAGAAAAAGGGACAGAACGAGTGCAGATTTTTTGGAAATCAGAGACAGGGTGTTCGAGGAATTTGGATTTAAAGAGTCTGTGGAATTGGATTTCTACTTATAAAGCAAGGAATCGCTGCTGCGTTTCTTTGCTTTCTTGTTTCAAATTGAATGGGACAGTTCCAGAGCAACAGAAAGACCAGGCAGTGCGTTTTCTATTGATAAACCGCTGTCTTTTTGATCAGTAAAATCTTTTATGGCAGCGACCAGCACAGCTTTACAGTGTTCTTCACGTTCAAATGAAACTTTTTCTTTTTTGTCATTGAAATAAATGCAGCATTCCGTTTTAACAGAGTCTTTAGATGTTTTTTCAAAATAACTGATAAATGCCTTTTCGAATGTAGCTTCATATCCAACTGAAAATGGAGAAGCCATAGGCAGCATAGAGTTTCCTTGAATATGAACTTTAAATGAAGGAGCAGATAAAAGGCAATCAATGACTGCAGCTGAATTATCAGGGTTCGTTATCACATCGTAAGCAAAGACCTTTATGTCTTTTTCGAGCCAGGTGATAAAATCTAAGTCATGAATCATTAATTCCCTGACAATTCTGTCATGCCCAAGTTTTCCCCATACCGGAGGCGTTCTTCTAAAAACGGTAAGATGTTTAAGAGTGCTGTATTGTTTGTTTTGATGAAAATCATAAATCATACGGTAATATGGATCATATCTTAAAAACATGTTAACTAAAACTTTTTTTCTGCTTTACTTTGCAGTTTCCATAATTTCAATGCCATCTTTTAGTGAGGTTACAGCAGGAGTTTCTATGAATATTGAGTGATTATTTATTAAGGCTTTTAATGCATATTCGATTTTTTTATACAGTTCTCCATGATATCGACCAAATTCTGTTCCTAATATCCCAATATGCATTGTATTTCCCCCTTTGTTTGATATATTCATTATAAAAAAGCATTTATGACATCAGTTTGTCATAAAAGGAGAAATATTTATGAGAGTACATCGCTTAATTCATATTTTGATGAAACTAGACCAGGATGGAAAAGTAAAAGCACATGAATTGGCAAAAGAACTTGAAGTATCATCCAGAACCATTTACAGAGATATTGATGTTTTATGTGAAGCTGGTTATCCCATCATGACAACAACTGGTCAAAATAGAGGAATTTCTTTTGTGGATGGTTATAAATTAAATTTGGAGCAAGCCGATGATACGCTTAAAACATTGCTTACGAATTTATATACCATGCCAGGGCAGGAAAGACTAATGAAAGCTCTGGAGAGTGGAATGCAATTAAAATATATGAACATGGACAAAATAAGCGGTGAGCGTAAACAAAAAATATTAATTGACGCAAAAAGCTGATGGGAGGAATCTTCAACGGAATTTGACTTACAACCGATAATGAAGGCTTTATTTTTACAGCAAAAGCTTAATATTCTATATATAAAAAGCGATGGAACAAAATCAGACAGAATGATTGCGCCTTATGGATTGGTATTAAAATATACCAGTTGGTATTTAGTTGCTTACTGTTATGTTAGCAATGAGGTCAGAACTTTTAATTGTAAACGAATAAAGAATATCATTTTGCTTGAGGAGTCTTATAAAATTACGGATGATTTTGAATTGAAGCGTTATTGGACACTTTCGGTTAAGAATTTTAAGGAAAGGAAAAATAAAAAGAAGTACTATCCAGTTGAGATTAAGGTTCCCCAAACTTTTGGCAAAATATTTGAAAACTATGATCTTATAGGGATAAGAAAAGAGGGGGATTCAATTATTGGAATGATTGATTTACACAAAAAAGATGTCGCAGAAAATGAAATAAGGGCTTTTTTATGCTACGGAGAAATTCTATTTCCTGAAGAAATGAAATCAAAGGCAAAAGAAATACTGGAATCCAGTTTGCAAATTTATAAAGGATGAAACAAGGAACCGTCCCACTGTTTCACTCCTATTTCATATAACAGTTGACAACTGATATATACTGTTATATACTGTTTAATACAAAGGGGTAATTTAATATGAATATTATACTTAACCATTCATCAATGATACCAATTTATGAGCAGTTAACGGATCAGATTAAATCTAAAATCATTCAATCCCTATTGAAAGAAGGAGAGGCTCTTCCTTCTGTAAGGACACTTGCAAGAGAGCTTCGTATTAGTGCTTTAACAGTGAAAAAGGCTTATGACAGGTTAGAAGAAGAAGGCTTTGTGACAACAGTTCATGGAAAAGGAACTTATGTGACTGCTTCAGATAAACAACTGGCTGTTGAAGCAAGAAGGAAGGCTGTTGAAGATGCTTTTACACAAGCTATTGATAAGGCAAAGGCAGTTGGATTAAGCAAAGAGGAAATCCTTGAAATCGTTAATATTATTATGGAGGATGAGTCATGATATCGTTAAGAAATGTTGTAAAAACTTATAATGACTTTCAATTGAATATATCAATGGAAATACCAAAGGGCAGAATTACGGGTCTTGTTGGAAAGAATGGAGCAGGTAAGAGTACTACCATAAAGCTGATTTTAGGATTGGTTAAGCCTGACAGTGGAGAAGCAAGGGTTTTTGGCACGGAAAGTTGTAAACTGACTGTCAAAGAAAAGGAACAGATAGGCGTTTGTCTTGCTGAAACGGGTTTTAGTAATCAGCTTAATATTTCGGATATTGAGTGTATCCTTGCAAAAATGTATCCGGAGTTTGAAAAGACGTATTTTCAAAGAAAGTGCGAGGAGTTAAAACTTCCAAAAGATAAGATAATAAAAGATTTTTCAACCGGAATGAAAGCAAAGCTTCGAGTTTTAGTTGCTATGACGCATAAAGCTAAACTTCTGATTATGGATGAACCGACAGCAGGTCTTGATATAGAAGCACGCAATGAAATACTGGATATGCTGAGAAATTATTTAGAAGAAGATGAAGAGCGTACAATTCTGATTAGTTCTCATATATCTTCTGATTTAGAGAACCTTTGTGATGATATTTATTTGATTCATGATGGAAAGATAATCCTTCATGAAGATACGGATGTCATTTTGGATCAGTATGGCATCTTAAAGGTAAATGAAGCCCAGTATGCGACGCTTGATCAAACTTATATTTTGAAAAGTCAGAAGGAACATTATGGATATGCATGTTTTACAAATGAAAAGAAATATTATCAGGAAAAGTATCCTGATATTGTGATTGAAAAAGGTGGAATTGATGAGCTTATTTTGATGATGACAGGAGGGTACAGATAATGGCTGGGTTATTTGAAAAAGATATACGATTGCTTTTACGCAGAAAACAGATGCTCGTTCTTTTTTTAGCGCTTGCTGTTGTATTAGGATTTACACAGGAAGGAACATTTATACTCGGATATTTACCATTTTTAGGCATGATATTGACCATCAGTACAATTTCTTATGATGAGATAGATAATGGATATACATTTTTGATGACATTACCAATCGATACTAAAACCTATGTTAAAGAGAAATATTTATTGTGTCTCAGTGGTACTTTCATTTCATGGATTTTTGCAGTTGTTCTATATTTTGTGTCAAAGTATTTTAGAGAGAGTAGTACTGTAATTGCCAACGAAATTCCAATGATCATCTCATTTTTACCTGTTATGGTATTGGCTATGGCAATAATGATTCCGACTCAATTAAAATTCGGTGCAGAAAAAAGCAGGATTGTTTTATTTATCATATTCGGTATCACAGCCATACTTTCATTTCTTTTTGAAAAAGTGATAGGAACAGAAAGAATAAATCATATGCTTATAAAGTTAGAGAATATAAATGACGCAGTTATTGGAGTGAGTGTTGTTTTATTTGTAATATTAGCAGCAGCCATATCTTATGTGATTAGTTGTAAGGTGATGCAAAATAAAGAACTTTAGAGAAACACGGAGAAACACAGGGACGGTTCTTTTGTTTCATAGCTAAAGGAAAGCAAATGAACCGTCCTTTTTCTTTTGTTTCAATGATAATTTGATAAGGGAAGGAATGAGATGGGGAATTAACAGGAATGGGAAATACTTATATTTCAATTAATACTAGAAAAATTTTTAAAATATTTAACAAAATATTATTAATATTATGGCATGATATGTTATAATTATGGCATCTTATGATATTCAAGGAACTTTCCTGCTTTTTTATAATAAATTTATTAATTATGACATTGTTATTCTTGGAGCAGTCGGAGATGTTTTGGGGAATCCGGAAGAAACCATAAGTCTCCTGAAAAAAACCGTAAAAAAAGGCGGCTATATTATTATTGATGATGCCTATGGTAATGATGAAAACAATTCGCAGTATCCCACCAGAGAGCGGTGGCTTTCAATATTTGCTAAAACAGGTGTAAAGCTGATTGAAGATAAAATCATTGAAGAGGATGAATTAACCAGTATTAATGATGAAAATCAAAAAATGATTATTAAAAGAGCCAATGAATTAAAAGAGCAATTACCAGAAAAGGCTTACTTATTTGATAGTTATATAGAGAGCCAGCAGGCTGAATGCGATGAGTTGGAAAACGAAATATCCGGAGTGACGATGCTTTTGAAAGTTATTTAACTAGCAGGAGAAGCGCGAAAAAGCAAGGAGACTGTCTTCTGCTTTTTCGCGTTTTTTCGAAATAGGAGGCTAAAGAATGCATCATGTTTTTCAGAAGGCAGGAGAATTCATCTATAGAAATTCCAGATCCCTGGATCTTGCACGATGGCAATATCATTTTGAAGATGGGAGTAAAGAAGCCGTTTTAAAAGCTTTGTCATATTATCAGAATGAAGATGGCGGTTTTGGACATGCCCTTGAACCAGATGCTTGGAATCCAAACTCTTCTCCTGTTCAGACCTGCTTTGCAACCGAAATTTTACGTGAAATTAATTTTACAGAGAAGTCGCATCCAATGGTTAAGAAAATTTTAAGTTACCTGGAAAACACGGATGACTTTAATGGGCAGTTTTGGCACAATATCATAAAAAGTAATGACAATTTTCCACATGCACCCTGGTGGAATTCAAAAAGTACAAAACTTCATGATGATTACAATCCTACAGCTTGCCTGGCAGGCTTTATCATCAGGTATGCAGATAAAGACAGTAAGCTTTACAGTCTGGCTTGCCGTATTGCAAAAGAAGCTGTAGACAGTTATATGAATCAGGACTATCTTAACAATATGCATACCGTACAATGCTATATACGTCTGATGCAATATGTAGAAGAAGCAGAAGCAGATGATATTTTGGATATGAATGCTTTGAAAGATAAATTAATCAAACAGGTTGTGTACAGTATTACAAAGAATACATCAGAATGGGAAACAGCATATATCTGTAAACCTTCTCAGTTTTTCAACAGTAAAGATAGTATATTTTATGTTAACAATAAGGAACTTGCTGATTTTGAATGTGATTTTATTATTAAAACACAACTTGACGATGGTTCATGGAATATTACATGGGAATGGACAGATTATCTTGCAGAGTGGGCCATAAGCAAAAATTGGTGGAAATCTAATCTTATTATTTCAAATCTTCTTTATTTAAGAGGTTTAAGCAAAATACAAGGAGAAGGATGTGCTGAGATACTTTCAAAGGATAAAATAAGAGTATTCTTGTAAATGTTGTTTTGTAACAAAAGATATCTTATGAAACTTGAGATGGAAAAGATACGATTTGAGAAATATTATCTTGTAAGCTATCTTTCAGCTATAGACAAATATGTAATGGTGTGCGTTGTTTCAAGGATTGCCTGGTACAATCGATATTACGAGATTACAAAGAAGAGCATGAATCTTTTGGATTTGAGTAATCAGATAAGCTTGCAGAATTGTTACATAAGCGGGAGATTCAATTTTCAAGACTTCTTTCTCTGATAAGAATGAAGAGAACACAAGTGAATAACTTAAGTTAGAGATAAGGCAAATGTTTAATAATTAGAAGTGCAAGACAGTTTTTTATTCCTCAAGGGAGGAAAGGAAAAACTGTTTTTTTGTTTTCTAAGAGTGATTTATGAAAAAAATTATGATCTTTATAGAAGGAACTACTTTTTATAAAAGACCTGTTTTGCTTTTGTTTTCGAAAAGAGGGTATAAACCCTTGGGAAATGCAGTAAAAATTATTAATGATTTATTTGATAAGGGTAATAAATTTTTCTTTGTTCATATGTACAAAAGAATAGGTTTTATTTAATTAAATCCATCATGGACTATTACAAAATAAAATACACACAAATATTTTGCAAGGGCAAAGGGAAATTACAAAGATTATGTTTTTCAAACTTCGAAAGCAAGAGATTTGTTTAAGGATTTTCGTGTCTGGAAAAGAAGATACAAATATACTTACGTTATAATTAATTGATATAAATTTTTATTATTAGTTTGCGAATTATATTGAAATTAGTCGAAACATGTCGTAAAAATAGCAATATGATATTATAAAATATAATTAATATAAAATTATATATATTGCGACAAAGGCAAACTTAACGAAAGTTAAGGACGCAAAGCTATGGGCCTTCCAGATTTTGCTGATGGTTGCCAGGCTGCCGTGATTCTATTTTTTGTCGCTAAATGCGACTTTTTTATTTTTCTATTAACTTTCCTATGATATTTATTGCTTTTATTTTAGAGGGTTACTGATATTGCTTAACCATTTCATTGCATTAGATATCATATGAAAAATATATACAAACATAAAGGTTCATAGGACTTTGAAAACTTCATAAAAATGTACTTAAGAAAGTTATTTTAATTAAAAACCGGGATAAGAGCTTTAGAAAATTTAATCAGGAAAGAGGTCAAGAAGGAATTTTTTTGAGATTTTTTGAAATTAAAATTTTACTTTTATCACTTTATGGTTTTATTTTTGTAAAAGCTACGATGAGGAGGACATCATGTGAAACTAAGAACCAGATTATTTTTAATGCTTTTAATTACTAGTTTAATTCCGCTCTTAATTTTTTCATCAGTATCTATATCATCTTTTGGGATAAGTGCTCGAAAAAATACTTATCAACTCAGTCAAGCAAAATTGGAAGTTGTTAAATCTGAAATAGACGGGATACTTGAGAAGCATTTTAACACGTTGTATACCATTGCAAATCAACCAGCAATTCGGGATTTTGATTTAGATAATGCAAAGAAGATTTTAGTGGATGCCGCTAAAGTAAATCCTGATCTTGTGATTGCGCTTGATAATACTGAAGGGCAACAAGTTATTAAAAGTAATGATGACGATTTAACCAGTGTTAGTGAAAGAGATTTTTATCAGCAAGCTATCAATGGGAATGAACAGTATGTATCTGATATTATTTTAGCGAAAACTACTGGAAAGTTAATGGTTGTTATTGCTACACCTGTTCGGGATATAAATAACAACATAATAGGTGTTCTTCAGGCCAATATCCAGCTTGAAAAAATCAGCAACTTTGTCACAGAACTTTCAGAGAATGGTTCAACCGTCTATGTTCTTTCAAGGAAAGGGACTGTGTTGGCCCATCCGGATATAGAATATGTACAGAACCAACAAGATTTTAGCACGTTAGAATTTGTGCAGGCAGCTTTTGCCGGTAAAGAAGATAACACCTTACAAACCAAAAATATTCATGGTGAAGATGTCATTGTCAGTTATTCTTTAAACGAATTGACTGGCTGGTTAATTGTTGTGGAAACACCCGTTTCAGTTGCGATGGCTTCGGCCTATAAGCTTATGAATCTTTCTGTCATTATGTTGATTACTGCTGCTATTATTGTAGGATTATTTGGTCTTTATTTTTCTAAACGTTTTACTAAGCCATTGGTTGAATTATCCTCTATTATCAAAACAATTGCTGAAGGGCATCTGAAAGATATTCACGTTAATATAAAGACAAAGGATGAAATTGGTGAACTTTATCATAGTCTTAAATTAATGAGCCAAAGTTTAAGGGAACTTATAGGCAATATCCAAACAGTTGCTACATCATTAGCGTCCCATTCTTCCCAATTATCCTCAACGACTGAAGAAACAGCTCAAAGCCTGACTCAAGTGGTTACCACTATTAATGAAATGGCTCAAGGTAACAGCAATCAAGCTCTGATGGTTCATGAAACAACGGATGCCATTGCTAAAGTTAACGATATTATTTCAGAAGCCACAGTTAAAACAGAAGTTGCAGCAGAAAAAGCCCAAATGTCATTAGAGCTTGCCCAGGATGGCCAAAAGGCTCTTGAACGACAAAGTCAAAAAATCGAAGAAAACAACCAATATACCAGTGCTGTAGGTGAATCAATACAGCAGTTGGCGACGATGGCTGATGAAATTCGTAATATCATTAGTGAAATTAATAGTATTTCCGGACAAACCAATCTTCTTGCTTTAAATGCTTCTATTGAAGCAGCACGTGCGGGTGAAGCAGGACAAGGTTTTCGTGGTAGCAGAAGAAATTCGTAAACTGGCTGAACAATCCAATCATTCCACAAAGAGAATAGAAGATATTGTTAGCGATATCAATGCGAAAGTAAATGAAACCGTTAGCAATATGAATCAAGTTAAAGAAAGCGTTCAGGTGGTAGAATTGTCAGCAGAAAATACTAAAGAAAGCTTTGACAAAATTTTTGCTTCTATTGGTGAGCTCTCAAGAATTGCCAGGGATGTTTCTATGTATTTAGGGGAAATAAATTATCAGACCAATGAAGTAACGCGTCAGGCAGAAAATATTTCTTCTGTGGTTGAAGAAGCATCAGCTAGTATGGAAGAAATTTCAGCTGCATCAGAAGAACAATTGGCTTCAATTGAAACCGTTGCTCAATCTTCTGGTCAGTTAGAGAATATGGCCCAAGAACTGCTTACTCAGGTTAAGAAGTTTAAGCTTGAATGATTTTTAATACTGCATAAATGACAGACTGTAGTAATTGAAAAAGATGAGTTGATGTATAATCTTGTGCCCTTGATATGTATTTGAAAACATATCAAGGGCATATTTTTGCTGTTAAACGTCCTGAAGTCTAAATAAGCAGCACAGTTTTTTACATTGGTGATCTATAAAAATTAAACTATGGTATAATAATAACACAAGGATTTATAAAAATATAGCTGGGAGGCTGCCATGAAGGGTTTTTATACATTAATGTATCATGAAATTATTGATAGAGAAGGATATGACAGAGGGCAGTACAAAGGAATTAAAGTTCAACAGGCATATCATGATGTGCTTCCTGAAAGTCTTTTTTGTTATAAAGATGAATTTGAAAAGCAGATGGCTTAATTATTTGAACACGGATATACAACTCTAACAATTGAACAAGTTATAGATTTTTATTATCACAATAAACCAATTCCTGAAAAGTCAGTGCTGCTGACCTTTGACGATGCTTATAAATCAGTACTTTTGAATGCTTATCCTGTATTAAAAAAATATCATTTTCATGCAGTTTGTTTTGTTGTGTCAGGCTGGCTTTTTGATAAAGCTCAAGACTATACAAAGGAATATTCTGTTTGCATGTCAAAAGATGAACTCTTAAGTATGAAAGACCTTTTCGAATATGGAAATCATACGGCTTTTTTTCATACCAGAAAAGAAGGGAAACCCGCTTTGCTAACAGAAACTAAAGAAAACTTTTTAAAAGATTTAAGTCAGTGTGAAGCTTTTGTCTCGACAAAAAAGATATTTGCTTATCCTTATGGCATCTATAAAAAAGAGAACCTAGACTGGTTAAAAGAATTTGGCACTTTGCTTGCTTTTACATCAGACGAAGGGCTTAATACAAAAGAAACCAATCCTCTGGAACTCCATAGAAATGCATGTTTGCTTCAATATAGTATTGATGATTTCAAGAACATGTTAAAAGTGTAAAAGAAATAATAGAAAGTAAAGAGGAAGGAGGGGACGCTTTTTTGCTTTGTGATATTTAGATTAATAATTTATCCTGTGCTTTGACATAATAACTATTACAATCTTTCACTGTTCATAAAAGTATTGCCGGAAACGCTTTTTCAAATGTTAAAAATAGGATAAAGGAGAATGGAATATGAATGTATATGACTTTACAGTAAAAGATAATAAGGGACAAGAAGTGTCCTTATCCAAATGGAAGGGCAAAGTTTTACTTATAGTGAATACAGCTACAAAATGTGGATTAACCCCTCAATATGAAGGACTAGAGTCATTATATAAAAAATATAAGGACAAAGGATTTGAAATTTTAGACTTCCCATGCAATCAGTTTTTAAATCAGGCACCTGGTACAGATGAAGAAATTACACAGTTTTGCACATTAAATTTTGGAACCACTTTTCCACGTTTTGTAAAAATCGATGTCAATGGTCCAAACGCTGATCCTCTTTATGTATGGCTTAAAGAACAAGCACCTGAAGATGAAGAAAATGAGGATTCCCTGGCATTTGAGGAAAAAGTCAAAAACCTTCAGCCTATTGAAAAAGCAAGTGATATTAAATGGAACTTTGGAAAATTTTTAATTGATAAAAGCGGAAATGTATATAAAAGGTATTCACCTGGTTATAAGCCAGAGTTACTTGAAGATGATATAGAAAAATTATTAGCTGAATAAAAATTAAAGGGACAGTTCTTTGCTTTCCTGATTCAGACAAAGTTAAATAAGGAAGCAAAGAACTGTCTTTTTATTTTTTATCAAAAGGCATTATTTATTGCTTTGAAAAGGCTGAAAAATATTATGTCTGTATAAATATATTAAAAGGGTGATCTTATGAAAGAGTTATCTTACGAAAAGAAATGGCATTTTTGGGACAGCCCTTCTGTTTTTCTCGACATTGACAGCCTGATATATCTTGTTGTATCTGTAGTACTCATTTGGAGGATAGTTTGTGCTGTTAAAAAACGAATGAAAAAAGAAAGCATTAAGTTTAGTGATTTTGTTAGCAGTTATACAATTTTATGTTCTGTGCCAGTGGTTTGTATTTTTTTAGTTCAGTTAATGATGTCAGGAATATTTATTTTAAGTAACTGGATAGTCGCATTTTTACCATTAATTTATTCAATAATTATCCAGGTTATATTGATGATAATTAAAAAGTGGAAGAAGTAAGCAAGGAGTTGACCTGGCGACTTTTATATAAATATTGTATCCTCAAATATTTCTTCGAAGGATTTATCTTTTGGCTGATAAATTTTGATTTCTGAATCATATTTTTTAAGTCATTGGTTATAAATGATTTCACCGTCATGATAGGTATTAATAATATAGTCTTTAATTGTATGATATGGAAAGTCAATATGATATTCTTTTATTAACTCAAAGAAAAATTTCATTCCGTTAAATAAGGTTACAACAGAAATTTTTTCATCCTCATCATTGATTGCTTTTTCTAAATGGTCGCAAAAAAAGCTTGTAAAAAAAACTTTAATAATGTATAAAATTTTTCTTTTTTTAATTGTATCATCTTATTACCTCCCCAATATGACCGCATTATTTATGGAAGCAAGGATGTTTTCTTGCTTCCATTTTTTATTTTAAATGGAATAAATCATAATTTAAATAGCTTAAATTAAAAAGATAGGAAGCTCAATATTAAATACTTCTTGTTTTAAAAAAATAGATAGATTATTCTGTTTAAAGAAGGAAAAAAAGAGAAGTAAGAAAACCGTAGCTTATTTTCTGAAAAGTATTTTTTTTTCGGAGGGTGACTATGTACGAATTAATTACAGACAGATTTTACAAAGAAATAGAGGCTTATCCGGATCTTGTTATAGATTATTGCTTAATAAAAGATAATCAACCTTATCGGGGAGAAGCATCGCATAAAAAAGCAGTTTTATTTGCAATGGAACAAATAAGTCAAAGATGGCAAGCAATCAGAGGAGTGCCCTGGTATTGGGAAAGTGAGATACTCTTTGCAAAACGAATCAGCGCAGATGAATTACTGTGGCTTCCAGATAAACCTTACAAACAGACGAAATACGGCGTAACATCGTATAATAAAGAAATAATAAAACAAGAGTCGACAGGTCAGAGGTTGCCGTACTGGTATGCATTTCTGGAGCCTCCTCACGGAACGCAGTTCAAAATCTTGCCAGATGGGAGAAAAATAGAACACGAATATACGATAGAGGATTTTCAGGGTGTAAATCAGATATTGTTTCCCAATGGAACAAAAGATCTGACTGTATTAGAATGGAATACAGATTGGTCCGACTATTTTAATGAAGGGCATGAATGGTGGGGTGCAGCCTGCTGGAGTGTATATGACCATTCTTTAGAGCGTTTTGTCATTATAATGGCTTCAGCAACGGACTAATCTTATATGAGAATATGCATTAAAAGCTATATTCAATAGAACTGCAGGCGTACTTAAGTAATTTTTATTGTAAAAAAGTAGATAAATTGTTATGATTAAAAGGTAAAAAGTAGAAACTGGGGGATGTTTGGAGAATGAGGCAGTTGAAAAAAGTGATTACTTTCATTTTTTTGGTTTTGATAAGCATTGAGTTGGCTGGATGTTTTTATAAGCCAGAAATAAGGGTTGTATCAGAAGTTACTGCTGAAGAAGCGGATGCAATTCAGGAAGAATTTGCTTTTATCTTGCCAGAAGAGGCACAAATTGTTCAATGCAGATATGCGAATTCCAAAGATAGTCTTTTTACGGTAGTGATTACTGGGGTTTCTGATTCAGATGCTTTTATTGAAAATAATGTAGAGTTCGAGTTGGAAGAACCAGTTGAAATCGACCGCTTTCCATATGATGAAATGGACAAGACAGATTTTGATAAGAGGGTTAGGGCACAATACTATTTTGGCATGTATGATGGAAGTAAGAGGGGTATCTATATTTATTCTGCGGACCAGGGAATCGTTATAGAAATAGAGAAGAGTGGAATTGTTTCCCCGGAATTAATTGAAATGTTTGGTATGTGATATGCAGATATTGTTTAGTCAGAGGAGGACATAAGGTGAAAATTTCAAAAAAGGATGCACTTTTGTGGTTTGAATTTTTTTCAGCACTGCCTGAAGATGAGGAATTAACGACAAAACAACAAGAAATTGTATATGCAACTTTTGCACAAATTGAGGCAGCAATTGATCATAGAAATGAAAAACTCATGTCAGAAATTAAGGGGTTGAAGACTTTAGAAAACAGAACTTTTTTTGTTGGAGATGAAAGTAAATTTTCAAAAGGATGCCGTTCTTGTCTTTTAGGCACTGGTCTTAGTGCAATCAGAAAAACAAACAAATGCAATATACAGTGTAAATTTTGTTACAATTATGGGGAACTGGATGAAATTCCTCCGGTTGGTGAAGGTATGTGGGAAATTGGGGGCACCAAGTTTTATGAAAAGGATATTGATTTACTACTCTCCATTTATCAAAAGCCTACAGGAATTTCTTATGTTTATTTAGAGCCCTTTATGGAAATTGAAAAATATTATCCTGTGATAAAAAAATTTAGTGATGCAAAGATACATCAACATCTGTATACCAACGGACTTTTGGTAACAGAAGAGTCATTGAAAGCTTTGGCTGAGGCTGGACTTGACGAAATACGTTTTAATCTGGCGGCTTCCAATTGTTCTGATAAAGTAATTAAGAATATAGGAATAGCAAAAAAATATATCAAGAGTGTTGGCATCGAATCACCAATGACGCCAGAATTCTATACAGCTTTTCTTAAGAAAAAACAGGCTATTTTAGATACAAATCTGGACTTTATCAATTGTGCAGAATTGCATTTAAATGAAAATAACATAGGCAATTATTATGGAGAAAACATGTATATTTCAAGGCATGGTTATATATCTCCAATCTGGAGCAGGGAACTGACGCTGAAATTTATGAAAATAGCCGATGAAGAAAGCTGGGATTTAGCTGTACATGATTGCTCCAACTATACGAAATTTGCCAGAGGCTTAAACCTGAGCAGCAAAGAAGGTAAGTGGTTTGGAGCAAGTAATTATGGCTGTGAGTTTTCTAAAATACCATATGAAATATTTTTACCAATCCTCCGGGATGATAATTTTAAATTTTTAACGGAAGAAGAATTACCGTCGGGTTATAAACCAGGGGAATTGTTTTTTTAGAAAAGCTGAAAAACTGTTTCGTTGATTACAAAGGAGGAATACAGGTATGTTAAACAAGCTTTTTTCACTTTTACAAAAACCTGACCTTTGGCAGCGTAGTACCGAGCCCTTTTGGGATGATGAACATATTTCCAAGGGAATGCTTGAAGCCCATTTGAATTCCGATTGGGATGCAGCAAGCCGCAGGCACAGTTATATAGACCGTTCTGTACAGTGGCTGAAAAGTATTATTCCGGCAGGCAGTAAAATACTAGACTTAGGCTGTGGTCCAGGACTTTATACCATAAGATTATCTGCCGCAGGTTATGATGTTACAGGCATGGATTATTCCAGACGCTCTATTGCTTATGCGAAAGAACAGTAAAACGAAGTATTTATATCAGAATTATCTGGAGATGGATTATACTGAGGAATTTGATGTGATAACATTGATTTACTGCGATTACGCTGCTCTTATTCCAGATGAAAGAAAAAAACTATTATCAAAAATTTACTGTGCGCTTAAACCCAATGGCTTGTTCATTTTTGATGTTTTCACTGAGCAAACGCATAAGGGAAAATATGATCATACATCCTGGTCATATCATGCAAACGGTGGATTCTGGAATGAGAAAGAACATTTGTGTCTGGAAGCAGAGTACTATTTTGAGAATAATACGGTTAAGGTTAGAAAAACGGTTGTTGTAACAGAAGATGATATACGAGAATATCTTATTTGGGATACGGCCTTTACTAAGGAGAAATTGCTTGACGAAGTGACACCTTTTGGCTTTAAGATGTATAGTATTCACGATGATGTTTGTGGCAGCCCATATACAGGTGAAGCAGATACAATATGCCTTGTTCTTAAGAAAGAACAATAAAAATATGGAAGTAGGAAAGACTCCTGCTTCCATATTTTTTATTTAGGCTGTTTTTTAATTAAAGTTAATAAAAATTCGATGATCGAATGAAATAAAAATATAAACCATTACCAGAGGCTACTTATTGCATAGTTTTGTATAGAATAAATTTGACGACCTGTTTATTTTTAATCTTTAAATTTCCAAAATAATTAATATAATTAAAATAACACAGGTATTGAATTTTCTGATAGTATAATTCAAAACTGGTCATGCATTTCTTTGTTTAAGTTATTTATTGGAGGTGCTGTGATATGAAAGTGTTAAACAGGAAGTGGCTTATTTTTCTTTTAATAGCATGTGTAATGGTGCTTACATCATGTCTTCCAATTCAAAAGATGAGAAGTTCACAAGTTAGGAGTTCACAAGTTAAGGAAAGTTCAAGCGTAAATCATTTGGATGTTAAATCTTCTGTCAAGTCAGGAAAAGATGAAAAAGATACAGATGTCACAGAACAATTAAGTGATAGCATAGACCAAGGACTTAATTCTGCCAAAGGAAAATCAAAAGTATCTGTTGATGAACAAGTATTGCTGGATCGAAATGGTGTTAAAGTTGTTTTAAAAGACTTTATTCCTGAAGGTGACTATGGTCCAACTTTAAAAATTCTTGTTGAAAACAACTCAAATGAAGCAGTGAGTGTTCGTACTTTAAGTGTTGTTGTCAATGGTGTAATGCAAGATGCGTATTTTTATTGCGATGTACCAAAAGGCAAAAAAGTCAATGATGAATTAGAGATAGATCAAAGAGGCCTGGATATAGCAGGAATAGAAGTAATAAAAGATATAGAATTAAGATTTGAAGTATATAACACGGATACATGGGATACTTATTTTGAATCAGATCCGATTGTTATAACAACTACAGCGGATCCATCTTATGTTCAAAAATACGATGACAGTGGTTTTGTAGCAGTCGATCAAAATGGTATAAAAATTGTAATGAAAAAGGTGCAGGTTGAAAACAGTGATAATGGTGCAGATATTTATGTATATATAGAGAATAACAGCAGTCAAAATATTACAGTACAAGTAAAAGAAATGTCCATTAATGGTTATATGATCGATCCGATATTCTCATGTGATGTTTTAGCTGGTAAGAAGGCATATGACATAATAACTTTTCTTGAAAACGAATTAGAAAAAAATGATATAAGCTCTATAGATGAAATAGAATTGTCATTTGATATATTTGATACGCTTACATTTGAAACGATTTTAGAATCCGATGCAGTTGTTATTAATTTTAAATGAAGCAAGGGGACGGTTCCCTGTTTGATTTTGAGTTTAAAGAATAACAGATTATTGTAAGGAAGCACAAGGACTGCCTTGTGCTTTCTTTTCAGGATTTATGCTAATGGAAAAAATTTAAATATCTTTTGTAAGGGAGGAATCTTCTTGTTCTTAGATTAAATTGAAAGTGAGGGATAACCATGGGTTTAGAAAGTATATACGATGTCATCAGTAGAAGTATAAATTCCGAAGGGAAACTAGATTTAAATTTTATGCTTCCATTTAAAAAACCTTCGCCAACTGAAATGCGGTTTATTCCTGGTGCAAAAGATGGAATTGGTTTATATCATTTTAATTTAAGAACCCCCAAGTCAGCTGCAAATAAAATTTTTAAACTTTTAAAAAGTGATTGGAAAAAGGGCGACAGTGACTCACAGGAAAAAGTTGCTGAAATCCTTAATAGGTATGGAAGTTGGACAGTTATAGATTACGTTCTTCATTTAATTCGGGATAAACAAAAAGAGATTGATCCCAAAAATATATTTTATTATGCCTGCAAGCTTGCTTTCGAATCAACAAATGAGGAATTGGTTAAATTAGGAATTTGCTTATTTGGTTTACTTGATTTGAGTAACGAAGAAGAAATTATGAATAGACTTTTTATACTTGCATTATATGAAGAGTTCACCCTTTATGTTCTTGCCACAATCTCAAATTCACCCAAAGGGAATGATATTGTCTTTAAAATTGCACAAAAGGTTGATGGATGGGGTAAAATTCATGCAGTAGAGTACTTAGAACCAGCAACAGATGAAATACGAGAATGGATTTTACGCAAAGGCTGTGCCAATGCAGTTATGGATGCTTATCTTGGACTGGAATGTGCCATCAAAGGGGATTTGATAAATGCTCTAAAACGGGATTCTTTTGATGAGGAGCTTTTTGAAGGCATTAGTGTGATAATAGATGCCCTATTAGATGAAGGACCCGTTGATGGTATCAGCGTTTATGAGCACACTGAGGAAGCATTAAAGCTTTATTTGAGGATAGCTACAGAACATGCTTTTACCATAATACATCTATGGCGGCTCCTTAATTTGCAAGCTTGGTTAGAAAACGCCACAATAAGTAACAGAGATGAATTGAAAAAAATCTGCGATAATATTGTAAATAGAGAAGCATGGAAAGAAATGATCATGGAAATTCTTAATAAACCTGATGATGAACTGTTATTTTATGCAATCAATGCAGGTTTGAGACTGAATATGGATATTATCGAATTCGTTTTTAGAGCGGTAAAGAAAAATCCAGTTGAACATTTTGGTTACCTTCATATTCTTTATAAAAATCCAGAATATGCAAATGAATTAACGAAAATATATGAAGAACTTTTACCACTGGATGCCATGGCAGCAGGAATGGGCAATTTTCTTTTTCCAGAGAACTATGCAAAGGAGCATCATTGTCTGGAGTTTATACTTCAGGAACTTAAAAATTATCCTGAAATGGGCGAAAAGTTGGTAGAGACAGGATTAAAATCACCTGTGGTAAGAGAAAGGATTGCTGCATGTAAAGTGATAGAGGAATGGAGTAAGAGACTAAATCAAAATTTAGATACTATCTCACCTGGCTTGTATGCTATTCTAAAAGAAATCGCACGTATTGAAGTGGATAAGGATAGCAGGCAATTGATGAAAAAATTACTTCGAACTAAATGAAACAAGGAAACACAGAGACGATTCCTTGTTTCATTTTTTGTTTAAAGAATAAACAGGTTATTATAAAACTGCCAAATGTTTTTAATTAGAAGGAAAAGTTCAAAAATTCAGAAAAAATCAAAAGAACTGCCTTCTAATATATAAAAGGAATATATCTTTTCGTTCTTTTTTTATATTCTATATACTTTGAGCCATGCATTGAGCTTAAGTAATCCTCTTCACAGCGCACTTGGATATCCAGTAATAGTACAAAAACTAAATTAAACAGAAATACAGTCCAGGTTGGCCAAATAAGCCAAAGACCCATATTTAATAAAAATAATCCTAGATATGTTGGATTTCTAATGTATTTATATAAGCCGGTCGTAATCAAATCAGTTTTTGCATTCGTGTCAACTCCAACTCTCCATGAGTTGCCCATTTTTACCTGAGCGTAAAAACATAGAGACAAACCCATAAGACCAGTAAAAAAACCAATCAGATCAAATAGAAATTGGTCTAAAACGGTAATTCTGCTAAACAAAGAACCCAGTTGGAACTGGCTTGAATGTAAAACAATCATTAAAACGGCATAGAGGGTTAGAATATTTGTGCACTGATAAAAATATTTTTGAATACTTGATGTGGATTTTCCTATAACAGCAGGGTCTACACCAGTATTCTTTATTTGTTTTAGCTGTTTAATTTTCCATAACCCTAAATAGATAAGAAATAATGTGATGACAAATATGTTTTCTAGAGTTTTCATAATATCTCCTCCTGATAATATTTTTTGTTCTGTTAACTTAAAAATGAAAATGAGACCTGAAACACTTCTGGTATAATGGAAATTGCCAAATCACCATTACCTCCCAGAAAGGAGTGCTTAGGTCTCATGGCTATTATACCATTAAAT
>Ga0116175_1000170_pt1 | contig 50879 bp, 40 predicted proteins | sample AD_UKC125_MetaG_FD_89802 | JGI IMG/M metagenome (GOLD analysis project Ga0116175, IMG submission 89802) | Active sludge microbial communities of municipal wastewater-treating anaerobic digesters from USA - AD_UKC125_MetaG | ecosystem: Engineered > Bioreactor > Anaerobic > Digestate | place: USA... | reverse complement strand
ATACTAGTGGGGTTGCTCTTTATCCCCACCGCTTACGCAACAATTTTAGGCCTAAAAGTTGTATAAATCCATCGATTTGAGTCTCTGAACAAGCTGATTCGCACAACTGGATATACGATTAGTGTGACGTTTGTGCGTGGCTTTATGACGTTTGCAACCGTTATTGCCGACCATTAACATATTGGATGTCAGCGGTTTCAGCTTTTCTGTGACGCTGTTACGTTTTTATTTTGATTTTCAAACCGTAGGCAAAAAATAATGCTTCGAAATGATTGTTTTCCCCAACTTATCCGCTGCCCCGACTTTTAGAATAAAGAAGCCAAGTGGCATTTGCTACTTGGCTTTTGAAGCAGTCGGGATGAGGCGACTCGAACGCCCGACCCCTACGTCCCGAACGTAGTGCGCTACCAACTGCGCTACATCCCGCTCCGTTTGGTGATGCAAAGGTACTCTATTTTTCTCGAACTCGTGCAATTTTTAAAAGAAAAATGGCTAAAAATTTGTTAGAGTGATAAAAAAGGTCTATCTTTGCACCCGCAAACAGCAAAGGTGCCATAGCTCAGTTGGTAGAGCAAAGGACTGAAAATCCTTGTGTCCCCGGTTCGATTCCTGGTGGTACCACATAAAAAGCCGCTTTTTTCGAAGCGGCTTTTTTGTTCCCTTATATTCCCAGCATGTAATCAGCTTTCTGTTTTAATGGTTCCCGTTTGGCATGGCATCGTGAACTTAAATGTAGAGCCTTGTCCTTCTTTGGAACTGACGGTGATTTTTCCGTCTAAACGTTTAGCAATGTTTTTACATATTGACAGTCCCAGTCCGGTTCCAGGTACGAACTCGTCCAGTTTGACAAATCGCCCGAAGATTTTTCTCAGTTGACCTTTGGGAATTCCCGTCCCGGTATCTTTCACATAGAAAGAGATGTTGCCGTCTTTGACAACATATCCCAGTTTGACACTTCCTGTCTCAGTATGCTTGATGGCATTGGTAAGAAAGTTGGTGAGCAACTGTTGCAGGCGTGTCTCGTCGCAGAAAATATCACAGTGTTCCTGATGCTGGTCGAATAACAGTTGAACGTTTTCACCCGTATGTTTTTCGAGTGAGGTCACTAGGTTTTTGCACAGACTGTTTACATCGGTCATTTTGAAGGTAAACTCCTGCAGTCCTGATTCCATCTTCGACAAATCGAGTATGTCAGAGATGAGTTGAAGCAGTACTTTCGAATTACTTTGGATAATGTTTCGGAATTTGTTTTTGTCCTTTTCATACTCGTCATCGCAAAGTAGTGTGGAGAAACCGACGATGGCATTGAGGGGCGTGCGGATTTCATGGCTCATGTTGGCTAGAAAAGCATTCTTCAGATGGTCCGCCCTTTCTGCCCTGTCGCGTGCCTTCTGTAGGGCCAGCGCCGACTCTTTGAGTTCGGTGATATCGTAGTTGACACTAATAAGTTCAATGATTCCTTTGCCAGGGGCGTATTCAGTAATGATGCCGAACTTTCGGATCCAGTTCCAACCTGTTTGGGGAGCTGACCGTTTGATTCTTACCTCTGCCTGATATGACTTCATTTTCCCCTCTTTCAGTAGCGTGAGATTCTCTATTAGACTTTTGCGGTCAGCGGGGTGCACGTTCTTGTATTTCCCGAAAATTTCGCTGAAGGGTGTGGTCTCTTCTTCGCCCAGATTCTTATACCATTGTTTGATGGCATATCCTGTGTTGTCTACAAGATTGACCTTGGTATATCCTATTTTTGCGAAATCAGAGATAATGGCAAAGAAATTTTCGAAGTCGTTCACTTTGCTGATAGCTAGTAGGCGGTCGGTGTCTTCTATGCTCATATTGACATACCCGTAGTGATTGCCTTCAGGGTCATAGAGTTTAATCACTTTCTGACTAAGATTGATGACACCTGTGCGTGAAGAATGGTAATGTGCATGATTGAGGTCAAAGTTGATATGGTGTTCTGTCTTGTCAATGCTTTCCACCTGGTGCATCCGCTGTTTGCTGATTTGGTTTCTGAAGAAACTTTTACTGAGAACCTCTTTCTCATCTATGATACCGAACATGTCTGAGAATTTATTATTGAAACTGACTAGTTTCGCCTCTTTATCAAAGATACTGATGGCAACAGGGATATTATCGAAGATGTTTTTGAGAAACCAAGTCTGATCTTTTAGGTCTTCTTGGTAATTCGTCATCTGCGAACGACTGTCTTCCAACTCTTTTTCCAGTTCTTTAATTCTGGATGTTAGTATGGCGATAGTTCTTTTGTCATCATTGGCTTGTGAGTTTCCTCCCATATTTTATTCGTATCAAATTTCTTTTTGATGGAATACATATTAAAGTAGTTCAGGTAATTGAAACAGTTTGATGCCGTTGCTTCCTTTAATCAGCAGATAGAAACCTTCAGGTCGTTCTTTCATGATGGCAGCTTTCACTTCGTCTACATTGTCGAATTTGCGAAATCCACAACGGGTCTTGCCGAATTCATTACCCACGAGCCATACGTTGGTGATGCCTGCATCCTGTAGAAAGTCCACCACTTTCTGGTGTTCTTCACCGCTCACGTCACCCAGTTCGCGCATATCCCCTAAAATAGCCATTTTAGGTTTCACATCCATATCGCGGAAGTTTTTCAGAGCAGCGCTCATGCTGGTAGGGTTGGCGTTGTAAGTGTCTACAATCAGTTTGTTATGCTGAGTAACTGTCAGTTGTGAGCGGTTGTTACTTGGTATATAATTGGTCAGGGCATGGTCTATCTGTTCAGGCGAAACGCCGAAGTATAGTCCGATGCATGCAGCTGCCAGCATATTATAGATGTTGTAACTGCCTATCAGATGCGTCTGCACCTCATGCCATTCACCGGCACCGTGGCGCCATTCGAACTTGAGGAACGGAGCGCAAGAAATCACTTTCCCGTTGGCGCATAGGTCGTCATTGTCAGCCGTACCATATTTCACCAATTTCAAATCGTGTGAGATCTTTGCCAGATGCTCGTTTTCATGGTCAATGAATACCACACTCTCAGGTTTCGTACGTAAGAAGTCGTATAGTTCGCCTTTGGTCTTGATAACCCCTTCGAAAGAGCCGAATCCCTGTAGATGTGCTTTGCCCACATTCGTGATGATACCGAAGTCAGGTTCCACAATATTCACCAGCGTCTTTATTTCTCCCGGATGATTGGCACCCATCTCCACCACGGCGATGTCGTTATCCTTCGTCAGACGAAGTAATGTTTTAGGCACCCCGATGTGATTATTGAAGTTGCCCAGTGTATACAGTACATTGTATTTCTCGGCAAGGACCGTCGAAATCAGTTCTTTTGTTGTCGTTTTGCCATTCGTACCTGTCACACCGATGATTTTGGTACCCAGTTGGCGGCGGTGATAGTTGGCAAGGTCTTGCAGTGCTTTCAGACAGTTGTCCACAAGAACAAACCGTTTGTCATCCTCTTTCAGATACTGTCTCTCGTCTACGACAGCATAAGAGCAACCCTGTTCGATAGCTTTGCCGGCATAAGCATTGCCATTGAAAGATTCACCTTTCAGAGCGAAGAATATGGAACCCTTCGGACAGTCGCGGCTATCAGTCGTTATCTGCGGGTGTTCCAAAAAAATACGATAAAGTTCAGATATTTCCATTATTCGAATAATTATTGGGTACAAAGTTAGTGCAAAACAAAGACAAATGCAAAATATACTTATTTATTTGTTCCACCGTATGAAAAAAATTTCCTTGAAGGAAAAAAAATTATCCTTGAAGAATAAAAAATTTCCCTTCAAGGAAAATTTTCCCGCACGGTGGGGGGGCTTATTCCTTACGATTTGAGTCTTTACTTACCACGAAACTATTGGCCTGATGTGTAGCTAGAACCAAAACTTCAGCAATCTGCACATGTTCGGGGGCACTGGCAGCGTAGAAAGCTACATCGGCTATGTCGTTACCGTTCAGGGGATGAATGCCGTTGTATACGTTGTCGGCCTTGTCTTTGTTGCCGTAGAAGCGGGTTACACTGAAATTGGTCTCCACGAGTCCCGGCTTGATGTTGGTTACCCGTATACGTGTGTCGGCGAGGTCGATACGCAAGCCGTCACTGATAGCTTTTACAGCCGACTTGGTGGCACAATAAACATTGCCGCCAGCATAAGCGGCGTCGCCTGCCAGACTACCCATATTGATTACGTGTCCGCGGTTGCGCTCTACCATGTGGGGCACAATGAGATGAGTCATCGTAAGCATTCCCTTGATATTGGTGTCTATCATTGTCTCCCAATATTCAGGAGCCAACTCGTATTCTTTTTCAAGTCCAAGAGCGAGGCCGGCATTGTTGATCAGTACATCAACATCACGCCATTTACCTGCAAGCGATTCTACAGCTTCGGTGGCGGCCTTGCGGTCACGTATATCAAATGTGAGCGACTTTACATCAGTGCCGTCGGCATTCAGTTCCTTTTGTAATGTATCCAATTTTTCCTGGTTACGACCGGTAAGTATCAAGTCGTATCCACCTGCCGAAAAACGACGTGCACAAGCTTCTCCGATACCGCTTGTGGCTCCTGTTATCAATGCTATCTTCTTCATATTATAAATATTCTTTGATGGAGCAAAGGTACGAATAATTTAATTATTATAGGGACATTTGAGATAAAAATGTTGAAAATAGGAAAATGTACGTGTAAATAGGCGGAATAATCGAATTTTTGCACTATCTTTGCGAAAAGAAAAGCAATTTATTATCTTGATGAAAGGTCTTTTAAACTATACAATTAATGTGAAGGGACGTCTGCTCGACCTCTCTGAACCACAGGTGATGGGTATCCTTAATGTTACGCCCGACTCCTTTTATGCAGGCAGTCGTAAACAGACAGAGAAGGAAATTGCTCTCCGCGCCGATCAGATCATAGACGAAGGCGGCACCATTATTGATATAGGGGCGTTCTCTACACGCCCTGGTGCTGCAGAGGTGACATCAGAGGAGGAAATGACTCGTATGCGCCGTGCGCTTGAGATTGTACGCAAGCAGCAGCCCGATGCGATTATATCTATTGATACATTCCGCCCCGAGGTGGCAAAGATGTCGGTAGAGGAATTCGGTGCAGATATGATCAATGATGTGTCGGAAGGAGGCATAACGGGGATTGTCAATACGCCTTTGGAACAAACTTCTGATGATACTTATCCTGCGATGTTCCGTATGGTGGCACAGCTCGGTGTACCATATATATTAATGTCGGTGCAGAAGGATATCCATGATATGATGATTGGTTTTGCGCACGAGATACAACAGCTTCGCGACCTTGGAGCCAAGGATATCATACTTGATCCCGGATTCGGATTCGGTAAGACACTGGAACAGAATTATAAACTGATGGACGAGATGGATAAACTTCGCGAACTGGAACTGCCTATATTGGTGGGCATTTCGCGTAAGTCGATGATATTCAAGTTGCTTGGTCTTACAGCAGATGAATCTCTTAACGGTACGTCCGTACTCAATACCATCGCCTTGCAGAAGGGCGCATCGATACTCCGTGTGCACGATGTGAAGGAATGTGTAGAGGTGACCAAGATAGTAAAAGAAATGCTCAAATAAAATAATAAAAATGTTCTTCGAGTTTGGCATAAAAGACATTATAGACATCTTTCTGGTAGCGCTGATGCTTTATTACATCTATCGCCTGATGAAAGAATCGCGATCGCTCAATGTGTTTATAGGCATATTGATATTTGTGATCGTATGGCTTTTCGTGTCCCAGGTTCTTGAGATGAAACTGCTCGGAGCAATCATGGACAAATTGGTCAGTGTGGGTGTTATTGCCCTTATCATCCTTTTCCAGGAAGAGATACGCAAGTTCCTGTATACGCTCGGAGCCCATCAGAGGATGAAGGTGCTGATGAAATTTTTCTCTTCCAACTCTTCTTCCTCAGAAAATGTCGACAAGACGGCCATTATGCCTATTGTTTTGGCTTGTATGAGTATGAGTAAGGGGAAGGTAGGTGCCCTGATTGTTATAGAACGTTCGGCACCGCTTGATGATATCGTGGATACAGGTGATAAGATAGACGCGAATATCAATCAACGGTTGATAGAAAATATTTTCTTTAAGAATTCGCCGCTTCATGATGGTGCTATGGTGATATCGGCCAAGCGAGTCAAGGCAGCGGGTTGTATCCTGCCGGTTTCTCATAATCTAGATATACCTAAGGATCTCGGACTGCGCCATCGTGCCGCCATGGGAATATCTCAGGAGTCGGATGCCATAGCTATTGTGGTATCAGAGGAAACTGGTAATATATCTGTTGCTATCAAGGGTAATTTCCAGTTGCGTCTGTCGGCAGAACAATTGGAAAGTATTCTGACCCAGGAGATGGCTTAACTTTTTGTCATTTTCCGGTAAGCTTTGGGAGACATACCTACGTATTGCTTAAAGTATTTCCCGAAAAATGATTGTGTGGGGAAGTTCAGACTGATAGTTATTTCCTTGATACTGGCGTTACTGTATTGTAATTGGTTTTTTGCATCGGATATGACCAGGTCTATGATCCATTGCAGGGCAGGTTTACCTGTCTTCGTTTTCACCAGTCCCGACAGATAACTGGACGTTATGCACAGTTTGTCGGCATAGAAGTTTACTTCTCTATGCTTATGGTAGTTCTTGTAGATGTTTACAATAAATTCATTTACCAGAAGATCGGTGCGCTCCTGATGTAATGGTTCCATCGGATGTGATGAAAGAAGTAAGTTTACCAATTCATATATAATCGTGTTGCCGATCGACTTGATTAATTCGCGTACAACGATGCGCCGTTGTCCTGTGATATTCTCGTTACTCTCATTCTTAATACGTTCCTGTAACGACTTAAACAGGTATTTTATATTATCGAATTGACTTTCGGTTAGCGACAGACAGGGGTTTGATCTAAAAAAGAGTTGACTGCGTATATCCAGTATATTGTTAATAACAGGGGTTACAAAATCGTAATCCACCCGTATAGCCATACCTCTTAAATCTGTACTTACGTGTAAGGTATGTACGAATACAGAAGGTGTAAAGAAGTACATGTCACCTTTTTGTATAGTGTATAAATGGTCATCTATATTTACTTCTACGCGTCCTGACGTGCATAAGAAAACACCAAGGAAATCTTTCTCATACGACTTCGGATTAATGTCAATCAGTTTAGTCGTCTCAACGTCTACATCCAAATAATCGAATGGTAATTGTAATTGTACTAAGTCGGTCATATTATTTATTTTGGTGCAAATTTAGTAATTATTGTTTGAAAATAAACCAATTTTGATTACGAAATATATTATTTACATCAAAATAGAACAATCTATTTGCAATTTCAACCTTGTTTGGCATAGTTTTACGCTGTACTTTTGCAGCCGAAAATATATACAAACAAAATTTTTATAGGTATGAAGATGAGTAATATTAGGATTTGGATGGGCGTTTGTTGTCTTTTGGTGCTGACGGGATGTACTGAAAAGAAAAGTCTGAATCATACTGATGCTATATCAGTAAAGACTACGACGGTGGATGGTTCCGTTTATGCTGGAGAACGAACTTATGTAGGGACGGTGAAAGAATCGTATGGCTCGGCTCTCAGTTTTGCCACGATGGGTACAGTAGCTAATGTGATGGTAGACGAGGGACAGTTTGTGAAAAAAGGACAGGTGCTTGCCTGTATTGACCGCACATCCATGAAAAACGCGTATGATATTGCTTTGTCTTCACTGAAACAGGCTCGAGACGCATTTGGGCGTATGGATATGTTATACAAAAAAGGTAGTCTGCCGGAGATCAAGTATGTAGAGATACAGACCAAGTTGGCCGAAGCCCAGTCGGGTGAACGCATTGCCCGAAAGAATTTGCAGGATTGTGTACTTACCGCTCCGTTCAGCGGATATATTTCTCAACGGTCGGTAGATATGGGTAATAATGTTGTACCGGGTATGGCTTGCTTCCGTCTGGTTAAACTTGACTGTATTGAAGTCAATATATCGGTACCAGAGAAAGAGATAGCAACCATACATCAAGGACAGCAGATCAGATTTCATGTGAACGCCCTAGGTGAAAGACAGTTTATCGGGATAGTGACCAAGAAAGGTGTACAGGCCAATCCGCTTAGTCACACTTATGAAGTAACGGTGTCATTGGCCAACCGTGATCATGCCCTGTTGCCGGGTATGGTATGCAGCGTGGCTGTAAACAGTGTCGGCATGTCTAAAGGTATCGTTGTTCCTCAAGATGCCATTATGATTGATGGCAGCAATTCTTATGTATGGATAGCGGATAACGGTAAGGCTGAAAAACGTATTGTAACGACAGATGGTGTAAGCAACCAAGGTGTCATCATAACTGGTGGAATAGAAAACGGTGATAAGGTGATCGTAAGTGGGCAGAACAAGGTGAGTGACGGTTCTGCGATAAATGAAAAATAGGATGAATGATGAAACATCGTAAAATAAATATGATAGAGAGCGTAATGCACTATAAGAGCATTATGCTTCTGCTCCTTGTCCTGTTGGTAGGCTATGGTGTATATTCTCTGATTAATATGCCCAAAAACGAATTTCCTTCGTTTACCATCCGACAGGGTGTTGTTGTCGGAGTCTATCCCGGTGCCACTTCGGGTGAAGTGGAGGAGCAGTTGACAAAACCTCTTGAGAAATTTCTCTGGCAGTTTAAGGAAATCAAGAAAGCGAAGACTTATTCGCAGTCAAAGGATGGCATCTGTTATGTGTTTGTGGAACTGAACGACAATGTAACCAATAAGGATGAATTCTGGAGCAAATTCAAACTCCGTCTGCAACAGTTTAAGGGCGAACTCCCTCAGGGCGTGCTGGCTCTTATAGCTAACGATGATTTCGGTGACACTTCGGCGATGCTCGTCACCCTTGAGAGCAAGGACAAAACTTACCGCCAGTTGCACGATTACATGTCAGATTTGCAAGATCGTCTCCGTACGATACCTGAAATATCCAATCTGAGAGTTTACGGTGAGCAGAAAGAACAGATAGGTGTCTATATAGACCGTGACCGGTTGTCCGATTATGGACTGAACACTGCTTCGCTGCTAGCCAGTATGTCATCGCAGGGACTTACCATTGTGAGCGGTTCGGTAGATGATAAGAACAGCGTGCGCCCGCTTCATCTGAAATCGTCTCTCAGCACAGAGAATGATGTCGCACAGCAGATTGTGTATTCCGATCCGAATGGTAATGTCATACGTCTGAGGGATATCGCTACGATAAAAAGGGAATATCCTGATGCCGACTCCTATGTGAAGAATAACGGTAAGAAGTGTATTGTCCTGTCTCTCGAAATGAATGAAGGTAATAATATAGTTCAGTTCGGTGAAAAGGTAAAGAACGTCTTGGCGGATTTTCAGAAGACTCTGCCTAGTGATGTCACGATGTATCCTATCACAGACCAGAGCAATGTGGTCAATTCGTCCATTGTCGACTTTCTGAAGGAACTGCTGATATCTGTATGTGCGGTTATCATCGTCATAATGCTGTTGTTGCCTGTGAGGGTGGCCAGTGTGGCAGCGAGTACGATACCGATAACGATATTTATTACCCTCGGTATATTCTATTCGGTGGGGATAGAACTGAATACGGTGACGCTGGCATCGCTGATTGTGGCGCTCGGTATGATCGTGGACAATTCGATTGTGATCATAGACTGTTATATAGAAAAGATAGACAGTGGTATGAGCAGATGGCATGCAGCGTCTCATGCTGCCAAGGAATTTTTCTCTTCCATCTTCAGTGCAACGCTTGCCATATCAGTAACATTCTTCCCTCTGCTGTTCACAATGAAGGGTATGATGCTTGATTTCGTGAAATGGTTTCCGCTTGGTATTTCCATCGTTTTGGGTACATCGTTGGTCGTTGCCGTGTTCGTCGTGCCTTGGATGCAGTATACATATATAAAGAAAGGACTGAAGAAAGGACCTGATGCGGAGAAGAAACATAAAACTTTCCTCGAACTGATACAGCATTATTACAACCAACTGATTGCGGTTTGTTTCGCACATCCTTTTTATACATTGGGATTTGGGGCATTGTCAATCGTGTTAGGTGGACTGATGTTTGCCCATTTGCCACAGAAACTGATGCCTAGGGCAGAACGTAATCAGTTTGCCGTGGAGATATATATGCCTACCGGCACAGCCATTGAACGAACGGCACAAGTGGCCGATAGTCTGAGAGATATGATGCGCAAAGACGACAGGATAGTGAATATCACGACATTCTATGGTAGCGGTTCCCCACGATTCCAGACATCTTATGCTCCACAGGTCGGTGGAACAAATTTTGCACAGTTTATCGTCAACACGAAAAATGATAAAGCTACCGAGGAACTGGTGGATAAGTTTACGCCTCTATACTCTGACTATTTCAGTGACGCACAGGTAAGGATTAAACAACTGGACTACAGTGATGCCATATCCCCGATAGAAATAAGATTCTCCGGATATAATCTGAAACAACTCAACGAGGCTGTGGAAAAGAGTATGAAGATTATGCGCAACGACCCCGATATCATGTTGGTGAGAAGCACTTTCGAAGGCACAACAGATGGACTGAACGTGATGATGGATAACGATGAGGCCAACCGACTAGGTATCAACAAGACGATGTTGTCTCTCAATCTTGCCACCCGTTTCGGCAATGGGATACCTCTGACTACAGTATGGGAGGGTGACTACCCTGTGAGTGTCACATTAAAGGATAGTCATGCTGGTATGCAGACGGCAGATGATGTAGGTAATGCTACCGTAAGTGGTATAGTTCCCGGTGTGAACGTGCCATTAAGGCAGATTGCTCAGGTAAAACCTGACTGGAACTATGGTATGATTGTCAGGCGGAATGGTGTCAGGACAATGTCTGTATATGCAGATGCCAAACGGGGCGTCAATCTGAACAAGGCCACTGATAAAGTGCTGGAAGAACTGAAAGATGTGAAGTTGCCCGATGGTGTTTCGATGAAAGTTGGCGGACAGCGTGACAGTGATAATGAGTACGGACCGCAGATATATGGTGGATTGGCTATTTCTGTAATTGTTATATTTGCTATTCTGCTATTCCATCTGAAAGATATCAGACTGTCGTTGCTTATCATGGGGTCTCTTCTGTTCTCCTTACTCGGGGCAGCCATTGGTGTGTGGTCGATGGGGCAGGATGTAGGAATGACAGGTATACTGGGTATCATATCACTGATGGGAATTATAGTGAGAAACGGAATTATCATGGTCGATTATGCCGAGGAATTGCGTGTAAAGCATCGTCTGAGTGCCAAACATGCTGCCCTGCAAGCTGCCCAGCGCCGTATGCGTCCTATCTTCCTAACCTCAGCAGCCGCATCAATGGGAGTCGTACCGATGGTGATAGCCAATACTCCTATGTGGGGACCGATGGGTGCTGTGGTCTGTGCGGGAACAATCGTGTCGATGTTCTTTATTATCACCATGATCCCAATAGGTTATTGGATGATATACCGTATAGAAGACAAAAAGCGTCGTCTGAATAATGAGAAAGAAAGGGCAGCATTGTCATTGGCTAGTATAAATGAAGTAACAGAATAATGATATGAAAACTAATTATATATTATCCCTGATCATCGCAATGGTTTCTGTACAGGGGGTCAGCGCGCAGAAAGTGTATACACTGGATGAATGTCGTACGTTGGCATTGCAGAATAACGTCAAACTGAAAGATGCCCGACTCCATATCGAGTCGGCTAAAGAACAGGAACGTGAGGCTAAGGCTAAATATTTTCCTTCTGTATCTGCCGGTGGTACGTATTTTCGCGCCAACGATTATCTGATAAAACAAAATGTATCGCTCAGTGAGAGCGACCAGCAGAATCTTGCCGGGATTATGCAGAAGGTAGGATTAGACCCTACTGTCCTGTCTTCGCTCCCAACCAGTTATACCTTGCAGGCTATCAAGCATGGTACGCTTATTAATCTGATGGCGATGGAACCTGTATATGCCGGTGGACAGATAACGAATGGCAACCGACTGGCAAAACTGCAGACAGAGGTCGGGCAACTGATGCTTCAACAGTCGCAGGATGATGTGATGCGTACTACCGAGGTTTATTACAACCAGTTGTTGTCTCTTTATGAGAGACAGAAAACACTTGATGCTGTCGACAGACAGTTGGCCAGTATCCTGAATGATGCGAACAATGCTTATAAGGCAGGTGTGTCTAACAAAAATGATGTTCTGAGTGTACAACTGAAGCAGAACGATGTGGCTGTCAACAGACTGAAACTGGAAAATGGTATAAAACTCAGTAAGATGGTTCTTGCACAGTATATCGGAATGGCAGGACAGAATATTGATATAGATCGTCATCTGTCTGAGAATACGCCTGAGCCTTTTATTTATTTCACAGATCATCAGTCGGCATTAAACAATAGGGTAGAGGCCCGCTTGCTTGACAAGAATGTCAGAGCTAACGAGTTGCAGACCAAGATGAAACTGGGTGAGATGTTGCCCACTGTGGCAGTTGGCGTGGCTGGCGTGTATCAGGATATGACCAATACAGGTAAGGCGAAGGCGATAGGTCTGGCCACCGTGAGTGTTCCGATAAGCGACTGGTGGAGCAACCGTGGACTCAAACGGCAGAAGATAGCCACGGAGATAGCGCGTATGGACAGCAAGGATAATAAAGAACTGCTGCTGATACAGATGCAGAGTGCTTATGATGATTTGGATAACGCATACAAACAGATACAGTTAGCAAAAAAGAGTATAGAACAGTCTACAGAGAATCTCCGCCTCAATGAAGATTACTACAAGGCAGGTACCGCCAGCATGACCGACCTTCTCAATGCGCAGACGCAAAATCAACAGTCGCGTGACCAATATACTGAGGCAGTAACAGCGTATATGAATTGTCGAACGGCATATTTTATTGCTACCGGCAGGAGCGTGAAATAAAAACAATATATCAGTTGAGCATCAGATTCATTTCTGCATGCTCATCTTTGAATATAAACTCAGCCAGTTCGTTGATGTTCATTCTGATAGCCGTTTCATCCGGTTCGTCTGTCTGTTTCACTTTACCTCCCGCCAGAATGTAGTAGGCATTGTTCATTGGAATGTCTTCATCGTCGTAAACTCTGATCAGACATTTTAAGTCGGGGTGCTGTTCGGCGTACATACGAAGGGCTTCTTTCGCATTTACGACACGTATCATCGCCTTGATGGGTTGCGTGGCAGGATGATATGCCTCGCCAGCCAAGCGGATATCTTCCTGTATAACCTCATAACCGTCGCTATCGTGGAGCAGTACGCACGATTTGCTGCGCTGTATTTTGTCAAAGTTCGCAAAACTCATTCCCTTGATATCAGCAGGCGGGGGCGCACAGACGATACACTTGGAGTAACCGCATTTTTCATACCAACCGTACAACCAGTCTTCGGCCGGGATAAGGGTGGCAAATATGGTTTCATGATAAAAAAGACTGAAATGTGCCTGACGCATCAGATTGTTTCCAACATCTTGTTTGCGGTAATCGGGGTGTGTACTGACTCCACTGATATATGCCGTATTGATTTCCTTTCCGTGATAGAGCATCGGATATGGTAGGGTCTGCAGCGCGGCAACCACTTGATGGTCTATCTGGCAACAGATATTATATTCATTCTTGTATACTTTTGAGAAATAGAGATCCATAAACGGCTCCGGATCTTTGAAAACAAGTTTCCATAGTTTGCGGGTTTCCGCCTTGATGCGTTCCTGATCTTCAAAGTCGGCCAACGGATGTTTTTCCATAATGGTATTCTTTTCAAGAATAATGTCCGGCTTATATGATAACTTTGCCTGGCGCAAACCTTCATTACCCATATCCTCCTCGCGGTTGATGTAGAAGTATTTTTCAGGCAGATGCCTTACAAATTCCTGATTGATGATGGTGAAAGCTCCCTCATAATTGACATCGGCTTTCTCCACACAAACATCGAATGTACTCTGGTTGATAGGGCACCCGAAAGTAAAAGCGACCAGTTTGCCGTCAACCCATATCGTTCCGCCGATAAGTCCCAGTTCATTCCAACGATGGAAGGCGCGTGTCATGGAACGGAGTTCTTCCGAAAGACCCTCGTCAAGCTCATTTTCATCATTATCGTCCTTGGATATTTTGCGCCATTGTTTTTCCAAATCAAGACATTGCGGCACCAGTTCAGGTGTCAGTTCACGATATTCATAGTCGGGATAAAGGCTCTTGAACTTATTGATATGATTACGCTTGCTTTGTAGTTTCTTGCCCGAAAGGTTGGCCAGTTTCTCTCTGGTATAGATATAATCGCTGTAATCCCTATTGGGTGTGATATTGAAAGTGTCGGGGAAAGCCTTCTCGATAATATCGCGCATATAGTTGCATACGCCCAATAGAAGGAACGGATGCCCCATGGCGATAGAGTCGTTGCGTATCGCCCGTATCACATTGACCGAACATTCATCACAAGGGATGACCTTGAATGTACCGTCCTCCTGTTTTTTGGGGAGTGGCAATGGCATCATATAGGCGAGATGATGCCCTGCATAAAAGCGGAACACCAGATAATCGTCGACAATGGCAAACTGGGTGTTATAAAGAAACCTCCAACTGATTAGATTTGCAAATGACAAGTCGCAGTTCTGACGTTCCCCGAACAATGTAAAGCGTTGGATGGTATCTTTATCCGCAGTGGTAATATCTCTGAATTTTATCATAAATTTGCTCGATAATTGGTATAGACCACAAAAGTAGAAAAAAAACACAGAAAAACTACTATCGTTACGAATATTTTTCTTACTTTTGTACCCGAAATGTAATCTCGAAGTTACAAAATAGATATAAATCACAACAAACTATGGATTTAGTAGAAAAAATCATTGCACGCGCTAAGAGCGACAAACAGCGCATTGTACTCCCCGAAGCCACAGAGGAGCGCACATTAAAAGCAGCCGATCAAGTATTGGCTGACGGTGTGGCCGACCTCATCCTTATCGGTAATATCGGCGCAATTCACGCCGAAGCTGACAAGTTCGGATTGAAGAATATAGATAAAGCTACTATTATTGATCCAGAAAACAATCCTAAAGCAGAAGAATATGCAACTCTACTTGCTGAATTGCGTAAGAAAAAAGGTATGACAATCGAACAGGCCCGCGGACTTGTTAAGAATCCTCTCTATCTGGGGTGTATGATTATTAAAACCGGTGGCGCAGATGGTCAGATTTCCGGTGCGTTGAGTACAACGGGCGACACACTCCGTCCTGCATTACAGATTATCAAATGTGCTCCGGGCATCACTTGTGTCAGCGGCGCTATGCTTCTTATTACAAAGAAACCTGAATATGGTGAAAATGGCGTGCTAGTTATGGGCGATGTCGCAGTAACACCGATGCCAGATGCCGATCAACTTTCTCAGATTGCTGTTTGTACAGCGGAGACAGCCAAGGCTGTTGCCGGATTCTCAGACCCACGTGTTGCTATGTTGAGTTTCTCTACCAAGGGTAGTGCTTCTCATGAGGTTGTAGACAAGGTGGTTGAGGCTACCAAACTGGCCAAAGAACGTGATCCGCAACTGAAGATTGACGGTGAATTGCAGGCTGATGCCGCTTTGGTTCCGGCTGTAGCAGACATTAAGGCGAAAGGCAGTAATATTGCTGGCAAGGCTAATGTGTTGATAGTTCCATGTCTTGAAGTAGGTAACATTGCTTACAAACTGGTACAGCGTCTTGGTGATGCTATCGCTCTAGGTCCTATCCTTCAGGGAATCGCACGTCCGGTTAACGACTTGAGTCGTGGCTGTTCTGTCGATGATATCTATAAGATGGTGGCTATTACAGCTTGTCAGGCACAGGATGCGAAGAAAATTTAACTTTAAACTTATTATATGAAGATTCTAGTATTAAACTGTGGAAGTTCGTCTATCAAGTATGCCTTGTACAATATGGACGACAAGTCGGTTCTGGCATCCGGTGGTGCTGAGCGTGTAGGTCTTGACGGTGCATTCGTCAAAGTGAAACTTCCTAACGGAGAGAAAAAGCAGATCATGCATGACATCCCCGAACATACAGAAGGCGTGAAGTTTATCTTCAGTCTGCTTACCGACCCTGAAATAGGTGCTATCAAAGATTTGAAGGAAATTGACGCTGTAGGTCACCGTATGGTACACGGTGGAGAAAAATTCAATAAGAGTGTTATTCTGGACGATGAAGTTCTGAAGGAATTCGAGGCATGCAGTGATCTTGCACCTCTTCATAATCCAGCTAACCTCAAAGGTGTTAAGGCTGTTTCGGAATTGATGCCGGGATTGCCGCAGGTAGGTGTATTCGATACTGCATTCCATCAGACGATGCCTAAGTATGCTTATATGTATCCTATCCCTTATGAATTGTATGAGAAATATGCTATACGCCGTTACGGTTTCCATGGAACGAGTCACCGTTATGTTTCCAAGCGTGTATGCGATTTCTTGGGCGTAAAGCCGGAAGATAATAAGGTTATTACATGTCATATCGGTAATGGTGGCAGTGTCGCTGCTGTAAAATATGGCAAATGTATTGATACGTCTATGGGACTTACCCCGCTGGAAGGTGTGATGATGGGAACCCGCAGTGGTGATATCGATGGCGGTGCCGTATCTTTCATTCAGAAAAAGTTGGGTCTTGATGCCGACGGTATTTCAAATCTTCTTAATAAAGAGAGTGGTGTGCTCGGTATTACCGGTATTTCTTCGGATATGCGTGAGGTAGAGGCTGCTGAGAAAGCGGGTAACGAGCGTGCTGTACTCGCTATGCAGATGTACAACTATCGCATTAAAAAATATGTCGGCGCCTATGCTGCCGCTATGGGTGGATGCGATATTATCGTATTCACTGCCGGTGTAGGTGAAAACCAGGCAGGTATGCGTGAAGAGGTTTGCAAGGACATGGAATGGATGGGCGTTAAGCTCGATAACAAACTCAATGCTACTATCCGTGGCAGGGAGGCTGTCATCTCCACTCCAGACTCAAAAGTGACCGTTGTCGTCATTCCTACGGATGAGGAACTGATGATTGCTACAGATACGATGAATCTGCTGTAACCATATAATATTATATTACGATAAAGTCCCGGTACTGTAGCCAGTACCGGGACTTCTTTTTATCTTTGTTGTCATGTCTCTTAAGGTCTGCTTTCACCCTCAACATATTCTTCGAGGAAGATATGCTCACCGTCATAGACCACATACGTAAACTGCCAAATCCAGTCACCGATGATCATCATCCTTGATTTGCGCGATAACATCAGGTCTAGTTCTATGTGCCTATGCCCATAGATGAAATAGTCTATATCTGAGTGTGTCTGCATGTATTGCTTTGTATATCTTACCAGAAATTCCTTATCCTCACCCATATAGGCAGGTTCTTTTCCGTCAGCACGTTTCATCCTACTGTGTTTCGCCCAGGTTAGTCCAAGCCACATAGACCAGCGTGGATGAATGGCATTGAAGAGGACCTGACAGGTGTGATTGTGAAAAATCTGACGGAGAAACTTAAACTTGCTGTCAGGGTCGCCCAGACCGTCCCCGTGGGCTAGATAGAACACTTTCCCGTAGATATCAGTGGTGAGTGGTTTACGGTGCAGTATTACACCACATTCCTGTTCCAGATATCCATAAGTCCAGATATCATGGTTGCCGGTAAAGAAATGAACTTCCACCCCCATATCGGTAAGTTCGGATATCTTACCGAGGAAACGGGTATAGCCTTTTGGTACCACATATTTGAACTCATTCCAGAAGTCGAACATATCCCCGAGGAGATATATCGCTGACGCCTTGTCTTTTATACTGTCAAGAAACCGAACTAAACGCCGTTCTTGCGTACGGCTGTGGTCTATTGCCAGCGAACCGAGATGCGCATCTGATAGGAAATATACATTTTTCATAAGTCGCAATTTTTATGCAAAGCCAAGTTCCACCTTCGCTTCTTCCGTCATCATACTTTGATCCCAGATAGGTTCGAATACCAACTGTACATTGGCGCTTTTGACACCTTCCACACCTTCCACCTTCTGCCGTACATCCTCCAGTATAAAGTCTGCCGCCGGACAAGACGGGGCCGTAAAGGTCATGTCGAGGTCGAGTGTGCCGTCTTCTCTGAGATCCACCTTATATATCAAACCCAAGTCGTATATGTTCACAGGTATCTCAGGGTCGTAGACTGTCTTCAGTACGTCAACGATTCTCTCTTCAATGGCTGTTTTCTCTTCTTGTGTCATAATTGTAATCATTTGATGTTAAACATTATAATCTTCCTTGTTCTCTATAACTATAGTAGTTGCCATCCGTGATAATCACGTGGTCGGCAAAATATATTCTCATGATGTCGCAGGCTTTTTTCATACGTTGCGTCAGTCGGTCGTCATCATCGCTTGCCATTGTGTTGTTACTTGGATGATTATGGCAGAGTGCCAGAATGGTGGCATTGTTCAGTATAGCCGATTTTATAATGACACGCACATCGACAGCTGTCTCACTGATACCACCATGTGATATACGTTCACACTTTATCAACTTATAATTCTGATTCATCATCAGAATCCATGCCTCTTCCATATCCAAGTCCTGCATGCACGGATGCATATAGTTGTATATGGCTGTCGCACTTCCCAGGTCTAGCCGCTCTTCCACTTTTTCGCGCTGTCTGCGCTTTCCCATTTCGCAAGCGGCAAGAATGGTAATGGCTTTTGCCGGTCCCAGTCCCTTATAACCTGTCAGGTCGCGTATACTTTTCTTTCCTAGGGTATTGAGATTGTTGTTACAATCGTTCATCACCCTTTTCATCAGGTCCACTGCACTCTCTGTAGAAGAGCCCGAACCTATCAGTATGGCTAGCAGTTCAGCATTGCTTAACGCGTCTGCGCCGAGACGCTCCAGTTTTTCCCTTGGGCGGTCTTCTTCAGCCCATTCGTTTATCGTCAGTTTTCCTTCCAAATCGTTCTTTTTGCTTTATTTATAGAATGTTTCGTTGAAGGCGTTGAATTCCTCTTTCCCCATTACACATCGTCTCCACCATGCTGAGATGAATCCGCATCCATATCCCATCAGTTGTATAAACGCTGCCCCGATACTCAGGAAACCTATCTTGATACTTTTGTTCTGTATGGTCGAATCTGTGAGTATCAGAAGGCAATATAATAGAATAGGTATCCATGGGAATGCGCAGAGGTCGTACCACTTATGTATGTCGTCGTATCTCATTAATACTCTGCCTACTGCTGAAGTCAGCACTAACGCGATTACCCCGACAGTGAACACCATAGGTAGCAGATGTACCAGTTTGAGCGATTCGGGGTATTTCTTGTATAGGTTGATGCGGGCTATGCCGCTATTGAACACTTGACGGAAAAATTTACGGAAATCGGTGCGGCGCTTGTGCCATACCCATGCTTCGGGGAATAGTCGGCATTGATATCCGTTCTTGAAGATGCGGATGCTGAAGTCAATGTCCTCTCCGAAACGCATTTTTGAGAATCCGCCCAGTCGGGTGTACACCTCTTTGCGAATGCCCATGTTGAACGAGCGCGGGTAAAATTTATCCATCTTCTTCTTGCCACCGCGTATCCCGCCTGTGGTGAAGAAACTGGTCATCGAATAACTGATTGCTTTCTGTATGTCGGTGAATGATGAGTGGGCACGGTCCGGTCCACCGAACGCATCGGCAGGTTCGCGTGTCAACTCGTCATTTACAGCTTTCAGGTAATTGTCAGGCAATACGACATCAGAATCCAATATCAACAGATATTCACCGTTACTCCGCTCAGCACCATAGTTGCGACTCTGTCCAGGTCCGGAATTGTCCTTCCTGTAATAATGAATGTCAAGTGCTCCGCTGTACTTGTCGGCAATGTCTTTGCAGGGAACGGCAGAACCGTCCTCTACGATGATTACTTCGAAATCTTTATACGTCTGCGACGTGAGACTTTCTAGCAATTCGGCAACTTCGTCGGGCCGATTGTAAACAGGTACTATAACGGAGTATTTCATTCAGAGTCTATTAAAAATGTAAAGGGGCAGACTTGCAGGTCTGCCCCTACAGATATGATGAAGGGATTTATTCCTTTACACGGTTGAGGTATGAACCGTCGCGGGTGTCTACCTGTATCAGTTCGCCCTCGTTGATAAACAGAGGCACACGTACTTCAACACCTGTTTCCAGGGTAGCAGGTTTTGTAGCGTTTGTTGCTGTATCGCCTTTGATGCCCGGCTCACTGTGAGTAATACGCAAGTTGGTCTTTACTGGCATTTCAGCGTATAGGATAGAACCGTCTGTTGTATCGATTACCACTTCCACAATATCGCCCTCTTTCATGAAGTCAACTCCGGTGATAGCTTCCTTATTAATAGGAATCTGCTCGAACGTTTCCTGATTCATGAAGATATAACCTGTAGGATCTTCATACAGATACTGGTAAGGACGGCGCTCAATGCGGACATCTTCAAGTTTAAAACCGACCTGGAATGTACGTTCGAGAACGCGACCAGTGGTTACACTTTTCAGTTTTGTACGCATAATGGTGTTTCCCTTACCTGGTTTTACGTGCTGGAATTCAACGCAGATAAAAACCTGATTGTCTAGACGGATGCATGTTCCGTTCTTAATTTCCTGTGAATTAATCATATAACTTGTATTTATTATTTTGTATTATTCGAATAAAAATGTAAGAAATCGGGTGCAAAGTTACTATATTTTTGGAAAAAAACATAAAAGAACACACTAAAAATCGTTTAATTCTTTGTTATTTCGAAATAAATGCGTAATTTTGCAGCCCAAAAGCGTGAATAATAACAAATAAATATATAAACAATGAAAAGAACATTTCAGCCACACAACAGAAGAAGAGTGAACAAACACGGCTTCCGTGAGAGAATGGCATCAAAGAATGGTCGTCGTGTATTAGCATCACGTCGCGCTAAAGGTCGTTCGAAATTAACTGTTTCTGACGAGAACCACGGTAAGTAATTTTTCGATTCGCTTATCGCGAAACGTTGAAAACAGAAAGAGGCGAAGATTGATCATAATCTTCGCCTCTTTCTGTTATTGTTTGTATGTTACCATATTGTTACTCTCTTCTCTTTTGGTATATACATCGGGTCGTCTGGAGTGATGCCGAATGCTTCATACCAAGCGTCGATGTGTGGTAACTGACCGTCTACTCTCCATATTGCTATGGAATGGGGGTCCGTCTTGGTAACCATTCTGATGAATTCGTCACTGTTCTTTTCCAGCCAACTGGTGGCGTATGCGATGAAGAAACGCTGGTCGGCTGTATAACCGTCTTTGACCGGTAGCGGATTGTTCTTTGTGGCGTTTTTGTATGCCTGGAAAGAAATCATCAGACCGCCGTGGTCGGCAAGATTTTCACCTAATGTGAGTTCTCCGTTGCATTTCAGGTCGGGTAGTACATTGATATTAGAAAAGTAGTCGGCCATCACTTTTGTCCGTTCACTAAAACTCTTGCGGTCGGAGTTTTTCCACCATACGCGCAGATTGCCGTCTTTGTCATACTGACTGCCTTCATCGTCGAATCCATGTGTCATCTCATGACCGATAACAGATCCGATCGCACCGTAGTTGTAGGCATCATCCGCATCCATATCAAAGAACGGTGGTTGAAGTATGCCTGCCGGGAAACAGATTTCATTGGTCGTTGGATTATAGTATGCGTTGATCTCTTGCGGAGTCATCATCCATTCGTCGTGGTCAGCAGGCTTATTGAGCTTTTTGCTGACCATATAGTCGAAATCGAATTTGTTAGATCGCAAATTGTTTGCATAATAACTGTCATTATGAATGTCCAGACCTGAATAGTCGCGCCATTTGTTCGGGTATCCTATCTTTACATAGAAGGCAGCCAACTTGTCTAGGGCAACAGTCTTGGTTGAGTCGCTCATCCAGTCTTGCGCTTTGATACGTTCTCCAAGTGCTACCTGTAGATTCTTGACGAGTTGTACCATACGCTCTTTATATGCAGCGGGGAAATATTTTTCAACATAGATCTTGCCCAGTCCTTCACCCATAAAACTTTCTACCGCGCCTACAGCTCTTTTCCATCTGGCTCTGTCCTCCTGTTGTCCCGTCAGAGTGCGGCTGAAGAAATCGAAGGCTCTTGCCCTTATCTCGTCATTCATTTCCGTACATGAAGATACTATGACATTCCACTGCATATATGCCTTCAAGTTTTCTATGGGTTCATTGTTAAGAATCTTTTCCGCCTGATGGATTGGCGCTACCTGGTTCACGTTCAGTGATTTGATGCCTTTTATCCCCAAAATGGAAAAATAGGTATTCCAGTCTATCCCCGGATATTGCTTCAGCAGTTGATTATAACCGATTTTGTGATAATTCTTTTCAGGGTCGCGCAGTTCGGTTCTACTATATGCAACTTTCGCCATTTCTGTCTCTATATTGATGATCGTCTTCATGTTAGCATAAGCCTGGGCGTGGCTGAAACCGTATAGTTGGAACAGGTCGATGATGGTCTTTTTATATTTGTCTCTGAGTGCCACCGATTCCGAATCCGTATCAAGATAATAGCTCCTCTCACTCAGTGTCATACCTTCCTGCCCGATGCTCACAAGATTGTTCTTGCTGTCTTTGGCATCTGCGTCTATTGACGTATAAAATAATCCTGATATACCTTCGTGGTAGAATTCAGCCATCAGCGGGAGTACCTGTTTCCTGCTTTTTATGGCGGAGATTTCGCCAAACAGTCCTTTGACCGGTGTTATACCGTCCTTGTTCAGTTTGACGCTGTCCATTACGATATTGTAAAGGTCACCGATCTTCTGACCTAATGAATTAGGCGCATTGTTTTGTTTAGCAAACGAAAGAATGATGTCTTTCAGACGTTTCTGGTTCTGTTCATACACTAGATAAGTCACACCGTAACTAGGATACTCGGCAGGGATAGGGGTGTCCTTCAGCCATGTACCGTTCACATAATTGAAAAAGGATTTACCCGGTTTCACGGTCAAATCCATATTCCCTTTGTTTATGCCGGATTTCAAAGAATCCTGTACATTCGCATAAATAGATGTAGAGGCGCATAAGGCCATACTACACAATACTAATTTTAAATTCATTTTATAAATATTGTTATTTAATATGCAAAGTAACACATTATTTTCGAATTAGTCGAATATTATTACAATAATATTACAAAAATCTTTTTTACCAAGAAACATCCGTAATCTTTAAAAATAGATGAAGTATTGGCAAAAAAATCAATAAACTTCGTTTTTTATTTTGTATTGTATTCAAATTACATTAACTTTGCACTGAATGTGAAGACAGTTCGCAACCATCTTCATTTACTAAATAATAACCGGTAATGGAATCAAAGGAGTTCGTTAAGAAATTTTGGGGCAAATATCTTTGGGGCAATATCTTTTTGATGATTATTGTTGTCGTATTGTTGTGCGTAGGATTAAAGTTCGGTCTTGACATCTATACACATCATGGAGAGGGTATTCAGGTTCCGAATCTTAAAGGTATGCAGTACGAAGAGGCACGACGTCTGTTAGAAGACGACGGGTTGCGTATTGAGGTCAGCGATTCCGGTTATAACAAATTGTTGCCTGCCGATTGCATTTTGGCTCAGACTCCCGGACATATAGACAAGGTGAAAAGCGGACATGTGATTTATGTCACAGTCAACTCCCCCCATTCCCCTATGGTCGCTTTGCCTGATATTATAGACAACAGTTCGGTAAGGGAAGCGACGGCGAAACTTACTGCGATAGGTTTCAGACTCCTTGAACCGCAACTTGTCCGGGGTGAGAAAGACTGGGTGTATGGGGTTGTCAGCAGAGGACGTAAGTTGTTTGCCGGCGACCGTGTTCCTGTAGACGTTCCCCTGATGTTACAGATCGGTGATGGTAAATATGATGAAGGTACAGGAAGTGTCGATTATACAGATCCCGATAATACGGGAGGCGACCAACAGGATGAATTTCAGGAAGTATCCGGTCCTGATGACAATGGTGGCAGTTCTTCAAAAGAAAGTAAATCCGGAACCAAAAGCAGCAAAACAGACGACAGCGGACTCAGTGATTATTAAATTATAATGATGCAAGGATGATAGACGATAACATGATAGATAACGGATTTGATGAGCTTGAAGACAGCGAGGAACAGGACAACCAACTCTATGAACATATCCGTATGGTCGTAGACAAAGGACAAGTGCCTCTCCGTGTGGACAAGTATATGTTCGAACGTCTGCAACATTCCAGTCGTAACCGTATTCAGAAAGCTGCCGACTCGGGATATGTGCATGTCAATGACCGTCCTGTGAAGAGTAACTATAAGGTGCGCCCCTTTGATGTCGTGACACTGATGCTCGACCGGCCGCACTTTGACACGTCTATCAAACCCGAAAATATACCCCTTGATATCACCTACGAAGATGAACAGTTGATGGTGGTCAACAAGCCTGCCGGACTCGTGGTCCATCCCGGATGCGGCAATTTTACTGGCACACTTGTCAATGCCATCGCGTATCATCTGCGCAATCTTCCTTCTTATGACCCTAACGACCCACAGGTGGGATTGGTACATCGTATAGACAAGGATACCAGCGGACTACTTGTGATAGCCAAAACCCCTGATGCCAAGACAAAACTTGGAGCGCAGTTTTTCAACAAGACTACCCACCGCAGTTACAATGCACTCGTATGGGGGAACATAGCTGAAGAAGAGGGACGGATAGAAGGTAATATAGGGCGCGATCCCAAAGACCGCTTGCGGATGTCTGTTTTCCCTCCCGATTCAGGGATAGGTAAGACGGCTGTTACCCATTATCGGGTCATAGAACGTTTCGGATACGTTACTTTGGTGGAGTGTATACTCGAAACAGGACGAACACACCAGATACGCGCCCACATGAAACATATCGGGCATCCTCTGTTTAACGATGAACGTTACGGGGGAAGTGAAATATTGAGAGGCGAACGGACCGGCAGTTATAAACAGTTTGTTATCAATGGTTTCAAGTTGTGCCCGAGACAGGCGTTGCACGCGCGGACTTTAGGTTTTGTGCATCCGGCTACCGGTAAACAGATGGATTTCACATCCTCATTGCCTCTGGATATGGAACAACTCATAGATAAATGGCGGAAATATATAAATGCGATAAATTAATAAACAATACATTATGAAAAGTTTTAAGAGAACAATAGCCATCGTGTGTGGTGGCGATTCATCAGAGCACGACGTATCCATGCGTTCCGGACAGGGTCTATACTCTTTCTTCGACAAAGAGCGTTACAATGTTTATATTGTAGATGTCAAAGGACTCGATTGGCATGTCGATCTGCACGACGGAACAACAGCCAGGATAGACCGTAATGATTTCTCTTTTATGGAGAATGGCAAACTGGTACAGTTTGATTATGCATATATTACAATTCATGGTACGCCGGGAGAAAATGGTATCTTGCAAGGTTATTTTGAACTGGTGCACGTACCTTATTCGACCAGTGGCGTATTGGTAGAGGCTATGACCTTTGATAAGTTTGTACTGAACCAGTATCTTCGTGGTTACGGTGTACGTGTGGCAGACAGTCTGTTGATCCGTAAAGGTTACGAACAATTGGTAAGCGATGAAGACGTAGAGAAACGTATCGGTATGCCATGTTTTGTAAAACCGGCAGCCGACGGCAGCAGTTTTGGCGTATCTAAGGTGAAATCGGCAGACCAGTTGGCCCCTGCTGTCCGCAAGGCTATGCTAGAGAGCAATGAGGTGATGGTCGAAGGATATCTGGAAGGAACAGAAATATCGATAGGTTGTTATAAAACAAAAGACAAAAACGTGGTTCTGCCTGCTACGGAAGTGGTGACTAACAATGAATTCTTCGATTACGATGCCAAATACAATGGTCAGGTTAAGGAAATCACACCTGCCCGTCTTAGTGAAGATACTACAAAACGTGTGCGCGAGATAACCAGTCAGATATATGATATTCTCCACTGCAATGGTATCATCCGCATCGATTACATTATATCCAAAGGTAAAGGTTCTGACGGAGAAGAAGTGGATAAGATCAACATGCTCGAAATCAATACCACTCCGGGTATGACGGCAACCAGTTTTATACCTCAGCAAGTCAAAGCCGCAGGTCTTGATATCAAGAATGTGTTGACAGATATAGTAGAAAACCAATTCAGATAATTATGAAAGTACCGGCAGAATTTGATGAAATACGCCCGTTTGGTCCTGAAGACCTCCCGGCAGCATACGAACGGCTCTTAACGTATCCGATGTTTCGCACAATGGTAGAAAACGTATTCCCTGATAAACCGTTTGACGCTCTTGTGGCAAGAATGCGCGAGTGTAAGACGAACCTCGAATTTCAGAAGACATTCTGCTATCCTTTTCTTGTTAATCTCCTGTCGAAGGTGAGCAAGGGTGCCGACATGGATGTAAAGGATATCGATACATCCTGCAGGTATACCTTTGTGAGCAATCACAGGGATATTGTGCTCGATTCCGGTTTTTTGTCAATACTCTTACTGGATTCAGGATTTACCACTACTTGTGAGATTGCCATCGGAGACAACCTCCTGTCGTTACCATGGGTGAAAGACCTCGTGCGCATCAACAAGTCGTTTATCGTGGAAAGGGGCGCTTCCATGCGCCAGATGCTGGTGGCCAGTAAACGATTGTCCGAATACATGCACTTCGCCATAGCGGAGAAAAACGAGAATGTATGGATAGCACAGCGTGAAGGGCGTGCCAAGGATTCCGACGACCGTACCCAAGGAGCTATTCTCAAGATGATGGCAATGGGTGGCGAAGGCGGTGTTATAGAACGTATTGCTCAGTTGCATATTGTACCATTGTCCATCTCTTACGAGTTTGACCCATGCGATTTCCTGAAGGCAAAGGAGTTTCAGCAGAAAAGAGACAACCCTGATTTCAAGAAAGGCAAGGATGATGATATAATTAGTATGCAGACTGGTGTGATGGGCTACAAAGGACATATACACTATCATTGTGCCCCTTGTATTGACGATTTCCTGCACCAGTTGGACCCGAATATGCCGAAAACGGAGATATTCGATACTATTGCTGCTCGTCTCGACACTGAGATACATCGCAACTACCGACTTTATCCATGCAATTATGTGGCATTGGATCTTCTGAAAAATTCTACGCAATACGTTTCTATGTATACACCCGAAGACAAGGCGCAGTTTGAGACGTATATTGAGGGCCAATTGACTAAGATAGAATTACCGAATAAAGACGAGGCGTACCTGAAAGAACGTCTGCTTACGATGTATGCCAATCCGGCGATCAATTATCTCGCAACCGTATGAAATATTGGGCATCACCATTGATAGTAATCGCATTTGCCGCCTGTACCAGGGATATTTATGATTCCGGAGACGGTAAATATTCGTATCTTCGTGCTGACTTTGTCGAAGCTCACTCTGACAAGAATGCGGCGGTAGACTACGTCATAACCGACGACGGTGATTCCCTGTCAATGCCGACACCTTTCACCAACAAATATATTACGGCGAAAGACTCAATATATAGAGGTGTATTTTATTATAATATCATAACTGGTGTCGACGGCATATCCACTGTCAGCCCTGTTTCTTATTCCACGATACCAGTCAGATATACCGTCACCCCCAGTGATACTTTGAAGTACGACCCGATGGGTTTTGAAAGCCTCTGGTGTTCCCGAACAGGCAAGTATATCAATGTCTCTGTGACATTATACACCGCACAGGTGAATGGTTCAGAAGGTCGTCATACATTATATCTTGTCAGATACCCCAATACGGAAACCATCTACGGTAAGCGCAAAATCAATCTTGTTTTCAGTCATAACCAGAACGGGATACCCGAGTATTATAATTCTAGCCAGTATGTCAGTATTCCCGTCAGCCAATTCGGCTCTCGCTTGCAGAAAGGAGATTCTATCTCTGTTTCTGTTATGACAAATAATGGTTGGGAACGGAAAGAGATACTTTATTAATAATCCCTTTTACTCCAGATTCTTGTCAGGCCGTTTTTATTTTCTTAAGCAGTCGATAGACGAGTGGCACGGCGAGTAGGAACGACAGGACATCGGCAACAGCTTGGCACATCTCCACTCCGAGTAATCCGAAAATGAGTGGCAGAATAATGATCAGCGGAATAAAGAATATACCATTACGGGATGCAGCCAGTATGTTGGCAGAAATGGAATTGCCTGTTGTCTGCAGCATCATGTTGCTCAGCATGATGACCGCTCCTAAAGGATAAGTAATCAACTGCCATCTGAATGCCGCTGCACCTACTTCCACGACAGCCGTGTCGTTGCGGAAAATGTATATAATGTCTTCGGCAAACCAATAACCGGAAATGGCGCATACTATTAAGAATATCGTGGCAATCTTAATACTGAAGAAATAGCCATTCCTTACACGTTGATAGAGTTTGGCGCCATAGCAGAAACCGCATAGTGGTTGGAACCCCTGTCCGATACCTATCACAATCGATAAGATAACAAATGAGATGCGTGTCACGATCGACATTCCTGCTATGGCTGCATCACCATAAGCCCCGGCAGCCACATTCAGCAGCATGGTGCTGACACTAGCCAGTCCCTGACGGGTGAGCGACGGTGTACCGCCCTTGAATATCTCTGCGAAATATTCACGTTCAAAAGAGAAATCGTTAATTTTGATACGTATGTTTCCACCTCTGAAAGTCATTATCAGCAGTATGAAGAAACTGCATATCTGTCCTATGACCGTAGCTAAAGCTGCACCAAGTATACCCATTTTTAGTACAAATATGAATATGGGAACAAGAATTACATTCAGTATGGCTCCCGTTACCATACCATACATAGCATACGATGCGTTGCCCTGGAAGCGCATCTGGTTGTTCAGCGTCATCGAACTGGTCATGAACGGTGCACCTATCAATATGACTGCCATATATCTTTCGGTGTATGGTAAAATGGTAGGCGTAGAACCCAATGCGACAGACAGAGGAGTAAGAAACAATAGTCCGAAGGCAGTAATGGCCAGTCCCGAGCATATAGAACAAAAGAAAGCCGTCGATGCCATCTTTTGGGCATTTCCTGTTTTGCGGGCACCCAGTTTGCGTGATATATATACGCCAGATCCCTGACCGAACAGAAAACCTATAGCCTGTATTACAGACATGACGGCGAATGTGATTCCTACGGCAGCCGTTGCCTGAGTATTGATTTTACCGACGAAATAAGTATCCACGATATTATAGATGCTTGTTACGAGCATACTTATAATCGTAGGTATAGCCATGGTGGTTATTACCTTGCTTACCTTTCCGGTGGTAAGGAATGTGAAGTTGTCTCTATGCTTCATCTTTTTGCAGCACTATTCGTTACGTGCTGCAAAAGTACGAATAATTCCACGAACAATAGACTTTCGTGTGCTATTTTTTAAGAAGACTACTTATTCAGTTACAGTGAAGTCAAAGCCGAATGGATGTTCTTTGAACGATTCGCTGTTCAGTCCGCTCTTGTAGAAGAAAACATATTCGCCCGGTTCCAGAGCTTGAGGGAATGAAACTTCAAAAGTGGAATTGTTGATATCCTTTACGTCAAAGTTGATGATTTGACGTGTAGAGGCGTTACTTCCTTCAAATCCGAGAACTGTATAACTCATTTTGTCAGGGAATAAGCGGCGGCCGTTACCATCCTTCTTAGTCTTAACCTGCATTTTCACGCATTGGAATTCGTTCGGGCTCTGGATGGCACTCATAATCATCTCATACCAGTTGTTAGCACTCTTCTCAAAACTGTTGTTCTCGGTTTTGGGGAAATAGAAACGGAATACAGGATGTTTTCCGCTTTCACCACTTATTCTGCATTTGGAAGTACTGCCCGGTAACATCAGTTTTTGTATATCTTTTCCTGATGACATTAACACGCCGGTACCTGCTGTTACAGCGGCAGCCGTACCTGAATGGATGTCACCGCTTACAGCCGAACCAACCATGTAAGAAGCTGCCCCAATGGCAGCGATGGTACCTAGGTTAAATCCTTTCGATTCTTTTTCAAACTGTGTGCGCAGCAATTTCACAGGTTTGCTGCTGTTGTTCGGATTCCACAGCATCACGCCCTCATAACCGAAATCGGCTTTGGCTATTTTCTGTATGTAGGTGGTAAGTTCAGCATCCGCACCGGCGGCTTTCAACTGTCGCATGTAATCCAGACTGTAAGTGATGGAACGCTCGGTACAATTTTCTATTGCCCCTTTTATTTCTTCTGTTTTGAACCCTTCTTTGAGAAGATCCAAAATAGTCTGATTGTTAATAGCTTCGTTTTGAGCGCTCACATGGAGTGTCAATGCAAATAAGCCTGCTGCCAATATAAGTTTTTTAATCATGATATTATTATTTAATAATTATTATAATCCTTTCTTCTTGCAAAAATAATAATATTTTTTTATACTGCAAACATTTTTCAAGATATTTCATAGAATTAAAATATTATCTATAACAGATATCAGGGTTGAAACATTAGAAGTTTATGTCCACGCCGCCCATGAATGTGGCACGGGGCATCGGGAAACCTGCATTGATTTCATATTCCTGAGCCAGAAGGTTTTCGCCTTTCACGAACAGGTGTACATTATTTGTCAGTCTGTACGACGCTCTTATGTTCCATAGTACGAAATCTTCAGTCGTCTCAGGAGACACTGCTGTATACAGATGACCAATCCATTGTATACCTGTCGTCAGGTTCCATCTGTCTTTCGTATAACTCCCTTCCATGTACAGTTTATGTCTCGGAGCGGCTGTCACAGGCTTATCTGTATGCAGATAACTGTAGTTGGCAGAAAGGTTGAAAGCCTCACTGAGCCGGTAAGATATTTCACTCTCTATACCCCAGTTTTTCAAGGCGCCCGTATTGGTATTGAGCGGTTTTCCGTCTACCATTGTGGTCTCTATCAGATTATCCGCGTCGATATAGAAAATATTGACACCATATTTCAGACGACCGTCCAGCAGCACTTCATGGAAAGACAGTTCGTAATTCATCATCTTTTCCGGTGACAGGTCGGGATTCTTCGGGCGGAACATGTAGAGATCTTTGAGTGTAGGATTGCGGAATCCCTTGCTTACCATGGCTTTCAGTTCCGAATGACCGGGCAGAATGACACTTGCGCCTATCTGTGGAATCCATTCAGTACCGCTGTGTGAATAATGGTCGACACGCAGACCACCGTCGAGTGTGAGGATGTCGAACAGTGTCTGTCTGAAATCTACATATCCCGCTACTTCGTCGGCATCCTTGTCGGCGATATCTGTGGTGGTACCATCCTTGTTGTCATCCCATGCCCGTCCGAAGGTATGCATATAGTCGAACCCGACTGTGGTGCGGTTGCCTTCCAACAGACAGACTGTCTGATACCAGTTTGCTCCCCACATCTCGTCGTCCGAACGATACAGATATGTTTTAGGCGATGCACCGATACTATATCCGTCGTCGACCTTATGATTACCCCAGTTATAATACAAGGTGAGGGCACCCGATGTGCCACGGTAATCGTTGGTGAGCGATGCCGAAGTCATACCTCGGGTGATATGTGCGTCGTTGTCTATCAGCGGACTGCTTTCTGTACCTGGGTTAGACGAATTGAAACGGGTGATATTGAGGTCGGCGCTCAGTTTCCAAGGCGTGGACAACTGGTATGCCAGTTTCGTATATCCCGTAAACTGGTTGAAGTCCATATTACTCCTATGTCCGTCGGTACGGTTGTATTCAGCCGCCAGTACGCCACTGAACCTACCTGTCTTGAACATGCCGGTATAGTTGCCCGCCATCGTACCGAACGATCCGGCAGCAAGACGCAGATGATTGTTCAGTCCGTCGTTCCACTGTTTGCGCGTGATGATGTTGATGACACCCCCCATGGCGTTGGAACCGTATAGGACTGAACCCGGTCCGCGTATCACTTCCACCTTTTCAGCCAACAGTGACTGATAAGCGTCGGCCAGAGAATGTCCCATGAGTCCCATGTATTGCGGATGACCGTCGATCAGAATCAGCATATCCGTGGTAGGACTGCCACCGATACCGCGCATCTTCATCGCACCGGCCGAACCGGTAGAGAGTCCGTAACCCATGATACCCCTGCTGGTAATAAAAAGTCCGGGCACCTGTTCACTCAGAACAGGCAACAATGAAGTCTCGTACCGCTGTTCTATCTGTGTCCTGCCGACAGTGGAAATGGTGAGTGGCAGGTAACGGATATCTGTCTGATTGCGGGTTCCCGTTACCACCACATCCTTGATGACAGCTGAAGTGTCAATCTTCTCCTCTGCCATCGCTGGCATTATACCAAAACCTATTGAGATAAATGCTAATGTATGCAATAGTTTCATATATAGCTTATTCGAATGTTTCTGCTACCTTTTTCAGATTTTCGATGATGGGTAGGTGCTGCGGACAATGTTCCTCGCACTGACCACATTCTATACAGTCGGACGCTTTGCCGTGGGTCTTGTTGAGTACCCCGTAATAGACGGATGTGTTCATCCACTGCTCTTTCTTGCCAAACTGATGCAGGGTGTTGTAGATGGCAAAGTATTCAGGTATTGCTATCGCCTGCGGACAACCTTCCGTACAATAATGACAGGCGGTACAAGGAATGGCGATGCTCGACTTGATGATATCTGCCGCCTTTTCGATCATACGGCTCTCTTCTTCATTGATCGGTTCGAAGTTTTCCATGTAACTTGTGTTGTCCTGCGTCTGTTCCATATTGCTCATCCCGCTGAGCACCATCATGACATTATCCAATGATGCTGCATAGCGTACAGCCCATGAAGCGGCACTCAGTTCAGGACGCACCTGTCTGAACATCTTTTCCACTTCGGCAGGCACTTTAGCCAGTGAACCGCCCTTGACGGGTTCCATCACAATGACCGGCTTACCGTGTCTCTGGCATATATTATAACATTTGCGTGCTTCTATCGTAGGGTCGTCCCAGTCGAGATAATTGATTTGCAACTGCACATATTCCGTTTCAGGATGCTCCTGAAGGATGCGTTCGAACAGTGACGATTCATCATGGAACGAGAAACCGATATGCTTGATTTTCCCTTCAGCCTTCATCTTGGCTATAAAACCGAACCCGTCTACCCGTTGCATGGTCTCATAATAATCCTTGTTGAGAGCGTGAAGCCAGTAATAATCGAAATAGTCTACACCGCACCGTTTCAGTTGCAGGTCGAATATCGGTTGCAGGTCTTCGGCCTTGCTGATCATCCAACTGGGCATTTTGTCTGTTACCGTGAATGCATTCCGTGGATAGCGTTCTGCTACGGCCTGACGGAAAGCATCTTCGCTCTTCTCGTTGTGATATGGGTAGGCTGTATCGAAATAAGTAAATCCTTTGCTGATAAATACATCAGCCATTTTCTTAAACTGTTCTATGTCTATTGATGTCTGATCGTCCGGATTCAGTAAAGGCAGACGCATCAGTCCGAAACCTAATTTTTTCATTGTCTTACTTGCGAATTAAATATTTGATAACTGCGTAACCACCGAATATCTGCAATAGGATACCGGGCATTCCGATACGGAAATCCTGTATGGCAAGATTGAAGTTGCCACCGTTGATAGCGAATTCGCCTATCGTGCCGATTACCTGATACAATAATACCACTGCCGTGATGGCTAGCAGACTTACTTTCTGTGAACGTTTGGCTATATATCCGGCTGCGATGGCAAGAATGGCCGACTTCAACAATATGGAGGGCAATACTGCTACGGCAGGCATACCGAAAAGAGCTGAGTTGACCAGAGGTGATAATATCGCCGTCAGCAGTCCCACATTAGTACCGAACTTATAGGCACCGACGAGTGTGAAGAAGTAGATAGGCAATAGCATCAGTCCACCTTGGGGTATCAGATGGCAAAGTTGTGGCAGTGCGATATTGCCGATAACGAACAGCGCTGCGAACACGTAAGTCTTGTAATCGCTAAGACTCAGAGCGTAAAGTTTTGCATTTGTTTCCATCATATATTTGTTTATTTGTTATTATTCATTTTCTGCTGCATCTCGGTTCTGAAAGCTGCAATGACAGGCAACAGTTCCCCGGCATCGTCTGTATCCAGACATCTGCTTTCCAACGGACACATCCCGTTTTTGTTGCGGTTTAGTATAACAGGTACTTTCTCGTCATACGCTACGGCTATTCCCGCCGATTTCAGCATTCTGAGAGCACCTTCGCTTATCAACGGTGTAAACACGCGGCTCACTTTACCCGTAATCAACAGGGCGGCTGCACCTTTACCTATCACTTTGTCGATAACATCCGCACCATCGAGTAAAGACGCATCTTCCTGGAGCAGACCGAACAGATCAGCCACGCCCCGTTTCACACCTTTGTACACTCTGTCACCATTACTGATGATACAAGAGTAATCTCCTATTTTTTCTTTGATGTTCATGATTCTTTATATTGTTCAGGCGATACACCTGTTAGTTTTTTGAAAAGACTGTCGAAATATGCTGTAGAGCAGTATCCCAATGTCCTGACTATCTGTTCTATGGATTTGCCATCTTCCATGAGCATTCTTTTGGCGACGGATATCCTTTTCTGTTCCATATAGTCATTAAAACCTTTGCCTGTCTCTTTTTTCAGCATATCGTTTAGATAGTTGATAGACATCTTTTGCGCCGAGGCCATACAGCACGCTGATGGAATCCCTTCGGTTGCTATTTTCCCGTCGGTCATATACGAATCCAGATACTGTTCCATGCCGCGAATCACATCTTGGTTCCATTCGTGACGTGTGATAAACTGTCGCGTATAAAACCTTTGGCAGTAGTTGAGCAGCATCTCAATATGATTATTGATCAAATTGTGACTATATATATCCACGCCCCATTTCAATTCTCCAGCAATATCGTCCAATATCCTTTTCGCGATTCTCTTTTCGTTACATGACAGATGCAGAGACTCGTTGCGCTTGTATCTGAAGAACGAATACTGCCTGATGATCTGTCCCAGATAAGTGCATTTGATGAGGTCGGGATGAAAGACAAGCAGTGTCCCGCTGCTGCACAGATCGAAGTCTATTGTCTTTTGTGGCGCACGAAACAGTAACGTGCCGTCTGAGAAATCGTAATGTTGATGTCCGTATGTCAGGTCGTCCTTATGGCATTTTGTCAACAGCACAGAATAACTGTCAAGTTGTATCTGATGTTCGGATGAACATCTAGTCAACTTGATTACGCTGACAAGGGGATGCAGTGTCTTCTCGTTGAAAAGACGGTTGCATGTGCATATATTCTTGATGTCGAATGCCTGTTCCTTCATGATTTATACAGCTGTTGTACGATATTCGCTGGGTGTCTTACCCACATAGCGCTTGAAATATCTGTTGAAATGCTGCGAGTACTGAAACCCTAGTTCATAAGAAATCTCGCTGACCGACTTCTCCGAACCGAGCAGTTTATCTTTGGCCAGTTCTATAATCTTGCTTTGTATATATTCCTGAGGGTTGCGTCCCGTTTCCTTCTTTACCAAGTCTCCGAAATAGTTGGGCGAGAGGAAACACTGCTCTGCGAAATATTTGACCGAAGGCAGACCGTTGCGTTCCGCGTTGTTGCTTTCGAAATATTTGTCTATCAGTTCTTCAAACTTGGTTATCACATCTTTGTTGACAGCTTCGCGGGTGATAAACTGCCTTTCATAAAACCGCATACAGTAATCGAGCAGCAATTCTATATTTCTGCAAATCAGTTTTTTGCTGTGGTTGTCTATCGGACGGTCCAGTTCCGCCTGTATCTTGTTGAGGCAGTCGCTGAAGATCACCTTTTCATCCTCAGACAAGTGCAGAGCCTCTCTCGATGAATAAGCGAAGAAGTTGTACTGCTTGATATCATGCCCGAGCGAAGTCCCTCTGATCAGATCCGGATGGAACAGCAATCCCTTGGCTCTGGGTATAACATTGACATTCGGTTTGATGTGTACCGTCTGTCCCGGAGCAAAACTCGTTACAGTACCTTCTTGATAATCATACGGTTGTCTTCCATAAGTGATATCGCCGCAGAGCGTCTCTTTCAGAAAGATGGCATACAGTTCATAATTGTATGTCTTCTCCGAACGGTCATATTTGTCCGCCCCCAGATTGACAAAATCCACAACCGTTACAAGCGGATGCTTGGTCTCGAAACCATAAACCTTGTTGTAATTATCAATCGAATCCAATGTTATTATTTCTTCCATACCTTTATATATTATTTCACGTTGCAAAGATACAAATTAAACAGACATGTCAGGGTAAACAAATTACAGAATAATGTATCATTTTTACATTTAATATGAAAATAATGTTTATCTTTGCATCCTGTTGTATTCAACGACACAATGAAATGAGTAAAATACTTCTTATCAATGATATGGCGGGATATGGCAAGGTGGCCACAGCTGCGATGCTGCCTATCGTGTCTTATTTCGGACATTCCGTGTATAACCTGCCTACCGCGCTCGTATCCAATACTTTGGATTACGGCAAATTCAATATCCTTGAAACTACCGAATATATTAAAGGTGTGTTTCCTGTATGGAAACAGTTGGGTTTTACCTTTGATGCGATAGCTACCGGTTTTATTATTTCTGAAGAGCAGGCCCGCATCGTATCCGAGTATTGTAAAGAACAATCGGCCAATGGTACGATGATATTCGTAGATCCTATTATGGGCGATGAGGGTAAACTGTATAATGGTGTCACAGACAAAGCTGTAGACAGTATGCGCGAGATGGTTGCCGTGGCGCATCTGATTATGCCTAATTATACCGAAGCCACCTTCCTTACGGGTACGGCATATCATAAGGATGGCGTTTCTTACGAAGAGGCTAGGACGCTCATTGACAGATTGCATGAAATCGGCAGTAAATCAGTATTGATAACCAGTATTACTGTCGACGGTCAGAGTAGTGTAGTGGGGTACAACCATTTCAATGGAGAATATTTCCAGTTGCCCTATACAGAGATTCCTGTACATTATCCGGGAACAGGCGATATCTTTTCGGCCGTGCTCATAGGTCATCTTCTCAACGACGACACATTAAAGACCAGTACCCGTACGGCGATGGACGCCGTCAGCAATATGATAGAGAGGTATAAAGATAATAAGGACAAGAACAAAGGCATTCCTATCGAGAAATGTCTTGACCTGCTTTGATAGATTTAGAAGTCAGCCTTTCTTTCTATTCTGATGGTCTTGCCGGTTATCGGATGGGTAAAAGTGATTTCTTCGGCATGAAGATAAAGCCGGTCGGCTTTCTTTCCATATAGCGTGTCACCTGATATCGGAGCGTTCAGTCCTTCTTTGTGGGCGCAGTGCACGCGCAGTTGGTGCGTGCGACCGGTGTGCGGAAATAGGTTGATGCGTGTATGTCCATTCTCTTCCGATACCACCTTGTATGTTGTCACAGCCGTTTTGCCATTCTCTTTATCTACCGTCTGCCGGGGTCTGTCCAGATAGTCTGGACTTAAAGGAAGTGCAATTTTTCCTTCCCCGTTTTCTATGATTCCGTCAAGAATGGCGACATATCGTTTTCTGATATGGTGACTTTCAAACTGAGCCTGTAAATTTTGATGCACCGCTTTATTCTTGGCGATAATCATCAATCCCGATGTTGCCATGTCCAGTCTGTGGACAATGACAGGACCTTCTATTTCCGGATACATCTCTTTGATGATCGAATAGACCGAACGACCGGCACCTTTCCCGGGAACAGAAAGCATTCCCTCCGGTTTATTGATTACAGCAAGCCATTCGTCATCATATACGATTTCAATCTCTTTGTCCCCTGATATCTCCAGAGGATTCTCATCTACATCAAGACCTTGTAACATGTGTGCCAATATCGGTTTGCATTTACCCTGACAAGCCGGATAATACTGCAGGTGATGCCTTATTTCCGTCTTGGGCGATTCTCCCCACCAGAATTCAGCCATACAAATAGGTTGGTCGTGATGAAGATAAGCGTACTGCAACAGTTTTGGAGCGCAGCATTCGCCTGCACCGGCAGGTGGTATTTTGTTGACCGTCTCCTCAAATATATCGCATAAGTCTTTTACTTCCCCTTTTGCGTTGAGCATCCTGAACTGAGAGAAAAGCCAGTGTTGCAGATGATCAGACATCCGTTTCCTCTCTTTCTTCAGTTCTGCTATTTTCCTTTCCAATTTATCTAGTTGTTGTTCCTTGTCCGATAAGATAGCGTCATATCCTTTCCTGATTCTTTTTAGTTCAGCTTTCATATACTGACTCTCGTGAATCAGTGCCTCTTCGTCGGCATTCTGTACTCTTGCCTTATCCCGTTCAGCCTTGGCCGCTTTCATTCGTTTCTGATATTCTGCTATCCTTACGTCTGCTTCTTTTTTTACCCTTATGATTTCTGAGATGAGAAAAGTCCTGTCTGTCGCCTTTTCCAGTTTTAATACCTCTTTATTGATTTCACTGATTTTCCCTTCGTGTATTTTGAAATAGCCGTCCGACTCCAATAAATCGTAAACGGCTGGAACAAAAAAGTCCCAATCGTTTCTGCCAGCCAGTATGCCGGAGAAAGCGGTGTAGTATCCCAATTGCCCGTTCTCATCCACGACGACAAGTACACCGAACATTTTACCTTTGGCTATCTCGTCGCGCCATTCATCCACAGCCGCAATATAAGTCTGAACTTCCTTGGCAGCCATCACGCATAAAGGATGCGGGGTGTAGCAGAAAGGATAGGTAAATCTTTCCGGTTTGGGTTCTTTCGTATTTAATAGATGAAATCTCATTTACACCTTATTATATATAGCACCTACATGTTGATACTTTTTTGTTTGCAAATATATCGCTTTATTTTGAATTAAGTATCTAAAATACACTTATTTTAGTATAAATTCAATTAAACTTGTTTGTTTTTAAGATAAAAAAGTAGACGTTTTAGAGTGTATTAATTACGCTTATTCCCCTAAATAAGGGCATTTCCGACGAATTTAATAGTTTTTTGCAAAAAAAGTACGTGTATTTGCTAACAAAGTATCATAATAATTTGAAAAATTGACCTATCTTTGCATACGAAACCTAAAATGAAATCTAATGAAAGAATGAAATAAAATAGATAGTTAACTTAATTAAAACCAAACATGACAAATAACACTGAGTGAAACCATGAGTAAAAGTTCTGTATCTATGCTAGAAGATGCGGATTAGAGCTGACTATAAGTCAGTTCCTCATCATTTAAATATAAATGTATTAACATTAACCTAAAAATACTAAAGTATGAACTTAAATTTTAGAAAAACAGTGCTATTGATGGGCGCTTGTTCTGCATTGGGTATAGCTTACCCAACTCAGACTTTTGCCGAATCATCTAACGTCGCTGCGGCAGCGGTTCAGCAGTCAAAGAAAGTACAAGGTACGGTCGTTGATGCAATGGGCCCTGTTATCGGTGCAAGCATTATGGAAAAAGGTACAAGTAACGGTACGGTTACTGACCTTGATGGTAATTTCTCTCTAAATGTAAAACCAGGTGCGACACTTATGGTGTCTTATGTTGGTTATCAGACTCAGCAGGTCGTTGTGGGCAACAACTCCACTTTGAAGGTCGTGATGAAAGAAGATAGCAAGTCTCTTGATGAAGTTGTCGTAGTAGGCTACGGCGTCCAAAAGAAGAAACTTGTTACTGGTGCCACGGTTGAAGTTAAAGGTGAAGATATCCAGAAACTGAATACGACACAGGTGCTTGGCGCATTGCAGAGCCAGAGCCCAGGTGTCAACATTACAGCAAAATCAGGTCAACCTGGTGATGGATTTAAAGTAGCTATTCGTGGTGCTGGTACAAACAGCGATACCAAACCTATTTATGTAATAGATGGAGTATCAGGAGGCGATATTAACAACCTCAACCCTGCGGACATTGAACGTATTGATGTTTTGAAGGATGCTGCATCTTGTGCTATCTATGGTGCCAATGGTGCCAATGGCGTTATCCTCATTACTACAAAACAAGGAAAAACAGGAAAAGTTCAAGTATCTTATGATGGTAACATAGGTTGGTCAAATGTTTATAAAATGCCGTCTATGTTAACAGCTAAGCAATATATGGAAGTTCAGGATCAGATCGCTTATAACAATGGTGGGTCTGCTTACGATTGGTCTAAATACATAAGCTCCGATTTATTGACAGCCTATAAGAATGGAACAAATAGTGGAACGAATTGGTTGGATGCTATTCGTAATAAAAATGCTGTTTCTTCTAGCCATGCATTAAATATTACAGGTGGTAATGAACTGAGCAAGTTCTCTACAGGTGTAGGTTACCAGTATCAGGATGGTGTTTTTGGAAATATGGCAAAATCTGATTTTCGTCGTTTTACATTCCGTTTGAACTCTGAACATATTATTTATCGGAATAGTCAAGGTCTTGACGTAGTAAAGATTGGAGAGAATGTCTATTTCCAACACAAACAGAATCAAGGTATTCAGATAGGCAACCAATATAGCAATGTTCTATCTACGGCTTTGCGTGCTAATCCTTGTATACCTGTTTATAATAGTGATGGTGACTATTTCGGTTATAATGATTTAAACTCATCAGGAACAGCTGGTTGGTTTAATTACAACTCATATACAAGCAACCCAATTGCGAGTATGATGTATAACCAGAGTGCTAATAATAAGAGCAAGAGTTTTAATCTTAGTGCTATCGGTTATGTAGAAATACAACCAATCAAGGGACTCATATACAGAGGACAACTTAACTATAGTCAGAGTTCATGGTCTTATCGTTGTTATTTGCCGGTCTATAAATTGAACGACCAGGGTGATAGCCGTACAATAGACCAAACAACACAACAGGCAGGACTTGGTTGGGGTTGGAGTACAACTAATACATTGAATTATAAGTTCAGTTTAGCAAAGGCTCATCACTTTGATGCATTGTTTGGTACTGAATATGGTGAAAGCAGACCTGATTTCGGCGAGTCTATATCAGGCGTTTCTACAAGCAGTATATATGGTGATTTCAGTCATGCATACCTTACTTTGACAAACGATCGTTCTGCAGCTACTGTAACAGGTACACCGTATGGTGATTCAAGAGGCATGTCATATTTTGGCCGTATTAATTATGACTTTAACGAAACTTATATGCTTTCTGCAATAATCCGTGCAGATGGTAGCTCAGTTTTCGCACCAGGTCATCGTTGGGGCTACTTCCCATCAGTTAGTGCTGGTTGGGTTGTTACAAATGAAAAATTCATGCAACCTTTATCTAGTTGGTTCGACTTCTTGAAAATCCGTGCCGGTTGGGGACAGAATGGTAATAAAAACATAGTAGACGCATTTGCTTATCAAGCAACTTTCGCTTATGATGATTATTCAAACTATTCTTTCAACAATAATAAAGACGGGTATACACAAGGTGCAAGTCCTTCTCGTTTGGCTAATGAAAACTTGACATGGGAAACATCAGAACAGACCGACTTAGGTTTCGATGCACGTTTCCTTGGTGGCCGTTTGAGTACGACATTCGACTGGTATTATAAAAAGACCAAAGACTTGTTGCTTTATGTTCCAGTAGCTGCTACTACAGGTTTCTCTAAACAATGGCAGAATGCAGGTACTGTACGTAATACAGGTATAGAACTTGCTCTTAATTGGAATGACAATATAGGAAAGGATTTCTCTTACGGAGTGGGATGGAATATTGCAGTAAATAGTAATGAAGTTACTAAGATTAATAGTTCTCAGACTTATATTGAAGGAGGTAATGATTTGTTAGCTCAAAATACAGGCTATTTATGCCGTATGGAAGTTGGACATCCTATTGGTTATTTCTATGGATATAAGACAGAAGGTGTCATACAGAATGCAACAGACTTAGCTGAATATATCGAAAAGAACTGTGGAGGAAGCGCTTCAAATTCTTTACAAGGTTCTAGTTTGAAACCTGGAGATTTGAAATTTGTTGATGTTGATGGTGATGGTAAAATTACAACTGCGGATAAAACAGATTTAGGTAATCCACACCCTGATGTCACAATGGGTATAAACCTCAGTGCAGCTTACAAAGGGTTTGATATTTCAGTAAGCGGATATGCCGCATTAGGACAACAAGTAGCTCGTTCTTGGCGTAAATTTACGGATGGACAGTATGAAAACTATACTACAGAAGTTTATAATTATTGGCATGGTGAGGGAACGTCTAATAAATATCCTTTGTTGACACCTGGAAACACTGGTGTAAACTGGCAGTCGATTTCTGATATCTATATTGAAAATGCAGACTATTTCCGTCTACAGAACTTAACAGTTGGTTATGATTTCGCTAAATTGATAAAGAAATGCCCATTCCCACAGTTACGTCTTTATTTCGCAGCACAAAACCTCTTCACAATTACTGGATATAAAGGTATGGATCCTGAAAATGGTATGGCTCTTAACAGTAGTGAAGCTTGGGTAACAGGTGTTGATGTAGGTAACTACCCACAACCTCGTACATATCTATTTGGAGTTAATATTAAATTCTAAAACGAAATTCACAATGAAAAAGATAAAATATATTTTAGCTGTTGGACTGATCGCTACAGGATTCACATCTTGTGACATTAATGATGTTACCAATGTGACAGAACAGTCTACAGAGAACTTCCCAGTAAGTACGACTGATGCAGTAGCTGCATTGGCTGGTATTTATGAGAATTTAAACGCAGTAAATGCGAATCCTCAAGAGACTTTCTTGTACAATGCAATGTTGGCAAGTGATGATCAGTTTGGAGGAGGCGGTACTAATGATAAATTGATGCAGGCTGAAGATTTGCTTTGTAACTATGGAACAAATATGACAAACGATTTTTGGGCTCAGCGTTATCAAGGTATTAATCGTGCCAATACTTTGATACAAGCTTTACCTAATACAAAATTGACATCTACAGAAAAAGCTCAATATATGGGAGAGGCTCTGTTTATGCGTGCCTTCTTTCATTATGAGTTAGCTTCAATGTACGGTAATGTTCCTTTGATGACAGCACCAAGTGGTGAAACAATGACACAGGGTGATGTTAAAGTATTATGGGGACAAATTATTCAGGATTTACGTGATGCTTCAATCATGATGCCGGCAACAAAACTGACTACAGGTCATGTAGATAAATATTGCGCAGAGGCTATGTTAAGTCGTGCATGGTTGTTCTATACAGGAATGTATGGTAATGGTACGGATTTGTCTTCTCTTGTAAGTACGACCTATAACCCTCTTACTTCAGTAACCCTTCCTAATGGTGTAGTCTTTACTAAAGATAGTGTGGCTAAGTATATTGATGATTGCGTAAACAATTCGGGATATTCACTGGTTCCTGATTATCGTAATCTTTGGGCTTATACAAATAAGTATACTGTAGAAGATTATTCATACACGAAAGGAAAAGGTCTGAAGTGGGTAGAAGATGATAACGCGGTCAATCCTGAATCTATGTTCGCAATTAAGTTTAATAAACTATCTTCTTGGAGTACAACAATCGGTTATGGTAACGGTTATGCTCTTCACCTAGGTATTCGTGGCGGTCAAGCATACAAAAATACATTCCCGTTTGGTCAGGGATGGGGCGCAGGACCTGTCGCTACCAATTTAGAGAATGATTGGAATAGTGCAGACCCCAAGGGTGCTGATATTCGCCATTCTGCATCTATACAGAATGTGAATGACCTTCCTGCTTATACTCATGGAGGTTGGGCTGACTTTGTTCAGGAAACAGATTATTATCAGAAAAAGTTAGGTCCTATTTCTGCTGTAGATACTGCGGAAACTTCGGGCTATTCATGTTGTTTCGAAAACTTAATGTATGGAAAAAAAGGTTGGACACAAGGTTCTGAAAATATGCAATTGAATAATATTCATGACTTGGTTCTTATACGTTTTGCAGATGTCCTTTTGATGCAGTCGGAAATCGAAGAGAGCGTATCGGGTATTAATAAGGTACGTGCCCGTGCCGGTTTGCCTGCAATAAGTTCCTATTCTTTGACCGCTTTACAGAATGAGCGCAGATGGGAATTGGCTTTTGAGGGTATACGTTGGAACGATATCCGTCGTTGGCATATAGCTGCCACCGCTCTTGAAAAACAGACAAATGCTGCTGTTTATTATTGTGGAAGCGCAGGAAAAAATACTGCACATAATGGTGGATATACTGCACGCTATAATGCTACAGCTGGATTCAAAAAAATGCCAGATAACGCAGTCTCTATTGGCAGTGTAGTACAGAATGAAGGTTGGAGTAGCTCTGATGCAGAATACACTGGCTGGAATAATTAATGTTTAATCTTAAAAAGAGAAACAATATGAAAAAAATATTTTTTGCAGCTCCATTATTGGCTATGTTGTTGGTCGCTTGCGATCCTTCGACAAGCGAATATGGAAGTCCAGCAGCTAGCTTGACCTCTGATGAGTTGACAAGTGAACTGCAATTGAACCCGAAGAGCACAGGTAATAATAATATTACCGTTGTTACTAGTCCGGCGCGTTACATCAAAATATATGATGCTACTACAAAGACTTTGGTCGGTGAAGGTACAAATACAACTATACAAGTAACACCTCCAACTACAACAGCTAGTTTTTATGTAACAGCAATAAACCAAGATGGTAGTATTACAACATCATCAGCCAAGTCTGTGAACGTGACTGAATATACAGATCTTCCCAAAATTTATTATAAAATATTCGGTGATGATTTAGGTACAACTAAATGGTCTTGGGATACAACAGCTTCTGATGGCGTTTGGGGTAATGGTGGTTATCTTGAAGCTACGGGGCCAGGTTGGTGGGTAGTACAGTCATCAGGCATAGATGAACAGGCAACTGGTAAGGGATTGCCAAATGATGGACTTAGTGGCTGGATGACTTTAAGTTTATCGGGTGTAAACACAAGTCGTGGCGAAACTGGTAAAGTATCAGTAACGGAAGATGTAGTGAAAGCCAATTGGGATATTGGTACGATGACATTTAGTGGTACCATTCCTTTGCTCGGCGTTCAACCTAATAAGGGTAATGCTCGCCAGTATGTTTATCAGATTTTGAAAGCTGATGGAACTTATCTCCGTCTTTGTGCTCCTGAACCAGGAGCTGGTGACTGGGGAACAGCATGGTTCTGGAACTTTAAGAAACAATAATCTATAGATTATCTTTGATATATCGCCTCGTTTGCTTACCTTTGCAGACGAGGCGATTTAATAACAATACTGAATGAAAATTTTTATCAGCAAACATTGGAAACTTATACTGTCAGTCTTGTTTGGAGTGACTGTATTTTTATTTTGGGACGTTCTTTATCCATGTTATCTTTCTTATCAGGAACAATTCCAACTTTTCATATTTAATGGGAGCTACTTCACAGAGCGCATCATCGTACCGGGGGGATTGTCAGATTATATAGCTGAATTTCTTACTCAATTCTATTATATTGCGTGGATTGGTGCTTGTATCCTTGCCATCATTTTGGTCTTAATACAACGGATGTCATGGATAATAGCAAAATTAGAGGGCGCTGCGGATGAATATTATATGGTGAGTTTTATACCTGCTTTATTGATTTGGGGGTATATGGGTGACGAGAATGTCTTACTGTCTTTCATTGTGGCCTGTCTTGTCGCTCTTATTGCTTGCTGGGGGTATATGAAAGTAAAAGACCAAAAGAAATACCATTTAGTATATTTGTTGTTGATGACACCTTCTCTGTATTGGTTATTTGGTCCAGTCGTATTGATATTCTTATGCTTCGCTGTAATCAATATCATGATAGATGCAAAGTCAAAACTTACAGGTATGGGATGTTCCCTTTGTGTTGTAGTCTATACTTTGGGCTGGATATTGTTCGTTTCCACTTTCATGCAATATCCGATGTTTCGTATCTTTGGAGGAATCAATTATTATCGGTTTCCAGCAGTGATACCCGACATGCAGATTGTGGTGATGGCTGTCTTTTTAATAATTCCTTTTATTGTGAGATTACTGCCTCATCAGGAGAAACGTGTAGTACAGAGAGCTTGTATAAGTATTGTGATAATCGCAATATGTGGTTTTGCGGGTGTGCGACTTGGTTATGATACACTGAAATATGAGTTGATCGATTATGATTATCTAGTGCGTTACGAACAATGGGATAAAATCATAGAGAAGGCTGAAAAAGATCAACCAAGTACTCCAATGGGTGTGGCGAGTGTCAATCTTGCACTAGCTGAAAAAGGCGTGTTAGGTGATCGGATGTTCGAGTTCTTCCAGAATGGCGCGGAGGGATTGCTTCCTCCTTTTGTGAGAGACTTTACTACCCCTCTGTGTACCAGCGAAGCGTTTTATCGTTTAGGTATGATTAATACCGCTCAGCGGTTTATGTTTGAGGCTCAGGAGGCGATACCTAATTTCCGTAAAAGTGGAAGATGCACTAAGAGATTGGCTGAGACCAATCTGATTAATGGTCAGTATGGTGTTGCTGCCAAATATTTACGTACGTTGCAGAAGTCTCTTTTTTATAGAGGTTGGGCGGATAAGATGATGACTTATCTGGACAATGAGAAGATAATCAATGCTGATCCTGTCTATGGCTTGTTACGCCAGTACAGATACACCAAAGATTTTCTCTATAGTGATACAGAGATGGACCAGATGCTGGGGTTGCTTTTTGCTCATAACATGAAGAATAAGATGGCTTTTGAATATCTGTTGGGTTGCGAGCTGTTGAACCGTGATCTCCAGAAGTTCATGCAGTTTTATCCATTAGGCAAATACTTAGACTATGATCATATACCACGTAGCTATCAAGAGGCTTTGATTTATACATGGACGCAGAGTCATCCCAACTTTAATGGTATGCCATGGAGTATTGCGCCCGAGGTGGCTAACGATGTAGTTGACTTCGCACGTGCCTATATGTCGAACCCCAATGACCCTGCTCTTGCACAAGGACATTTCGGACAGACGTATTGGTGTTATTACTTACTCAAAAAGAATAAATGATTATGAAAAAGATATATTTAGCATTGGCTTCGGTCGCATTGATGTTGGTCTCATGCTCTTCTTTACCAGATAATCCTCAAAAAATCAATTCTTTACCAAAGATTTATCCTGATTATGCAGGCGTAACAATACCTGTTGGCATCGCTCCGTTGAATTTTAATTATGCGGGTGGTGATATCGAATGTATTGATGTCGTGGTAAAAGGATCTAAAAAGGGTGAGATACATAGCAATGGAGACTTCGCCAAGTTTGATATCGATGACTGGCATCTGTTGACAGAACAGAATAAGGGTGGAAAACTCACCTTCACCGTTTGTGTGGAAAGAGATGGTAAATGGTCGCAATATAAGGATTTTACTATGGAGGTGAGCCCTTACGCACTTGATGAGTATGGACTGACTTACCGTAAGATTGCACCAGGATATGAAGTATATAGTAAGATGGGCATCTATCAGCGTGACTTATCCAATTATAATGAATCTGCTATATTGGAGAATACAGCAGTGCCAGGTGCTTGTCTAAATTGTCATACATCTAACCGTACCGATCCAAAACAGTTCACATTCCATGTCCGTGGTGCAAATGGTGCTACACTTGTACAAGTAAACGGAAAACGCACATGGCTGAATACTAAGATTGATACATTGAGAGGATTGGGATCTTGCGTTTACCCGTATTGGCATCCCTCAGGTAAGTATTGTGCTTATTCAACAAATAATACGCATCAGTCTTTCCACTGTGTTAAGAATGAACGCATAGAGGTCTTTGACCAATCGTCAGACCTGATGGTGTACAAGGTACAAACAAATGAAGTCCTGATTTCTCCGCTATTGACCACAAAAGACCATTTTGAAACTTATCCCGTCTTTTCACCCGATGGACGAACTTTGTATTTCTGTTCCTCGCAGGCGCAGGTAATACCGGATGGTTATAAGAAGATTAGATATAATCTTTGTAAGATAGCTTTTAATCCTAATAATGGAACTTTTGGGAATAAGGTTGATACTATTGTCAATGCGGCTGCTATGGGCAAGAGTCTCATATTTCCTCGCCCATCATATGATGGAAAGTATATTATGTTTACAATGGCTGATTATGGCTGTTTCCCTATTTGGCATAAGGAAGCTGACCTTTGGATGCTGAATCTAGAAACAGGAAAGATAGCACCAATCAAGGAGGTTAATAGTAAAAATACAGAGAGCTTTCACAATTGGAATGTCAATTCGCATTGGTTTGTGTTCAGCAGTCGTCGAGGTGACGGGCTGTATACTCGTTTGTATCTTGCCAGCATAGATGATAAAGGAAAAGTTACAAAGCCGTTCTTGCTTCCGCAAGAGAATCCATGGGAGTATTATGATGAATCAGTCTACTCTTACAATATACCTGATTTCACAAAGATACCGGTAGATTTTGATGCTCGTAGTGCCGGTCGTGAAATCATGTCGGATAAGCGGACTAAAATCAAAGTAAAAGACGCGGAATGACATCTTCTTCTCACATCATATTCGTATGGCTTGTCTTGTAAAGGCGAGCCATACTTTTTCTCTGATTTTATTTTGTTATGTTTCTGATTTGATGTATCTTTGCAGTCGTTGATCATTAATACTAAATGAATAAGGCAAAAACTAAATATTTAAGTGCGGGTGTTGAAGTGCTCTTCGTGGTTGCGATATACCTATTCTGGGCTATCGTCTATCCGCATCTCCTATCCTATCAGGAGCAGAATCAATTGTTTCTTTTCAGCTCCGATTATTTCATTCATGATATAAGTGTGGCTGGCGGGTTGGCGGATTATATCTCCGAATTCATTGTTCAGTTCTTTTATCTGCCTTGGCTTGGAGCAATACTGCTTGCCGGAGTCTATCTTGCAATGCAGACACTTTCATGGTCGGTCTTGAAACAGCGTAATTGCCGCCTGGCATTTCTGTATAGTTTCATTTTGCCATTGCTGACACTCTATTTCATGGGCTTTATCCAGTTTACAATGTCATATCCCGTGGCGCTTTGTATGGCGTTGCTTATGGCTTGGCTTTCCGGGAAGAAATCGATGATTCCGGATATTGTTGTCATACCGTTGCTTTACTGGACAATAGGGCCGCTTGTTTGGACATACACCCTGTTACGTTTCGTAGCCAAGGGTTGGCGTTATTCACCGTTCGTACTTGTCACGTTGGGTTCACAGCTGGCCGCATATTATTTTCTGTTGCCACAGTACCCGCTCAGTGAGGCAATGGGGGGTATTAACTATCTGCAGACGCCAAACCTGTTTGTTCCGGGCATGCAGATTGGCATGGCGGTCATCCTTCCTCTCGTTATATTTTCGCATCAGATCTTTAAAAACATGCGCTTTCCCGTCGTGGTCATTGTTGCCATGTTGGGCATTTGGCTAACTACGGACAGTGAGGTTCGTGGTTCTATATATGATAAGTCTACATTTGAGCTTTTGCGCCAAGATTATCTGATCAGAAATGAGAAATGGAATGATATCATCGCCAATGCAGAGAAATTCACGGTGAATACCCCCTTCTGGAGTAATAGCGTCAATTTGGCGTTGGCTCAGACCGGACAGTTGGCAGACCGTCAGTTCTCTTTTTATCAGAGCGGACCTAATGCATTGGTTATGGCATCAATACGTGATAATACATCCGATTTCCCATCTATGGAGGCTTTCTTCCGTTTAGGAATGGTGAACTCATCTCTTCGGTATGCGCATGATCTGCAGGAGTCGATAGTCAGTGGACGAAAGAGTGGTTGGCTTACCAAACGTATTGCCGAGTGTCTGATCATCAATGGACAGTATAATCCAGCCATCAAACATCTCAATTTATTGAAAAAGACGATATTCTATAGGGCTTGGGCTTGTGAAGCGGAAACGCTCATTCAGGCAGGGAACGATAAGTCGAGTATACAGCAGAGAGAAAAACGTATTAATGCGCATCAGGTCTATGGAAAGCTCCGCAGATTCAGACTGAAGGAAGATTTCCTTTATAACTATGGTGAGATGGACAAAATGTTCGGACTGCTGTTCAGTGGCAATGTGAAAAATAAGATGGCTCTGGATTATTTTGTTGCCCAAGTACTTCTCAATGGTAATATGCAGTTGCTTCAGGGAGCACTTCAGTGCGCTCAACAGTATGGTGGCTATTACGGTATGCCTGCTGGCTACATGGATGCGGTGAAGTGCATTCAGGCAAAAGGCGATTTACCCGGCTCTCCTTATGCCGACTATGTCGCAAGAATGAGAAATCAATAAATTTAAGTTTATAACCGAATGTTCAGAAGATACATAACTTATATATTCTTTGCGGTATTGTTTGCCGCTTGTACATCCGCTCCCGAAGATGCGGTGAAAGTGAATAAAACGCCGAAGATATATCCAGATTATGTCGATGTGACGATTCCCGTAGATATAGCACCGATGGACTTCTGTATAGGTTCGTCCACTGATGATGAACCTCGCGATATGTATGTTGTGGCTAAAGGTTCTAAGGGTGGTGAGATAATAGGGAAAGGCGAGTATGCTGATTTCGATATCGATGAGTGGCATGAGCTGACACGTCAGAACCGCGGCGGGGACATCATCTTCACGGTTTATGCTGAGTCGGCACCTTCTTCGTCCAAATGGATTCAGTATAAGGATTTCAGAATGCATGTGAGCAACTACAAGCTTGATGATTATGGCGTTACTTATCGCCGTATCCCTCCTGGCTATGAAGTGGGTGGCAATATAGGAATATATCAACGCGATATCCATTCATTCGATGAGACTGCGATGCTTACCGAGAGTGCT
>Ga0116175_1000156_pt1 | contig 53579 bp, 46 predicted proteins | sample AD_UKC125_MetaG_FD_89802 | JGI IMG/M metagenome (GOLD analysis project Ga0116175, IMG submission 89802) | Active sludge microbial communities of municipal wastewater-treating anaerobic digesters from USA - AD_UKC125_MetaG | ecosystem: Engineered > Bioreactor > Anaerobic > Digestate | place: USA... | reverse complement strand
CCGCACTCAACATCAAGGAACCCTCGCACGATGCACAAATGAGCCTGTTGTAGTGCAAATTTGAAGAGGCTGAGTCAAGCAAATCAAGCACTTGCAGCGGTTGGTGTCGAACTCGGGTGACCCGGCTCCGCCCTGAATCAAAAGAGGCTGCAGGGCCCACCTGACAAGCGCCAGCAGCTACGATTTTGATACTTCCGGCAGCGCAGCGAAGGGCGGCAAGGCCGGGCGTGGCGGTAGCGGGGTCCGTGGGCAGGCGCCACCATGACCGCGGCGCGGGCCGGCGGCAACGCGCGTGCTCAGCGCGCCGCCTGCGCCCAGGGCGCCTGCCAGCCGCCGCCCAGCGCCTGGATCAGGCCCAGCGCCGCCTGCTGGCGCTGCAGTTGCAGCTGCATCAGCGAGCGGCGCGCGCCCAGCGTGGCGGCCTGGGCCGTGACCACGTTGGTGTAGGCCGACAGGCCGGCCTGGTAGCTGTTCATGATGCGCTGCTCGGCCGCGGCGGCGGCGTCGGCGGCGGCGCGCACCTGCTCGATCTGCGCCGCCAGCGTGTCCAGCGCCGTCAGCTGGTCTTCCACCTGCCCCATGGCGGCCAGCGCGCTCTGGCGGTAGCGGGCGCTGGCGGCCTGGTGGACGCCCAGCGCCTGGTCGATGGCGGCGTCGCGCGCGCCGGCGTCAAGCAGCGCCTGCGCCAGCGCCGCGCCCAGCGACCAGGCCAGTGTGGGTGCCGACGCCAGGCTGGCCAGGCTGCCGGCGCTGCCGCCCAGCGACGCGCTGAGGTTGAGACTGGGAAACCAGGCCGCGCGCGCCACGCCGATGCGCGCGTTGGCGGCGGCCACGTCGCGCTCGGCGGCGGCCAGGTCGGGGCGGCGCAGCAGCAGGGTGGACGGCAGCTCGGGCGGCACGGCCGGCACGCTGGCCACCCAGGGCGCCGGCGCCAGCGCAAAGCCGGCCGGCGGCTGGCCCAGCAGCAGTGCCACGGCGTGCTCCAGATTGGCGCGGCTGCGTTGCAGGCTGGCGCGCGTGGCGCGGGCGTTGGCCAGCGTGCTCTGGGCCTGCAGCAGGTCGGTGTGGGCGGCGATGCCGGCGCGGTAGCGGTTGCCGGTGATGGTGGCGGCGCGCTCGTAGCCGGTGATGATTTCGTCCAGCAGCGCCAGCTCGGCGTCGGCCTCGCGCAGCCCGAAGTAGGCCTGCGCCAGGCTGGTTTGCGCCGCCAGGCGGGCGCCGGCCAGGTCGGCCTGGCTGGCCTGCAGCTGCGCGCCCTGGGCGCGCGCGGCGTCGGCCAGGCGACCCCACAGGTCGGGCGCCCAGCTGGCGCTCAGGCCCAGGCTGGCCGATCCGCGCGCCGGCCGGCCGCCGCGCTGGGCGCCGGCCTGCGCGCCCAGCGTGGGCCAGCGCTGCGCCTCGGCCTGGCGCAGCAGCGCCTCGGCCTGCGCCACGTTGGCCGCGGCCAGCGCGACGCTGGCGTTGTCGATGTCGATGCGCGGCATCAGCGCGTCGAGCGCGACGTCGCCAAACAGCGCCCACCAGCGGCCGGCCTGCCAGGACTGGTGATCGGCGGTGCTGACCCAGCCGGCCGGGGCGGCGCTCTTCCAGCCGCTGGCCAGCGGCAGCGCGGGCGCGCGCTCGGGCGGCGCCAGGCTGCAAGCGCCCAGCAGCGTGGCCGCCGCCAGCGTTCCAGTTACAAGCAAAAAACGCTTTTGGCGCCCGTCTGGCGCGCGCGAGCAGCTATCAAAACAAGAGTATTTCATCAGGTCGCTCCCGGTGCCCCGGCGGCGGCCACGCCGCGCGCCAGGTGCGCCTGGTTGCCGCGCCGGCGGCGCAGCCGGTCGAGCAGCACGTAGACCACCGGCGTGGTCAGCAAGGTCAGCAGCTGGCTGGCGATCAGCCCGCCGACGATGGTCACGCCCAGCGGCTGGCGCAGCGCCGAGCCCTGGCCGAAGCCGATGGCCAGCGGCAGCGCCCCCAGGCCGGCGGCCAGGGTGGTCATCAGGATGGGCCGAAAGCGCAGCAGGCAGGCTTCGCGCACCGCCTGGGTGGCGCTGAGGCCGCGCGCGCGCTCGGCATCGAGCGCGAAGTCGATGATCAGGATGGCGTTCTTCTTGACGATGCCGATCAGCAGGAACACGCCGATCAGCGCCATGATGGAAAACTCCATCTTCAGCAGCAGCAGCGCCAGCACGGCGCCAAAGCCGGCGCTGGGCAGCGTCGTCAGCACGGTGACGGGGTGAATCAGGCTTTCGTACAGGATGCCCAGCACGATGTAGATCACCACGATGGCCGCGCCGATCAGCAGCGCCTGCTGCGACTGCGTGTCCTGCGCCGCCGCCGCCGCGCCGCTGAAGGCGCCGCGCACGTTGTTGGGCAGGCCGATGGCGTCGACCGCGTCCCCCACCGCCTGGCGGCCCTGCTCGATCGACACGCCCTCGGCCAGGTCGAACGACAGCGTGCTGGACAACTCGCCGCCGTCGTGCCAGACGCTGGTGGGCACGGCGCGTTCGCTGAAGCTGGCGATGGCCGACAGCGGCACCATGGCCGATGGCGCCAGCGAGATCGGCTGCCCGGTGGACGCCCCGCGCTGCGCCGGGTTGGCCGAGATGGCGGCGGCAGTCGTGCCGGCCGCCGGCGCGGCGCCGCTGACACGCGCCGACTGCGCCGGCGACACCGGCAGCATGACGTCGCGCAGCGCCAGCGGCGAGCGCGTGTGGCCGGGCGCCCATTCCAGCACCACGGCGTACTGGTTCAGCTCGCTGTACATCGTGGCCACCTGGCGCTGGCCGAAGGCGTCGTACAGCGCGGCGTCGACGCTGGACAGCGGCACGCCCAGGCTGGCGGCGCGGTCGCGGTCGACCTGCACGAAGGTCTCGACGCTGTTGTCGCTCTGGTCGTCGTCGACTTCGGTCAGGCGGGCGTCGCGCTTCATCTGCTCGGACAGCCGGCGCGTCCAGGCCCTCAGGTCGGCCTGGTTGTCGGCCTTGAGCGTGTACTGGTAGGTGCTGTTGCTGCTGCGCCCGCCGATGTGCAACTCCTGCACCGGGTTGAGAAACACGCGCAAGCCGGTGATGCGCCCCAGTTGCGGGCGCAGCCGGTTGATGACGGCGCGCGTGGTCTCGCCCGGCGGGCGCTGGCCGGGCGGCCTGAGCGCCGCCGACAGAAAACCGCCGCCCGAGCGCCAGCCGCCCGAGAACGCCACCACCGTGCCCACCGACGGGTCGGCGCGCAGGATGTCCACCGCCTGCTGCAGCTTGTCGGCCATGGCGGCGGAGGAGATGCTCTGGTCGGCGCGCAGCCCGCCGGTCATCAGCCCGTTGTCCTGGTCGGGGAAAAAGCCCTTGCTGACGGCCGAGAACAGGTAGCCGTTCAGCCCGATCACCACCAGCAGCACGGCCACCACCAGCCAGGGCGAGGCCAGCGCCCAGTCCAGCGCGCCGGCATAGGCGCGCGTCAGGCCCTGCTGGCCGCCGCGCGCCCAGCGGCCCAGGCGCTGGCGCAACCAGCCGGCGGCGCTGCGGCGCGCCGGCGCACCGGCGGCGGGCGGGCGCAGCAGCAGGGCGCACAGCATGGGCGTGGTGGTCAGCGAGATCAGCAGCGAGATCAGCACCGCGACCGACAGCGTGACGGCGAACTCGCGGAACATGCGCCCGACCTGCCCGCCCATGAACAGCAGCGGGATGAACACCGCCACCAGCGAGACGCTGATGGTCAGCACGGTGAAGCCGACCTCGCGCGCGCCGTCCAGCGCCGCCTGGCGCCGCGCGGCGCCGCGTTCCAGGTGGCGCGTGATGTTCTCCAGCACCACGATGGCGTCGTCCACCACGAAGCCGGTGGCCACCGTCAGCGCCATCAGCGTCAGGTTGTTCAGGCTGAAGCCCAGCGCGTACATGACGGCGAAGGTGCCCAGCAGCGACACCACCGTGGCCACCGCCGGGATCAGCGCCGCGCGCAGCGTGCGCAGGAACAGGCCAACCACGGCAACCACCAGCAGCACGGCGACCGCCAGGGTGATCTCCACCTCGCGCACCGAGGCGCGCACCGAGCCGGTGCGATCGACCGCCACGTGCAGCTCGATGTCGCTGGGCAGCTGCTCGCGCAGCTGCGGCAGCAGCGCGTCGATGGCGTCGGCCGTCTCGATCAGGTTGGCCGTGGGCTGCTGGGTGATGTTGACCACGATCGCCGGCTGGCCGTTGAACATGCCGCGCGTGCGCGTGTCCTGCACGCTGTCGATGACGCGCGCCAGCTGCGACAGGCGCACCTCGCGGCCGTCGCGCATGGCAACGATCAGGTCGCGGTAGTCGGCCGCGCGCAGGCCGGGCGCCGGCGTCAGCACCTGCAGCGCGCGGCCGTCGTCGGCGCCGCCGGTTTCGATGACGCCCTTTGGCCGGTTGGCGTTGTGGGCCTGGATGGCGGCGCGCACATCCTCGGCGCCGATGCCCAGCTCGTGCATGACGAAGGGGTTCAGCTCCACCCGCACGGCCGGCTGCGAGCCGCCGCCCAGCTCCACGTCGCCCACGCCCTCGACCTGCTGCAGGCGCTGGCTGACGATGTTGCTGACGGCGTCGTAGATCTGGCCCGGCGTGCGCGTGCCGGAGGTGAGCGCCAGCGTCATGAAGGGCTGCGCCGCCGGGTTGGCCTTGCGGTAGGTCGGGTTGCTGCGCAGGCTGGCCGGCAGGTCGATGCGGGCGGCGTTGATGGCCGCCTGCACGTCGCGCGCGGCGCTGTCGATGTCGCGCCCCAGGTCGAACTGCAGCACCACGCGGGTCGAGCCAGTGTTGCTGCTGGAGGTCATTTCGTTGACGCCGGCGATGGTGCCCAGCGTGCGCTCCAGCGGCGTGGCCACGGTGCGCGCCATGTCGGCGGGGCTGGCACCGGCCATGCTGGCGTTGACGAAGATGACCGGAAACTCCACCGCCGGCAGCCGCGCCACCGGCAGCACGAAATACGCCGCGATGCCCGCCAGCGCCAGGCCGAGCGTGAGCAGCACGGTGGCGATGGGGCGCTGGATGAAGGGGCGCGACAGGTTCATGGCTCAAGCTCGGGCCTGGAAGTGTCGGCGCGCCACTGGGCGCGAGCCATTGCGCTGCGGTCACTGTGTGGGAGCACAAGCCGCCGAGGCCGGGATATGCGCCCGGCGGCGCACCTACTTTTCTTGTACGCACAAGAAAAGTAGGCAAAAGAAAGCGCCCCCAAGTCTGCGACCTCCTTCGCTGCGCTACGGAGGCAAACCTGCGGCGCGAGGCTTGCGGGGTGCGCGGTCGAACTCGCTGCGCGCTGCGCGCTTCGCTCAGACATCCCCCGCGAGTCAGACCACGAAGCGCGGGCATGCTGCGCTGCCCGCGCCACCCCGCAAGCCTCGCGCCGCAGGCGCAGCCACAGGGGGATATAAACATACAGGCCATCGCTGCGCTCGGCCCAGCCTCTCATTGCCTCTCCCGCTTGCGGGAGAGAGCCTGCCCCCGGCTCGAACGGAGGTGTGGGGTGAGGGTCCCAAGGGCCGAGCGCAGCGATGGCCCGTGTGGACTTCAACGCCCCTCTGGCCGTGCCGAGAAGCGCAGGGCCTGGGGCGGGCATGGGCAGCGCAGCATGCCCATGCAACGTGCTCTGACTTGCTGCGGTTGTCTGAACGGAGCGCCCGCAGGGCGCGCAGTGAGTTCCGCAGCACCGCCCCAGGCCCGAGCATCGCAGGTTGCCCGAAGCGCAGCGCAGGGACACGGTCAGTGGGGTCGCCTTTTCTTTGCCTACTTTCTTTTGGCGACGCAAAAGAAAGTAGGTGCGCCGCCGGGCGCACATCCCGGCCAGCGACGCATCCAGCGTCAGTTGCCCCTCGCCCCTCCCCGTTCGAATCGGGGACATACGCCCTCCCCAAAGGGGCGAGGAAGCCAGACCGCGCGAAGCCGTCACGGCCGCGCCTCCTGCACGCCATCCACCAGGGCGCCCGCGTCCTGATCACCCAGGCGGTGCACACCGCCTCCCAGCCGGTCGAACCACAGATAAATCACCGGCGTGGTGAACAGCGTCAGCAGCTGCGACAGCACCAGCCCGCCGAAGATCGCCAGCCCCAGCGGGCGGCGCAGCTCGCCGCCGTCGCCCCAGCTCAGCATCAGCGGCACGGCGGCGGCCAGCGCGGCCAGGGTGGTCATCAGGATCGGGCGAAAGCGCAGCAGCGCCGCCTGGTGGATCGCCTGCAGCGCCGGCTGGCCGGCGCGCTCGGCCTCGATGGCGAAGTCGATCATCATGATGGCGTTCTTCTTCACGATGCCGATCAGCAGCACCAGGCCAATGATGCCCACCACGTCCAGCGGGTGGCCGGTCAGCCACAGCGCCAGCAGCGCGCCCACGCCGGCCGAGGGCAGGGTCGACAGGATGGTCAGCGGGTGCACGTAGCTCTCGTACAGCACCCCCAGCACGATGTAGACGCACACCACCGCCGCCAGGATCAGCCACAGCTGGTTGGTCAGCGACTTCTGGTAGGCGCCGGCCGCCCCGGTCATGCGCAGCGTCAGCGCCGCCGGCAGGCCCTCGGCGCGCACCGCCGCCTCGATGGCGTGCACCGCCGCGCCCAGGCTGACGCCCGGCGCGGTGTCGAAGCCCACGGTGGCGGCCGGGTACTGGTCGACCCGCTGCACCTGCAGCGGCGACGGCTGCTCCACCACCTGGGCAAAGGCCTCCAGCGGCGTGGTGCCGCCAGCGCTGGTGCGCACCGGCAGCTCGCGCAGGGTGCGCAGGCTGGCGTCCTCGGCGCGCGCGGCCTCCAGGATGACGCGGTACTGGTTGGTCTCGCTGAAGATGGTGGAGACGATGCGCTGGCCGAAGGCGTTGTACAGCGCGTTGTCCAGGCTGCTGGCGGTCACACCCAGGCGCGCGGCGGTGTCGCGGTCCACCTGCACCATGGCGGCCAAGCCGGTGGCGCCGGCATCGGTGGTGACGTGGCGCAGCTCGGGCAGGGCCTGCAGGCGCACCGCCAGGCGCCGCGCCCAGCTGTTGACCAACTGGGTGTCCACGCCTTCCAGGTCGAAGCGCTGCGCGGTCGGGCCGCTGACCGAGTCGATGGTCAAATCCTGCGTCGGCTGCAGGTACAGGCTGACGCCCGCCACCTGCTCGGCCACGCGCTGGCGCAGCCGCTGCATGATGGCCGCCTGCGACTGGCCCCACGGGGTGCTGGGGCGCAGCTGGATCAGCAGCCGGCCACTGGCCAGCGCGCTGTTGTTGGCCGCGTCCACCCCCACCACCGAGCTGACCGAGCGCACCGCCGCGTCCCGCAGCACCACCTGGGCGGCGGCTGCCTGCAGCGCCGACATGCGCTCGAACGACACGTCCGGCGCCGCCTGCAGCTGGCCCTGCAGCTGGCCGGTGCTCTGCGTCGGAAACAGGCCCTTGGGCATACCCCAGTACAGCAGCACGGTGACCGCCAGCGTCAGCAGCGCCACCGCCAGCGTCAGTGGCTGGTGCGCCAGCACCCAGCGCAGCGCGCGGTCGTAGCGGCCGATCAGCGCGTCCAGCTGCACCTGGACCCAGGCGCCCGCGCGGCCCCGCCGGTGGCCCAGCGGCTCCAGCCAGCGCGCCGACATCATGGGCACCAGGGTCAGCGACACGACGGCCGAAAACAAGATGGTGATGGCCAGCGTGACGGCGAATTCGCGAAACAGCCGCCCGATCACCTCCTGCATGAACAGCAGCGGAATCAGCACCGCGATCAGCGACACCGTGAGCGAGATGATGGTGAAGCCGATCTCGCCCGCCCCCGCCAGCGCCGCCGCCAGCGGCGGCTTGTCCAGCTCGCGATGCCTCGAAATGTTCTCGATCATCACGATCGCGTCGTCGACCACGAAGCCGCTGGCAATCGTCAGCGCCATCAGGCTCAGGTTGTTGAGCGAATAGCCCAGCAGGTACATGGCTGCCAGCGTGCCCAGCAGCGAGATCGGCACCGCGATGCTGGCGATCAGGGTGGCGCGCGCGCTGTGCAGGAAGGCCAGGATCACCAGCACCACCATCACCACCGCCAGCGCCAGCTCCAGCCGGGCGTGCGCCACCGAGGCGCGGATGCCCTGCGTGCGGTCGCTCAGCACCGTCAGCCGCACGCTGGCCGGCAGGCTTTGCCGCAGCTCGGGCAGCTGGCGCTGGATGGCGTCGACGGTGGCGATCACGTTGGCGCCCGGCTGGCGCTGCACGTTCAGCACGATGGCGGGCGCCAGCGGCAGTTCGAATTCGGACGTTTTCGACTCCTGGCCCGCCTGTGGCGCGCGCGAGCCGCTATCGTTCTTGACACCGACCCAGGCGCCCAGGCGGCGGTTCTCGGCGCCGTCCACCACCTGCGCCACATCCTTCAGGCGCACCGGCTGGCCGGCCACGTAGGCGATGATCAGCTCGCGGTAGTCGCGCGCGGTCATCAGCTGGTCGTTGGCGTTGATGGTGTACTGGCGCGTGGGGCCGTCGAAGCTGCCCTTGGCCGAGCTGCTGTTGCCAGCGCTGATGGCGCTGCTGATGGCGTCCAGCCCCAGGCCCATGGCCGCCAGCGCCTGCAGGTTGGCCTGCACCCGCACGGCGGGGCGCTGGCCGCCGGCCAGCGTCACCAGGCCGACGCCGTTGATCTGGCTGATCTTCAGCGCCAGCCGCGTGTTGACCATGTTCTGCACCTCGGGCAGCGGCAGGCTGTCGGAGGTGACGGCCAGCTGCAGGATCGGCGCGTCCGCCGGGTTCACCTTGGCGTACACCGGCGGCGTGGGCAGGTCGGCCGGCAGCAGCGTGGCGGCGGCGTTCATGGCCGCCTGCACCTGCTGCTCGGCGGCGTCCATGTTCAGATGCAGGGCGAACTGCAGCGTGATCAGCGACACGCCGGCGCTGCTGACGCTGCTCATGCGCTCCAGCCCCGGCATCTGGCCCAGCTGGCGCTCCAGCGGCGCGGTGACGGTGCGGCTCATCACGTCCGGGCTGCCGCCGGGGTAGAGCGTCTGCACCTGGATGGTCGGGTAATCCACCTGCGGCAGCGCCGCCACCGGCAGCAGGCGCAGGCCCACCAGCCCGGCCAGCACGATGGCCAGCATGCACAGCGCCGTCGCCACCGGGCGCTGGATGAACAGGCGCGAGACGTTCATCGCCGCCAGCGTCCCGTCGCCTCAGCGGTCCGATCCGGCCGCACTGGCCGCCGCGCGCCGCTGCTGCAGGAAGGCGCGGCGCTCCTCGGGCGACATGGCGCGCACCTTGTCGCGCAGCTCGGGCGGCAGGCGATCCAGCCAGGGCGGCGCGCTGGCGGCGTCCCGCGGCGGCGCGGCGGCCTCACCTGCCGCTTTGGTTGCTCCTGATTCAGGAGCTGCCGACGCTCGCCCGGCGGGCGCTGAAGCGGCATTGGCCGCAGAAGCCGCGCCACGCGCGCCGCCCCCGCCCGCGGGCGCCTCACCCGCCAGCCGCACCTTGCCGCCATCCTTGATGCGGTCGCCCCCCTCGGTCACCACGCGCTCGCCGGGCTGCAGGCCCTGGGCGATCAGCACCTGCTCCACCGTGGCCATGCCGCGCGTCACCGGGCGCACACGCGCCACGCGCTCGTCGTCGATCACGTACACGTAATCGCCCCGCGGGCCGGTGCGCAGCGCCGTCACCGGCACCAGCACGCCGCTGTCGTGGCCCAGCTGCAGGCGCGCGTTGACGAACTGGTTGGGAAACAGCTCGCCGCCGGCGTTGGCAAAGCGCGCCTTGGCGCGCACCGTGCCGGTGGCGGTGCTGACCTGGTTGTCCAGCGTCAGAAAGCTGCCCTCGGCCAGTGGCTGGCTGCGCGCGCGGTCCAGCGCCAGCACCGGCAGCCGGCCGCGCCGCTGCGCCGCCTGCACGGCGGCGATGCGGTCCTGCGGCACCGAGAACACCACGTCGATCGGCGTGATCTGGGTGATGCTGGCGATGCCGCCGGCGCTGCCCGTGCTGACCAGGTTGCCCGGGTCGATGGCGCGCAGGCCAATGCGCCCGCTGATCGGCGCGCGGATGCTGGCAAAGCCGACGTTCAGCTGCGCGGCGCGCTCGCTGGCGCGGTCGGCCTCCACCACGCCCTCCAGCTGCTTGACCAGCGCCGCCTGCGTGTCCACGTCCTGGCGCGCGATCGAATCCTGCTGCCACAGCGTCTGGTAGCGCGCCAGGGTCAACTTGGCGGCGGCCAGCTGCGCCTCGTCCTTGGCGCGCTGGCCGCGCGCCTGCGCCAGCGCCTGCTCGTACGGGCGGGCGTCGATGCGCGCCAGCACCTGGCCCTTGCTGACCATCTGCCCTTCGGTGAACAGCACCTCGGTCAGCACGCCGGCCACCTGCGGCACCAGCGTGGCGGTGACCGGTGGCGTGACGGTGCCCAGGGCGTCGATGACGATCGGCAGCTCGCCGCGCTGCGCGCGCGCCGCGCCCACGGTGACGCTGGCGCCAGCGCCGCCCGCGCCCCCGGGGCCGGCGCCCGGCGCGCCAGCCGGCGCCGGGGCCGCGGGCGCGCTCGTACGCTGCACCAGCCACCAGGCGCTGCCCACCAGGGCGATGATCAACAGCAGCGTCAGCGTCACCCCCAGCCCGCGGCGGCGTGGCGGGGCGGCGGCGGGGGCGTTGGAGGCGGTGTCGTCGGGCGTGGACATGGCGTGCGATGCGATGCGGCGGCGGCCGCGCCGCCGGTTCAGCGCGCATCGTAGCGGCCCCGCGACCACGGGCGCGCCGCCGCCGGGTGAAGAAGTGCAAAGCTGGCACGGACGCGACACCGCGGACGGCGCGCCGGCCCGGGCCCCTCAATGGACCACGAAATACATCGCTGGCGCTTGACCAGCCTGCGCCAACAGCTATTGATTTGATAGTTTTCTTGGCGGGTGTCACGTCGCCGGGCCGCGCGCCAGCGGCCGTCAGTCGCGCAGCTTGAAGACGATCTGCAACGGGTTCCAGTAGCGGCCGTTGTCGGACGGCAGCCGCTCGGTGCGATCCAGGGCGCGCAGCACCGCCTCGTCCCAGGACTTGACGCCGCTGGAGCGGGTGATGCGCCGGCTGATGATGAGTCCCGACTCGTCGGTGCGCACCTCCACCTCGGCCACCGGGTTGCCCGGCACGTCGTCGGTGAAAACGATTTTCGGACGCACCACGGCGCGGATGCGGCCGGCGTAGTTGCCGGACGGGCCGGCATCGCGCTCGTCCTGGCCGCCTGCCTTGCCGCCACCCTTGCCCTTGCCGGCGGTGCTGCCGCCCTCGCTGTCGGCGCCGCCGGCCATGGCCAGCGACCGCGCCACGTTGGCCTTGTGCCTTGCGTCGTCGGCGGCCTTGGCCTGGGCGGCCGCCTTGGCCTTGGCTTTGGCCTGCTCCGCGGCTTCGGCCTTGCGCTCGGCCTCGGCCTCGGCGCGCTTTTGTGCCTCGGCCTTCTTCTTCTCGGCCAGCTTGCGCTGCTCGTCTTCCTTGCGCTTTTTCTCGTCGGCGGCTTTCTTCCGCGCCAGTTCGCGGCGCTCGTGCTCGGCCGCTTCGCGTTCGCGCCGTTGCTGCTCGCGCGCGGCCTCGGCCTTGCGGGCTTCTTCCTGCTTCTTGCGGGCCAGCGCGATGTCGGCGTCGCGCTGCGCCTGCGCGTCCGCCTGGGACGGCGGGGGCTTGACCACCGGCTCGGGCTTCGGTGCGGGCTTCGGTGGAGGCTGCGGGGCCGGCGGCGGCTGGTGCTCCACCGCCGGTGCTGGCGGCCGCGGCGCGGCCTTGGGCGACGCCTGCTGCACGCTGGGTGACCACAGCTCGGCCTGCACCGCCAGATCGTGCGGCTCGTTCTTCCAGCGCAGGCCCCAGGTCAGCGCCAGGATCAGCAGCAGATGCGCGGCCACCGCCAGCCCGAACGCGCGGCCGAAACCACCCTGCGGCGGCGGCGCGAATTCAAGGCGCTCGATGACGGCGGTGTTCATGGCCGAAAGTTCACTTGACGGCCAGACCCACGCGCTGCACGCCGGCGTCGCGCAGCAGCTTCATCATGTTCATCACCTGCTGATAGCGCAGTTCGCTGTCGGCGGCGATCATCACCGGCAGCTCGGGGTGGTCGGCCAGCAGCGCCTTGATGGCGGCCACGGCCTCCTTGTCGCCCAGGCCACTGCGCTGGATTTCGCCGGCCAGCGACAGCTTGCCGGCGGCGTCGATCTGCACGTCGACCCGCTTGTCCGGCGCCTTGGTCGACTGGCCGGCGCTGGGCACGTTGATGACGCCGGGCGTGATCAGCGGCGCGGTGACCATGAAGATGATCAGCAGCACCAGCATCACGTCGATGAAGGGCACCATGTTGATCTCGTTCATGGCGCGGCGGCCTCGACCGCGGGAGCTGACGGCGGGCACGGCTTCAGTATCCAGTGGGGGTGGCCGAATGCGCCGCCGGGGCATGCACGCCCAGGTTGCGCTGCAGGATGTTGGAGAACTCCTCGATGAAGGTCTCCAGCTTGATCGCCAGGCGGTCGAGCTCGCGCGCGAAGCGGTTGTAGGCCACCACCGCCGGAATGGCGGCGAACAGGCCGATGGCGGTGGCCACCAGCGCCTCGGCGATGCCCGGCGCCACCGTGGCCAGGGTCACCTGCTGCAGGCTGGCCAGGCCGGTGAAGGCGTGCATGATGCCCCACACGGTGCCGAACAGGCCGACGTAGGGGCTGACCGAGGCCACCGAGGCCAGGAAGGACAGGTTGGACTCGGCCTCGTCGAGCTCGCGCTGCTGGCTGGCGCGCATGGCGCGGCGCGCGCCGTCGAGCAGCGCGCTGGGGTCGCCGATGCGGCGCTCGCGCAGCTTCTGGTATTCGCGCATGCCGCTGGCGAAGATGCGCTCCATCGGGCCGGCGTGCTTGGCGTTCTGCACCGCCGAGGCGTACAGGTCGTTCAGACTGGTGCCCGACCAGAAGTCGCGCTCGAACTCGTCGTTGAGCGCGCGCGTCTGCTTGAACGAGCGCAGCTTGCGGAAGATGGCGGCCCAGCTGGTGATGGACACCAGCAGCAGCAGCAGCATCACCAGCTGCACGACGAAGCTGGCGTGCAGCACCAGCTGGATGATGGAAAGGTCCTGGTTCATGAATGCAGTGTGTGGAGTAGTTCGGGCGGAATGCGCGCCGGCTTCAGCGTGGTGGCGTCGACCCAGCCGACACGGATGCGGGCGCTGCACAGCAACTGGCGCGGCGCCGAAGCGGGATGCGCCAGCCAGGCCTGCTGGTCGATCACCATGCCCGCCCGACCGGCCTCTTGGAGCCGCGCGGTGACCACAAGTTCATCGTCCAGGCGCGCCGGGCGCAGGTATTTCACCTGGGATTCGGCCACCACGAACATGCCGCCGGCCTGCTCGCGCAGCGCGCGCTGGTGAACGCCGAGCGCGCGCAGCCACTCGGTGCGGGCGCGTTCGAAGAATTTCAGGTAGTTGGCGTAGAACACGATGCCGCCGGCATCGGTGTCTTCCCAGTAGACGCGGATCGGGAATTCGAACTCCGCCATCGGGCGCACGGCCTTTCAGCCCAGAACGGCTTTCAGCCGCTCGATGGCGGTCTTCAGCTGCGCCATCGAGTTGGCGGTGGAAAAGCGCACGTAGCGCGCGGTTTCTGCATGGCCGAAGTCGCGCCCCGGCGTGACCGCCAGATGCGCGCGCTTCATCAGCTCGAAGGCGAATTCCCAACTGCCGGGTTGCTGCATGTCGCTATTGTATTCGGAGCGGCCGGCGAACATCCTGTCACAGGCGGCCGAACAATCGGCCCAGGCGTAGAAGGCGCCGTCGGGCGTCACCGGCACCGGCAGGCCCAGCGCCTGCAGCTGTGGCACGAACCAGTCGCGGCGGGCCTTGAACTCGGCGCGGCGGCGTTCGTATTCGGCCAGGCTGGCGGGCTCGAAGCAGGCCAGCGCCGCATGCTGCGACACCGTGCTGGCACAGATGAACAGGTGCTGGGCGATCTGCTCGACCACCGGCACCAGCGCGTCGGGTACCACCAGCCAGCCCAGGCGCCAGCCGGTCATGTTGAAGTATTTGCTGAAGCTGTTGATGCTGATGATCTGGTCATGGAGCGCCAGCGCGCTGTGGCCGTAGGTGTCCTCGTAGGACAGCCCCAGATAGATCTCGTCGATCAGCGTGATGCCGCCGCGCTCGTTCACCACCGCGTGGATGCGTGCCAGCTCGTCCGGGTGGATCGAGGTGCCGGTGGGGTTGGACGGCGAGGCCAGCATGACGCCGCGGGTATGGGCGCCCCAGGCCTGCCGCACCTTGTCGGCGCTGAGCTGAAAGCGCTCGGCCGCCGTCGACGGAATCATCACCGCCCGCCCCTCGGCCATGCTGACGAACTGCCGGTTGCAGGGGTAGCTGGGGTCGGGCATCAGGATCTCGTCGCCCGCCTCGATCAGGGCCAGGCAGGCCAGCTGCAGCGCCGCCGAGGCCCCGGCCGTGACGACGATGCGCCGCGCCGGCACCCGCAGGCCGAAGCGATCGGCATACCACTGGCTGATGCGCTCGCGCAGCTGTGGCAGCCCGGTGGCCTGCGTGTACTGGGTGTGGCCGTCGCGAATGGCGCGCTCGGCGGCCTCGGCCACCAGCGGCGGCGCGGTGAAGTCGGGCTCGCCGATGTTCAGGTAGATCATCGGCTGCGCCGTGCCAGCGGCCTCGCGCGCGATGGCGGCGGCCGACTTGGCCATCTCCATCACGTAGAACGGCTGGACGCGCTGCGCGCGGGCGGAAATCCTCATGTCGCTTCTTTTGTCTTGGCGGCGCGCAGCCGGGCACGGTCGGCCGCCACCTCGGGCTCGCGCAGCCGCGGCGCCAGGCCGTTGAGCACGGCATTGACGTACTTGTGGCCATCGGTGCCGCCAAAGTCCTTGGCCAGTTCGATGCACTCGTTGAGCACCACGCGCCACGGCACGTCAGGGCATTTCAGGAACTCGTAGGCGCCGATCCACATGCAGCCGCGCTCGACGGGCGAGATGTCGGCCAGCCGGCGATCCAGCAGCGGCACGATCAGCGCGTCCAGGTCGTCGGCCAGCTCGATGCAGCCGTGCAGCAGGGCGTCGAAATGCGCCGCGTCGGCCTTGGCAAAGCCCTGCAGCTCGCGCGTGAAGACGTCGATCGCCGCCGCGTCCCCGCCACCGACTTGGTGCTGGTACAGGCCTTGCAGGGCGAATTCGCGGGCGCGCGAGCGCGGCGACTTGGTGGATGACTTGCGGGTGGCGGGCGGCGGGCTCATCGCAGGCCCGCCTTCAGCAGCGCCATCTCCACCGCCACGCGGGCGGCGTCGCGCCCCTTTTCGGTCTGGCGGGCCTGGGCCTGGGCCAGGTTCTCGGTGGTGAGGATGGCGTTGGCCACCGGAATGTCCAGATCAAGCGCCACGCGGGTCACGCCAGCACCCGATTCGTTGGCCACCAGCTCGAAGTGGTAGGTTTCGCCGCGGATGATGCAGCCCAGCGCGATCAGCGCGTCGAACTCGCCCCGGCGCGCCAGCCATTGCAGCGCCAGCGGCACTTCGAGCGCGCCGGGCACGGTATGGTGGGCGATGTGGGCCGCCGGCACGCCCAGTGCGGCCAGCTCGCTCAGGCAGGCGTCGGCCAGGGCCCGGGTGACGCCGTCGTTGAAGCGGGCCTGCACGATGCCGATGCGCAGCGCGCGGCCGTCGAGCGGGGAAATCTGTCCTTTGTCGGCACCAAGCATGGGCGTCCTTTTCAGTCCTTCGTGATGTAGCCAACCACGTCGAGGCCGTAGCCGCCGGCCATGCTGGGCAGGCGCCGCGGCGTGCCCATCAGCCGCATGCGCTGCACGCCCAGCTCGCGCAGGATCTGCGCACCCACGCCATAGCTGCGCAAGTCCATGCGCCCGCGCTCGGGGGCATGGGCGGCGCGCGCCATGCCCTGGAACTGGGCCAGCAGCTGCTCGGCGTCCTCGCCGCAGTTCAGGAATACCGCCACGCCGCGGCCTTCCTGCTGGATATGGCGCAGGCTCTCGTGCACGCTCCACGAATGGCTGCCCCGCTGGACTTCCAGCGCATCCAGCACCGACAGCGGTTCATGCACGCGCACCGGCACCGCCTCGCCAGCCTGCCACTGCCCCAGCACCAGGCCCAGGTGAAGCGCGCCGCTGGGCTGGTCGCGGTAGGCGTGGGCGATGAACTCCCCATGCACGGTGCGCAGCGGCCGCGAGGCGATCTTCTCGACCAGCGATTCAGTGCGGCTGCGGTACTCGATCAGGTCGGCGATGGTGCCGATCTTCAGGCCGTGCTCGGCGGCAAACCGCTGCAGATCGGGCAGGCGCGCCATGGTGCCGTCGTCCTTCATGATCTCGCAGATCACGGCGGCAGGCGTGCAGCCGGCCATGGCGGCCAGGTCGCAGCCGGCTTCGGTATGGCCGGCGCGCATCAGCACGCCGCCATCGACGGCCTGCAACGGAAAGATGTGACCGGGCTGCACCAGATCCTCCGCACGCGCGCCGGGCGCCACGGCCGCCTGCACGGTACGCGCGCGGTCGGCCGCGCTGATGCCGGTGGTGACGCCTTCGGCGGCCTCGATGGAGACCGTGAAGGCGGTGCCCATCTTGGTGCCGTTGCGCGTCACCATGGGCGGCAGGCGCAGGCGCTCGCAGCGCTCGCGCGTCAGCGTCAGGCAGATCAGGCCGCGGCCGAAGCGCGCCATGAAGTTGATGGCTTCGGGCGTGACGTGGTCGGCCGCCAGGATCAGGTCGCCCTCGTTCTCGCGGTCTTCCTCGTCGACCAGGATGACCATGCGGCCGGCGGTGAGCTCGGCCACGATGTCGGGCACCGGCGAGATGGCCGAGGCAGCAGCGGTGTGTGGAGGCAGGGGAGCATTCATGGCGGTCACGTTCGGTACAGGCAACCGATGGCGCGGCGGGAAAACCCGCATTATCGGCGCTTTGCCCGGGCAGGCCCGACCCCCGGCCGGCAAGGACCCCATGGACACCCCAGTCGAACACTCCTGTTTTTGTAGCTTTTGGCGCTTTCTGGACAAGCGTCAGAGGTCGATTTGACCAATCAATCGGGGACGGTGAATAAACGCTCAGGCCAGCGCCACATGCATCAGGTTGGTGGTGCCGCTCTCGCCAAAAGGCATGCCAGCCAGCACCACGACCGGTGTGCCCGGCTCGGCAAAGCCCTGGCCGCGCGCCACGCCCGCGCCCACCGGCCCGATCTGCTCCAGATTCAGCGCCTGCGTCAGGTGCACCGAATGCACGCCCCAGGCCAGCGCCAGCTTGCGCGCCACGTCCATGCGTGGCGACACGCCCAGGATGGGGGCGCTGGTCCGCTCGCGTGCGGCGCGCAGCGCGGTATGCCCGGAACTGGTGAAGCAGACGATGGCGCGCGCCTGGATCAGCGCCGCCGCGCGGCGCATGGCGCAGCACACGGCCTGGGTCACGTCCTGGGCACTGGCGTCAGCCGCGGCGTGCGAGGCCTCGATCAGCTGACGGTACTGGCCGTCGGCTTCGGTGCCCTCGATGATGCGGTTCATCATCGTCACCGCCTCGACCGGGTACTTGCCGGCGGCCGATTCGGCCGACAGCATCACGGCGTCGGCGCCGTCGTAGATGGCGGTGGCCACGTCCGAGGCCTCGGCGCGCGTGGGCACCGGGCTTTCGATCATGGATTCGAGCATCTGGGTGGCGACGATAACCGGCTTGCCCAGCTTGCGGCACAGCTTGACGATGCGCTTCTGGATCGCCGGCACCTGCTCGGCGGGCAATTCGACCCCCAGGTCGCCGCGCGCCACCATGATGGCGTCGGCTTCGCGCACCACCTCGTCCAGGCGTTCGATGGCCGAGGGCTTTTCCAGCTTGGCCAGGATGCCGGCGCGATCGCCGATCAGCGCGCGCGCCTCGCGAATGTCCTCGGGCCGCTGGACGAAGGACAGTGCGATCCAGTCGGCGCCCAGGTCGAGTGCGGTGGCCAGATCGGCGCGGTCCTTGGCCGTGAGCGCCGAGATCGGCAGCACCACGCCGGGCACGTTGACGCCCTTGCGCTCGGACAGGCGCCCGGCCACCAGCACCGTGGTGTCGGCCGAGCTGGCGTCGCAGCGCTCGACGCGCACGCGCAACTTGCCATCGTCCAGCAGCAGATCGGCGCCTGGCACCAGGGCGGCAAAGATTTCGGGGTGGGGAAGCTGCACGCGATCGGCCGTACCCACCGCAGGATCGAGGTCAAAGCGAAATGGCTGGCCCGCCGTCAGTTGCACTGGGCCATTTTCGAAGCGCCCCACGCGCAGCTTGGGCCCCTGCAGGTCGGCCAGGATGCCGATCGGGCGGCCGGTCTCGTGTTCGATGGCGCGCACGGCGGCAAAGCGCGCCGCGTGGTCCTCGCGCGTGCCGTGGCTGAAGTTCATGCGGAACACGTCGGCCCCGGCGATGAACAGCCTGCGGATCATGTCCAGGTCGGCGCTGGCGGGACCCAGCGTGGCAACGATCTTGGCGCGGCGGGTGCGGTGCATGGGCGGTCTTACCTTTCGAGGTGATTTGCGGCGTCTTCCACCGCGCCTGCACCGCCGTGGGTCAGATGGCCGCGGAGCAGGCCAGGCGCGGGCACCCGTGGCCGGGGTTTCCCCGGCCACTGGGTGCGTCCCCCTTCAAGGGGACTGAGGCCCGCGGCTCCAGACCTGCCTGCGCAGGTCTGGACGGGCCGAAGAGCCGCCTCTGGCGGCGAGCACGTGGAGCGCAGCGACATAGGGGGTGTCATCGCTCGATGAGGATGACGCGGAAGTCGTTGACGTTGGTGAGGGTGGGCCCGGTGATCACCGAGTCGCCCAGCGCCTCGAAGAAGCCGTGGCCGTCGTTGTTGTCCAGACTGCGGCGCGGGTTGATACCGTGCGCGAAGGCGCGCGCCAGCGTCGTGGGGCCGGCCCGGCCACCGGCGATTTCTTCCATGCCATCGACGCCGTCGGTGTCGCCCATCAGGGTGTGGATGCGCGCATGGCCGCGCGTGGCGATGGCAAAGGACAACAGACATTCCACGTTGCGTCCGCCGCGGCCCTTGCCGCGCAGGGTGACCGTGGTCTCGCCGCCCGACAGGATGGCGCAGGGCGCGCTGAACGGCTGACCGCGCTCGGCCACCTGCAGCGCCAGGGCCGCCAGCACCTTGCCAACGTCGCGCGCCTCGCCCTCGATGGCGTCGCTCAGGATGTGCGGCGCGTAGCCGTGCTGGCGTGCGACCGCGGCGGCGACTTCCAGTGCTTGCTGGGGCGCGGCGACCATGCGGGTTTCGATGCCCGCCAGGCGCGGGTCATTGGGCTTGACCGATTCGCCCGCGCCGCTGTCCAGCACGGCGCGCACACGGGCCGGCAGTTCGATGCCGTAGCGCTGCACGATCTCCAGTGCGTCGGCGCAGGTGGTGGGGTCGCCCACCGTGGGGCCGGAGGCGATGTCCATCGGCTGGTCGCCCGGTACGTCGGAAAGCACCAGGGTGATGACGCGCGCCGGGTGGCAGGCGGCGGCCAGGCGCCCGCCCTTGATGGCCGACAGGTGCCGGCGCACGGTGTTCATCTCGCTGATGCTGGCGCCGCTGGCCAGCAGGGCGCGGTTGACGTCCTGCTTGTCGGCCAGCGTGATGCCGGGCAGCGGCAGCGGCAGCAGCGACGAGCCGCCGCCCGAGATCAGGCACAGCACCACATCATCGGGCGTCAGGCCGCGGACGAGCTCGAGCATGCGCTGCGCCGCGTGCAGCCCGGCATCGTCGGGCACCGGGTGGGCGGCCAGGGCGATCTCGATCCTGCGGCACGGCATGCTGTAGCCGTAGCGGGTCACCACCAGGCCCGACAGCGCGCCGGTGTAGTGGTCTTCCACCGCGCGCGCCATGGCGGCCGACGCCTTGCCGGCGCCGATCACCACCAGCCGCCCCTTGACCTCCTCTGGCCGGGGCAGGTGGGGCGGCACGCAGTGCGATGGCTGCGCCGAGGCGATGGCGGCCTCGAACATGTCGCGCATGATGCGGGCGGCGTCGGGCGTCATCGCGGGGTCTCCTCGGATTCTTGTCGGCAAGCGGCCCGGCACGAGGCCGAGTCGGATGGGGCTCTGATCAGGCCTTCTGGCCGATCTCGAAGTTGGAGAGCTTCTCCAGCGCGCGCACCATGCCCGAGTGGTCCCAGGCGGCGCCGCCGTGCGACACGCAGGCGCTGAAGAGCTGCTGCGCGGTGCCGGTGGCCGGCAGCGCCAGGCCGAGCTGGCGCGCGGCGGTGAGCGCCAGGTTCAGGTCCTTCTGATGCAGCGCGATGCGAAAGCCCGGTTTGACCGTGCGCTGGATCATGCGCTCGCCCAGCACCTCCAGGATGCGCGAGGTGGCCAGGCCACCCAGCAGCGCCTGACGCACCTTGGCCGGATCGGCGCCGGCCTTGGCGGCGAACAGCAGGCCTTCGGCCACGGCGTTGATGGTCAGCGCCACCACGATCTGGTTGGCCACCTTGCAGGTCTGGCCGTCGCCGGTGCCGCCCACGAGCGTGATGTTCTTGCCCATGACCTCGAGCACCGGCTTGACGCGCTCGAACACCGCCGGCTTGCCGCCGCACATGATCGAGAGCGTGGCGTTCTTCGCGCCCACGTCGCCGCCCGACACCGGGGCGTCGAGGTAGTCGCAGCCCAGTGCCTCGACCTTCTGGGCGTATTCCTTGGTCTCCACCGGCGAGATGGAGGACATGTCCACCACGACCTTGCCCTTGGACAGGCCCGCGGCCACGCCATCCTCGGCAAACAGCACCTTGCCGACGTCGGGCGTGTCCGGGACCATGATGATGACGATGTCGGCGTTTTGAGCCACTTGCTTGCCGCTCGCGCAGGCGGTGCCGCCTGCGCTCACGAGCTCCTGAGGCGCCGCGCCCCGGGTGTGCAGAAAGACCTTGTGGCCGGCCTTGATGAGGTGCCCGGCCATGGGCGTGCCCATGATGCCCAGGCCAATGAAGCCGATGTTGAATGGCATGACGAATCTCCGGATGCTTGTTCGGGTGGTGGCTTATCGGGTCAGCTGCTCGCGCCAGCCCAGGCCGTCCTCGGTCTTGCCGGCCGGCTTGTACTCGCAGCCGATCCAGCCGGTGTAGCCGATCTTGTCCAGGTGTCGGAACAGGAAAGCGTAGTTGATCTCACCCGTGCCCGGCTCGTTGCGACCCGGGTTGTCGGCCAGCTGGATGTGCGCTATCTGGTTCAGGTGCTGCTGCATCGTGGCGGCGAGCTCGCCTTCCATGCGCTGCATGTGGTAGATGTCGTACTGCACGAACAGGTTGTCCGAGCCGACCTGCTCGATGAGCCTGAGCGCCTGGGGCGTGCCGTGCAGGTAGAAGCCCGGGATGTCGACGGTGTTGATGGCCTCGATCACCAGGCGCAGGCCGTGCTGCTTCAGCTCGCCCGCGGCGTAGCGCAGGTTGTCCACCACCGTCGCGTCGACCTGTTTCGCATCCGCGCCGGCGGGCACCTTGCCGATCAGGCAGTTGAGTTGCGGCACGCCCAGCACCTTGGCGTACTCGATCGCCTTGGCGACGCCGGCCTTGAATTCGGCCACGCGCGCCGGGTCGCAGGCGATGCCGCGGTCGCCCGCGTCCCAGTCGCCGGCGGGCAGGTTGTGCAATACGAGCTTGAGTTGGTGCTTGTCCAGCAGGGCCTTGATCTCAGCGGCCGGCCAGGCGTAGGGGAACAGGAATTCGACCGCTTCGAATCCTGCGTTGTGTGCGGCCTCGAAGCGCTCCAGGAACGGGCGCTCGGTGAACAGCATGGTCAGGTTGGCTGCGAATTGGGGCATGACGTCTCTCCTTCTTCAGTCCAGCATGGCGATGGCGGTGGGCACATCGCCCTTGCCTGCGGCCATGTCCTCGAATTCAACCACGCTGTCGATCTCGGCACCCATGGCGATGTTGGTGACGCGCTCGAGGATCATCTCGATCACCACCGGCACCTTGAATTCCTGCATCCAGGCATCGGCCTGCCGGATGGCGGGCGCGATCTCTTCCTGCCGGTGCACGCGGATCGCCTTGCAGCCCAGGCCCTCGACCACCTTGACGTAGTCGATGCCGTAGCCCTGCACCTCGGGCGAGTTGATGTTCTCGAACGCCAGCTGCACGCAGTAGTCCATCGAAAAGCCGCGCTGGCTCTGGCGGATCAGGCCCAGGTAGCTGTTGTTGACGACGATGTGGATGTAGGGCAGGTGGAACTGCGCGCCCACCGCCAGCTCCTCGATCATGAACTGGAAGTCGTAGTCGCCCGAGAGGGCCACGATCTTGCGCTCGGGGTCGGCGGCGCGCACGCCCAGGGCCGCGGGCAGCGTCCAGCCCAGCGGGCCGGCCTGGCCGGCGTTGATCCAGTGGCGCGGCTTGTAGACGTGCAAGAACTGGCCACCGGCGATCTGCGACAGGCCGATCACCGAGACGTAGGTGGTGTCCTGGTCGAAGGCGTTGTTCATGCACTGATACACGCGCTGGGGCTTGAGCGGCACGCTGTCGTAGTTGGTCTTGCGCAGGTATTGCAGGTCCTTCTTGCGCCCCTGGCATTCCTGCGCCCAGGCGCTGTAGTCGCGCAGCCTGCCGGCCTTCTTCCATTCCCTGGCGGCATCGACGAAGAGCTGCAGCGCGGCCTTGGCGTCGGAGACGATGCCCAGCTCGGGCTCGAAGATGCGGCCGATCTGGGTCGGCTCGATGTCCACGTGCACGAAGCGGCGGCCCTTGCAATACACCTCGGGCGAGCCGGTGTGGCGGTTGGCCCAGCGGTTGCCCAGGCCGAGCACGAAGTCCGAAGCCAGCATGTTGGCGTTGCCATAGCGGTGCGAGGTCTGCAGGCCCACCATGCCGGCCATCAGCGGGTGGTCGTCGGGGATCGCGCCCCAGCCCATCAGGGTCGGGATCACCGGTACGCCGGTGAGCTCGGCAAACTCGACCAGCAGCTCGGCCGCGTCGGCGTTGATCACGCCGCCACCGGTCACGATCAGTGGCTTGGCGCATTCGTTCATGATCGTGAGCGCCTTTTCGACCTGCTTGCGCGTGGCGGCGGGCTTGTACACCGCCAGCGGCTCGTAGGTCTCGATGTCGAACTCGATCTCGGCCATCTGCACGTCGAACGGCAGGTCGATCAGCACCGGCCCCGGCCGGCCCGAACGCATCAGGTGAAACGCCTGCTGGAACACCCGCGGCACCTGCGCCGGCTCCAGCACCGTGGTCGCCATCTTGGTCACCGGACGCGCGATGGACGCGATGTCGACCGCCTGGAAATCCTCCTTGTGCAGCTTGGCGCGCGGCGCCTGGCCGGTGATGCACAGGATCGGGATGGAATCGGCCATGGCCGAGTACAGCCCGGTGATCATGTCGGTGCCGGCGGGGCCCGAGGTGCCCAGGCACACGCCGATGTTGCCGGCCCGGGCGCGGGTGTAGCCCTCGGCCATGTGCGAGGCGCCCTCGACGTGGCGCGCCAGCACGTGTGCAATCGTCTGACGCTCGTTCATCTGGGCGTACAGCGGGTTGATGGCTGCGCCGGGCACGCCGAAGGCTTGCGTGATGCCTTCCTTCTCCAAAACCAGCACGGCCGCCATGGCCGCTTTCATTCTTGCCATGAGTCTGTCTCCCGATGGGTGGTCGAACGATGACGCCGATGGTGCTGGCAATCGCCTCGTCATGGAATGCGGCTCTTGAGCATGACGCATATTCCGTGGTGGAATGCCGCAGTGAATCGCATTCAGGACGCCCGTCTTTTCCTCCGGATCGTTGATCTCGGCTCGTTCAGCAAGGCCGCCAGCGAAGCCGGCATGGGTCAACCTGCCGCCACCAAGCAAATCAACCGCATGGAAGAGCAGCTCGGCGCTCGGTTGCTGCACCGCACCACGCGAGGAGTCAGCCCGACCGAAATCGGTCTGCTGTACTACGAAAAATGCAAGCTGATATGCCTGCACGCGGATGAGGCCAGCTCCGTCGGCTCGCTGCTGCAGACCCAGACCGAGGGGGTCATCCGCATCAGCACCTCGGTGGCATTCGGCCGCCGTGTCATGGCGCCGCTGGTGATGAGGTTCATGCACATGCATCCCGCGCTGCAGATCGAACTCAACTGCGACGACCGTTACGTCAACCTGGTCGAGCAGGGCGTGGATGTGGCCGTGCGCCTGGGCACGCTGGCCGATTCCACCCTGGGGGCGGCCTATCTGGGCCTCAACCCCTGGGTTCTGGCGGCATCGCCCGGTTATCTGAAAGCGCACGAACGCCCGCGCAACCCGCAGGATCTCGGCCGCCACGAAGCGCTGATCTACAGCACCGTTCAGGGTGACGAGCGCTGGCTGCTGAGCGGCACCGACGGTCGTCAGATCAGCGTGAGCGTGCGCGGGCGACTGCGCAGCAACAACCTGTCCATGCTGCTGGCGGCTGCCCGTCAGGGCTTCGGCATCGCCGCCCTGCCCCGCTACGTGGCGAACCGGTCGCTGACCGAGGGCTCGTTGACCAGCGTGCTCGATGACTGGGCTCTGCCATCACAGGAAGTGCATGCGGTGTTTCCTTCGCCACGCATGGTGCCGGCCAAGGTCAGACTCCTGATCACCTGGCTACAGAGCCAGTTCGGCCCCGACTGGTGGACTCGCCCGAACGACTGACCGCACGGGCCGGGGTGTCGCCCACCGGATATTCAGGGCGCCAGACGTTCGCGCTCCCAGCCGCTGCCGTCCTGGCGGTAGCACAGTCGGTCGTGCAGACGACTCTTGCGCCCTTGCCAGAACTCCCAGCGATCGGGCTTTAGGCGAAAGCCCCCCCAATGCGGTGGACGCGGCGGATGGAGCATGAACCTGGCACCCACCTTGGCCGCTTCGGCCACCAGCCAGGCGCGGCCAGGGATGACCTGGCTTTGCGGACTGGCCCAGGCGCCCAGCCGGTGGTCCAACGGACGGCTGGCGTAGTAGGCATCGCTCTCGGACTCCGCCACCCGCTCGACCGTGCCTTCGATGCGCACGACACGTTCCAACTCCACCCAGTGAAATTGCAGCGCCGCAAACGGATTGCCCGCCAGTTGCCGGCCCTTGCGGCTGTCGTAGTTGGTGTACCAGACGATGCCGCGCTCGTCAAAGTCCTTGATCAGCACCACGCGTGTGCTGGGCCGCAGATCGCTGCCGACCGTGGCCAGCGTCATCGCGTTGGGCTCGGGCAACTCGCCACGGCGCGCTTCGTCGAACCACTGGGCGAACTGCTTCATTGGATCGGCGTGCGACGCGTCTTCGGACAGTTCGGCGCGCTCGTAGCTCTTGCGCAAATGGGCGATGTGGTTCATGCGCGGCAGTATAGGCAGCTTGGAGGCTTGGCCGCATTCACGCGCGCGGATCGTCGACCAGCGCCAGCAGCGTGCGCAAGCGGCGGTCATGAATGCCGTGCGCGCGCAGCGTCTCCAGCGTGCGGCGGGCGTAGTCCAGCGTCGTGCCATAGCGTCCGCTGGCATGGCGAAAGATGTGGCGGTACTGTTCCGGCGCCAGCTCACCCGTGAAGGACGGACTGCGGCGCGACAGGGTGAACGCCAGCGCCGACACCATGCCGTGCGGCGTGGCACACGGCAGCCAGCGCGCGTCATACACCCCGCTGGGCATCTCCCGCGCCCACAGCGCGTCAAACACGTCTTCCGCGTGACTGGAAGGCACACGAAATGCCATGCCCTGGCAACTGCCGCCTGGCAGCAGCGCGAACACCAGCCCGGGTTGCTCGGGCGTGCCGCGGTTGACACGACTCCACATGGCCAACGCGCGGTGCCAACCGTGCACCCGGGTGGCGTGACGTTCCGTGAAATCGAAATCCGGCCGCCAGATCAGCGAGGCATAGCCGAACACCCACAGATCGGCATTCGGGCCCGAACGGCGACGCCATTGATGGCGCGCCTGTTCGAGCAGCCGCAACGGATCACGCCCGGGCGAACGCAGGTGCGCATAGTCGGCGTAACCGGGCGGCAACGAGGCGTCAGCAGTGCGCATGCCGGGACTTTATACAATGAGTCCCATTTTTCTGGAGCCATTCAATGAGCGAACAAAGGGAAGACGAGCGTGGTGTCGTGTGGGCGGTGCTGATCGGCGTGGTGCTGCTGGCCATCGGCTTGGCCGTGGGCATGGGGCTGTACCGCACCGGCAAGAATGCCGGCCAGGCAACCGCCACGGCCAGCAGTGCTGGCGTCAGTGCCGGCGCGGCCCCCGCGGGTGCCACAGCTGCGGCGAGCGCTGCGCCGGCCAGCACGGCGGCCATGGCCAGCGGCGACGTGGGCGACGGTGCAGCGATCCGCGTCGAAGGCGGCGTGGTCAAGTTCTACTTTGCCAGCGCCAGTGCCGAGCTGGCGGCCGGAGCGGCCGAGGCACTGGGCGAGGTCGTCAAGGGGGTGGCCGCCGGCAAGAAGGCCGTGGTCAGCGGTTTTCACGACACGACCGGTGACCCGGCCAGGAACGAGGAACTCGCCAAGCAGCGCGCGCTGGCCGTCCGCGATGCGCTGGGTGCGCTCGGCATCGGAGCTGACAAGGTGGAGCTGAAGAAGCCGGAAGTCACCACCGCCAGCGGCAGCAACGCCGAGGCGCGCCGCGTCGAGGTGCATCTGGAGTGATGCGGCGGCGTCACTGACGCCCGCACACCATACTCAAACCCGGCTTCGGCCGGGTTTTTCGTGGGCGTGCGACAGCGCGGCGTGGCTGCCGCGCGCTATTCGTACACGACCATGGCCCGCCCCTCGTCGGCCTGTGCCACCCAACTGGCCAACGCCGCGTCACTGGGGAAGAACTGCGCCTGATCGCCCAGGTGCAGCTGCGCCATGGCACCGCCCTCGGGGCCGCGTCGCTCCAGCAGCAGGCGCACGGGCAGCCCGCGCAACAACTCGCCGTGCTCGGTCTGTTCCACCTGCGGCGGGTATTCAGCCAACAGGCGACGAACCTCGGGCGCCTTGCCCGACACCGCCACGCGCAGGAACTTGCCGAAGCGACAGCGCGCCTGGGCCAAATCCCAGACCTGCGTGACATTGAGCTGCAAGCCCCCCGAGAAACGGTCGGGCATGACCTTGCCCATGACGACGATGAACTCGTCGTCCTTGAGGGTGTGGCGGTGTTGCTGGATCAACGACTCCTCGGCCCGGGCGTCGATCACGCCCGATTTGTCGTCGAGCCGAAACAGTGCCAGCTTGCCGCGTTGCCCGTTGATCACGCGCAGATCCCCCACGATGCCGGCCAGCAACTGCGGCTCGCGGCTGTCGGTCAACTCGGCGATGGAGCGGCGCACGAACTGGCGCACCTCACGCTCCACCTCGTCGAACAGGTGACCCGACAGGTAGAAGCCGATGGCCGTCTTCTCCAGCGACAGCCGCTCCTTGATACCCCAGGGCGTGACCGACGGCAGTTCGGGTTCCTGCGTACTGGAGCCATGCGCGTCATCCAGCAGATCGAACAGCCCGCCCTGGTTGGCGTTGGCTTCACTGGCGGCGGCAAAGTCAAACGCCAGATCGATCGACGCCGCCAGCGCGGCGCGATTCATCTGCAATGCATCCAGCGCGCCCGCGCGAATCAGGGCTTCCACGGTGCGCTTGTTGACACGCGTGCGGTCGATGCGGCGACAGAAATCAAACAGACTCTGGAACGGCCCGCGCTCGCCGCCTGCCGGCCCCGCGCCGCGGCCCTCGCGCGCGGCGACGATGGCTTCGATCGCCTGCTGGCCAGTGCCCTTGATGGCTCCCAGGCCATAGCGGATCAGCGTGTCGCTCACCGGCTCGAAGCGGTGAGAGCCGCGGTTGATGTCGGGCGGCTCGAAACGCATGCCCTCGCGCTGGGCGTCCTCGTACAGCACCTTGAGCTTGTCGGTGTTGTCCATCTCCACCGTCATGTTGGCGCAATAGAACTCAGCCGTGTAGTGCACCTTCAGCCAGGCCGTGTGGTAGGCCAGCAGCGAGTAGGCGGCGGCGTGCGACTTGTTGAAGCCGTAGCCGGCGAACTTCTCCATCAGGTCGAAGATCTCGTCGGCCTTGCCTTCCGTGATGCCATTTTTCGCCGCGCCCTCGCGGAAGATCAGGCGGTGCTGCGCCATTTCCTCGGGCTTTTTCTTGCCCATGGCGCGGCGCAGCAGATCGGCGCCGCCCAGGCTGTAGCCGCCCAGGAGCTGCGCCGTCTGCATGACCTGCTCCTGGTAGACCATGATGCCGTAGGTCTCCGACAGCATGTCGGCCACCAGCGGGTGCGGATACTCCACCGGCTCGCGCCCATGCTTGCGGGCGACGAAGCTGGGAATCAGGTCCATCGGGCCGGGGCGGTACAGGGCGTTGAGCGCGATCAGGTCTTCCAGTCGCGTCGGCCTGGCGTCGCGCAGCATGCCCTGCATGCCGCGGCTTTCAAACTGGAACACCGCCTCGGTGCGACCTTCGGAGAACAGCTTGTAGGTACTGGCGTCGTCCAGCGGAATGTTCTCGAAGGCGAAGTCCTTCTGTCCGGGGTGCCGGCCGACGATCAACTCCTTGGCGATTTCGAGAATGGTGAGCGTGGCCAGGCCCAGAAAGTCGAACTTGACCAGGCCGACCGCCTCCACGTCGTCCTTGTCGTACTGGCTCACCGCAGCCTCGCTGCCCGGTTGCTGGTAGAGCGGACCGAAGTCGGTCAGCTTGCCGGGCGCGATCAGCACGCCACCGGCGTGCATGCCGACGTTGCGCGTCAGGCCTTCCAGCTTCTGCGCCAGCTCGATCAGCGTGCGCACCTCGTCTTCCTTGCGATAGCGCTCGGCCAGCAGTGGCTCGACCTTCATGGCGCCCTCGATGGTGATGTGCTGGCCCGGCTTATTGGGAATCAGCTTGCTGATGCCGTCGCAGAAGGTATAGCTCATGTCCAGCACGCGTCCGACGTCGCGGATCGCCGCTCGCGCCGCCATGGTGCCGAAGGTGGCGATCTGGCTCACCGCGTCCTTGCCGTACTTGCCCTTGACGTAGTCGATCACGCGGTCGCGGTTGGCCTGGCAGAAGTCGATGTCGAAGTCGGGCATCGACACCCGCTCCGGGTTCAGGAAGCGTTCGAACAGCAGCTGATACTGCAAAGGATCGAGGTCGGTGATCTTCAGCGCATAGGCCACCAGCGATCCCGCACCCGAGCCACGCCCCGGCCCCACCGGGCAACCGTTGTTCTTGGCCCAGTTGATGAAGTCGCCCACGATCAGGAAGTATCCCGGAAAGCCCATCTTCAAGATGGTGTCGATCTCGAACTCCAGGCGCTCCAGGTAGCGCGGCCGCTCGGCAGCGCGCTGCGCGGCGTCAGGGTACAGGTGCGCCAGCCGCTCCTCCAGACCGTCGATGGAGGTTTGCCGGAAATAGGTTTCCACCGTGTGGCCCTGCGGCACCGGGAAGTCGGGCAGTTGCGGCTTGCCCAGCACCAGCGTCAGGTTGCAGCGGCGCGCTATCTCCACCGCGTTGGCCAGCGCCGCAGGCAGATCGGCGAACAGCGCCTGCATCTCGGCCGTGGACTTGAAGTACTGCTGCGGCGTGAAGCGGCGCACACGGCGCGGGTTGCCCAGGATCTCGCCCTCGGCGATGCACACCCTCGCCTCGTGCGCTTCGTAGTCGTCGGCGGCGGCGAACTGCACCGGATGCGTGGCCACCACGGGCAGACTGAGTCGTGCCGCCAGCTGCACGGCGGCGGCCACGTGCGCCTCGTCATCGGCACGACCGGCGCGCTGCAGCTCCAGGTAGAAGCGGTGGGGAAACCGCTCGGCCAGTCGCAGCGCGATCTCGCTGGCCAGCTCGACATTGCCCTGCAGCAGCGCCTGCCCCACCGGGCCGGCCTGCGCGCCAGACAGCAGGATCAGGCCCTCGGCCAGCTCGACCAGCCAGGCCCAGCGCACCACGGCCTGGCCCTTGACCACGCCCTGGGTCCAGGCACGCGCCAGCAGCTCCGACAGATTCAGGTAGCCCTGGGTATGGGCTGCCAGCAGCAGCACGCGGGCCGGCGCGTCCTGCTCGGGATCGCGCCCTTCCAGCAACACCTCGGCGCCGATGATCGGTTTGACACCCGCGCCACGCGCCGCCTTGTAGAACTTGATAGCACCGAACAGGTTGCCGAAATCGGAAACCGCCAAAGCCGGCTGCCCATCATCGGCAGCGGCCTTGACGATGTCGTCGATGCGTGTCGTGCCGTCAACGACGGAAAACTCGGTGTGCAGGCGCAGATGAACGAACATGGCCCGCATTGTCGGCCATCGCACAAACGACAAACTCCGCGCAGGCCATTCCACGCGGGTTCGGCAGCACGCGTTTGCTGCTCCAGGGGGACGTGCGCCGTCAGGCGCGCGCGGCGCGCAAGCCGCCGGTACCCGTGTGGCGCGCGCTGCGTCGTCCGTCCAGGCTCAGCGCGCCGGCACCCCAGGCGGCAAAGCCCAGCAAACCGCCGACCACGGCCAGGTTCTTGGTGAACAGCAGCTGCTGCATCATCTGCTGGTCCGCGGGCAGCGCCCAGTAGTTGTGAAACAGCGTGGCGGCGGCCAGCGTGAACAGCGCCAGCACCAGCGCCGCCGCACGCGTGCGCCAGCCCAGCAACAACGCCAGCGCCACCGCCACCTCGACCACGATGGCGATCAGCGCGCCGAGCTCAGGCAGCGGCAGCCCCTTGGAGGCGATGTAGCCCACCGTGCCGCCAAAGCCCATGAGCTTGCCGATGCCGGCGGGAATGAACAGGTAGGCGATCAGCACGCGGCCCGCCAGGGCCAGCCAGTCTTGGGAGGTTTTCATGTGGAGTTCCTTGGTCATGAAGGGTTGGAGAGAAATGAAATCGGCAACGACCGCGCACGCCGGGCGCCGCCGTGGCTGCCGACCCACCCCGACATGGGATGCGGCCCGCGCGCCCGGCGTTCCCGGCCGGCCCGGCCTTCAGGCGGCCAGGTCGAACACCAGCACTTCGGCGTCCGCGCCGTCGGCCAGGCGCAGTTCGCGTTCGTCGGCGATCAGCGCGCCGTCGCCAGCCTGCAGGTGCTGACCATTGACGCGCAGCGTGCCGCGAGCCAGCTGCACGTAGGCCTTGCGCGCCGGATCGAGCGCCAGCGTGGCCGACTCGGCGCCGCCGAACAGGCCGGCGTAGACGGATGCATCGGCATGGATGCGCACCGCCCCCGCATCCGGCTCGCGCGCCGCGATCAGGCACAGGCGGCCCCGCTTGTCGGTGGCGGCAATCGTCTTTTGTTCATAGCTGGGGCGAATGCCGGTGCGCTCGGGCAGCAGCCAGATCTGCAGGAAGTGCGTGACCTGATCGGGTGCATGGTTGAACTCGCTGTGCTGCACGCCCGTGCCGGCACTCATGCGCTGCACGTCGCCCGGCGGGATGCCCTGCACGTGGCCCATGCTGTCGCGGTGCGCCAGCTCGCCCTCCAGCACGTAGCTGATGATCTCCATGTCGCGGTGCCCATGGGTGCCGAAGCCGGTGCCGGGCGCGATGCGGTCCTCGTTGATGACGCGCAGATTGCCCCAGCCCATGTGGGCCGGGTCGTGGTAGTCGGCAAATGAGAAGCTGTGCCAACTGTCCAGCCAGCCGAGATTGGCGTGGCCGCGCTGGTTCGCGTGACGGATCTTGAGCATGGGAATTCCCCTTTCGATGCCTGCAATTCTTGACCGCCAGCGACCGCTTGTGAGCCTGTCGACGTGATGGCATCATTCAAATTCATTGAATTAACAATGGGCAACCGATGAACGATCCTGCCGACGCCTTGGATCCCGGGAGCTTTCGCGTGCTGGACGCGATCGCCCGCGCCGGCAGCTTTGCCGGCGCCGCGCGCGCGCTCGGGGTGGTGCCCAGCGCCCTGAGCTACCGCGTACGCCAGATCGAGGACGCGCTGGACGTGCTGCTGTTCGACCGCAGCTCGCGCCAGGCACGGCCCACCCCCGCCGGCGCCGAACTGCTGGCCGAGGGCGAACGACTGAAGCGCGAGGTCGACGCCGTGGTGCGCCGCGTCAAGCGTGTGGCCACCGGCTGGGAGCCGGAGCTGCGCATCGCCGCCGACGGCGCGATCGACCACGGCACGCTGATCGACCTGTGCTGCGACTTCTTCGACACCGACCCGCCCACCCGCCTGTCCCTGCGCGAAGAGATCCTGAGCGGCACGCTGGCGGCGCTGACCGACGGCGAGGCCGACCTGGCCCTGGGCGTGACGCTGGAGCCCGCCAGCACCGCGGGCCTGCGCGCCAAACCGCTGGGCCGTGCGCGCTTCGTCTACGCGGTGGCGCCCGACCACCCGCTGGCGCAGGCCACCGAGCCGATCGGCGATGCCGAGTTGCTGCACCATCGCGCCATCGTCATCGCCGACTCGGCGCGTGACCACCGCTCGCGCTCGTTCGGACTGCTGGCGGGGCAGCCGACCTTCACCGTGTCCAGCCTGCAGGCCAAGCTGGACGCCCAGCTGCGCGGACTGGGCGCGGGTTTTCTGCCCGAGGCTCTGGCCCGTCCACACCTGCAGGCCGGCCGGCTGGTGGCGCGCCGCATCGAGCGCGGCAGCTACGGCGCCACCCTGCACTACGCCTGGCGCGCCAGCGCGGTGCCCGGCCGCGCCCTGTCCTGGTGGCTGGAACGGCTGGAGCGCCCGGTCACGCGCCGCGCCCTGCTCGAAGGCAGGGCAAGCGTGTAGAGTTGCCGCATGACGCCCCACCACCCCCACCCCTTGCGCCGCATCGCCATCGTTGGCGCCGGCATCGCCGGCCTGGCCTGTGCCCGCACGCTGCGGCAGGCCGGCCACGAAGTCACGGTGTTCGAAGCCGAGCCCAGCCCCGGCGGGCGCATGGCCACGGTGCAGACGGCCTTCGGCGGCTTCGACGCCGGCGTGCAGTACTTCACCGTGCGCGACGAACGCTTCATGCAGGCGCTGCAGGCCACCGCGCCCGACGTGGTGCGGCGCTGGAGCGCCAACGCCGTGCGCGTGCTGGATGAGCGTGGCCGGGTGGCCGAAGCCGCCCCGCCCGCGCCCGAATCGCACTGGGTGGCCGTGCCCGCCATGGACTGCCTGCCGCGGCGCTGGGCCGAACCGCTGGCCGCCGCCGGCGCGCTGCACCTGGACACCCGCGTGAGCCGCATCGCGCGCGACCGGCTGTCGCCCACGCGCTGGCAGCTGCACACCACGGGGCACGGTGACGAACACCTGGTGCATGCCGGATTTGACCATGTCGTGCTGGCCGTCACCGCGTCCCAGGCGCGTGAAATGCTGCAAGTTTCAGAGCAACTGGCAGCGCTGTCGCCTGCGCTGGCGGCGGTCGACGTCGCGCCTTGCTGGACGCTGATGCTGGCCTACCCCAACGCGGCGCAACCAGGATTGCACACCCTGGGGCCGCAGTGGAACGCCGCGCGCAGCACGCACCACCGTGTCAGCTGGCTGGCGCGCGAATCGTCCAAGCCCGGGCGCACCGCCGTCGAGCGCTGGACGGTACAGGCCAGTGCCGCCTGGTCGCGCGAGCACGAGCGCGACGACCCGGCGCGTGCCAGCGCCAAGCTGCTGCGCGCGTTTGCCGAAATCACCGGCATCCACGCCACCCCGGCACACGCCGAGAGCCGCCTGTGGCGGCAAGCGCGCACCCTGGCGCCACTGGGCCGCGCGCACCTGTGGGACGGCGCGCGTGGCATCGGCCTGTGCGGCGACTGGTGCATCGGCAATCGCGTCGAAGACGCCTTCGTTTCCGGGCTGGCGCTGGCGCTGGCCATGGATGAGCGTTGAGCTGAACGATCCGCGGCACCAGCGTTCCAGTCATCTGCGCTCGAGGCCGAAGCCCAGGCATGTACGTCGGCCGCTTCGCCCCCTCGCCGACCGGGCCGCTGCACGCCGGCTCGCTGGTGGCGGCGCTGGCCAGCTGGCTCGACGCGCGCGCCCACGGCGGGCGCTGGCTGGTGCGCATCGAGGACGTCGACACCCCGCGCTGCGTGCCCGGTGCCGACCGCCTGATCCTGCGGCAGCTGACCGCCTGCGGCCTGCTGGCGGACGAGGCGCCGCGGTGGCAGTCCCAGCGCACGGCCAGCTATCAGGCCGCGCTCGACCGGCTCGTCGCCGCGGGTCTGGTCTACCCGTGCGGCTGCTCGCGCAAGGACATCGAGCAGGCGCAGGCCACGCGCGGCATCGCACGCCAGCGCGGAGCCGAGCTGCCCTACCCCGGCAGCTGCCGACCCGAACGCGGCGGCCTGCAAGGCAAGGCCCCCCGGGCGTGGCGGCTGCATACCGGGTCTTGTGTGTCCAGATGGCCGCTGGTACAGACTGATCCGGCGCAAGCAGCTATCAATTTTGAAGTTTGTGGCACCCCCCTCACCTGGCAGGACCGGCGTCTGGGCCCGCAGCGGCAGGACGTGGAACGCGAGGTGGGCGACTTCGTGCTGCGCCGCGCCGACGGTCTGTGGGCCTACCAGCTGGCGGTGGTGGTGGACGATGCCGCGCAGGGCATCACCGACGTCGTGCGCGGCGAAGACCTGGCCGACAACACGCCGCGCCAGATGCTGCTGCAGCGCGCCCTGGGCCTGCCCACGCCACGCTACCTGCACACGCCCCTGGTGCTGGCCGCCGATGGCGAAAAGCTCAGCAAGCAGCACGGCGCGCAGGCGCTGGACTTGTCGGAGCCGCTACTCGCGTTGCAGCGCGCGGCCGTGGTGCTGCAACTGAGCCCGGCGCGCCAGACGTCGGTAGCCGATGCGCTGGCCGCGTGGACCGCGCAGTGGCGCGCGCTCTGGAGCACCGGGCAGCGCGCCATCGGCTGAGCACCAATGAAAAAGGCCCGACCTGACGGCCGAGCCTTTGAAACTGGTGGGTCGTGCAGGATTCGAACCTGCGACCAACGGATTAAAAGTCCGCTGCTCTACCAACTGAGCTAACGACCCCCGATGCTGTCAGACTGACTGACGTCAGCCATCTGGCAAGCCGCAAATTATAGCGTGTTTTTTGGCGTCATCTTTGGCACCATCTTTGCCAGCTGATCCAGCACCCAGCCGGCGGCGCACAAGCCGAAGGTGGCGGTGACGGCGACGCTGGAGCCGTAGCCGTGGCAACCCAAGGAGCCGTCGAGCGCCTGCGGCGCGTCGCAGGCCTCGGGCAGGCGCACGTTCTCGCGGCTGAACACCGCTGTCACGCCGATGCACCGTCCGCCCGTGGGCGCGCCGTGCTGACGGCGCAGGCGGTAGCGCAACTGGGCAATCAGCGGATCGTGCGTGACCTCGGCGATGTCGGCCACCTCCACCCGCTCGCCGTGGCGTTTGCCGCCGGCCGCGCCGACGGTGATGAAGCACAGGCCACGCTCGCGCGCCCAGGCCGCCATCGCCAGCTTGGCCGACACCTGATCACAGGCGTCGATGACGGCATGCACCGGCGCCGGCAGCAGTTGCGGCCAGTTGGCGGGCTCGACGAATTCCTCGACCGCATGCACCACGCAGCCTGGATGGATCCGCCCGATGCGCTGGCCCATGGCCTGCACCTTGGCCTGGCCCAGCGTGTCGGTCAGCGCGTGGATCTGGCGATTGACGTTGGATTCGGCCACCTGGTCCAGGTCGACCAGCGTGATCTGCCCGACGCCGCTGCGCGCCAGCGCCTCGGCCGCCCAGGAGCCGACGCCGCCGACGCCGACCACCGCCACATGGGCGGCGCGGACACGCGCCGCGCCCTCGGCGCCGTACAGCCGCGCCAGGCCGCCGAAGCGGCGCTCCAGATCGGCTTCTTCGGTGACGATCACAGTGAGCGCTCCACGCGCCAGCCCTGGTACTTGAGTGCCAGCATGGCGCCGCCGAAGATGCCCGCCACGGCGGTGAAGCTGGTCAGGCTGAGGTTGGAGATGCCGCTCAGCCCCTGGCCGATGGTGCAGCCCAGCGCCGTCACGCCACCGATGCCCATCAGCGCGCCGCCGACCAGGTGATTGGCCAGGTCTTCGGTGGTACGAAAGCCTTCCCAGCGAAAGCGCCGCGTGGCCAGCGCGTGCAGCGCCGCCCCAGCCACCAGGCCGAACACCGCCACCACGCCCAGGCTCAGGCGCTGGCTGCGGTCGCTAAAGAAGATGAACCAGTCGATGGTGTGCGCCAACGGCCCGGTGAAGGTCAGCGCCTCCATGCGACCGCTGCGGGTGGCCAGGTAAGTCGGCTCCAGCGTCTCGGGGTGTTCGGGCAGGTAGCCCAGATGGCCGCTCAGCCACCACAGGGCCACGATCACGCCGCCCAGGCCCAGGCCGGCCAGCAGGTTGTTGCGGTTGACGAAGCCGCGCCCGGCCAGCGCCCAACCCATCAGCAATCCCCCCACAAGAAGCGCCGCCACCAGCAGGCTGGCAGGCAGCGGCCAGCCGCCCATGCTGGCCGCCAGGTGCCCCAGGGTGGCCGGACCGTTGAACACCATGTCCACCTGGTCGACGGTGCGGTCGCGCAGTACGGCCGTGATGCCACGCAAGGTGGCGTAGGACGCCAGGCCCATCACCAGAAACACGATCAACCCCTTCAGGTTGCCGCCGCCCAGGCGCACCAGCATCCTGGCACCGCAGCCCGAGGCCAGCACCATGCCCATGCCGAACAGCAGCCCGCCAACGATGCTGGACAGCCACATCCAGCGCGGGCCGGCGTACACGGTGTCGGCCGCCCGCACCCAGCCGCCGGCGGCCAGCACGCCGAAGCCCACGGTGGCCACCCCGGCGGCCAGCGCCCATTGACGCAGTCGCGTGGTTTCGCCCATGGTCACCACGTCGCTGATGGCACCCATGGTGCAAAAACCCGTGCGATGCATGATGGCGCCGAACACGGCCGACAGCGCGAACGTGCCCAGCAGCACGCCGCGCAGCAGCAGATCCATATCGGGCTGAGTCAGCATGGGGCGCGATTCTATTGAAAGGCGTGGCACGGCGCAGGCCATCGCCACAGCACCGCAGCGCCTCGGAATACTATTACTTTGATAGCTTCTGGCGCGCGTCATTCAAGCGCTAGGGGGCTTTTTGATCCTGCTCCACAATACGTGGCCGATGCCCCGGCGATTGCGCGCGCGCCGCTAGAATCGAGCGTTTTGGCGCCCGCCCGTCAGGGCTGCGGCGCGCTCCTCCCGTCTCGCGGCCTCGGCCGCCCCCTGCCATGTCTGAACCGCTGTCGCAACCGGGCCTCGCGTCCCTGTCCAAATCCTTCGAACCCGCTGCCATCGAATCGCGCTGGGGTCCGGCGTGGGAGCAGGCCGGCCTGGGCCGGGCCGGGTTCCGGGGCAGCGGCCAGCCGGATGCCGGTGCCGCCGCGCGCGGAGAGAACTTCGCCATCCAGCTGCCGCCGCCCAACGTCACCGGCACGCTGCACATGGGGCACGCGTTCAACCAGACCATCATGGACAGCCTGACGCGCTATCACCGCATGCGCGGCTTCAACACCGTGTGGGTGCCGGGCACCGACCACGCCGGAATCGCCACGCAGATCGTGGTCGAGCGCCAGCTGCAGGAGCAAGGCCAAAGCCGCCACGACCTGGGCCGCAAGAACTTCGTCGCCCGCGTGTGGGAGTGGAAGGAGCAGTCGGGCAACACCATCACCCGGCAGATGCGCCGCATGGGCGACAGCGTGGACTGGAGCCGCGAGTACTTCACCATGGACGACAAGCTGTCCGGGGTGGTCACCGAAACCTTCGTGCGGCTCCACGAACAAGGCCTGATCTACCGCGGCAAGCGCCTGGTCAACTGGGACCCGGAGCTGAAGACCGCCGTCAGCGACCTGGAAGTGGAAAGCGAGGAAGAAGACGGCTTCCTGTGGCACATCGCCTATCCGCTCGCTGACGGCAGCGGCGAAAAACTGGTAGTCGCCACCACACGGCCCGAGACCATGCTGGGCGACGTCGCGGTGATGGTGCACCCCGAGGACGAGCGTTACCAGCGCTTCATCGGCAAGGCGGTGACGCTGCCACTGGTGGGCCGCGCCATCCCGGTCATCGCCGACGACTACGTGGACAAGGACTTCGGCACCGGCGTGGTCAAGGTCACGCCGGCGCACGACGCCAACGACTACGCCGTGGGCCAGCGCCACGGCTTGCCGATGATCGGCGTGCTCCATCTCGACGCAACGATCAACGTGCAAGCACCCGAGAAGTACCGCGGCCAGGACCGATTTGCCGCACGCAAGGCCGTCGTGGCTGACCTGCAGGGGCTGGGCCTGCTGGTCGAGACCAAGAAGCACAAGCTGATGGTGCCGCGCTGCGCGCGCACCGGGCAGGTGATCGAGCCGATGCTGACGGACCAATGGTTCGTCGCGATGAGCAAGCCGGATGAAACCGGCCGGAGCATCGCGCAAAAAGCCATCGACGCGGTGACCAGCGGCCAGGTGCGCTTTGTGCCCGAGCAGTGGGTCAACACCTACAACCAGTGGATGAACAACATCCAGGACTGGTGCATCTCGCGCCAGCTCTGGTGGGGACACCAGATCCCCGCATGGTACGGCGCCGATGGTTCTGTTTTTGTAGCACGCAACGAGGACGAGGCACGCGCCAAGGCCCAGGAGGCGGGCTACGCCGGCACGCTGACGCGCGACGAGGACGTGCTGGACACCTGGTACTCCTCGGCCCTGGTGCCCTTCTCCACCCTGGGCTGGCCAGACAAGACCGAAGACTTGAACCTGTACCTGCCCAGCAGCGTTCTGGTCACCGGCCACGACATCATCTTCTTCTGGGTCGCCCGGATGATCATGATGACCACGCACTTCACCGGCCAGGTGCCGTTCAAGGACGTCTACATCCACGGCCTGGTGCTGGACGCGCACGGCAAGAAGATGAGCAAGAGCGAGGGCAACGTGCTCGACCCGGTCGATCTGATCGACGGCATCGCGCTCGAGCCTCTGCTGGCCAAGCGCACCACCGGCCTGCGCAAGCCAGAGACCGCGCCCAAGGTGCGCGAGAACACGAAAAAGGAATTTCCCGACGGCATCCCCGGCTACGGCGCCGACGCGCTGCGCTTCACCTTCGCCGCCATGGCGACGCTGGGGCGCACCGTCAATTTCGACAGCAAGCGCTGCGAGGGCTACCGCAATTTCTGCAACAAGCTGTGGAACGCCAGCCGCTTCGTGCTGATGAACTGCGAAGGTCACGACTGCGGCGTGGCAGGCGACAGCGCCGTGGAGCGCTCGGCCGCCGACCGCTGGATCGTCAGCCGCCTGCAGAAGACCGAGGCCGCCGTGGCCAAGGGCTTTGCCGACTACCGCCTCGACACCGTCGCCAACACGCTGTACGACTTCGTCTGGAACGAATACTGCGACTGGTACCTGGAGATCGCCAAGGTGCAGATCCAGACCGTCAGCGCGGCCGAGCAGCGCGCCACGCGCCGCACCCTGATCCGCGTGCTGGAAGCCATCCTGCGGCTGGCCCACCCGGTCATCCCCTTCGTCACCGAAGCGCTGTGGCAGGTGGTGGCCCCGATCGCCGGCAAGTCGGGCCCCAGCATCGCCATCCAGGCCTATCCGCAGGCCCAGGCCGCCAACATCGACGACGCCGCCGAGGCCGACGTCGCCCACCTCAAGAGCCTGGTCGACGCCTGCCGCAATCTGCGTGGCGAGATGGGCGTGTCACCCGCCCAGCGCCTGCCTTTGTTTGCGCTGGGCGATGCCGACTTCATCCGCGCCCAGGCGCCCGTGCTGCAGGCGCTGGCCAAGCTGAGCGAAGTGAAGGTGTTCGACACCGAGGCCGACTGGGCCGCCGCCGCGCAGGCCGCCCCGGTGGCGGTGGCGGGCGGCGCGCGCCTGGCGCTGTTCATGGAAATCGACGTCGCCGCCGAAAAGGCGCGCCTGGGCAAGGAAGCCGCCCGACTGGAAGGCGAGATCGCCAAGGCACAGGCCAAGCTGAACAACCCCGCCTTCGCCGCCAAGGCACCACCCGCCGTGCTGGCGCAGGAAAACCGGCGCGTGGCTGACTTCGGGGCGTCGCTGGAAAAAATCCGCGACCAGTTGCAGCGCCTGGGTTGACCGGGCGCGGCCGCCGGGGGGCGGCCTGACCGCCGCTGGCGCGGCCCGTGTCAGGCCAGCGGCACCGGCTGGCTGTCCAGCGCCCCGCGCTGGCTGCGGGTTTCGCTCAGCAGCAGCGCCTCGTGAATGCGGTCGACCAGATACCAGCTGCCGCGCAGGTGCGACTCCTGGGTGTAGGGCGCCAGGCGCGGCGTGATGTGCAAGCTGGGCACGTGGCGCAGCGGTGAATCGGGAGCCGACAGGCGCTCGTCGTCGCTGTCCATCATGAACGCGCCAATGCGGCCCGAGCGCAGCGCCCCGGCCAGCGCCTCCAGGTCGAACAGCGAAGGCCGGCTGATGCTGGTCCACAGCTGGCCCGGCTTGCAGGCCGACAGCACGCGCTCGCTCACCAGGCCGCGGTAGCGCGACGCGTAGATCACCTGCATCGACACCGCGTCGGCCACCTCCAGCATGTCGGGCAGCGCCATCGGCTGCACGCCCAGCCGGCGCCACAGCTCGGCGTTGCGGTGCACCGCCGGGTCGTAGCCCACCACGCGCGCGCCCAGCGGCACCAGCATGGTGGCCAGCACGTGCGCCGGTGGCGCCAGCCCGAACAGGCCGATCACGCTGTCATTGATTTCCCGCCCGGGCGTGCCGCGACTGCAAGACAGCGACGGCCCGAGCCGCCCGCCGGAGCGAAACAGCTGCAGCAAGGTGCACAGCTGGTGTTCGGCGCTGGCGCGCACGGTGGCGCTGGACGCCTGGATGACGCGCACGTGGCGCTTCTGGCAGGCCTCGAAATCCAGGTTCTCCGTGCCGTCGTGGATGCGGCCCACCGCTGCCAGGCGCGGCGCGTAGTCGAGCAGCTGGGCGTTGATCTTCAGCCGCGGCGGCACCACCAGCGCATCGACCTTGTACAGCCGCGCGCGCAGCAAGGCCTCGTCCTCCAGCAGCTCTGGCCGATAATCCACCTGGTGCCGCGCTTCCAGCCACTGGCGCGCGTCGGGCACCAGATCCTCCAGCAGGAGAATGTCCAAGCGTTCCCTCTTCGTCGTGTTGTCGGGCCTGCCGTGCCGCTGGGCGCATGTCGCGCCGGGCCGGTAGATGTCCCGGCACTTTACCACTCAGTCGCCCCTCCCATGACCGCTTCCCGCCAGGTTCTCACCGCCGTGTTTCCCGTCGCCGGCCTCGGCACGCGCTTCCTGCCGGCCACCAAGGCCAGCCCCAAGGAAATGCTGCCGATCGTCGACAAGCCGTTGATCCAGTACGCCGTCGAGGAGGCCTACGCCGCCGGCGTGCGCCACATGGTGTTCGTCACCGGGCGCAGCAAGCGCGCCATCGAAGACCACTTCGACACCGCCTACGAGCTGGAAAGCGAACTCGAAGCCGCCGGCAAGGCCGATCTGCTGGCCGTGGTGCGCGCCGTGCAGCCCGATGACATGGACTGCACCTACGTGCGCCAGCCGCGCTCGCTGGGCCTGGGCCACGCCGTGCTGTGCGCCGCGCACATCGTGGGCGAGCAGCCATTCGCCGTGCTGCTGGCCGACGACCTGATGGTCGGCCCGGCGGGCGGCCAGCCGGTGCTGGCGCAGATGGTGGACGCCTTCGAGTCGCTCGGCCGTTCGGTGCTGGCGGTGCAGGAAGTGCCGCCCGATCAGGTGCGCCGCTACGGCATCGTGGCCGGCACGCCGGCCGGCGAACGGCTGCTCAGTATCGAGCGCATCGTCGAGAAACCCGCGCCCGAGGCCGCGCCCTCGCGCATGGGCGTGGCGGGCCGCTACATCCTCACCCCGCGCATCTTCGACGAGATCCGTCAGCAGCCACGCGGCGTGGGCGGCGAGATCCAGCTCACCGACGCCATCGCCCGATTGATGGAAAAAGAGCGCGTCTACGCTTACCAGTACAGCGGCAAGCGCTACGATTGCGGTAGCAAAGAAGGTTTTCTGGAAGCCACCGTCGAGCTGGCCCTGCAGCACCCGCAGATGGGCGCGCCGTTTCGCGAGTACCTGAAGAGCCTGCGCCTCTGACGCGCGCTACACCAACCGCTCGATGCGCCGATGGCGCCACACCCACCAGTAGAAGGCACCCTGGCACAGCAGCATGGCGCAGAACACCACCGGGTACGACAGCCACACGCCGGCCAGGCCGTAACGCCGGTCGAGCACGTGCGCCGTCGGCAACTGCACCAGCAGGATGCAGGCGATGGCGATGCTCACCGGCGCCCACACCGTGCCGCTGGCTCGCATCACCCCGCCCAGCACGGCCTGCATGCCGAACACCACCGTGCCCCACAGCATCAGGTGCAACAGCCCGGCCGCCATGGCGCGCACCGGCGCATTGGTGAGAAAAAATCCCAGCAACCAGTCCGACAGCGCGTAACCCAGCAGCACCAGGGCGCCGGTCATCAGCAGCGTCATCGCCAACCCGGTGCGCACGATGGCCGCCAGGCGCTCGGCCTTGCCCGCGCCGATGGCCTGGGCGCCCAGGATCGACGCCGTGATGGCGATCGACAGCGCCGGGAACTGCACGTAGTTGACGATCTGGTTGACCGCGCCATAGGCGGCCGCGGCGTCGGGCCCGTGGTCGTTGACCAGCCGCAAAATCACCAGTTCGGCCAGCGCGATGGTGATCATCTGCACCCCGGTGAGCACGCCGATGCGCAGCACGGTGCGCGCCAGCGCCGCGCGTGGCCTGAGCGCTCGCGCCAGTTCCGCGTCAGGCGCCAGGGGATGGACCGGCAGGCCCTGGTGTGACGCGCGACGCAAATGCCACGCCAGGTAGGCCAGCGCCACCGCCGACGACACGATGTTCGCCACCGCCGCGCTCGCCACGCCCATCGGCGGCAATCCCAGCCAGCCGCGGATGAGCATGGGCGTCAACACCAGCCCCACGCCGGTGGACAGCAGCAACGCCTTCAGCGGCGTGACCGTGTCGCCCACGCCGCGAAGCAACTGCGTGGAGAGGATGAACACCAGCAACAGTGGCATGCCCAGCAACATCACGCGGGCGTAGCCCACCGCTTCGTCCAGCACCGCCGCGGGCGTGCCCAGCGCCGCCAGGGCCCCATGCGCGGCCCACTCGCCCAGCGCTGCCCCGACCACGCCAATGCCCGCGCACAGCACCAGCGCCGTGCCGGCGATGGCCTTGACCTTGTGCGGCTCGCGCGCCCCCCAGGCCTGCCCGATCAGCACCGACGCGCCCGCGCCCAGACCGATGATCAGCGAGACGAACAGGAACACCACCGGGAACATGCCCGCCACAGCGGCCAGGGCCTGCGTGCCCAGCATCTGGCCGATGTACACGCCGTTCAGGCTGCCCGACAGCGACTGCAGGATGTTGGCCAGCACCATCGGCCCGACGAACGCCAGATACACCCGCCACAGCGGGCGCGCCGCTCCCGCCGGCGTGAAACGACTGGACATCGAATGCTCTTGAATTTGTAGTTTGTGGCGCCGGATGGGCAACCGAAAGATCCCGATGTCAGCCTTGATGCACGATGGCGGCCGCCAGCTCCCGGTCATCGGGCGCTTCGAACCGGGCCTCCATCGCATCGAACATGGCGGGGCTGACTTCGAAGGCGAACGTGCCGCCCCGGGTCTGATTGCGCGCCATCACGCGGGCGCGGCGCGTGGCGGCGTCCGCGCTCACCCAGTGCGCCTGCACGGGCAGGCCGGCCTGCCGGGCCTGCTCGGCAACACGGGTGCGATCGGCGCGCCTCATGAAGCCCAGGTCCAGCACCACGGGCACGCCGCGCGCCGCCACGTCGCGCGCCGTTTGCCAGATGCGCGCTTCGCAGCGGCCAACCCGTTCCATGACCCACGGCAGGCTGATGGGCCGCGGCAGATCGGGTCCGAACAAGCCCTGCATCCAAGGGTCAATGGCCAGCACCACGCCGCGCTCGCGCTCGGCCAGCGCGGCGGCGTAGGTGGATTTGCCGGCCCCCTGAGGGCCGAACACGAGATGGATCAAGGGCATGGCGGTTCCGCTCGGGTGGACATCGCATCCGGCGCCAGGCCGTCAGGCGCGAACGCGTCGCGCGCCAACCAGCGCAGGTACGCGCGCACGTCGGCCGGCCAGTCGGCGACTCGGGAGTCGAACGCGGCCGCGCTGTCGGCAAACAGCGCCCGACTGGCCTCCTCGAAGCCCGGCAGATGGCCCGCGATCGCGCTCATGAAACGATAGCTTCTTTCCTTGGCCGCGCGCTCTCGATCACGCTCTGCATGGACCTTGCGCGCGTCCTCCACGAGGCGCCGCAGCGCGGCCGAGGCGCCGCCCGGCTGCGCGGCCAGCCAGTCCCAGTGGCGCGGCAGCAAGGTGACTTCGCGCGCCACCACGCCCAGGCGCGGACGGCCGGCGCTGGGCGGCGGTGCCAGGGACGCGGCGGCCACGGGCAGGCGCGCGGCGTGCTCGGGCAGCGGGGGTGCATCGACCGGGGCGCCGGTGCCGTCATCGAACACCCACAGCGGGGGCTCGGGCCGCAAGCGCGCCAAGGCCTCGGCGATGTCGGCCATGGACCCGCCGGCAATCCGGGTTTGGGCGGCGAACGCGGTGTACGTCGGCACGGATGATGGAATAAGGTCTGACATGACGTTATTATTACCCGGGTAATTAATTTTTGCCCGGGTTTAATTGGCCATGTCGTCAACGCGCGACATTCGCATAGACGCCCCGCGCTCACGTTTGCCCACTGCGCGCGGTGGCGATGCGCTTCGGCGTGATTGCCGCCCTCAGCGCCGCCGCAGCACGTGCGCGGTCACCTCACCCTCGGTGGTCTGCTCGACCAGTTCGTTGCCGGTCTGCCGGGCAAAGGCCTGAAAGTCGCGCAGCGCGCCGCCGTCGGTGGACAGCACGCGCAGCAGCTGACCGCTTTGCAACTCGGCCAGCGCCTTCTTGGCCTTGAGAATGGGCAGCGGGCAGTTCAGCCCGCGCGCGTCGACTTCCTTGGCGATATCCATCGAACGATTGTCGGTCAATCCAGGCCGCGGCGCCGCTCGGCGTTTTCCTCGGGCGTGAAGAACACCGGCTCGTGCCCGCGCGAGCGCAGCCAGTCGGCCAGGGCGTAGCCGGTGCCGGCGGGCCAGCACTTGAGCTGCGGCGGCTCGTACAGGCGCCAGTCCACCAGCTCGGGCGACAGGCGCACTTCGCCCTCGCACACGGCGTGGAAGGCGATGATGACCTGGTTCATGCGCTGGAAGTCGTACACGCCCACCAGATCGAGCGCGGTCACCTCCAGACTGGTCTCTTCCTTGATCTCGCGCGTGATGCCGTCCCGCGGCGTCTCGCCGGCCTCCATGAAGCCGGTGATCAGCGCGAACATCTTGCCCGGCCAGGCGGCGTTGCGCGCCAGCAGCACCTGGCCGCGGTATTCGATGATGGCCGCCAGCACCGGCACCGGGTTGTTCCAGTGCGTGTAGTCGCAGGCCGGGCAGCGCAGGCGCTCCCTGGGGCCGCTGTCTTCCTCCTGCACGATCATGGCCAGCGGCGTGGCGCAGCTGGGGCAGTAGCGGTAGTTTGTCATGGTTCTACATTATTGATAGCTGCTGGCGCTTTCTGGTAAAGCGCCAGCGGCCGATTCAACGTGCAACGCCTCAGGCGGGAAAGACCCCGGTCGACAGGTAGCGGTCGCCACGATCGCACACCACGAAGGCGATCGTCGCGCCCTGCTCGCGCGCGGCGATCTGCTGCGCCACCCAGCCAGCGCCTCCGGAGGAGATGCCACCGAAGATGCCCTCCTCGCGCGCCAGCCGGCGTGCCATGTCCTCGGCGTCGGCCTGGCTGACGGACACCAGCTCGTCCACCGCCGCCGGCTCGTAGATGCGCGGCTGGTACTCCTCGGGCCACTTGCGGATGCCGGGGATGCGCGAGCCCTCGGCCGGCTGCGCGCCGATGACGCGCACCCGCGGGTTCTGCTCTTTCAGGTAGCGCGACACGCCGGTGATGGTGCCGGTGGTGCCCATGGCCGACACGAAGTGCGTGATGCGCCCGCCGGTCTGCCGCCACAGCTCGGGGCCGGTGGTGTCGTAGTGGATGCGCGGGTTGTCGGGGTTGGCGAACTGGTCCAGCACGCGGCCCTTGCCCTGCGCCACCATCTTGTCGGCCAGGTCGCGCGCGTATTCCATGCCGCCCGAGCGCGGGGTCAGGATCAGCTCGGCGCCGAAGGCCTTCATGGTCTGCGCGCGCTCGACCGACAGGTCCTCCGGCATGATCAGCACCATGCGGTAGCCGCGGATGGCCGCCGCCATGGCCAGGGCGATGCCGGTGTTGCCGCTGGTGGCCTCGATCAGGGTGTCGCCCGGCCGGATCTCGCCGCGCTCCTCGGCGCGGCGGATCATCGACAGCGCGGGCCGGTCCTTGACCGAGCCGGCCGGGTTGTTGCCCTCCAGCTTGGCCAGCACCACGTTGCCGCGCGCCGCGTGTTCCTGCACGCCCAGGCGCTGCAGCCGCACCAGCGGCGTGCCGCCTATCGCATCCTCGATCGTCGGGTAGTCCATGGCATGCACTGTGCCATAATTTTGGGCCGTGCTATCACGCTGCCCGGGTGGCGAAATCGGTAGACGCAGCAGACTCAAAATCTGCCGGTGGCAACACCGTGCCGGTTCGATTCCGGCCCCGGGCACCACATCGACGAAAGCCGCGCGCCTGCATCGGGCGCGCGGCTTCTTGCCTTGCCGCCGGCCCCCGTCACAGGCTCTCGGGCGGCATCCAGCGCTGCAGGTGCAGCACGTTCTCGCCGCGGTGGGCGCGGCTGCGGCGCAGCTCCTGGCGCGCCACCGCGCGCAGGTGCACCTCGTCGGGGCCGTCCAGAAAGCGCAGCGCGCGGCCCCAGCTCCACAGCGCGGCCAGCGGCGTGTCGGGCGTCAGGCCGACGGCGCCAAAGACCTGCATGGCGCGGTCGATCACCCGCGTCTGCAACCGGGCCGCCACCACCTTGATGGCCGACACGTCGGTGCGCGCAGCGGCGTTGCCCTCGGTGTCCATGCGCCAGGCGGCGCGCAGCACCAGCAGGCGGGCCTGGTCGATCTCCAGCCGGCTGCACGCGATCCAGTCCTGCACGTTGGCGAAGTCGGACAGGTGCCGGCCGAAGGCCATGCGCTCCAGCGCGCGCTCGGCCATCAGCTCCAGCGCCAGCTCGCACTGGCCGATGGTGCGCATGCAGTGGTGCACGCGCCCCGGCCCCAGCCGCGCCTGCGCCATGGCAAAGCCCTCGCCGGCGTCGCCCAGCAGGTGGGACGCGGGCACGCGCACGTCGCGGAACACCAGCTCGCAGTGCCCTTCGATGGCCTGGTGCTGCATCACCGGGATGTTGCGCACGATCTCCAGGCCCGGCGCGTCCATGGGCACCAGCAGCAGACTGTGGCGGCGGTGCGCGGGCGCGTCGGGCGCGGCGTCGGACACGCCCATGACGATGGCCAGCCGGCACTGGGGGTGCGCGGCGCCGGTGATGAACCACTTGCGGCCGTTGAGCACCCAGTGCTCGCCATCGCGCGCGATGCGGGTGCCCAGGTTGGTGGGGTCGGACGAGGCGACGTCGGGCTCGCTCATGGCGAAGCAGGAGCGCATCGTGCCGTCCATCAGCGGCCGCAGCCACTGCGCGCGCTGCGCCGGCGTGGCAAACAGTTGCAGCAGCTCGATGTTGCCGGTGTCGGGCGCGCTGCAGTTGAACACCTCGCTGGCCCAGGGCACACGGCCCATGATTTCGGCCAGCGGCGCGTATTCGAGGTTGGTCAGGCGCGTGCCGGGCTCATCGTCACGCAGGCCGGGCAGGAACAGGTTCCACAGGCCGGCGGCGCGGGCGCGCGCCTTCAGGGGCTCGATCACGTCCAGCGGATAGGCGCCGGCTTCGGACCAGCGCAGCCAGTCGCGGTGCGAGGGCAGGATCAGATCCTGCATGAAGCGCTGCACCTGCGCCTTGAGCGCCTGCACGCGGGGGGAGTCACCGAAATCCATGTCGTCTTGCCGGCACCGAAGAAAGCCGACGCCCGGCAGGCCATGTTGGCGCGTGACGGCGCCGCGCGCAGTCACGCGGCGGACACGGCGGCAACCCCTGGATCAAAGCAAAAACGCGATGGATCAGCCGTGGATACTGCGCCAGCAGCTACCGTTTCAATAGCGTTCTGGAGCAACCCGTCAGCGTGCCGGCATGACCTGCATCAACGTTCTGGCCCGATCGGGCTGGCCGCCAGCCTGCTGTCCGGCAGCCACCGTGCTGCCGCGTCCTGGTGTACGAACATGGCCGTCACCGGGCGCCTGGCGCGACAGGGCGCAGGCCCAGGCCGGTGCATGCGGTTCAGTCGCTCCCCAACGATTCGGCTTCGCTCTGCGGCGCCGGGCCGCTGCCCTCGATGGGCGGCGCGGTGCCCGTTCGGCGGGCGCTGAATGGCGCGCGCGCACCGCCGTCGGTCAAGTCGTACACGCTGCCGCTGATGCGGTCGCCAACCACCTGGCCGACGAAGCGGCGCAGGTGGCCGTTCGCGTCCGTCAGGCCGAAGCGCAGCTGCTCACCCGCCACCTTGGGCTCGCGCACGGTGGTTTCGAAGTCCCTGAACGCCACCGTGGCGGTGAAGTCCTGGAAGTGCTGGCGCGCCACGTCCAAGCGCGTGGTGACCGACTCGCCGCGCTGCCGAAACTGCAGCTCCCACGATCCGCCCACGTTGGCCGGCACCAGCCACAGGTGCAACGAAGCGGGGCCGACGCGCGAGGTCTCGTCGGGCAGCCAGCGACCCATGCGGAACTCGTGCGACACGATGCGCGTGCCCGGCTTGAGCGCCAGCAGGCGCGGTCGCAGCCTGAGGTTCAGGTGCGGCAGCAGGTACAGCGTGACGACGGTCGCCTGGCTGAAGTCCGACTCGAAGATGTCGGCCTTCTCGAAGCGCGCGCGGTCGATCAGCCCGGCCTCGCGCGCGCGCCGGCGCGACAGCTCGACCAGGTCGGCGTTGTACTCCAGCCCCAAGCCGCGCGCGCCCTCGCCCGCGGCGGCCAGCACGATCTTGCCGTCACCCGATCCGAGGTCGACCAACTGGTCGTTCGGCGTCAGCTGCGCCAGCCTCAGCATGCGCGTGACCAGCGCGTCCGGCGTGGCGATCCACATCACGTCCTTGCCGGCCTGGCCGCGCCGCGGTTCGTAAGCACCCGCGGCGTCGCCAGCGCCAGCTTGCTGCGCATGCAGGCCGGTCGAACTCAGCAGCCCGGCCACCGCCAACGCAGCCGAGCCAGACATGAACGCGCGCCGGTCGCCGCCGGGGATGTCGATTCGATTCATCGGTGCTTCCTGTGAAACCGTGGTGGAGCCACGCACCAAGGATACGCTGGCGCGCCAGAATAAAGCCGAATCGACCCCTGGCGCCCACCGGGAAAGCGCCAACAGCTATTGTGTTGATAGCAACCCGGTGGCGGGAGTGGCATGGCGCAGGCGCAGGCGCAGCTCGCGCTTGAGGCGCCTGTTGTCCATGCGGCGCGACTCGCCCATGAACGACAGCAGCGTCGCCGGCAGCTGCGCGCGCGCGGCATCGCGACCGATGCGCGGCGGGCGCGGCAGGCCGTACAGGTCGGCCCCCAGGTCGAAGTAGTCGCCCATCTTCAGCTGGCTGTCGTCGTTGACGTGCACCACGCGCTGCGGCCGGCCGCGCCACAGCGCCAGCACGCAGGCGCGCGCCAGGTCGTCGGCGTGGATGTGGTTGGTGAACACGTCGTCCTCGGGCGCCAGCACCGGCGTGCCACGCAGCAGGCGATCGCGCGGCGTGCCGCCCGAGCGGTCGGGCGCATAGATGCCGGGGATGCGCAGGATGCTGGCGCGCACGCCCGCCGTCCGGCCAAAGGCGCGCACGCGGCCCTCGGCCGCCACGCGGCGGCGCGCCCTCGCGGTCCGCGGACGCACGGCGCGGGTCTCGTCCACCCAGGCGCCGCCACAGTCGCCGTACACGCCGCTGGTGGAGCCGTACACCAGCGCCGCCGGCACGCTGCGCCGCGCCAGCGCCCGCAGCAGCGCGGCGGTGCGCGGATCGCCCTCGCCGTCGCCAGGTGGCGGCGCCAGGTGTAGCACGCGGTTGGCGATGCCGGCCAGGCGTTGCAGGCTGGCCGGATCGTCCAGGTCGCCCGCCAGCGGCACGATGGCCTGCTGGCGCAGCGCCTGCGCCGCGTCGGGCGAGCGCGCCAGCGCCAGCACGCGCACGCGCGGCGGCAGGGCCCGCGCTGCCCGCGCGCCGACGTCGCCGCAGCCGACGATGAGCACGCGCTGGCGCCGAAAGCGCGCCGGCAGCGCGCCGTAAGGGTTCTGGTTTGAAGGCAAAATCGCCGCTTTCCGAAGCTGTTCAGGTCTGCCCCGGAGGATACCCAAGACATGACCCACACCATCACCGTCGAACCCAGCGGCCGCAGTTTTCAGGCCGAGCCGGGCGAGCCCATGCTCACCGCCGGCATCCGCCAGGGCATTGGCCTGCCCTACGGCTGCAAGGACGGCGCCTGCGGCTCGTGCAAGGTGAAGAAGGTCTCGGGCAGCGTCACCGTCGGTCCGCACCAGGACAAGGCCCTGTCGGCGCAGGAAGAAGCCGACGGCTACGTGCTGACCTGCTGCGGCGTGGCCACCAGCGACGTGGTGCTGGAGTCGCGCCAGGTCACGCACGCCGGCGCCTTTCCGATCAAGAAGATGCCGGCGCGCGTGGCGCTGCTGGAGCGCCTGTCGCACGACGTGATGCGGGTGCGCCTGCAGTTGCCGGCCAACGACATCATCCAGTACCACGCCGGCCAGTACGTCGAGTTCATCCTGCGCGACGGCACCCGGCGCAGCTACAGCATGGCCAATGCGCCGCACACGCTGATCGAGGGCGGCTCGCCGATGGTCGACCTGCACATCCGCCACATGCCCGGCGGCCGCTTCACCGACCACGTGTTCAGCGCCATGAAGGAAAAGGAAATCCTGCGCATCGAAGGGCCCTGCGGCAGCTTTCACCTGCGCGACGAATCACCCAAGCCGATGGTGCTGCTGGCCTCGGGCACGGGTTTCGCGCCGGTCAAGGCCATCATCGAGCACATGCAGTTCATGGGCATCACGCGCGAGGCCGTGCTGTACTGGGGCGGCCGCCGCCCGCAAGACCTGTACCTGGACGCCTGGGTGCGCGCCAAGACCGAGGAGATGCCGCACCTGAGGTACGTGCCGGTGGTGTCCGACGCCCTGCCCGAGGACGGCTGGGGCGGCCGCACCGGCTTCGTGCACCGCGCGGTGCTGCAGGATTTTGCCGACCTGTCGGGCCACCAGGTCTATGCCTGCGGCGCGCCCATCGTGGTCGATTCGGCGCGCCAGGACTTCGTCGAGCAGGCCGGCCTGCCCGAAGAGGAGTTCTTTGCCGACGCCTTCACCAGCGAGGCCGACAAGCACCGCGACTGACGCCTGCCACCCAGCGGCGCGTCAGTGCACGCGCTGGCGGTCGTGCTTCTGACGGTAGATGCGGCCGCTGGCGCGGTCCTGCATCGCATGCAGGCGCGCCCGCTCGGCGCGGGTGACTTGGCCATCGGACTTGGCGCGCGCCTCGGCCGCCGCCACATGGCCTTGCTGGTGCCTCAGGCGCGCCGCCTCACGGGGTGTCAGCGCGCCCGAGGCCACGCCTTGGTCGATACGACGCTGCTGGTTTGCCTGGCGCTGATCCACGCGTGGGGTGTCGGCGCCTTGCGCATGGGCCGTACCCAGCGCACCCAGGGCAACGGCCGCAGCCAGTACAAGAATTCGAGTGTTCATGATGGGCTCCTTTGGTGAGCGAAAAATCGGGTGGGCGCCACCCGATGCTTCCAACGGCATGGTGCCGTTGCGCGCCGACGGCGCGAATGTAAATCTGGCGTAAAGTCGCGGCCACCCAACCACACAGGTGCCGACCATTGGGCGGCGCCCGAGATGATCTTGATTCATTTCCAAACAGCCATGCAACGTCGATCCCTCCTCCGGTGCGCAGCTGCTGCGCTGCTCGCTTCTGGTCTGTCCGCTGCCCCCGCCTGGGGGCAAAACAAGCCAATCCGCCTGATCGTGCCCTACGCCCCCGGCGGCCCGCTGGACGTGACGGCGCGCGCGCTGGCCGAGCGCGTGCAGCCCGCGCTGGGCAGCATCGTGGTGGACAACAAGCCCGGCGCCGGCGGCAACATCGGCGCCGACCTGGTGGCCAAGGCGGCGCCGGATGGCGGCACCATCGGGATCGCCGCCGTGGCCACGCACGCCATCAACCCCTGGCTGTTCAGCAAGATGCCCTATGACGCCGGCAAGGACTTCGCGCCCATCACGCAGATGGTGCGCGTGCCCAACGTGCTGGTGATCAACGCCGACACCGCCCAGCGCCTGGGCATCGGCACCCTGGCCGAGCTGATCGCCTACGCCAGGAAGAACCCGGGCAAGCTGAACTACGGCTCGGGCGGCAACGGCTCGGCCGGCCACCTGGCCGGCGAGATGTTCAAGCAGGGCGCGGGCATCTTTGCCGTGCACATCCCGTACAACGGCGCCAACCCGGCGCAGCTGGCGCTGCTGGCCGGCCAGGTGGACTACAACATCGACAACCTGGCCGCGGCGGCCGCCAACATCAAGGCCGGCAAGATCAAGGCGCTGGCCGTCACCAGCGCGCGTCCCTCGCCCCTGCTGCCGGGCGTGCCGGCCATGGCCGACACCCTCAAGGGCTTCGAGGTCGACACCTGGTGGGGCCTGGTGGCGCCCGCGGGCACGCCGGCGGACGTGATCGGCCGGCTCAACGCCGCCTTCACCGAGGCACTGAAGGCGCCCGAGACGCAGCAGCGCTTCGCTCAGCTGATGGCCGAGCCCGTTCCCACCACGCCCGAGCAGTTCGGCCAGTTCATGGCGCGCGAGCGGGCACGCTACGAGCCGGTGGTCAAGCGCTCGGGCGCCAAGGTGGACTGACGACTGCGCGTGGCCACAAAAAAGCCACGCCATTCGGCGTGGCTTTCTTCATTCCAGCGCCAGCTTACTCACCCAGATACGCCGCGCGCACCTTGGGGTCGGCCAGCAGGTCCTTGCCGCTGCCGCTCATGCTGATCAGGCCCGACTCCATCACGTAGCCACGGTTGGCCAGCGCCAGCGCGCGGCTGGCGTTCTGCTCCACCAGCAGCACGGTGACGCCCTGTGCGTACACCTCCTGCACCACCTCGAAGATCTTGTCGACCATGATGGGCGACAGACCCATCGAGGGCTCGTCCAGCAGCAGCACCTTGGGCCGGCACATCAGCGCCCGGCCCATGGCGAGCATCTGCTGCTCGCCGCCGGACATGGTGCCGGCCAGCTGGTCCTTGCGCTCGCGCAGGCGCGGGAAGATGGTGAACACGCGCTCGATGTCCTGCGCGATGGCCGCCTTGTCGGAGCGGATGTAGGCGCCCATGAGCAGGTTCTCGGTGATGCTCATGCGGGTGAACACGCCGCGGCCTTCGGGCACCATGGCCAGCCCCTGGCGCACCAGATCCCACGGCCCCTGGCCCTTGATGGACTTGCCCAGGTATTCGATGTCGCCGCCGGCCAGCGGCAGCGAGCCGGTGATGGCCTTCATGGTGGTGGTCTTGCCGGCGCCGTTGGAGCCGATCAGCGACACCAGTTCGCCCTCGCGGACCTCGAAGTCCACGCCCTTGACGGCCTGGATGCCGCCATACCCCACCTTCAGACCGGTGACTTTCAACAGCGTCTGCGCCATGTCAGTGGCCTCCCGTGCCCAGATAGGCCTCGATCACTTTTTCGTTCTTCTGCACTTCGGCCGGCGTGCCTTCGGCGATCTGCTTGCCGTAGTCCAGCACCGTCACGCGGTCGCACAGGCCCATCACCAGCTTGACGTCGTGCTCGATCAGCAGGATGGT
>Ga0116175_1000154_pt1 | contig 54152 bp, 50 predicted proteins | sample AD_UKC125_MetaG_FD_89802 | JGI IMG/M metagenome (GOLD analysis project Ga0116175, IMG submission 89802) | Active sludge microbial communities of municipal wastewater-treating anaerobic digesters from USA - AD_UKC125_MetaG | ecosystem: Engineered > Bioreactor > Anaerobic > Digestate | place: USA... | reverse complement strand
TCAATAAATTCATGGCAGGAACATATTTAACAGTTGGGTGGAATACAGTAAATTTTTATGCTTACTATGGGTTAAATCCTCTGTTTAAATCTTCGGCCAAAATTGATGGAAAAACTGTTGACCTCAATGCCCTTCATTTTGGTTTAATGTTTTACATTTTATAACCAAAAATAGAAAAGAATAAACTGCGGAACAGTTCCACAAATGAAACCATACAGTAATTCATTGGGAGTATGAGCTTTCATTTCTAATCTTGATGAAGCTACAAATCCATTTATAACCAAAAAAAATATAATAGTATTAATGATATTAACCTGATTGTGATAACTCAACCCAATTAGGAAAACGGTAAACGCACTGATGCCAATCATATGAATACTCGCTTTTTTCTTAAAAAAAAGAAGAATAAATGCAATTATTGTACTGATTAATCCTCCTAAAAAAAAGTGATGTAATCCTGGAAAAACATCTGCTGTAATACTTCTAGTAATTAATGTTGAAAATAATGCCATTTGGAGCATTAATGGAATTCTTCTTTGCGAAATATCAGAAAGCATAATGCTATCTACTTTTCCAAAAGTTCTCAAAAGATAGAAAAAAGCAATAGGCAGTAAAAATGTAATGATAAATATTTGAGAAAAAAGTATAATGTATTGAGTTGATGAAAAGAAAGTATCACTCATTAAAACATAAAAAAGTGTTCCTAGAATGGGTATAAAAATAGGATGGAAGAGATATGAAAAAAAAGGCAAAAACTTTTTCAAACTTCTTGAGGATTATATTTTTTTACGCATTCTCGCAACAGGAATTTCCATCTGCTCTCTATATTTTGCAACAGTTCTTCTAGCAATAGGATATCCTTTTTCTTTTAAAATTTCTGCGAGTTGATCATCTGGAAGTGGCTTGCTTTTGTCTTCTTCTTCGATTACTGTTTTCAGAATTTTTTTGATTTCGAGAGTTGAAACATCTTCACCTTGATCATTTTTCATTGCTTCTGAAAAGAATTCTTTGATGAGTTTTGTTCCATAAGGTGTATCAACATACTTGCTATTGGCAACACGTGAAACAGTAGAAATATCAAGACCAATCATATCTGCAATATCTTTCAGAATCATTGGTTTTAACTTAGTTTCTTCTCCGTCTAGAAAGTATTCTTGTTGAAAATGCATAATGGCATTCATTGTGACATAGAGTGTTTCTTGACGTTGTTTTATCGCATCAATAAACCATTTTGCAGAATCTAGTTTTTGTTTAATAAACTGAACAGCATCTTTTTGCGCATTCGATTTATCTCTAGAATCTTTATAGGTTTGCAACATATCTTGATAATCTTTGGAAACGTGGAGCAAAGGAGCATTTCTTCCATTTAATGAAAGTTCAAGTTCACCATCTACAATTCTTATGGTAAAATCGGGAACTATTTGTTCAACAACTCTACTACTACTATCAAAAGAACCACCAGGTTTTGGATTTAATTTTTCAACTTCTTCAATAGCTTTTTTCAATCTTTCTTGCGAAACATCATACTTCTGAAGTAGCTTTTCATAATGTTTTTTTGTAAAAGCTTCAAATTGATTTTCAATTATTTCGGTAGCAAGTTCTACAGATTCTGTGGGTGTTTTATGTTTTAGTTGAAGCAATAAACATTCTTGTAAATCTCTTGCGCCAACACCAGCTGGCTCAAGTTCATGAACAATATGAAGAATTTTTTCTACGGTCTTTTCATCCGTATAAATCCCTTGGGTAAATGCTAAATCATCTACAACATCTTGAATACTTCTGCGCAAATAACCATCGTCATCTATACTTCCTATCAAAAATTCGGCAATGTCATGTTCTTCATCCGAAAGAATAAAAGTGTTTAATTGATTAATCAAATCTTGGTGAAAACTTGTTTGAGCCGCAAAAGGAGTTTCGCGGTCATCATCGTCATCACTATAGTTGTTGGCTTGAAGTTTGTAATCAGGTGTTTCGTCGTCGCTTAAATATTCGTCAATGTTTATTTCGTCTGTATCAATGCTCTCATTGTCGTCAAATTCATCATAATCATCGTTGTTGTCAAACTCATCTTTCTCATACAATTCTTCTTCCTCTTTACCACTTTCCAAAGCAGGATTCTCGACCAATTCTTCTTTCAATCGTTGTTCAAATGCTTGCGTAGGCAATTGTATCAACTTCATCAACTGAATTTGTTGAGGCGATAATTTTTGGGATAATTTGAATTGTAAACTGTGTTTTAACATTTTTAAGTTTATGAGTTTAAGTGTTTATGAGTTTAAAAGTTATAACCTTATAACCTCATAAACTTTTAACCTTTTTAAAATTCTGCGTTTTGTGGTGTTCTCGGGAACGGAATTACGTCTCTAATATTCGTCATTCCAGTTACAAACAATACCAATCGTTCAAATCCTAATCCAAATCCTGAGTGAACTGCCGAACCAAATCTTCTAGTATCTAGATACCACCATAATTCTTCTTCGTCAATTCCGAGAACTTTCATTTTTTCCACCAAAACATCATATCGTTCTTCTCTTTGCGAACCACCAACGATTTCTCCAATTCCTGGGAACAAAATATCCATCGCGCGAACGGTTTTTCCATCTTCGTTCAAACGCATGTAGAATGCTTTGATATTCGCTGGATAATCAAACAAGATTACTGGACACTTAAAGTGTTTTTCAACTAGATAACGTTCGTGCTCGCTTTGTAAATCAGCACCCCATTCGTTGATGATGTATTGGAATTTTTTCTTTTTATTAGGAGTAGAATCTCTTAAAATATCAATAGCTTCGGTGTAGGAAACACGTTTGAAATTGTTTTCTAAAACGAAATTCAATTTTTCCAACAAGGTCATTTCACTACGTTCTGCTTGAGGTTTAGATTTTTCTTCTTCCAATAAACGACCTTCCAGAAATTTCAAATCGTCTGGACATTTGTCCATCGTATATTTTATCACAAATTGGATGAAATCTTCAGCCAAATCCATGTTGTCATTCAAATCATTGAAAGCTACTTCAGGTTCAATCATCCAAAATTCTGCTAAGTGACGAGAAGTGTTAGAGTTTTCGGCACGAAATGTAGGTCCGAACGTATATACTTGACCCAAAGCCATAGCATACGTTTCGGCTTCTAATTGACCTGAAACAGTCAAGTTGGTGTGTTTACCAAAGAAATCTTCTTTATAATTGATGTGACCTTCTTCAGTTCTTGGAAGATTGTCTAATGGTAATGAAGTCACTTGAAACATTTCTCCAGCACCTTCTGCATCTGCGCCAGTAATTACAGGTGTGTTAACATACACAAATCCTCTTTCTTGAAAATAGGTGTGAACCGCATGAGCTAACACGGAACGTACTCGCATAATCGCTCCAAAAGCATTAGTTCGAACACGCAAATGCGCATTTTCACGTAAAAATTCCAACGAGTGTTTTTTGGGTTGCATTGGAAATTTTTCTGCATCAGAATCGCCTAGAATTTCTAGCGATGTTGCTTGGATTTCATATTTCTGGCCTGCGCCTTGACTTTCTACAAGCTTTCCTGTCACCGAAACTGCTGCTCCAGTAGTAATTCTTTTCAAGGTTTCTTCGGGTGTGTTTTCAAAATCTACTACACACTGAATATTATTGATTGTCGAACCATCGTTCAACGCTATAAATTGATTGTTTCTAAAAGTTCTAACCCAACCTTTTGCATTGACCTCTGTGTTCACTTGTGAGCCGCTTAAAAGCACTTTAACTTTTGTATGTTTCATTATAAATTCTATTATTTGTGCAAATATAAATCAATTATTTTTTGTTTTCTACAGCATCCATTTCTTCATCTGTAGGTTCAATGATATCAATGGTTGGTTCTGGTAATTCTTGTTGGTTTGCTAAAGTTTTGTTCAGCGAAAGCACTAATGATGGTAACAACACCAGATTAGACAACATCCCAAAAGAAAGCGTTAAAGCTACCAATCCACCAAGTGCAACTGTTCCGCCAAAACTAGACAGCATAAAGACAGAAAACCCAAAAAACAGAACGATTGAAGTATAAAACATACTTATTCCTGCGTCGTTGAATGTTGCAAAAACAGATTTTTTGATTTTCCAATCATTTCTAGAAAGTTCTAATCGATATTGAGCTAAAAATCGTAGCGTATCATCAACCGACATTCCAAAAGCAATTCCAAAAACTAAAAGGGTTGAAGGTTTTAACGGAATGCCTAGAAAGCCCATCAATCCTGCTGTCATTAGTAATGGCAATAGATTTGGAATGATAGAAACCAACACCATTTTGAAAGAACGAAACATTATGGCTACCAATCCACCAGTAAGTAAAAAAGCAAAAAGCAATGATGATAAAAGATTATCTAGCAAGTATTTTGTTCCTTTTTGAAACACTGAAGGTTTACCTGTTATTATAACTTCGTAGCGTTCTTTTGGGAAGAGTTTATTGGCTTTTTCACGAATTCGCGCTTCTATTGCTTCCATCTTCTCGCCATTTTCATCTTTGATAAAAGTGGTTATTCTTGCTACGCTTCCATCTGCTGTAACATAGCTTTTGAATGGATTATCCTTTGATTTTTGCAAGGAATTTTTAATATATGGCAACAAGAATATTTCCTCTTGTGAAGTAGGTAAATCATAATATTCTGGATTGCCATTATAATAGGCTTGTTTGAAATTTTTAGCAATGCTTACCAGCGATAATGGTTTTGATAATTCTGGAATTTCTACAATTGTTTGTTCCAGTTCATCCATTCTTCGCAAGTTTGTTAGTTTCATAGCACCATTTTTACGATGCGTATCAATCATTATTTCCAAGGGCATTACACCATCAAACTCTTTTTCAAAAAAACGAATATCATCAAAGAATGCAGTCTTTTTTGGCATATCTTCAATAATACTTCCAGATATTTTTATTTCATAAATACCAATAATCCCAAATATCAAAAGACAAATTGAGGTTATGTAAACTCCAAGACGATTATATTTTACCGTATTAACAATCCATCCAAGAAAAGAAGTCAACGACTCGCGTTCAAGATGACCAAGATGTCTTGGAATAGGTGATGGAATGTAACTAAAGAAAATGGGTATTAGCAATAAACTCAACAGATAGATTGCTAAAATATTTATGGTTGTTACAATGCCAAATTCCTGTAATAGCACATTATTGGTTACGATAAAAGTAGCAAAACCCACAGCCGTTGTTATGTTGGTCATCAGTGTTGCGGTACCAGTTTTGGTGATAACTCTCTGTAACGATTTAGCTTTATTTGAATGTTTGTGATATTCTTGATGGTATTTGTTGATGAAAAAGATACAGTTTGGAATTCCGATAACAATTACCAATGTTGGAACCAAAGCTGTTAGAACGGTTATTTCATAATCCAACAATCCCATTAAACCAAAAGACCACATAACACCAATGATTACAACTATTAGCGATATTAATGTTGCTCTAAATGATCTAAAGAAATAGAAGAAAATTAACGAAGTGATGAGTAAAGCAGCACCAATAAATAACCCAATTTCATCAATTATTGTTTTTGCGTTAAGCGTTCTGATGTAAGGCATTCCCGATGTGTGTAGCTCAACTCCAGTTTTGTCTCTGAAATTTTTTATGGCAGGAATTAAATCATTGATAACAAACTCTTTGCGTGCTTTTGTGTTTACAATTTTTTTGTCTAAATATATTGCTGAACGAATAGCTCCCGTTTTTTTATTGTAGAGTAAACCTTCATAGAATGGTAGCTTTGTAAAAAGTTCTTTTTGAATTTGTTGCAAATATTTTTCATCTTGAACTTTATTCTTATCAACAAGTGGTTTTAGTTCAAATTTTTCTAAAGAATCATTTTTTATGATTTTTTGAAGATTATCAACCGAAACTATAAGACTAACTTCTTTATGACTTTTTATGGTAGTCATCAATTCGCTCCAAGCTTTGTAAACTTTTGGAGTAAATAGTTTATTATCTTTAGTAGCAATTACAATAAGATTGCCTTCTTCGCCGAAGTTTTTAAGGAATTTTGAATAGTCAACATTTACTTTGTCATCAGCAGGAATAAGGTTTGCCTCAGTTTGTGTAAAACGAATATACTTCCATTGTGTAGCAAGCAAAACGGTAATCAAAATGATGCTACCTAATATAACAATTCTGTTTCTGAGTATAATTCGTGCAATTAGTTCCCAAAAACCAATTCCTAACAACTTCTTCATAAATCTAAAATGGGTTGCAAAGGTAATTAAAACCTAAGGAATTAGCCATTGATTTTATTAAGATTTTATTATTTTAATCGAAGTTTTTCAATCCAAACCTAAATCAAGTATAAAACTTAATTTTATAGCTAAATTATCTTCAAAACGACTAAGTTGATTAGCACCATATCTGTAAAAACCAGTCAATCCAAATCCTTTATAAACCTGATTGAGCTCTATTCCAGATTCGAAAAACCCTTTATCAAGTGTTTTATATTCTATGCCGTGATGTTGTTCGGGATTTTGCATATTTCCCCAAGTCATTCGGGTAACTAAAACCATTGTTGGACGAATTTTTTTAGCAATTTGAACTCTTTTAAAACCATGTTTTAATTGCAACATTGCATATTGACTGGAGAAAAATTCATTGAAAAACATGGTTTCAAAACTGTTTTTACCCGCAATAGTGATACGTTGCAAAATGTTGTCTTTAGTCAAATTATTGGGCGAAGTGTTGTATAAATGTGTAAGCGGAATATCGCCAAAAGCATAACCAGCTTGTGCTAATATGGTTGACTTTTGACCGTTGAGATATTTCTTTTCAAAATCAATTCTGAAATCAATTTTTCCAAAGTCAAAATAATTATCAATAAAATTGGGGATAGTTTTTGTGAACTGAAAGGTGAATTTTGGAAATCTTTTTTCAATTTCTTGCTTGCCATTTGGTGTTTGCATAAATGAACTGAAAGGATTCCATTGCAAAGAAACCATTGCTGTTGTTGCGGTAAAATTTTGATAAAGATTCCCATCTTTTTGAAAAGTGTATTCAAAAAGAGGCGAAATTTCACTATGGGTAATTTGCCAAATGCTTTCAGTTTTTGGAATTATTTTAGTTTCAATATAGGCTCGCCAAGTTTTATGATTGTAGAAAGTGCTGAGGTTAATAGGTCTTGGGTCATATAGTTTGAAAACTCTTTTATCAATAGCAAAATTTGTACTAGCAATTTCTCGAATATCATCAGTATATGAACCACCAATCCAAGTATTTGAAAACTTTCCAATTCGAGTAGATGTTCCAAGATTGTACTTTATGGTTTCATCTTTTAATCCAAAAGCCGTGTAACCTTCAATTTTAAAAATCTTCGAAAAGAATTCATTTGTATTACCGCCAATTCCAAACCGAAAACCTTCATAGTTATTATAACTCAATAAATGACGTAAATCAAAATCAAAAAAACTGACAGGTAAAAAACCATTGATTATTTTTCTGCCAATGAATATTTTTTTATCAATTTTTCTTTTGTTTCCAATGCTATCCAAAACACGATATGTAGCTAAACTTCTCTCATCAATTTCTTGACTTCTTTTCGATTTCCAAAAATCTTCATCTCTTGTTGTAGCTTGATCTTTGACATCCACACTTATGTAAGATTTTCTTATTTTGCTTAAATCATTAAAAGTGATATTGTTAATGTCCGTTTCGGAGTGAAGATAAACATGGTCAGAGCTTTTATTTTTTTTGTCATTGGCATCATTATTTTCTGCTTCAAAAGTTATTCTGCCGCCAAGTATTTTCGTTTCTTGTTTGCTTTTTCCTTTGACTATTTTGAGTGTTTTTTTCTCTGGAAACCAAATATTTTCCTTAGGATAATAGGAATAGAAATGTTCAGAGGTAATATCCAAAACGCTTCTTGCTCTGAGGGTTGTTTTGGCAATTGCATAATTTTCTGCATCAATATATAAAAGCCCTTCGAGACCTTTTAATAATTTTTTGTTTTTGAAATAAATGACAAACGTTTTTCTGTTTTGAATTTGTACAGTATCAATAATTTTATAGTGATATTCCTTTTTGTATCGATTGCCAATTGGGCTTATATATTTAGTTTCGAAAAGCTCGTATTTATCGTCATAAATTGAGAACGATTGTAAATTAAATCCATAGTATTCATAAAAAGGTTCCTTAAAACCAGCCATTTTTGCTCCAGTGATGACTTCTTTAAAAGTGGGTTTAAGATATAGAAATTGGGACGTTTTTTCAGCCAAGAAAAGATGCTGTTTATCAATAATTTTCTTGAATTTATATTCAGACGAATCAATTTTAGAAAACACAATTCCTTTATCCGTTTTATTAAAAATACTATCTATTTTGCCTGCGATAGAGTCAGGATTTGCGGTAACGATCAGTTTGTTATAACTATCGAACTGAAAAGAGTTTAGCTTTTCAAAAGGGTTGTTTTTTTTCCTGTTTTCAAAGGCCTTTTTGATAATCAAGTTAGCTTTATCATTGTTTTCTATCTCAACATCTTTTAAATTTTCTGTTTTAGGATTTAAGAAAATAGAAAAAAATTGTTGACCTGAAATATCTTTTTTTTGAGTTTCAAATCCCAAAAAATGGATGCTGAAAAAAGTATTGGTTGAAGCGCATGTAACTGAAAATTTACCATTTACATCCGAAAAGGCTTCTGTATTATCTTCAAATTTTAGAGTTGCAAAAGGAAGTGGTTTTTTGGTGACGTTGTTCTTTACAATACCATTTATTTGTATTTGTGCTTGAGTACTCAAGCAGAAACAAAATAAAAATGGCAAAAGGTATTTCATCAAAAATAATTTTGACAAAAATAGGAATAAAAAAATCCGCACAAGGCGGATTTTAATATTGAATTAACAAAGTTACACTTTCATTATTTCGGCTTCTTTGATAGCCAGATGTTCATCAATTTTTTTGATGTAAGTGTCTGTTAGTTTTTGGATGTCTTCTTCGGCTTTTTTACATAAATCTTCTGAAGCGCCATCTTTTTCTAGTTTCTTTATTTCGCTATTAGCATCTTTTCGGTGGTTTCTAACGCCTACTTTTGCATCTTCGGCTTCAGCTTTTGCTTGTTTTACAAGCTCTTTTCTTCTTTCTTCTGTCAATGGTGGAACGCTAATAATAATATTATCACCATTGTTCATCGGGTTAAAACCTAGATTTGCAACCATAATTGCTTTTTCTATAGGTTGCAACATGCTTTTTTCCCAAGGGGTAACTGTAATAGTTCTTGCATCGGGAACGTTAACATTCGCAACTTGTGAAAGAGGTGTTTGTGAACCGTAGTAATCTACAAAAACACCACCAAGCATTTGCGGTGAAGCTTTTCCTGCTCTAATGTTTAGGAAAGTCTTTTCAAGATGACCAACTGAGTTGCTCATCGCTTCTTTTGTTTCGTCTATTATAAAGTCTATTTCTTCCATTGTTTTGTTTTTTTAGTCAATTATACATTAACGACTGTTCCTATATTTTCTCCTTGACAAATTTTAAGTAAATTTCCTTTTTTATTCATATCGAAAACCACTATTGGAAGTGAATTTTCTTGACTTAAAGTAAAAGCTGTTGTGTCCATAACATTCAATCCTTTCGAAATTACTTCGTCAAAAGTGATAGTGTCAAATTTTACAGCATTTTGATTTTTTTCGGGATCAGAGTCATAAACACCATCTACACGAGTTCCTTTGAGGATAACATCTGCATTTACTTCTACACCACGAAGAACAGCAGCAGTGTCAGTAGTGAAATATGGATTTCCTGTTCCAGCGCCAAATATTACAATTCTACCTTTTTCAAGGTGACGAACAGCTCTTCTTTTAATGTAAGGTTCAGCAATAGCTTCTATTTTCAAGGCAGTTTGTAATCTTGTAAGCATGCCTTTGTCTTCTAATGCTCCTTGCAATGCCATTCCATTTATTACTGTTGCTAGCATTCCCATGTAATCGCCTTGAACTCTATCCATTCCATTGCTTGCTCCAGCTACTCCTCTAAAAATATTTCCTCCACCAATTACAATTGCAATTTGAACACCTAAATTGTGAATTTGCTTTATTTCATCAGCATATTCAGCAAGCCTTTTAGGATCAATTCCATATTGTCTGTCGCCCATTAGTGCTTCGCCACTAAGTTTTAGAAGAATTCTTTTGTATTTCATTTTGTGTGTTTGGGTTTTAGTGTTGCAAATATAATTATTTCTAGTTCAAAAAAAATGGGGCTGAATTTTAATGCTACAGATTTTAGAAACAATACTTCGATATTGTGTAACTGTAACAAATATTACCTTGAAAATTTTATTTTATGATTAACTTTGTTGCAAACAAAAAAAAATGAAAACGCAAGAAATTTTCAAAAAAAGTATTGAAAGAAGCCATTCATACACTGAATATAGAACTCTGGTAAAAGAGTTGTTGTCCCAAGGAAAATCAAGTGGTGCAGACCAATCGGAAGCATTATTACACTACAGCCAGCTCAATGACACAAGAATGAATAGACTGGACAAAACTATAGATATACCTGTTGAAAATGTAGAAAAATTAAAACAAATAGCCGATGAGCAAATTTGGCTTGTAATAACTGAAGGTTGGTGTGGCGATGCAGCCCAAATTTTACCAGTTATAAATAAAATGGCTGAGCAAAATACAAAAATTGATTTGCGTGTTGTTTTCAGAGATGAAAATGATGATCTAATGCAAATGTTTTTGACAAATGGAACACGTTCAATCCCAAAATTGATTGTTTTAAATAAAGAAACACTGGAAATAATCACTGATTTTGGGCCTAGACCAAAAGGTGCAAAGAAACTCATTCAGGACTATAAAGAGCAACACGGAATTGTGGATGAAACAGCAAAAACCGAATTGCAATTGTGGTATCTGCATGACAAAGGATTGAGTACTCAAAAAGAAATTTTAGAAGCTATTGAGACAAAAGCTCTTTTTCAAAAACCTCTGGCGTAACTGAATTTTCAACAGAAAAAGCACCAATTTTTGTTCTTCTTAGAGCAGAAAGATGCGCACCAGATTTTAGAGCTATTCCAAAATCGTAAGCTAGCGAACGAATGTATGTTCCTTTACTACATTGAACTCTAAAATCTATTTCGGGTAAAGCAATTCGCGTGATTTCAAATTCGTAAATAGTGGTTTTTCTTGAAGCAATTTCGATTGCTGAACCTGCACGAGCATGTTCATAAAGGCGTTTACCATCTTTTTTTATGGCTGAAAAAACAGGAGGTTTTTGGTCTATTTCACCAATGAAACCTTTTGCTGTTTGATGGATTAGCGCATCATCAATATGATTTATTGGAAAAGTTGCATCAATTTCGGTTTCCAAATCATAACTTGGTGTAGTTGCGCCTATAGTAATAGTTCCAGTATATTCTTTGGTTTGGCTTTGAATTTCAGGAATTTTCTTTGTGAACTTTCCTGTACAGATGATTAATAAACCAGTTGCCAAAGGATCGAGTGTTCCTGCATGACCAATTTTAAATTTCTTTGGAAGATTGTATTTTCGTTTGAGAACATATTTCAATTTGTTGACAGCTTGAAATGAACTCCAAGTAAGAGGTTTGTCAATCAAAAGGATTTGACCATTTTGAAAATCTTCAGCTGTTTTCAAAAGAATTTATTTTACAAGTGAAAAGTAAACCAAGAGAATAACTCCTGCAATAATTCGGTAATAACCCCAAGGTTTAAAACCATATTTTTTTATTACTCCAATAAAAAATTTAATTGCAATAAGAGCAACAATAAAAGCAACTATATTACCTATGATAAACATTTTTAGGTTTTCATCAGTTTTTAAAATTAACTCGTAGCCTTTCATTTGTGAAGCTTCATAGGTTTTCAAAAAAACCGAATAGCAAGTAACTGCAAGCATAGTTGGTACAGCTAAGAAAAATGAAAATTCGGCGGCAGTATGTCGTGTTAATCCTTGTTGCATTCCGCCAATAATTGATGCAGCACTTCTACTTGTTCCTGGCATCATGGCTAAACATTGCCAAAATCCAATAGTCACTGCTTTTTTTACAGTAATATCTTCTTCGTTTGTAATTGTTGGAGAATGAAATCTACCATCAATAAACAAAAGAATAATTCCACCAACGATTAAAACAATCGCAATAGGAATAGGTTTTTCAAGAACAGCTTCAATTTTATCATCAAATAACTTTCCTAAGACTAATGCTGGAACTACAGCACAAGCCAATTTTATGTAAAAGTTTATTTTAGAAAAATCGAAAAACTTTTTCCAATACAAAACCACAACAGCTAGTATTGCGCCAAATTGAATGGAAACTTGAAATAATTTTACAAAATCGTCACTTTGAATACCGAAAAACGAACTAGTAAAAATCATGTGAGCCGTTGAAGAAACAGGAAGATATTCTGTTAATCCTTCAACTATGGCGATAAGTATTGCTTGAATGAAATCCATTGTTTTTAGTGATTAGTGATGAGTAAAGAGTGATTAGCGATTTTTTACTATTCACTAATTACTATTCACTATTTACTTTTTTTAAATATTGAATAAATAGTAATTCCAAAACCAATTAAAACAACGGTTGGCGCTAGTCGTATCTTTCTAAAATCGAAAACAGACTCATTGAAGACTTTTGGGTTATCGCTTCCACCGCCAGACATCAATAGAAATCCAACAGCTATGACTGCCAATCCTACTAAAAGAATTTTGTAGTTTACTTTGTCAAACAAAAAATCAGGTTTGTGATCACTTCCTTTCATAACAGTAAATGTTTTTAGTATAAATCGTCAGTTCTTAAGTTTAGAAAACGTTGTGTTGCAAAAAATGTACTTATCCAAGGAATAAGAGCACCAAGTACTAATACACCAAGCAATACCAATGAAGTCAAAAGAACATCTTTTAGAATATCTAGATTAGGATAATTGGTTTGAATGTAAAACAGCACACCAATTAGAGCAATAACTGCCATTACAGCACCAATTAGGCCAAGATAAATACTTCGCATAATGAATGGCTTTCTAATAAACGACTTTGTTGCTCCAACTAATTGCATTGTTTTAATAATGAATCTATTTGAATATATGGATAAACGCATCGAACTATTGATTAAAACAACAGATATAAAAGCAAAAATTCCGCTTATAATCAATATCCACATACTGATTTGTTTAACGTTATCGTTTACTAATGTCAATAATTGTTTGTCATAAACTACATCGGCTACCATTTCGTTTTTGCGGATGCGGTTTTCTATTTTGGCAAAACTTTCGCGAGTAACATAATCCGCTTTTAGATGCACATCAAAAGAGTTTTGCAAAGGATTTACTCCCAAAAACTGCATAAAATCTTCCCCAAGAACTTTTTGATGATCACGAGCTGCTTTTTCCTTAGAAACGTATTCAAAATCTTTAGCAAATTTTGCCGATTTCAATTCAGCATCAAAAGCCTTGATGATAGAATCATTAGCTTCTGTTTTAAAGAAAACAGTCATTACAATATCTTCCTTAAAATTATCCGAAATTCTTTTAGAATTGATTACAAAAAGTCCCAATGCTCCAAGTAAAAACAATACTAAAAAAACACTCAATACTACCGAAAAATAGGAAGTAATTACTCTGCGTTTTTGAAATTTCTCAAAATTGGATGCCATACAAAAGATTTTATGCCGTAAAAATAAAAAAGAAAATTGTTTTTATCCTTTATAACGAACAAAGTTTTAACTTTCTTATAATATAATGTAAATTTGCGCTTTTATTTTTCAGTACAAAACAGATTACTGATATCAGATAACATTTAAGTAATGAAATACTTCCACGAACAAATCGAAGCCAAATGGCAAGAATATTGGGCAAAAAATCAAACTTTTGCGGCATCAAATAACAGCGAAAAACCAAAATATTACGTTTTGGATATGTTTCCTTATCCATCAGGTGCAGGTTTACACGTTGGTCATCCGCTAGGTTACATTGCTTCGGATATTGTGGCGAGATACAAACGTCATAAAGGTTTCAATGTGTTGCATCCGCAAGGCTACGATTCGTTTGGATTACCGGCAGAACAATATGCGATTCAAACTGGTCAACATCCCGAAAAAACCACTCGTGAAAACATTGCGCGTTACCGTGAACAGTTAGATAAAATCGGTTTTTCATTCGATTGGAGTAGAGAAGTTCGTACTTCAAATCCTGATTATTACAAACATACGCAGTGGATTTTTATTCAATTATTCAATTCTTGGTACAATAATGATACGGATAAAGCCGAAGATATTTCGACCTTAATTGATTTATTTTCAAAAGAAGGAAACGCAACTGTAAATGCCGTTTGCGATGATAATATTTTTTCGTTTTCAGCATCAGAATGGAATTCCTTTTCATCAGATGAGCAACAAAAGATTTTATTGCAATATCGTTTGACTTATTTGGCAGAAACTGAAGTAAACTGGTGTCCTGCTTTAGGAACCGTTTTAGCCAACGATGAAATCGTAAACGGAGTTTCAGAACGTGGCGGACATCCTGTAATTCGTAAAAAAATGACACAATGGTCAATGCGAATTTCTGCCTATGCCGAAAGATTATTACAAGGTTTAGATACCATCGATTGGACGGAAAGTTTGAAAGAAAGCCAACGCAATTGGATTGGAAAATCGGTTGGAGCATTAGTTAAGTTTCAAGTTTCAAGGTTCAAGTTTGAAGGTTCAACTCAATCTGAAACAAATTTTATTGAAGTATTTACTACAAGACCTGATACCATTTTTGGAGTAACGTTTATGACTTTGGCTCCAGAACACGAATTGGTTTCACAAATCACAACACCAGAACAAAAAACTGCGGTTGATGCTTATATTGAAGCTACAGCAAAACGTTCAGAAAGAGAACGTATGGCAGATGTAAAAACCATTTCGGGAGTATTTACAGGCGCTTATGCTGAACATCCTTTTACCAAAGAACCAATTCCGGTTTGGATTGGCGATTACGTTTTGGCGGGTTACGGAACTGGTGCTGTAATGGCGGTTCCATGTGGTGATGAGCGTGATTATGCTTTTGCGAATTTCTTCAAAGGAACGCACGGAATGCCAGAAATTAAAAATATTTTCAACCAAGATATTTCTGAAGCGGCTTTTGCTGAAAAAAGCGGTTTCGAATTAGTAAATTCCGATTTCCTAAACGGATTTGGTTACAAAGACGGAACGAAAAAAGTCATCGAAGAATTAGAAAAAATCGGACAAGGAAAAGGTAAAACCAATTACCGTTTGCGTGATGCGGTGTTTTCTCGTCAAAGATATTGGGGCGAACCATTTCCAGTATATTATGTGAATGGATTGCCACAAATGATTGATGCAAAATATTTGCCAATCGTTTTGCCAGAAGTTGAGAAATATTTGCCAACCGAAGACGGACAACCGCCTTTAGGAAACGCAACAACTTGGGCTTGGGATAGCGTTCAAAACAAAGTTGTAAGTAATCAGTTGATTGATAATAAAACAATTTTCCCTTTAGAATTGAACACGATGCCAGGTTGGGCAGGAAGTTCGTGGTATTGGATGCGTTACATGGATGCGCACAACGAAAACGAATTTGCCTCAGCCGATGCACTGAAATACTGGGAAAACGTAGATTTATATATTGGTGGAAGCGAACACGCTACAGGACATTTATTGTATTCTCGTTTTTGGAACAAATTTCTAAAAGATAGAGGTTACGCACCAACAGAAGAACCATTCAAAAAATTAATCAACCAAGGAATGATTTTGGGGATGAGTGCGATGCCAATTATTGCTATTCCTAAAATTTCATTGACTAATGATAAAATTGAAAAGTTTGATGAATTCAATCATGCAAATATTTTTGTTTCAAAGGATTTAATTCCTAAGATTAATCATGAGTTTAAGTTATCAGAATTAGGCCCTGAATTAGTAGATATTTTAAAGAAGTCATTTTGTTTAGATAATTTTACTGATGATGAGTTACATGGGTTTGTTTTTGAACCATTAGAATTACATATACCTGTAGATTTTTTATCACTTTCAGATGAGATTGATTTTTCAAAAACAAATTCTGATTATAGACTTTTTAATCTAGAAAAAAATTGCATTAAAAATTCTCAAGGAAAGTTTATAGCTTATAGAGAAGTAGAAAAAATGTCAAAATCAAAATACAATGTTGTCAATCCAGATGATATTTGTAATGATTATGGTGCGGATACTTTGCGTTTGTATGAAATGTTTTTAGGTCCATTGGAACAAGCAAAACCTTGGAATACAGCAGGAATTACAGGAGTTTCTGGTTTCTTGAAAAAATTATGGCGATTGTATTTTGATGATAATGGTTTGATTGTAACTAACGATGAGCCAACTGCTGAAATGTACAAATCGTTACACAAAACCATCAAAAAAGTGACTGAAGACATCGAGAATTTCTCATTCAATACTTCGGTTTCACAGTTTATGATTTGTGTAAACGAATTGGCGCAACAAAAATGTCATCACAGAGCAATTTTGGAACCATTAGCGATCTTGGTTTCACCTTATGCGCCACATATTGCTGAGGAACTTTGGTCACAACTAGGTCATGAAGGTTCAATTTCTACAGTAGCTTTCCCAATTTTTGAAGAGAAATATTTAGTAGAAAGCGAAAAAGAATATCCAGTTTCGTTTAATGGGAAAATGCGTTTCACGATTAAATTACCATTGGATTTAACCAAAGAACAAATTCAGGAAATTGTAATGAATGACGAAAGAACCATTGCACAATTAGCCGGAAACACGCCAAAGAATATTATCATCGTTCCTGGAAAAATCATCAATATTGTAGGATAAAATTTCCCGCATTGTTGTCATTCCGAGGAACGAGGAATCTCATCAAGGTATTCATGATATTATGTGATTTCTCCTTCGTCGAAATGACATAGAAACATCAAATCCAAATTCTATTAAATAGAGTTTGGATTTTTTTTGTAACAAAATTTATTTTTTTCGTATAATCACAACAGATGTCAGCTTGTCATATTCTTTAATTTGGCTTATAATTTGATATTGATTAACAAAATAAATTTTAAAAAATGATAGGATATTATATTATTATCGGGCTTATTGCATTGGTTAGTTTTGCTGTAAGTTCAAAACTAAAAAGCAAATTTGAGCAGTATTCACAAGTTCATTTGCGAAATGGGATGAGTGGTGCAGAAATCGCTACTCAAATGCTTCATGACAACGGTATTTATGATGTGAAAGTTATATCTACACCAGGTCAATTAACCGATCACTACAATCCAGCGGACAAAACTGTTAACCTTAGTGAAGCAGTTTACAATCAGCGAAATGCAGCCGCAGCCGCAGTTGCAGCTCATGAATGTGGCCATGCTGTTCAGCACGCAACTGCTTACGGCATGTTGGAAATGCGTTCCAAAATGGTTCCAATTGTTAATGTTTCTTCAACATTATCACAATGGTTAATCATGGGTGGATTGATTTTAGGAATTGCTAGCAAAGGCTTATCTTTTGGATATATAATTGCGGTTATTGGCTTAATATTAATGGCGATAGCAACAGTTTTTTCTTTGATTACACTTCCTGTAGAATATGATGCGAGCAATAGAGCTTTGGCTTGGTTGAAAAACAAAAATATGGTTTCGCAACAAGAATATGCTGGCGCAGAAGATGCGCTAAAATGGGCAGCAAGAACGTATGTAGTTGCGGCAATTGGAGCTGTTGCTTCTATGTTGTACTGGGCATTGCAAGTTTTTGGCAGAAGAGACTAACTATAAAATCATAATTAAAAACCCAAATTCTCCACTTTTACAAGTTTATTGTGATGAGAATTTGGGTTTTTATTTTATTTTGAACTTCTAACCTCGTACTTCTAACCTCGTACTTACAATTGTATTTGTCTTTCAATTTGTTGTTCCAAAGAAATAAATGTTTCGGTTCTAGAAACACCATCTATGGGTTGAATTTTTTTGTTGAGCAATTGCATCAAATGCTCGTTGTCTTTACAAATGATTTTGATTAAAATACTCCAGTTTCCAGTTGTGTAATGACATTCTAGAACTTCGGGGATTTTTTTTAATTCACGAACAGCATCCGAATTGCTTGAAGCTTTATCCAGATAAACACCAATAAAAGCCATTGTTCTATATCCCAAAACTTTGGTGTCAATAACAACTTTTGAACCTGCAATAACGCCTGCTTCTTCTAGTTTTCGTAATCGTTGATGAATTGCCGCACCAGAAATTCCTATTTTATTGGCAATTTGTAGAATAGGTTTTCGAGCATCTTGCATTAAATCGCGAAGGATTTCTTTGTCGATACCATCAATTTCTATTTGTAACTGGTTTATTTTCATAGCTTATGAGTTAATGATAATTAGAACAAGCTAAAGCTTGTGTACCTCAAGTTTTGAAATGATGCAATTGCAAATGAATTTTGTTGTTTTATTGATGCGTTTTTAGTTTGTTAATTACTTGATAATTTTGATAAAATCATTAGATAATTCCATGAATAAGAAAAAGCTCCGCCAACATTATCACATTTGAAATCTTTGCTTTTTTCAAAAAACATATCTCTTGATTGCGTCCATATATTTTGATCAGATGAAGCATTTGGCAGACAAATGTAAGTAATTGCTCCATTGTCAAACCTCTTATCTATGATAAGAAAAGCCGCAATTTTTTCGCTTTCAACTCTGGTAAACTTATAAATAGAAGTTTCTCTTTTTACGTTTTTATTATTTTCAATTGTTATTGTAACATTTGAGCTAAGTAATTCTATAGAATAGCCTTGAATTATGTCTTTTCCCATTTCTAGGTCATCTTTATAACCTTTGGATAAATAGTTAAATTCCTTTTGAGTTGTTCCTTGCGCAAAAACACCAAAACTAACAAACAGAAATGCTAATAGTAACTTTTTCATTATTTTTTCTCGTTTTTGGATAATTCATTTTTATATTTTGAAAGCATATCAATCAATATAGGTAATTGTTTTGCTAATGCAAATGAAAAATAAGTAGTTCCATTTTCACCAAGTTGCTCGCTTAATGAAGATTGAAAACTTTTCATTAATTCAGCATTATTCAAAGGAATGCAAAAATAATATGATGTCAAACCCCATTTTACAATTACCGAAACTGCTCTAAAACTATTATCTTCTTTTTTATAGAAATAAGAAGTATAAACTTTAAAATTATTGTCGCTAGATGTAGTGGTTTCTGAATTTCTCAATTCATAACCTTGCTTCATGTCAGTTCCTTTTTCTAAATGATCCCTTAAACCAGCGGTCAAAAATTTATATTCTTCAATTGTAGTTGGAATAGTTTTTAAATAAGTTTCTTGTTCCTGAGCAAAAACCCCAAAACCAACAAATAGAAACGCTATTAGTAATTTTTTCATAATGATAGTGTTTTAGTTAAAAATCTTTTTTACGAATATACACTATTTTCATACAATTATTATAGCAAAAATGTTTTTTCTGAATTCTTAGTTCGCTTCGCTTGTGTCAAATCATCAATTTCTATTTGTAACGGATTTATTTTCATAATCAAATTATTTGAAAGTAAAAATAAGTTTTTTGTTATTAAATAGAAATAAAAAAACCAAAATTGGTTAAAATTTTGGTTTTTTAATATTGTTTTCTGGCCAAATTAGCTCACAATCAATTTATCAGGATTATAACCTACATAAGGCATTTGAGTTTCCTTGAAAATCACACCATATTCCTCAAGTTCTTTAAGAATAGGTTCATAAACTTCTTTCTTGATAGGCAATTGTACGCCATGCGTTTTAATTTTGCCATTCAGTATTTGAATTGCTGCCATAGCAACGGGCAATCCAACGGTTTTTGCCATAGCAGTATAGGTTTGATCGTCGCCAATGCACACCATTTTAGAATCAATTTGTTTTTGAGTTCCATTGATTTCAAAACCAAACTTGTGATACATTACAATCATGTCTTTGTCATCGGGTTGCAAAGCCCAGCTTTTTGAAAGGATATGTTCCAAAATTTGGGCTGGAGTTGCATTTTTTAAACCTACTTTTTTATTCGCATTAAATAAATCCAATTCCAAAAGTTTATCCCACATGATATCATCTTGCTCAATGCCAAGTTGCAAACGAGTTTTTATTTCCACCGAATCTGTTGGATGATACGGTAAAAAAGCATTTATAAAATCACGGTAACTCATGTTTTCTGAGTTTTCCATGGCATAAGTATCATCGGTCATACCAAGTTGAACGAACATATTCCAAGCTTTTGAATAGCCAACTCTGCGAATAGTTCCTCGATAAAGTGTAAGGATATCGTCCAATCCATAAACGCTTCTATATTTTAAAGAATCTCTATTGGCGTAAGCCTCAAATTTCCCATAATCTTCTACATGTAGAAACTCTGTTCTTCTAAACAATTTGTGATAGGGAATGTATTTGTATTTTCCTTCTTGAATAAACTTTGCTGCGCCACCTTGACCAGCCAAAACAACATTTCTTGGTGCCCAAGTAAATTTATAATTCCAAAGGTTATTGTCACTTTCTGGAGCAACCAATCCGCCGCAAAACGATTCAAACAAAATCATTTTTCCTCCTTTTTCTCTGATTTCATCAATCACTTTCATTGCGCTCATGTGGTCTATTCCTGGGTCAAGGCCAATTTCATTCATGAAAACCAAACCATTTGCTTTTACCTCTTCATCCAAGGCTTGCATAGCATCAGATATATAGGAAGCTGTAACCATGTTTTTCTTATAGGTAACACAATCTTTTGCTACATCAATATGCATGTGAGCTGGAAGCATCGAGATTACAAGGTCAGCTTTTTGAATTTCTGTTTGTCGTTGTTCTACATTATTGATATCAAGCGCAATTGGTGTTGCGTTTGGATGGTTGTTGGTTTTTCTTTGGGCTAATTCAAGCGAAAGGTCGCCAATAGTTACATGAAGGTTTTCTTGATTAGATTTTTCAAGAAGGTATTTTATAAGCGATGATGCCGAACGACCAGCACCAATGATTAATATTTTTCTCATTCGTTTGTTTGTTGTTGTGGCAAATGTATGAATTTGAAAAAATAAAAAACCCATTCGGCGGAATGAGTTTTTAAAATTATTCTAAATCATTTTCGAGTTCTTCGAGTTCTTTTTTTGCTTCTTGTTTTGTCTCTATTTTTTGTTGTTCAAAAGTTTTATCAACTTCTACTTCATCTTTTATGAAAATGGTTTTTCCCAACACAAAAACAGAACAAATGACACTTATGGTCAATAATATTTTAGGGAATTTCTTTTGATTTCCTTCAGATTTTAATAATGTAACTAAGCTCAAAGCAATCGCTACTCCAATAGGTAGAAACGCTAGTGTATCCATTGGCAATGCGGAAAAAAGAATTGCCAAAACTGTAAAAACAATGGTTAGTACTAATAATAACTTTCTCATAATTCTAAATGCCCGAAGCAGATGTTAGCGTTAATTGTCCTGTACCAACTGGAATGCTAAATTTGATCAAAGCAGGAATTTTTTTAGCATCGGCAGTTAGCCAAATGAGGTTTTTGTCTTTTCCTCTTAGAGCATCAGTTTTTGCTCCAATCGAAATTTTATAACATTCTTTTGTTCCAAGATTTCCAGCTTTGATTTCCTCTTTCCCCATATATTTTAGTGTGACAGGAACTTCTTTTTCATCAAAAACTATAGTGTAGGATTTAGTTTGTCCTGCTTGCATTTTCGAAAAATCAACCAATCTTAGTTGGTATAAAATAGAAACTGCGTCAATACTTGTTGGTTTTATATTGAAACTCCTAGACGACTCTGGATAGGTTCTTTTCTTAACGGTACTTGTTACTTTGTTGTTTTTGAAAACATATTTTTCTTTTTTGGTATAACCACCTTCGTCAATACTTCTCTTGTAAAGACTTGGTTTTAGAGTTGTGGGATGAACATAAGATTCATAAATATCTCTAATTTTAAAAAATTTGTCCCATTTACTATAAGTAGAAAGTTCACAACTCAAGTGTAAATAATTGTTTTTTGCAGTTGACACATTTTCGGTTGACATGGTTACTTGTGCTAACTGTGTCATCAATCCACTCATGTTATATGAACCAGCATATACTAGTTTTTCGCCAGCTCTAACCTGCATTCTTGTACTTGAAGTGAAAGACAAAAAAGCAAAAATCATCGGTAGTAGTAATAAAATCCTTTTCATTAAAATAAATTTGTGCAAATATAATTCTTTGAAATTGTTAAAAAACAAAAACTTTTTTTGATAAAAGTCGAACATCTTCAAATAACGAATATTTTTGTGCTTTAGTATATTAGGTATGGAAAATAGAATAACAATAACAGGTTTATTTTTTGGTGTAACATCAATTATTTTGGGAGCATTTGGAGCGCATGCTTTAAAAAATTATTTAACTCCAGAACAATTAATATCCTTTGAAACAGGAGTAAGGTACCAAATGTATCATGCCTTATTTTTACTTTTTCTAGCAAAAAACGAATCCATCAACCTAAAAACTAAAAAGACGGTTTTTTATCTAATAAGTATTGGTGTTGTTCTTTTCTCTTTTTCAATATTCCTCTTGACTACAAAAAATGTAACTTCTATAGATTTCAAATTTCTTGGACCAATAACTCCAATTGGCGGATTGCTTTTAATTTCAGGTTGGATGATATTGCTTATTAATTTTTTTAAGCGAAAAGAATAAAATTTCTTTCAACTACAACGTTGTAATGAATAAATTTCTACCTTTGTGTCCTAATTATTATTGCAACAAACTAAATTTCAATGGAGAACTACACTCAAGCAACGAAATCGATTTCGTTGGAAAAATACGGAATATCAAATACACAAGAAATAATCTATAATCCTTCTTACGAATATTTGTATAACGAAGAATTAAACGATAATTTAAAAGGTTACGAAAAAGGACAATTAACAGAACTTGGCGCTGTTAATGTAATGACTGGTGAATTCACAGGTCGTTCGCCTAAAGACAAATATATTGTAAAAGACAGTGTTACAGAAAACACTATTTGGTGGAATTCTGAAAAAGCTGCCAATGACAATAAGCCAATTTCTACTGCAACATGGAACGCTCTAAAAGAAACTACCGTTAAGCAACTTTCTGGGAAAAAACTTTTTGTTGTAGATGCTTTTTGTGGTGCTAATGAAAACACACGATTGAAAGTGCGCTTCATTATGGAAGTAGCATGGCAAGCTCATTTTGTAAAAAACATGTTTATTCGTCCTACAGAAGAAGAATTAGAAAACTTTGGTGAGCCAGATTTTATAGTTATGAATGGTTCAAAAACCAGTTTCAAAGATTATGCATCACACGGAATGAACTCTGAGGTTTATGTAGCTTTCAATCTTACTGAAAAAATGCAACTTATTGGAGGAACTTGGTATGGTGGTGAAATGAAAAAAGGAATGTTCTCAATGATGAATTACTATTTACCACTTCAAGGAATAGCTTCAATGCACTGTTCTGCTAACAAAGGAAAAGATGGTGATGTAGCAGTTTTCTTTGGACTATCGGGAACAGGAAAAACAACTCTATCTACAGACCCAAAACGCGAATTGATTGGTGATGACGAACATGGATGGGATAATGATGGTGTTTTCAATTTTGAAGGTGGTTGTTACGCAAAAACTATTGATTTAAGTAAAGAAAACGAACCAGATATTTATAATGCCATCCGCAGAGATGCTTTGCTAGAAAATGTAACCGTTGCTGCTGATGGAACTATAGATTTCAAAGATGGTTCAGTAACTCAAAACACAAGAGTTTCTTATCCTATTTATCACATTGATAATATTGTAAAACCAGTTTCAAAAGCTGGACACGCTACAAAAGTTATTTTCCTTACCGCAGATGCTTTTGGAGTAATGCCACCAGTATCAAAGTTAACTCCAGAACAAACACAATATTACTTCCTTTCTGGATTTACAGCAAAATTAGCAGGAACAGAAAGAGGTGTTACGCAACCTGAACCAACTTTCTCGGCTTGTTTTGGAAAAGCATTTTTATCCCTTCACCCAACAAAATATGGAGAAGAGTTGGTTAAAAAAATGGAGCAAAACAATGCGACTGCCTATATGGTAAATACAGGTTGGAACGGAACAGGAAAAAGAATTTCTATAAAAGACACTCGAGCTATCATTGATGCAATACTTGACGGATCGATAGAAAAAGCGGAAACAAAGGTTATTCCAGTTTTCAACTTTGAAGTACCAACAGCTTTGCACGATGTAGATTCAAATATACTTGACCCTAGAAACACTTATGCTGATGTTAATGAGTGGAATGAGAAAGCTCATGATTTAGCGAGCAGATTTATAAAAAACTTTGTTCAGTACACAGACAATGAAAAAGGACAATCACTAGTAAGTGCTGGACCAAAAATTTAAACAAACCAAACCTAACCAAAAAAGAAAAAGCCATTCAGAATATTTTGAATGGCTTTTTTAATTATAAAGTGATGTTAGCTGATATTAAAAAATGTCGTCTTAAAAGTTGTGACTGAAATAGAGATGTAGAATAATCGTTTTTAGAAATTACTTCGAATGAATTATTATCAAATAGATTATTTGCTAAAAATTTGTAAACAACTTTGTTCTTAGATTTATAGCTAATGTTGAAGTCCATAAAAGTGATGGAAGTTTTCGATTTCAAATCAGTATTGAAATGCTCTAAACTAATTTTTGAAATTAAATTTTTCGAAGGTTTAATTACAATACTATTTTTAATAGTAACTGTATTTCTAATATTCTGTAACTGCTCATTTGAATAAAATTTCTGTGAGCTAAATATTATACGTTCTTCTAAGTTGACTGGAAACTGAAAAAATGTTGTCAAGAATGTATCTAGTTTTAATTCCTCAGAATGGTTTTTTCTTAAAACACCATTGTTTAATGTATTGTAAAAATCATTAGTTGAAAATGACAAAAGAGTTTTAGAAGAGGTATTTATCTTTTTGAATTTTTTATCAATAGAAATGAATACTTTTTTGAGTTCAATGTTTTTGAAAGTTTGAAAATAAGTTAAGGAAATTAATCTCTCACTAAAACTAATATTAGTAATAAAACTATTCTTGAAACTGAAATAATCAAAACCAATGTTTAAAGTTAATTGTTTAAATAGATTGGTAAAATTATAACCCAATGAGGAATTGAAAGTTTGAGTAAGATTTAATGATGGAAGATTGTTTTGTAAGGTGTTATTGCTAATAATGACAGGATTTAAATATAAATTCGAAGCTTCTGGTCTCTTTTGTGAAAATTCATTGTTAAAATACAAATAGGAGTTTTTTGTCCATTCATATTTTAACAAATAGGCAGCATTTAGAATAGTTTTGTTGTATTGTTGCTCATTTAATTTTTGATCATAGTCTTTAAGACAAACAGTTATTTCGTTATTTAGTTTGTGCCAGTTAAAATTGATTCCATATTCTAAATATAGAGATTTTGTGGCATAATCCATTTTATTGTAAAAATCCTCTATCGGAGTATTATTCTGAAATAAATAGGAAAGATATGGTTGTTTATTTTGTGCGAAACCAAATAAAATATAATCTTTCCCAATTTTTTTTTTGGTCAAATATTTTATGTTAGATTGAATAATTTCATTGGTAAACTCACTAGTCTCACTAGAGTTAGTTACACTTTCATTATTTGAGGTGTAATCTAGACTTGGAGAAAGAATTAAGTTTTGTGGTAAATTATTTTTGCCATAGAGTAGGGTAAATTGTAAAACTCTATTTTGACCTATTTTTTGAGTATATTTTATGTTTGATTTCAAATAAAAGTCTTTTGTATTAACCCAAGAATTAAAATTCTCATTAGAATTCAAGTTTGACTTAATGGAAGAATTTGTTTCTCCTATTTTTACATCAAAAATGCCTTCCAAAAGCGAAAGGTTGGATATATTAAACATGAGTTTGTTTTCAAATCGATATATTTTGGGTGTTTTAGAGTATTGATTAAATAGACTATTTTCCACTTCATTTCCGTTCGATTCTTTATAAACAGTCTTATTGTTTTCAAATGTTTTAATATTATCATATATTTTAAAAAAATTACTTTTAACACTTAGCTTAGGCGAAATTTTATAATTTACATTGGAGTTCAAAAAAATAAGATTGTTATAATTGGTTCTTTTTGAACCAAAATAATTTTGACTAGATATGTCTTGAATCATTCTTTTTGCAAAAAAAGCTTCATTACAAAATCGATTGTCTTGAACTTCACCAAGACTGTTTTCATAATTTTGACTATCAACGCCATAGTTTTGTTGTGAAAGAACTCCAAATGACTTTAATTTTTTTGAAATTCCCAAGCCAGTAGCTTCATTAGCTAAAAAGAATTTTCTTTCATATCCATTTGCAAACATAAGCTCACCAGAGAAGTCTGTTTTACCTTTTTTAATCTTTAGATTTAGAACAGTGTTTTCAGTGCTTTCTATGTTTCTTAAAAGATGATTTGCAGAATAATGCTCAATTGCTTGTACTTCTTCAACCATATCTACGGATATGTTTTTGGTTCCAATGGTATAATTACCACCAAACAAGTCATCGCCTTCCAATAAAACAGTCTCAATATTTTTATCCTTAAACTTGATTTGTCCAGTGTTTTCATTCACTGTTATACCAGGAAGCTTTTTTAGTAAGTCTTCCACTTTTACTTCAGTACCATTTAAAAAACTTTCAGGTTTATAGTATGTAGTATCTTTATTAACCTTTATAGGAGTTTCTCTTTTTATTTCAACCTCGGGAAGGTCAATCTTGTCATCTTCAAGAATGATTGATGTAATTTCATTTTTTTTTATTTCAAGTGTTTTTGTTTTGTACCCTAAAGATGATACTACCAAGAAACCAGTTTGAAACTCAGGATTAACACGTAAAACAAAAAAACCTTTGTCATCACTATAGGCGTTAGAAATCAGTTTTTCTTTTTGTGAGTTATTCCATAAAGTAATACTTGCATTTTCAATGCTATTGTTACCAACATCTTTTATAAAGCCTTTTATTTCTTGGCCTCGACTATTAATGGTTGATATTAAAAATAAAAAAACAAGCGATATTAACCTCACATGCTATTTAGTTATATTGATATTTTTTTAATTCAGTAATTAAATTTTTTGGGCAGTCTAATAAATTATCTAACACTTCTTTATTAGACAAATCATCATTTATACTAGTTGTTGTTTCATCTTCTGCATCCATTTTCTTTACTTCACTAATCCATCTAATCTTATTGTTTACTTCAATTTCAACAATCCTTTTTTCGTAATCTTGATAAGAATACATTACTTTTTTATTTAAAACATATTTTTTTACATCAAATAATTCTTTGACATTCTCAACCTTTTGAATACTTTTAAATTTAATTTCAAAAAAACCTCCATCTTCTTTAACCTCAAGAATTAATCCTGGTAAATTGTGCAATTTCATTGGTCCAAATTTAATAGGAATTTCATAAGTAAACCAAGCTGTGTATCTTCTTCCATTCATTGATAATTTTGCTTGCACGCACTCATAATTGTTAATTTTCTTCTTTATATCGTTATTAATTTCCCAATTTGTTTTTTCATTGTATTTGTCAAAATAAATAAATTCATTACCATAGCTCAAAAATCTATAATAAGCTTTTTCATTATTAGTATAACAAAAACGTGAAAGGTTATCATTCTCAACAAAGGATATTTCACCATTTGGTAAATCTTTAATACCTCTATCTCTCTTATCATATAATTGATATAAAGACTCTGAGCCGTCAGTAAATAAACTACTCTCAATAGATGTTTTGTTAACATCAGTATAAGTATAATCTATTTTATATTTTTTTTGCCCAAATAAAAGTGGGGTTACTAAAAATATGAATAAAAATAAAACTTTTTTCATGATAGTTTTAACAAGAGCTAATTACTTAAAATTAGCTCTTGTTGTCTAGATTTTAAGGTTGATATACAGTTATCGTTTCTTTACATTGATGCGTTGCACAATATTTTGCCCTTGCTCTATCACACAATGGCTCAAATGAAAAACCGCATTCTGTTACTGTTCCTACAGTGCAACATGCTACTGCTTTTGTTTTCTTTAGTGGTTTTACTTTTTTGGGATTAGCAGCAAAAGCACAAGTACCAATTGATAATAAGGTAATAAAAATAACTTTTTTCATAATTTTCTGTTTTAAAGTTAAACATTTTTTTGATACGTAAAAATTTTCTCTGCAGAGTTTTATCATAACAATTTTATAAGAAAATATTTAAATAAAAAATTACTTTTCAAATAAAAACATTACTATTTAAAACAAAATAATTACTTTTGAGAAAGAATAAAGTTTTAGTATGGAAGAAGTATTGCGAAGAATCAAAGAGTTTAGGAAGAAAAAAAGGTTATTCATATGAAACAATGGCATATGAATTAGACACATCTGCAGCAGCATACAGAAAAATTGAGCTTAACCAAACAAAATTAACAGTAGAAAGGTTGTTTCAAATTGCACAGATATTAGAGGCTAAAGTTGTTGATATACTTGGTGTTAATCCCAATAGTCAATTAAATCAAACAAATAATGAAAATGCAACTGGATATCAGCAACAAATAGAAAATTATTTTCAAGAAAGTAAAGAAAGATCAGAAAAAATAGAACAACTTTACGAAAGCAGGCTTAAGGATAAAGACGAAATAATTGAACAACTCAAAAAGTTAATAGACAGAAAATAAAATCCTTATTAAAAAAATAAGGATTTTATTTGAAATTTATTTTATTTCCCTTTGTTGGCTTCAGTAATATATTTTTCTAACGCCATTGTCATACTAGGTGTTTCAGGAGTTGGCGCCAAAATATCTATTCTAAGACCATGTTCCAAAGCTTCTTTTTGAGTAGTACTACCAAAAACAGCAATGCGAGTATTATTTTGTTTAAAATCTGGGAAGTTCTTGAACAAAGATTTTATTCCTGTTGGGCTAAAAAACGCCAAAACATCATAGTAAACATCTGCTAAGTCTGATAAATCACTCATAACAGTTTTGTAGAAAGTAGCTTGTGTCCAATCAACTTTAAGGTTGTTTAAAGTTTGTGGAACATCAAAATTCAATTGATCAGATGCAGGAAGTAAGAATTTTTCGTCTTTATACTTCTTAATTAAAGGAGATAAATCGACAAAATCTTTTTGACCAACATAGATTTTTCGTTTTCTATAAACAACATATTTTTGAAGATAAAAAGCAATAGCTTCAGATTGACAAAAATATTTTAAATCTTCTGGAACTTTATAGCGCATCTCTTCAGCTACTCTAAAGAAATGATCAACAGCATTCTTGCTAGTTAAAATTATAGCGGTAAAGTTGCCCAAATCAATTTTTTGAGCTCTTACATCTTTCGCGCTAACGCCTTCTACATGTATAAATGAACGGAAATCTACCTTAACTTTATGCTTTTGTTGCAACTCAAAATAAGGAGAGTTTTCTACTTTTGGCTCTGGTTGAGAAACCAAAATTGTTTTCACTTTCAAATAATTTGACATCTTACTATGTTAAATTTTTGTAATCAAATAATATATGAAATAATAGGGCGCTATTTCAAGTGCGCAAAGATACAAAATAAAATAAAACAAGTTACCAATCAATAAATTTTGATAATTCTTTAAAGAAATTAAATATGTAGCTAAGTTTATTATTAAAATAGCAGTTAAAGTGATAAAAATCAAATAATTTGATGAATTATTATAAAAAAGGTAGATGTTTATAGGTAAGATTAAAATGCCTATAAACGTCCTGTAACCCACTTTTAGAAGATTGAATTGCTCTATAAATTCTTCAATTTCAAAGGTTTCTGCAATAATTTTTTCTATCAAAAACTTAGATAATACAAAAATAGTGAGCAATGAAGAAATTCTAATAAAAGAAACCCAATCCGTTTTGTTCACATAGCCAAAATAGTCAAGTAAAATTTGGATAAAAAACGAGAATGAAATTATCTGAACAATAAAAAGCAAAATAGTAAAACCACTCATCAAGTTTGTTGAGTCCTTGTAAACTTTGATGTATTTGTCAGAAACTAAAATCCTCAAGAATTCATTAAATCGGGTTTCAAAAATAGTTTTAGTAATTGCAATCAGCACGAACGATAGCAAGAAAACATACGTTGCCCAATCTTTGGTTTCAATAATTCTAGGATTTAGAAATGCTTCAATCATCGCCGCAAAATTACTAAAATTTTAGTTTAGGTTATTATTATACTTTTATTAAGTATTTAAGAAAACAAAAAGATTATTTTTGCATACAAATAGTATTCTCTATGGCAGATTGTCTAGTTGTTATTCCAACATATAACGAAATTGAAAATATTGAAAGTATTATTAGAGCTGTTTTTACATTGTCTCATCCTTTTCATATTTTGATTGTTGATGACAATTCACCCGACGGAACTGCTGAAAAAGTTGTTGAGCTTCAAAAAGAGTTTCAAGAAAAATTGCATCTTTCAGTCAGAAAGAAAAAATCTGGTCTTGGTACAGCTTATGTTCATGGTTTTAAATGGGCTTTGAAGCATCAATATGAATTTATATTCGAAATGGATGCTGATTTCTCCCACAACCCTAACGATTTAGAAAAACTCTATTCATCTTGTAAAAATGATAGCGCTGATTTAGCCATAGGTTCTCGCTATGTTACTGGTGTAAATGTTGTAAATTGGCCATTGAGCAGAGTGTTGTTATCCTATTTTGCCTCAGTATATGTGCGTATGATAACGGGAATGAAAATCATGGATGCAACAGCTGGATTTATATGTTATAAAAGAGAAGTATTAGAAACACTAAAGCTCGATAGAATAAAATTTATAGGATATGCATTTCAAATTGAAATGAAATATAGAGCCTTTGCAAAGGGATTTGTTATAAAAGAAGTTCCTGTTATTTTTACTGATAGAACCAAAGGTCAATCTAAAATGAGTGGAGCAATTATAAAAGAAGCTGTTTTTGGTGTTATTTCACTCCGATTTAGAAAAATGTTTAATCGTTTATAAAGCAATCAAATGAATTCGATTTTAATAAAAAATGCAAAAATCATAAATGAAGGAGCAATCTTTGAAAGTGACTTGCTGATTGAAAACGAATTGATTGTAAAAATTCAAAAAAACATTTCCACCTCTGCCGATACAGTAATTGATGCTAAAGGGAACTATTTAATTCCTGGTGTTATCGACGACCAAGTGCATTTTAGAGAACCAGGTTTAACTCATAAAGGAACTATAGAAACCGAAAGTAGAGCAGCGATTGCTGGCGGAATTACTTCTTTTATAGAACAACCCAATACTGTTCCAAATGCTGTTACACAAGAACTCCTTGAAGAAAAGTATAAAATTGCTTCGCAAAGTTCCTATGCTAACTACTCGTTTATGATGGGTGGAACAAATGATAATCTTGAGGAGCTTTTAAAAACAAATCCTAGAAACGTTGCAGGCATAAAACTTTTTCTTGGGTCATCTACTGGGAATATGCTGGTAGATAATCCAGATACTTTAGAAAAAATATTCTCATCAACTAAGTTGCTGATCGCTGTTCACTGTGAAGATGAAAACACAATCAAATCAAATTTAGAAAAATACAAAGCACAATATGGCGATGATATTCCAGTAAAGTATCACCATCTTATCAGAAGTGAAGAAGCTTGTTATCTTTCGTCATCAAAAGCAATTGAATTAGCTAAAAAAACAGGTGCACGACTACATGTTTTTCACCTTTCAACAGCGAAAGAAATGGAGTTGTTTACCAATAAAATTCCGTTGGAAGAAAAACAAATTACTGCCGAAGTTTGCATACATCATCTTTGGTTTACAAACGAAGACTACGAAACCAAAGGAAATTATATAAAATGGAATCCTGCCGTAAAAACATCAAATGATAAAGATGAATTATGGAAAGCATTGCTAGACGATAGGATAGATGTTATTGCCACAGATCATGCGCCACATACCTTAGAAGAAAAATCACAACCATATACAAAAGCGCCTTCTGGAGGACCATTAGTCCAACATGCGGTTGTAGCCATGATAGAAAATTTTCATTCTGGAAAAATTTCTTTAGAGAAAATAATAGAAAAAATGTGTCATAATCCAGCAAAAATCTTCAAAATTGAAAAAAGAGGATTTATTCGTGAAGGATATTTGGCCGATTTGGCAATCCTCGATTTGAATTCGCCTTGGACAGTTTCGAAAGAAAATATTCTTTATAAGTGTGGTTGGTCTCCGTTTGAAGGAACAACTTTCCAATCAAAAATTACACATACCTTTGTAAATGGTAACTTGGTTTATGAAAACGGAAACATCAACGAAGTTAAACATGGACAACGTTTACTTTTTAATAGATAAAAATTGAAAAAATTAGTATTTATAGCGGCTTTTTTTGTTTTTTCATGCCAAAATAATGGTGTTGAAAAACCCGACAACCTGATCGAAAAAGATAAAATGGTTGATATTCTATATGATGTTTCTTTGCTAGAAGCTGTAAGGTCTCAAGGGATTAATGGTGGTGTAACTAGTAAAGAAATCAATGACTTTATTAAAAGAAAGTACAATATTGACAGCACTCAGTTTGTTAAAAGTAATCGTTATTATGCTGCCGACGTGGATGAGTATAAAAAAATGTATGAAAAAATAAAAAGTAGAGTTGAAGAAGAGATTAAAAAAGTGGATCAAAATATGCAAGGTACAGGTCAACCTTCAACTCCTGCAAATGTCAACAATACCCAAAATTCTGATGCACCAAGAGTCTATTGATTTTTGATGATTTCATCAAGAACATTATCAATGCTTTGAAAATTATAGTTCAAAGCATTTTTTATTTTCGAATTAGAAATTATTTCCTTCGAGTGTAATGAATTTGCTGCAAATTTTGATATGCTTCTTTTCTTTCTAAAAATAAATGAAATGACAGCATCTATTCGCCAAGCAATTGATGTCATCCAAGGTTTTGCCTCAAATGATGGTTTTTTAACTTTTAGTTTTTCTGCAATGGAGAAAATAATTTTATCAAACGAAATATTTTCGGCTACCAAGGCAAATCTTTCACCAGTAATATCACTTTTCATAAGTTGAATCATCGCTTTGACAACATCATTTACACCTATGTAACCTGTTGAACCTTTTGAGTAGAAAGGAAAACCATTTTTTATTTTTGTAAAAAAAGCACCACTTCCTTCTTTCCAAATCATTGAACCAAAAATAACTCCAGGGTTCACAATGACAACATTCAATCCTTCTTGATAACCTCGCCAAACTTCCATTTCTGCACCGTGTTTAGAAATGGCATAATCACTGTGAAAAGCTTCGGGATTCCATTCAGATTCTTCGGTAACTTCTGTTTCTTGTTCTTTTAAATCACCCAAAGCAGCGATAGAACTGACATAGCATAGTTTTTTTACATTAAAATCGATGCAAAGATTAACGATATTTGCAGTTCCTTCAATGTTCGCTTTGCGAAGTTTATCTTCATCTTTTGGGTCAAAAGTTATCAAAGCGGCGCAATGATAAACAAAATCAACACCAGCAAATGCATCTTCAAGCGAAGGAATATCAAGTATATCAGCTTCAAGCCATTTTATTCTTTCAAAAAAAGTTGATTTATTATTGGCAGCAAATAGCTTTTTTGTGAGTTCTATTTTGGAAGAATTTCTATAAATAGCCGAAACTTCTTCTTCAATCTCCGTTAAATGAAGCAATAGATGTGCACCTACTAAACCTGTTCCGCCAGTTACTAAAATCATGTTGCTAATTTACGAATTACCGATTATGAATTATTATTTTTTTGTTTTCAAATAACCAAACGACAAAATCAACAAATATTTTATCTTTGCGCCAAATTGATTTTAAAATGGCACGAGCTTTTAAAGAAACTGTGCCAACACCAATAACAAATATTGACTTAGTGAGATGAAAAACTTAGTAGAAGAACTGAAATGGCGTGGACTGGTTCACGATATTATGCCTGGAACCGAAGAGCAATTGTGTAAAGAAATGACAACAACGTATATCGGTTTTGATCCAACAAGTGATTCATTACACATAGGAAGTCTTGTTCCAATAATTCTTTTGGTTCATCTAGAAAAATTTGGGCATAAGCCTATCGCATTGGTTGGTGGTGCAACAGGTATGATTGGCGATCCGTCTGGGAAAAGTGATGAGAGAAACTTACTCGATGAAGCTACTCTCGAAAAAAATGTTGCTGGAATAAAAGCTGTCCTATCACGTTTTCTCGATTTTAATTCCAAAGCAGAAAATGCCCCAATATTGGTAAACAACTACGATTGGATGAAAGATTTTTCGTTTATCAATTTTGCTCGCGATGTGGGAAAACGTATTACAGTCAATTACATGATGGCAAAAGATTCTGTCAAAAAACGCTTGAGTGGCGAAAGTGGCGAAGGAATGAGTTTTACAGAGTTTACCTATCAATTGATTCAAGGTTACGATTTTCATCATTTATACAAAACACATCATTGCTTGCTACAAATGGGTGGAAGCGATCAATGGGGAAATATTACTACCGGAACAGAATTGGTTAGAAGAATGAATGGTGAAGGAGCAAAAGCCTTTGCAATGACTTGTCCATTAATTACCAAAGCTGATGGTTCAAAATTTGGAAAGACTGAAGGCGGAAACGTTTGGCTAACTGCCGATAAAACTTCTGTTTACAAGTTTTATCAATTTTGGTTGAACACTACAGATGTCGATGCTGAAAAATATATCAAAATTTTCACTTTTTTAGATAAACAAACAATCGATGATTTGATTGCAGAACACAATCAAGCACAGCATTTGAGAATTCTACAAAAACGTTTAGCAGAAGAAGTAACTACTTTTGTTCATGGCAAAGAAGAACTTGATAAAGCGATTTTTGCTTCGAATGCATTTTTCAGCCCAACAATGGATGATTTGAAACAATTGGATGTGGATACTTTTTTGGAGGTTTTTGATGGTGTTCCACAAGCTGAAGTTTCAAGAAATGACATCAACGAAGGATTAGACATGATTGCAGCACTTTCTGCTAAAACTGGTTTCTTGGCTTCAAATAGTGATGCAAGACGCGAATTAAAGCAAAATGCAATATCATTAAACAAAACAAAAGTGGGAGAAGATTACAAAATCACTTCATCAGATTTAATTCACAATCAGTTTGTGATGTTGCAAAAAGGAAAGAAAAATTATTACTTGATAATGGTTAAATAACAAAAAAGTCCAATCGAATAGGTTGGACTTTTTTTATTCTCTAAAGTTGATTTCCACTTTTTCAGATTGGTAAATGCCTTTGATGAAATTCGGTATCTTTAGTAGTTTTTCATAGTCTTCATTGGTCAATTTAGTTTGATATTGTTCTTTCATCAAAAACAAAAAGAATTGAACATAAAACGTTCCTTTTTCGTCTAAATAATATTCATATTCATCGCGTTTGAAATAGCGTTTTTTATCCCAATACCAAGTAGTTGAATAGGTTTTGGTTTCATGGGGTTTTAATGTGAAAACAGCACTCATCAATTCATTGCTCATTCGTTGCTTAGTTCCAATTTCTGGTGAAACTCCATTTATTGAATCTAATTTTTCTTTTTCTTTTTGTTTCTTCATGTATGCTTCGAAGAATTTTTTCGTTGCTTCTTCTAATTCTTTTTCGGTAGTTATTTTGGAGTAATCTGGGAAACCATCAATTGATTTAAAATTCTTAGTATAAAAAACACCATTAATAATCAACTCGTCATTTCCTTGAAATAATTTATAAAACACTCCTGTTCCCATTGGATTTGTATGAGCAGGAAATAATTTTTCTGGATTTAGAAAAAAAGAAATCTCTTTATCGGTTGTGTTTTCTATGGAATAATTAACAATAAACTTTCGTTCATCGGGAATTGAATCTGTAGAGTTAACAGAAAGTAAATTTATTTTTATAGGTTTATTTTGTCCAAAGAAAACTATTGGAATCAGTAGAAAATATAAATAGTTCAATTTTGTCATATATAACAATAACGAAAAAGTAAAAGAAATATTATACGACCATCAAATTGCAACCACGAATATCAGAATTGTCGAAACGGCCTAAAATTTCGAATGAATTATTTGAATATTTTTTACCCAAATCTTGAGTGGCGATAAAGGAACACGAATTAATATTTGCCAAATCAATGACATTAACACCACCAGTTTTTCCATAATCTACATAGGTTAATGCATCTTCGGTATCGCGAATGAGAATCTGCATCCAACTCGGACATTCAAAAATGCCATTTCCCATAGAGTAAGCTTGCGAAAGTAATTCAGTCATTCCATATTCAGAATGAATTGAATTTACTCCAAAACCATTACACAAAATATTATGTAATTCCTCTCGTATTATTTCTTTGCGCTTACCTTTCATTCCTCCAGTTTCCATGATTATGGTGTTTTTTAGCTGAAAATTTTGTTTCTCAATCAAGTCCAGTAAAGCGTAGGTTACACCAATTAATAGGACGTTTTGTCCAGAAGAATCTAGTTCAATAAGCTTTGCAATTAGTTCATCATAATTGTGAAGATAAAAACCACTATTTTCATTATTAGTCATTTCTATCAAATCCTTGACCATATAAATCAATGACGATCCTTTTCGTTCCAAATAGGATGGAAGCAAAGCCAAAACCACATAATCTTCAATATTTCCATAGAAATTTGAAAAAGCCAATCGATAACTTTGTTCATAGAGCGAAACATCAGTAACAAGATGTTGACTAGTTATCATTCCTGTCGTTCCGCTGCTTGTAAACGTTTCTTGAATTTTATCTTGACTAGAAAGAACATCACGGCTTTTAAAAAACTGAATAGGTAAAAAAGGAATTTTTTCCAATGACTTTACTTTTTGAACATCTGTATTCAAAAAATCACAAAACTCTCTATATACTTTATTGTTTTCATGCTGATACCTAAAAACTTTTAAAGCAATTTTTTCAAACTCCTTTTGAGAAGAAATAGTAAATATGTTTTGCGGGGTTATCAATTTTAGTCTTTAAAAGTGTTTGCAAAAATAATGAAAATAAAAAAGCCCTAACTTTCGTTAGAGCTTTTTGTATATATGATTATTGATTATTTGATAATCAATTTTCTTGTAGCAGTTTTACCTTCTTCAGTAATTTTAACGATATAAACACCACCTTTAAGCGGGCTGATGTTTACTTCGCTAGAAGAAGTAGTTGTGTTTAGAACATTTTTACCTAAAACATCATAGATAGCAATTGTTCTTTCTGCGTTAGCAGCAGTTTCTACAAACAATACACCATGAGTAGCTGGATTAGGATAAACCGCTAAACCTTTGATAGCATTTTGAGAAACAGCTAAAAGACTTGTAATGTTGTCTGCTATTCTTAACTCATCAAAAATGATTGAAGGTGTTTTTGCGTTGTCATCTTGTCTAATTAGGAAACTTCCAAGATTTACAAATGCTGTAGCAGGAGTTTCAGTAATATTAGCAGGAGTTGCATTGGTAAAAGTAGAGAAATTAGGGTTTAACCACATTTTTAATTCATTTGCAGCAAAATCATAACCCATTACTACCGCTACAGTTGTACCTGTATTAAATAAAGTAGCATCATAAACAGCAGTTGTTGTTGATGTGCATCCTAATTGGAATTGTGTTCCATTCTTTTTAATATATAATTTTCCTCTAAAACTTGAAGGTACATCTGCAGAAAGCGAAGCAATTACTGTTTCAGTTAAATCAGTTGTAACATTTGACAAGTCAGTAACATTAATTAAGAATGATGCATAAATTGTTCCAGCAGTTGTAACAGTAAACTTTGTATAAGGATCCATACCTGAACCTGTAAAAGAAACTGAATTACCACTAGATGGGTAGTTTGAATAATTTAATGAACCTGAAACTACATCTACTGTATCTCCAGTGTTAGAGTTTGACCATTTCTGAGTTGATCCTAAACTAGTACCTGCAGAATAGTTAAAATCTTCTGCATAAGGTAAAGTATTAATAGGCTTACACTCTGGAGAGTTTGCAGTAGCTTCAAGTGTACAAGTTCCTCCAGTTACTTGCATTGTAAAGTTTGTTCCTTCAGCTATTCCCGAAACAACAATATTACCAGCTGCAACAGTAGATGGATTATCTCCACCAACAGTTCCTGAAGAAGGAGTAATTGTATAAGTAGCATTTCCACCTCCAGTATAAGGAATAGTAACTGAGTAAGTATCAATGCTTAAAGTTGAAGCGTCACAAAGTGCAGCAGCAGTTCCTAATGATAAAGTACATGATGCAGAAACATTACTTAATTTTATGTCATCAAGTCTTATTTGAGCTGATGCTGTTGAAGGATTTGTAAATCTTAATGATAAAGTTGTTGAAGAAGGGATTTGACCACCAGTTACAGTAACCAAATTCCAGCTTGTGTTTGCATTATCAGTAAAAGTAATTGGTGTCCAAGATGAACCATCAGTACTTTGCTCAACCACTAATTGTGGATTAGCAGCACCGTTCTTTAAATAACCAAAAGAAAGTTGAATGTTAGCAGCAGAGTAAGCAGATGTGTTTAATCCGTCGATTTGTAAAATTTGACCAACACTAGATGTTACTCCAATGTAAACGTGTGAACCACCAGAAGCACCATTGTATCCTGTAGATAATGTTCCACTAGTTCTTGCTGAACATGTTCCTGAATAAACAATAGGCGAAGGGTTTTGAAATCCTGTGTAAGTGCCAATTGCTGGATAAGGACTAGATGATGGTGCAGCAGTACCAAAATTCTCAGAGTAAAAAGTCTGAGCAGAAGCAATAGATGCTACAGCCAAAAATAATAACGTGTAAAGTTTTTTCATTTTTTAAAAAATTTAAGCCTACAAATATAAACACAAAAAATCTCTATTTCAAGAAATAGCGTGTAAAAAAACAATTAAATAAAAGTTAAAGATTAAAATTAACTATCTGACAATTAATTTTCTAGTGGTTGTGTTTTCGCCTTCGGTGATTTTAATAATATAAACACCCGATGGAATCGCATTGATATTTACTTCTTTGGATGAAGTAACGGTTTGGAATACTTTTTTTCCAAGAACATCAAAAATCAAAATTTCTTTGTCAAGATTTGTTTTTGAGGTGATAAAAATTTTACCATTATTCACTGGATTTGGATAAAAACCAAGCGTTTCACCTTGTTGTAATCTACTGTCTTGAGCAGAAGCAGTGATAGAAACGAGGCAAAAAAGAATAATAGTATAAAAGTAATTTTTTATCATAATACGATTTGATATTACAAATATATGAAATTATTTCAAATATTGTACCAAAAAAATATCCCGAATGTGCTTCGGGATATTAATTTAACGATTTTTTAGTATTTTTAGTTAGAAAAACCTACTGACCAACCTGTTGCCCAGCTTGGAGTTCCTACTCCATTTCCTGCTCCAGTTGCTGTAGATAACTCGGTTGCTATTCCTGAAACATCAGCAGAAGTTCCGTCTGTTTTCTTTCCTTTAGTTTTTGTAGCAATATCAGCTATGTAGTTTACATTTGTTGCTTTTAAATCTGTTCCAACACCAGCGATTGTTTCATCATGTTCCACATTGAAACCTTCTTTCCATGAGCTTAAAACTACATTTGTCAATTGAGCTTTTGTTCCTCTTCTTAGTTTTAAACCGTTGTTTTCAACATATGTTGTAGCATCAGCAGCACTTCCAGGTCCAATAAGTGTTAAGTTTGAAATAGTTGGAAATGAAATAGGAGTATTTGCAAATCCAAACTCAAAGTTATCTGCTTCTATACCTCTGTTACCTTTTCCAAAAGCTAATTTTCCATACCAGTTTGTATTTGTACCAACCCAACCTTCTGTCCAGTCAAACTGGTCATCTTCGTTACCGATAGAAATAAGATTTGAAGTATTTACTGTTCCACCAAAGAACTCAAAACCATCATCTGCTCCGTGATAAACTTCTACGTTTTCTACTACAGTACCGTTTCCAACACCAAAGAATGAAACACCATTAAATTCTTTTTCTGAGTTGAAAGCTGCTCCACAATATTCGATAACCAAATAACGAATTGAACCTGAACTATCGTTGGCAACTGTTCCACCATACGCTAAATCTGCAACTTCAGACTGAGCAGTACTTGTTCCTCCAGAAACTCTATTGATAGGAGCTTTTCCACAAATTACTAATCCACCCCAATCTCCAGCATTTTTTGTTGTCAAACCACTTGTCATAACAACAGGATTTGAAGCTGTTCCATTTATATATATTTTTCCGCCTTGAGCAACAGCAATATATGCTGATGTTCCACCTTGAGCTTCAATTCTTGTTCCAGCAGGAATAGTCAATGTTGCACCGTCGTTTATTTGTAATTTTCCAGTTAACACATAAACGGTATTCGAATTAAGAATTACTTCACCATCTGTAATAGTTCCTTGAAAATTTGCTGGGTCAACTACGAAAGATGAACTTGGCTCATCATCATCTGACGAACATCCTGTAGCGATTAAAGCTGAAACTGCTAAAAGACCAAATAATTTAGCGATTGATTTTTTCATTTTGTTGTATTTAATAGTTAAAATTTATTTCACAAAATTCAATTTTCAGTTTTTTCTAAAAGTTACCTGAATATGATTGTTGCATTAATTAGTGATTGCTTTTTATTAATAAAATGTTTCCATTGTTAACTTAAATCAAATAAAAAAACGGTTTGAAAAACCGTTTTAGAATTGATAACTCATGTTAAGACTAATTGTTAATCCTTTCTTATATGAAAGAACATTTACATCACCGTTATTATTTTCTTGAACTCTGTCGATGGTAGGGTTAAGCAAGTTTTTTGCAACTAAACCTAAACCAATTTTTTTGTTCAATTTGCATTTTGCAATAAAATCTAATGTTCCAACTGCTTTGTCAACCAAGTTTCCTTTTCCAGTTGTTCCTATCGAAATAATTCTATCTGAAAAATAGTTGTAAGATAAAGTTGTCGTTAGGTTGCTTTTCTTTTCGTTCCATTCATTGAAGAAAGAAACATCTGCATTTACTAGCAAATCTGATGCGCCACTAAATTTTCCGTCTTTGTATGTGAAATCAACAGGTTTTCCGTTTTCTCTTAAAACTTTTTTTCTATCTAACTCTTGGTTAGTGTATAAATAAGAAACATTTAATCCTGCTGATAGTTTTTTTGAATTTACTTCATCAAAATTGAAAAGTAATTTTCTTAACTCAGCTTCAACTCCAGTAGCGTAACCATAGTCACCAGTATTGAAGAACGAGATGTCGTTTGTTGAAGAGTTCATTGTTACTTCATTGATAGGGTTTTGAATATATTTTCCGAATGCTGTTACTGAAATAACTTCTTCGCTTTTTGGAAACATTTCCCATTTCAAATCGAAATTATAATCATCTGAGGCATATAAATCTGGATTACCAACTTTTACTTCTGTAACGTCTTCATAAACAAACAATGCTCTTTCTTTGAACTGTGGTAATGTGTAAGTTTTACTAAACCCAAATCGAAGATTTTGTTTGTCGTTTAACGCATATTTCAATGTTAAGCTAGGTAAAAAGGCAATTTTTTCTAATTCGTCTTTACCACCGTTTGGATCTAATTGGGTATTCCATTTTACTTTTTGAAATATATATTCGCCTCTTAGTCCAAGAACAGCAGTCAATTTGTTGAAAGTATATTCTCCATTAATAAAACCACCGTTTATAAATTGCTCTCCATTATAAGTTTGTGGTTTCAAAGCAATTGATACTTGCGAATTTCCTCTAAATGTTGAGATGGTAAAATATCCATTAGCTAAATTCTGTTCGTTGTAGAACAAATCGAGATTGTTTGGATCCACAACTGTATTGGTAAATCCAGTGTTAGCTTTGAAGTTGAATTGTGTAGCTTCAAAATCTCTTTTTTTCATTCTTCCATTATATCCAAATGAAATTTTTCCTTTGTATTCACCTTCACTTGTTTTGCCTATTTTGTAATCCAAAATAGCATTTCCAGCTAATTCATTTTCTTCCAATGATTGAAAGTATCTATTGTTGTCTGGAGCTGAGATGCTTGATAATATATATCCATTGCTTTCTTTTCTCAAAGTGTTTTGTGTTCTATCTGGCATGTCACCATTGATAGTGTTGAAAGAAGTTGCCCAGTTCACTTTTGTTCTTTCGCTCAATTTGTGTTCACCCAATAATTGATTTATCCAAATTGAATTTCTTTCAAATTTATTTCTACGAATCAACCCATTACCTTCATTGGCAATATCAGCGATGTAACCATAATATTCTTCTTTTGAAAGAGAAGAAGTATTGATATAAACTGTGTTCCAATTAAATTTATGATTATTATTCAGTTTATAGCCAATGTTTGCCATAGCTGTGGTGTTGGTGTTGAAACCTATTGTTGTATATTTTTCAAAGTTTTTGTTTATCAAGCTAGCATCACCATTTACACCTCCTTTTGCAGTTCCTTCGCCTCTAGAAGTAAAATCATTTCCAAAACTAGCAGTAGCAAAAAAGTTCAATTTTCCTTCGTTACCTACATTAAAACTTTTTCCTCCCGAAATCCCAAACGAACCTGCAATTGGGTTTTTGCTTTCTAGTTGTAAACTTTGAAAACCATATTGATTTAATGGATTTGATGGAATTGAACGACTATCGAAACCAAAAGATGAATATCCTTTTTGTAGCGTGAAGTTATCTTCGTTCAATGCGTTGGTGTTTACTTTACTTCCAATTTCAAGATTTAAGAAGCCATTGCCTTTGTAATCTTTTGAAATGATATCAACATTTCCTCCAGCAAAATCACCATATAACTTGCTGTTATACACTTTGTCTATAGAAACATATTCTAGGATATCAGTTGAAAATATATCTAAATTTAAGTTCTTTTTTTCAGGATCATTAGATGGAATTGGTAAACCATTCATTGTCGTCGAATTATATCTGTCGCCAAGTCCACGAACAAAAATATTTCCAGTTCCTTCTTGTTTAGTAATACCGGTAGTTTTTGTTACAGCTGTTGCTACATCACTTACACCTTTTCTTGACAATTCTTGAGCACCAATACTTTGCTTAATTTCTACTGCATTTTTTTGATCGAGTAACAATGCTGTTTCTTTTTCTCTACTTTTAGTATTTTGAACCACTACATCTTGAAGTTTATAACTTCCTGAACCCAGTGCTTTGTTTAAAGTTATTGTTTCTCCTTCTTTTACAGTAATTTTTTCTTCTATGCTTTCATAACCTAGAAACGAAAATTCAATAGTATAATTTCCAGCAGGAACTGCAATAGAGTAGTTTCCTTTTTCATCAGTTGATGAAGAATATGAAGTGCCTTTTATTACAATATTTGCAAAAGGAAGAGGTTCATTATTAAAATCTTTGTCAGTTATTATTCCTTTGACAGTTCCTTTCGATTGCCCAAAACTTATTAGTCCAAAGAATAAAGTGATTACAATAAATTTAAGTTTCATTAGAGTGTTGTTAAAATTTTTGCAAAGAAATTGCACCAATGTAAAGACGGTGTTAGTCCTTTATTAGCATTTTGTTTATAAAATATTACCAAATTGTTACCATATTAAATTATAGTTAACTCGACTTTATGGCGAATGTATAAATTGTATTATCTTTACATTTGTGGAGCAATAAAACGGCAACAACACATGAAAAAAAAAGATATTAAAATACTACTTGTTGATGATGAACAAGATATTTTGGAAATCGTTGGATACAATCTAGAACAAGAAGGATATCAAATTATTACTGCTTACAATGGAAAAGAAGCCGTTTCAAAAGCTAAAAAAGAAAATCCACATTTGATAATAATGGACGTTATGATGCCCGAAATGGATGGAATGGAAGCTTGCGAAAACATTAGAAAAATCCCAGAACTCAACAGCACAATAATCACATTTTTAACAGCCAGAAACGAAGATTACTCTCAAGTAGCAGGTTTTGATGCTGGTGCTGATGATTACATAACAAAGCCCATAAAACCAAAGCTATTAGTTAGCAAAGTAAAAGCACTTTTAAGAAGACTTAAAAATGATGAAAAATCTTCAGAATCATTAAAAGTTGGCGATATTGAAATAAACAGAGAAGAGTATAAGATAATCAACAATGGCAAAGAAATTATTCTCCCAAGAAAAGAATTTGAGTTGTTTTATCTTTTAGCATCAAAACCTGGAAAAGTATTCAAAAGAGAAGAAATTTTAGATAAAGTTTGGGGCAATGAAGTGATTGTTGGTGGCAGAACCATAGATGTTCACATTAGAAAATTACGCGAAAAAATTGACGAAGATTTATTCAAAACCATCAAAGGAGTTGGATATAAGTTAGAAGTCTAAATGGCTATAAAATTTAAAAAAACATACACATTTGCTCTAAAATCTGCTGGATACATTACTTTATTTTCAACAGGTTTTTTGGCGCTTTTACTCGTTGTCTTTCATGAGTTTTCTTGGATAATCTGTTTGATTTTTTCCGTTACTGTTGCCATATTTTCTTTTTTTGTTATCCAGTATAGAGCCGAGAGGTTTATTTATAGAAGAATCCAAAAAATTTATGATGACGTAACATTACTCGAGTCAACAAACTTGAGAAATCAGGCCATAACTACTGACATGGCTACGCTTACTAGAGAAATAAAAAAATTTGCAACCGATAAGAAACACGAAATAGAAGGATTGCGCGTTCGTGAAGAATATCGACGAGAGTTTATGGGGAATGTTTCTCATGAGTTAAAAACACCGCTATTTACAGTACAAGGTTATCTATCAACGCTACTCGATGGAGCCATTGATGACAAAAAAGTTAGAAAAAAATATCTCGAAAGAGCCGAAAAAGGTGTTGAGCGTTTGATTTATATTGTTGAAGATTTAGACATGATTTCTAAACTCGAAATGGGCGATTTAAATCTTGAATTGTCAAAGTTTAATGTTGTTGAGCTAATACAAAGCGTTTTTGATATGCTCGAAATGAAAGCAGACAAAAAAAATATTATTCTAATGTTTGATAGAAAATATAGCAAACCGATAAATGTTTTTGCTGACAAAGAAAAAATTCAGCAAGTATTAACAAATTTGGTCATGAATTCTATTAAATATGGAAAAGAAAACGGAACAACTGAAGTTACGATAGAAGATTTGGTCGACAATAAACTTATAGTTCGCCTACGCGATAACGGAGAAGGCATCGAAAGACAAAACCTTTCTAGGATTTTTGAACGCTTTTTTAGAGTAGATAAAAGTGGTGCAAGAAGTGAAGGTGGTTCTGGTCTTGGGCTTTCGATTGTAAAGCATATTATCGAAGCACATGGAGAAAAAATCTATGTTGAAAGCGAATTTGGCAAAGGTTCAGAGTTTTCATTCACGCTCGAAAAGCACAAATAATTGCTTCCAGTTTTGTTCCTTTTCGCTGGTTAAAAAAGGTTTGTAAAAATCTATTTCATCAAGCATTTCTATTTCGAAGTCTTCTTGTTTTGAATAAGGAAAATGTCCGTTTTTTTTCAATCGTCTCGCAAGATATTCCTGTTCAGTTTGTCCAGGAGTAGGAATTAAAAAAGCTTTCTTATTCAGTTTCACCAAGTCCATAATAGTGGTGTAACCAGATCGGCAAAGAATAATTTCACTTTCATTAAAAGCTTTTTCTATTTCTACCGAAGTCATAAAATTATAAAAAGTGATGTGCTCATTTTCAGAAACTACTTGCTTATCACTTACCAAGCCTTTTACGAAAAGAACTTTTTTATCGAGGAAATGAATCTTTTTTATCAGCAATTCTTCCAATAGTGTTCGTTGAGGTTCTGGTCCAGAAAGTATAATCATTAAATCATATTTTTTTTCTGTCTTCAAAATATTTAATCTGCTCAGCGGACCAAGATATTTTACAGTAAAAGATGCGTCTTTTAGATGACCTAGCTTTCCTGTCAGGTTTGGCTTCTTTTCGAAATCTGGAACCCAACATTCGTTAAATTTTTTTATAAATCTTTGATGTAATTTGCTAGAAATCCAAGTTGTTTTTCCTGACAAAACACGAAGTTGATGGGTAATAATTACACTAGGAACTTTCTTGTTGTAAACGCCAAGTCTGTTATCAGAAATTATGCCTGCCAAGTCATATTCTTCACACCATTTTTTCACCAATTTCTTTTCTTCGATTATGGCGTTTATTGTTTTTGGACTGTTTTTTAATAATTTCCATTTGAAGTTTTTGGCTTTTTTTGCATATTCAATTTCGTATGATGGTAATTCTAATGCAATCAAGTTTGGAAACTCTTTTTTCAATAAGTTTAATGCATTTCCATCCGAAGCCAAAAAAGGTGTGTAGCCTTGATTTATCAACTCTTTAATGAGAGGAATACATCTTGTGGCATGACCTAAACCCCAATTTAGCGGAGCAACTAATATGTTTTTTGTGTTCAATTTTAGAATTCTTGAGCTGTAAGTTGAATTTTAATGCAAGGTAAAAATAGTTTGTAAAGTTTATATTTCCTTACTTTTGCCAAAAAATTAAATTTTTGTGGGAAGTAAGAATAAATTAAAACGATTTAAAGAGAACGAAACATTTGACAATGTAATTCAACCAACAAGAGAAGAGGTTGTCAATGGAAATTTTCCTTTCAAAGGAAAATGGAATTCTGATTTTTTTAAAAACAATAATCCTATCATTGTTGAGTTGGGTTGCGGAAAAGGTGAATATACTATTGGTTTAGCCGAAAGAAATCCTAATGCAAATTACATTGGAATTGATGTGAAAGGTGCTCGTTTTTGGCGTGGAGCAAAAACCGCTGTTGAAAATGGGCTGAATAATGTAGCATTTGTTAGAACTCAAATAGAATTAATTGAAGATATTTTTGCTGCAAATGAGGTTTCAGAAATTTGGATAACTTTTCCCGATCCACAAATAAAATACAAACGTACCAAACACAGAATGACCAATTCAGAGTTTCTGAAAATGTATAAACGCATTCTAAAAACAGATGGTGTTGTAAACCTGAAAACCGATAGCGAATTTATGCACGGTTACACACTAGGATTGCTACATGGCGAAGGTCACGAGGTATTGTATGCCAATCATAATGTGTATAAAAACGAAGGTTCACCAAAGGAAGTGACTGAAATTCAAACGTTTTACGAAAATCAATATTTGGAAATTAACAAACCAATTACGTATATTCGTTTCAAGATTAGATAGTTTTTACAGTTGTCGGTTGTCCGTTATCAGTTAAAACTAATATTCGAAAACCAACAACTGATAACCGACAACTGACAACTAAAATATGAGCATCATTCTTCCATTTTTTTCTGGATTTTTAGCCGCAGTCATTGGAATTTTTCCACCAGGATTAATCAATATGACAGCTGCAAAAGTTAGTATTAGCGATGGCAGAAAAAGAGCTTTGATTTTTGTTTTAGGCGCATTGTTGGTTATCATTTTGCAAACCTATTTATCTGTAATTTTTGCCCAATACATCAATCAGCATCAAGAAATTGTTGTCTTGTTGCGTGAAATAGGGTTAGGAATTTTTATTACAATTTCCATCTATTTTTTGTTTTTTGCCAAAAAACCAAAACCTATACTCGATAACGAAAATTTGCAACTGAAAAGTAAACGTAGTAGGTTTTTCATGGGAATGTTGATTTCTGCAATTAACTTTTTTCCTATTCCTTATTATGTTTTGGTGAGTATTACATTGGCTTCATATAAGGTTTTTAGTTTTGAAAGCAGTTCAATTTATAGCCTAGTTTCAGGTGTTGTAATAGGTTCTTTTACTGTTTTTTATTGCTATGTGGTTTTCTTCGACAAGCTAAAATCAAAAACCGATTATTTTGTAAGGAACATGAATACTATTATTGGCATTGTGACTGGCTTAGTTGCCGTTTTAACGCTGATAAACATTCTCAATCATTATTTGTAGAAACATGGCTCCAAAAAAAACAAAATCCAATGATAATTTTTTTGAGCGGGTTTATGAAATAGCTCGCCAAATTCCCGAAGGCAGAGTAACCAGTTATGGCGCAATTGCCAAAGCTCTTGGAACAGCTCGTTCCGCTAGAATGGTTGGTTGGGCAATGAATGCTTCTCACAATATGGAAGATATTCCTGCGCATAGAGTGGTAAATAGAAACGGAGTTTTATCGGGAAAGCATCATTTTGAAGGTACCAACTTGATGCAACAATTACTCGAAAACGAAGGAATAGAAGTGGTTGATAATCAGATTGTAGATTTTGAAAAACATTTTTGGCAACCAGAAATTAGTGTTCAGTAAACAGTTTTTAGTATTCAGATAAGAATTAATCAATCCCAATAATTCAAACAATTACAAATCTACTCCAACAAACAAACGGTAAACTTCGTTTGATTTTCGTTGCTTTCAAAAGCTAAATATCCACCGTGAGCTTCAATAATGTTTTTTGATAAAGTCAATCCAATTCCTGCGCCATCTTTTCTGGTGGTAAAAAAGGGAAGGAAAATTTTATCTTCTATTTCGTTGTCAATTCCTGTTCCAGTATCCGTAATGATGAGGTATATACGTTTTTCTTTTACTTCGCTAGTAATGGTTATTTCCTTTACTTCTTTCTCAGCAAGAGCATACATACTATTGGTCAACAAATTAATAATGACTTGTTCCATTTGGTTTTTATCCACCAAGACCCATCGTTTAAAATCAATAGTATTATGAACCAATATTTTATCTTTTTTGAATAGCGGTTGCATTATTTGCAAACAGTTTTCTACAAGTTCAGACAGTTCGGTTTTTTCTTTTTTGGGCGAAGGCAGCATGGCAAGTTTTCGGTAGCTTTCTACAAACTCTTGCAAATGATTACTGCGGTTGTGCATGGTAGCTACACTTTGTTTTATATCTTCAAGATCTTCTGTAGAAAGTGTTTCTTGTTGTACCAACTCGTTTAAATTTTGCGAAAGCGAACGAATAGGCGTAAGCGAATTTAACAACTCATGCGAAATCACTTTCATCAAGTTTATCCATGCTTCTTTTTCTTTCTTTTCTACAACTTTTTGAATACTATCGAGCAGAATGATATAGTATTCTTGATTAAAAGTTTTAGTAGCCGAGGTTTGTATAATGAACGTTTGAGTATCTTGTTTGTTCACTCTAATCTGCAACGAACTTTTCATTTCCTGAAAATGTTGTTCTTCAATTATTTCACAAAGTGAAGGCAACTGTTTTTTCAAATAATTCCATTTGGAAACCTTTGGAACAGTAAAATGTTTTGAAAAATAATCATTCATCAAAAAAATATTCCAATCTTCGTCGTCTTTTTGCAGAATAATAATTCCAGTTTCAATATTATTCAAGATAGAACGATAAATTATATCTCGCGATATTTGCTCGTGTTGCTTTTCTTTTAGATTGTAATAAAGTTTAAAAAGGCTTCTGTAATTTTCAGAAGATTTATGTTTTGAAAAATCTGAGGAGAAATCATTTTGCAAAATCGAGGCAATGGTTCGGTCGTAAAACAAGAATGAATTTCGAACAAAAAAATATAATTCTATTAATAAAAGGGTTGATATAAATCCGAAAAAAATTGAAGTATAATGCAAGTTTTTAGAGTATATAAATACACCAAAGCCAACACTGAAAAGGATCAACAGTATTCTTAAAAAAAGCAGATGATATATTTTCAAATTTTTGAGCATCAGGAATTGTTGATGTTGTATTTTTCCATTCTTCTATACAATGCTGCTCTCGATAAACCAAGTTCTTCAGCCGATTTACTTATGTTATAATCGTGTTTTGCCAAAACTTTTTCAATGGTTATTTTTTCAATATCCGAAAGCGGAATATCGTCACGATTTTCAAAACTGATGATTTGTTCCAAATCTAAATCTGTTTCCGAAATAGTGTTGTTGTCGCACAAAATTACAGCACGTTCTATGCGATTTTCCATCTCACGAATGTTGCCATTCCAAGCGTGTTTTTCTATTTGTTCCAAAGCTTTTTCGCTAAAAACAATTTCATTTCGTTCATATTTTGAAATCATTTTTTTCAATAAAAATTTAGCCAACGGAATTTTATCTTCTTTTCGTTCTTTTAGTGATGGCAAAGTAATTTCCATTGTATTAATTCGGTAATACAAATCTTCACGGAAATTCTTTTGGTTAACTTCTTCTTTCAAATTCAAATTGGTAGCCGTAATAATTCTAACGTTCAACGGTCGCGCTTTAGATTCGCCTAAACGAGTAACGGTTTTTGTTTGAATAACTTGCAATAATTTCGATTGAAGATGCAATGGAACATTTCCTATTTCGTCTAAAAAAATAGTGCCATTTTGTGCATTTTCAAATCGTCCTGCAGTATCAATTTTGGCATCGGTAAAAGCGCCTTTGGCATAACCAAAAAGTTCGCTTTCAAAAATATTATCATTCAACGAACCTAAATCTACATGAATAAAAGCATTGTTTTTTCGGTTTGAGCTTTGATGAATGTGATGAGCCATAACAAATTTTCCAGTTCCGTTTTCGCCTAAAATCAAAACATTAGCATCTGTTTTGGCCACTTTTTCACCAAGTGCATATGCTTTTTGAATGGCTTTTGAATCACCAATAAAAAAGTTATTATCAATAATTTCTTTTTCTATTTTTCTTTTGTTTTTTCTAGCTTCATCAACAGCTTGTTTGACTGTTTCAACCAGTTTTTCGTTTTCCCAAGGTTTCAACACATAATCAAATGCTCCATTTTTCAATCCTTCAACCGCAGTTTCAACTTTACCAAAAGCCGTCATCAAGATAACAACAGTTTTAGGCGAAAGTTTTTTAATTTCTTTCAAAAAATACAAACCTTCACGACCATCTTCAAAACCTATACGATAATTCATGTCCAAAAGCACCACATCAATTTCGTTTTCAGATAATAATTGAAGAACATTTTTTGGATTATTGAGAGTAAAAATGGTTTCAAAATGTTTTTTCAAAAGCATTTTAGCCGCAAAAAGAATGTCTTCTTGGTCATCAATAATCAAAATGTTGGATTGTGTTTTTTTCATTAGTGTTCGATTTCGTACAAACAGTGTTCAAAAATGAACACTTGCATAATTTTATTTTTTATCAACTATTTAAAAATCAATAAATTACAATTTATAAAACTTTGGCACAATATTGCTTTTATATCATCCAAAGAAATTAAAATGGATACAGTCATCAGTCGTAAAAGTAACAAAAAAAAGTATCTAACAATGGCAGTTTTGGCAATTGTGGTTCTGGGTTTTGTTGCATTTTCAATGATTACAAAAAAGAAAACGTTCAACGTTAAAAAAAGCGAAATAAGTATCAAAACTGTAGAGTCAGCTTATTTTGAGGATTTTATGGTTTTTCAGGCTAGAGTTGAACCAATGAATTCTATCTTAGTAAATATTATTGAAGGCGGTTCGGTACAAGAAATTTTTGTGAGCAATGGCGATAATGTTGTAAAAGGACAACCGTTGGCAAGGTTGTATAATCCAAATACTGAGCTGAATTATATGCAACAAGAAACCTCAATAATCGAACAAATCAATAATCTAAACAAAGCCAAACTCGATTTGAGAAATCAAGAACTGAATTTGGCGAAAGATTTGGTTTCTATAGAGCATGATTTTATGGACGCTAAAAACCAATATGATTTGAATAAAAAATTATTTGAACAAGAAATTTTAGCCAAAAATGATTGGGAAAAAACACAGGAGAATTTTCGTTTTCAAAAAGAAAGGATAAACATTATCAAACAAAGTGTTACTAAAGAAAAACAAGCCAATCAAATTCAAATAGGTCAACTCAATCAATCGATTGGAATAATGGAAAAAAGCTTGACTATTTTGCGAAGCAACAAAAAGAATTTTCTTGTTGTTGCACCACTTTCGGGTAGATTATCTTCTTTTGAACCTGTATTAGGGCAAAGTTATCAGCAAGGGCAAACATTAGGAAAAATTGACGTAATGAAAGGTTATAAACTGTTGGCTGATGTGGATGAATTTTATTTATCAAAAATAAAACAAGGACAAACTGGAACTGTTGATTTTAATGGTAAAGATGTAAAAGTTTCTATAGCGAAAGTTATTCCCGAAATCAAAAGTGGTCGTTTTCAAGTGGAATTGAATTTTGTTTCCAATGAAAATTTAGACTTACAACAAGGATTGAGTTTTGCGGTTCGATTAAATTTATCTGAAAAAACAAAATCGTTGGTTCTTTCAAAAGGGAGTTTTTATGAAGACACATCAGGAAAATGGATTTTTGTTGTAAATGGCAACAAAGCAGAAAAAAGAGAAATCAAAATAGGACGAGAAAATCCTTTATATTACGAAATTTTGGAAGGGTTAAAAGAAGGAGAAAGAGTAGTAACGTCAAACTATAAAGATTATAAAGAAGTTGAAATATTAAATATTGAATAAAATGAAAAGTATCGTATTCTCATTATTGTGTGTTTTAAGTTTAAATGCACAAACCGTCACATCAAGTGGAACTCATTTTGTTGATAATATCAAAGACAAAGGTTGGTCCAATGCTAATGGAGATAATTTTACCAATGCAAAATTCAAATCTTACTCCGGTTCTTGTTACGTTTTGTTAGAAGTTGATGAAACGGCTGAAGTTAGTTTTCATGCTTTTTCTAAAATAAAAGATGGAAGGCTTGAATTCAAATTAATTGATGAAAAAGAAAATCAATATTTTTATTGTAGCGCAACAAAAGAATGCGATTTGTTGAAAGATGTTGTCCTTGAAAAAGGGAAAAAATACAAACTGCTTTTTACAGGAGCAAATGCCAATGGAAATTATGAAGTTACTTGGAAAATAAAATAAAAATATAAATCAATTCAAAAATCGAAATTCGTTAATCTTAAATCAAAAAGCGAACAATCATGATACAAATCAAAAATCTATCAAAAATTTTTAGAACCGAAGAAGTAGAGACAAAAGCACTTAGCGAAGTTTCAATCACAATCAATCAAGGCGAATTTGTTACTATTATGGGTGCATCTGGAAGTGGTAAATCAACACTTCTCAACATCGTTGGGCTATTAGATGGAGCAACAAGCGGAAGTTATCAATTATTAAATCAAGAAATGTTATCGCTTAGCGAAACCGAAAAATCAAAAATTAGAAAGCAAAATATTGGCTTCATTTTTCAAAATTTCAATTTGATAGACGAACTTTCTGTGTTCGATAACATCGAACTTCCAATGATTTATAACAATATTCCATCATCTGAAAGGAAGAAAAAAGTAGAAACAATAGCCGAAAGATTAGGAATATCGCATAGACTAAAGCATTATCCGCAGCAGCTTTCTGGCGGACAACAACAAAGAGTTGCTGTAGCAAGAGCTCTAATCAATGATCCAAAAATAATCCTAGCCGATGAACCAACAGGAAACCTAGATAGTAAAAATGGTAATGAAGTAATGGAGTTACTCACTGATTTGCATGCGCAAGGAAGCACGATTTTAATGGTGACACATTCCGATTATGATGCTTCATTTTCTCAAAAAACAATTTTCATGAAAGACGGAATGATACTTTCTGAAAAAACAAATAGCAGAAATGTAGATGTATTTATTTCTTAAAAATCAATTTAAAAACTAAAAAATTATGTCAAAAGTAATAGTAACTATAACAGCGTTTTTATTGGGATTAGTAGCTTTTTCTCAAGTTTCAGAAAAAAGAACAGTAGGTGATTTCTCAAAGTTGAAAGCATCGCATGGTATTGAAGTTTTCTACACCATTTCTACAACCAATAGCATCAAAGTTGAAACAGATGATAACGAAAGACTTCAAATGATTAAAACAGAAGTTGAAAACGGAACTTTGAAAGTTTTTGTTGAAACTAAAAACAAAAATGGCTATAATTCAAAAAGTTCAAAAGGCTATAATATTGATGGGGTAAATTTCAAAATACTGAAAGTATATATTTCTGGACCATCGTTGACTTCATACAAAGCAAGTTCTTCGGCAGATATTAATATTGAAGGACAAAATGTGACTAATTCTGTTGCGGTTGAGGTAAGTTCATCAGGAAGTGTTTCTGGAAAATTCACCGCTGATAAAGTAACCCTTGATGCATCATCTAGTGGTGATTTCAAAGGCAACGTTCAAGCAGTAAATGTGACAATTGAAGCCAGTAGTTCATCAGATGTTGTCATCAACGGAAAAGCCGAAGCATTAGATATAAAAGCGAGTAGTTCGTCAAGTTGTGATGCAAAAGATTTGTTGGCAAATACTGTTTTTGCT
>Ga0116175_1000152_pt1 | contig 54724 bp, 53 predicted proteins | sample AD_UKC125_MetaG_FD_89802 | JGI IMG/M metagenome (GOLD analysis project Ga0116175, IMG submission 89802) | Active sludge microbial communities of municipal wastewater-treating anaerobic digesters from USA - AD_UKC125_MetaG | ecosystem: Engineered > Bioreactor > Anaerobic > Digestate | place: USA... | reverse complement strand
TGTGCATTCACACACTTCACATTTAAGAGGTTTGATTGATGCAGCAACTAGTTTTGGCCTTCAAAAACTTTTTATTCATGCTTTTACCGATGGTCGTGATGTTGATCCAAAATCTGGAATTACATATATTGAAGATTTACAAAATTATATTTATGATACACCAGCAAAACTAGCATCAGTTGTAGGTCGCTATTATGCAATGGATAGAGACAAACGCTGGGAAAGAGTAAAAAAAGCTTATGATTTGGTCGCAAATGGAACTGGAGAAAAAACAAATGACTCAGCCTTATCAGTTTTAGAAAGTTACAAAAAAGAAATCACTGATGAATTCATTGAACCTATTGTAGTTGTTGATGAAACAGGAAACCCATTAGCTACAATTCAAAATAATGACGTAGTTATCTTCTTCAATTTCAGAACCGACAGAGGAAGAGAACTCACTGAAGTGCTTTCTCAAAAAGATTTTCCAGAATTTGACATGGAAAAACTAGACTTGTATTATGTTACCATGACAAATTATGATGATACTTTTCAGAATGTTCATGTAATTTATGACAAAGACAATCTAAATGAAACACTTGGAGAAGTTTTGGAAAAAGCTGGCAAAAAGCAAATCCGTATTGCTGAAACCGAAAAATACCCTCATGTAACATTTTTCTTTTCTGGCGGAAGAGAAATTCCATTTGAAGGAGAAACAAGAATATTAAGAAACTCACCAAAAGTTGCTACTTATGATTTACAACCCGAAATGAGTGCTTATGAACTAAAAGATGCTTTAGTTCCCGAACTCAAAAAAGGTGAAGTAGATTTTGTATGTCTCAATTTTGCCAATGGAGACATGGTTGGTCATACTGGCATAATGGAAGCTGCAATAAAAGCATGTGAAGCAGTAGATATTTGTGTGAAAGAAGTGGTTGAAACTGCTCTAGATAATAATTACACTACAATAATCATAGCTGACCACGGAAATTGCGAAACCATGATTAATCCTGATGGTTCTCCAAACACTGCTCACACAACCAATCCTGTTCCGATGATTCTTGTTGACAAAGAACATTTGCCGGTTAGAGATGGCGTTCTTGGTGATATTTCACCAACAATTCTTGAACTCATGGGAATTAAAAAACCCGAAGTCATGACGGGTAGATCCTTGCTAGCAAGACTTTAGAAATAAATTAATTAAAGAGATTCAAAATTGAATCTCTTTTTTTTTGGACAAAGCATAAATAAAAGTTAAAATCTCATAATTAATAGTATTACTATTATATTTGCATAAAATTATATTAAAAATGCAAACTATATTGTCTAATATTATTATTTCGGTTAACGACAAACTGTATGTGAAAAACCCTGAAACTTCTGAGTTGGGTAAAAAAATCATACAACACAGCATCATTTTAATAGATGAAATTGGATTTGAGAATTTTACTTTCAAAAAGTTAGGAGAAAAAATAAACTCCAATGAAAGTTCCATATACCGCTATTTTGAAAGCAAACACAATTTGATGCTTTATCTTTCTTCATGGTATTGGGGTTGGATTGAATATAGATTGGCATTTGCAACAACTAATATCAGCGATTCTATGGAACGCCTAAAAAAAGGAATAACCATAGTTACTGAAAAAATAGAAGACGATAGTGCCACTCAACATATAAATGAATCAATTCTTAATAAAATAATCATTCAAGAGTTCACCAAAACCTTACTAACCAAGGAAGTTGACGAAGAGAATAAAAAAGATTTTTTTATAGTGTACAAGAGAGTAATTAACAGGATTGTTGAACTAATAGCAGATGTAAACCCTAATTATGCTTTTGCAAAAAGTTTAGCATCGTCAATAGTAGAAGGTGCTTTGCATCAACATTTTTTGAAAAACCATCTAAAAACTATAACAAACTGTAGTGAAACCATTTCACCTACTGACTTTTATATCGACTTAATTGAAAAAACATTATAAAGTAAAACACCATGAATAATACGCCTTTGCAACGTTTGTTTAATCTTTTAAAACTGGACAGAAAAGACATTTCGCAGATTATTTTCTATGCTATTTTTTCTGGGTTAATAAGTTTGTCGTTACCCTTGGGAATACAAGCTATCATAAACCTAATACAATCAGGAAGAGTAAGTGTTTCTTGGATAGTTCTCGTAATAGTGGTTGTCATTGGTGTCGCTTTGGTTGGCATTTTATCATTAATGCAGTTAAGAATTACCGAAAATTTACAACAAAAAATCTTTGTTCGTTCCTCATTTGAATTTAGTTATAGAATTCCAAAAATAAAATTTGAAGATTTTTACAACCAATATCCACCAGAGTTAGCAAACCGTTTTTTTGATACTTTGACTATTCAAAAAGGTACATCAAAATTATTAATTGACTTTTCTACGGCTATTTTACAAATAATATTTGGTATCATTTTATTATCTTTTTATCATCCATTTTTTATAGTATTTGGTATTCTGCTTCTAGCATTATTGTATATCATTTTTAAGTTTTCTTATAATTCTGGACTTTCAACTAGTTTGAAGGAATCAAAATACAAATACAAAGTTGCCAGTTGGTTACAGGAAATAGCACGCAATAATTTCAGTTTCAAAAGACAAGAACATTTTGATTTTGCGCTTAACAAAAACAACGTTTTGGTTGAGGAATATTTGAATTATCGAGAAAAACATTTTAAAATAATCAAAAGACAATTCAGTCAACTAATTGGTTTCAAAATAATTATTACCGCAAGTTTATTGTTGATTGGAGGTTATTTGGTTTTAAACCAAAAAATGAATATTGGTCAGTTTGTTGCAGCTGAAATCATTATTTTATTAGTTATCAACTCTGTAGAAAAAATAATTCTTGGATTAGAGAGTTTTTATGATGTATTGACTTCTGTAGAAAAAATAGGTCAAATAGTAGATTTATCAATAGAAGAAACTCCTTCAAAAAATTTAGATTATTGTTTTACAAATATTGCTTTGGAAACAGAAAACCTAAGATTTAAGTTTCCTGACTCACCAGATTATGTTTTAGACAAAATAAATTTAAAAATAAATCCATCAGATAAAATATATCTCGAAGGAGATAATGGTTCAGGAAAAACTACACTTATTAAAATTCTTTCTGGTGCAATAAAACCTACTTCGGGTTCATTCTTCATAAACGATGATACCTACAAAAAAATTGATTTAATTCAATATCGTTCGCAAATAGGAACCATCACACAAGGTGAAACACCATTTGAAGGAACAATTTTAGAAAACATCACTTTCAATAATCCGCTAATTACAGATGAAGACGTAAAATGGGCAATTGATAGTGTAAAACTAGGAAGTTTTATTAAGTCTTTACCAAATGGTTTAGAAACAAAAATTTTCCCAGACGGAAGACAACTTTCTTCATCCAATGCACAGAAAATTCTTTTAGCGAGAAGCATAGTAAATAAACCGAAAATTCTTTTCTATGAAGAACCTTTAGACAAAATGGATAAAGAAGCTATGAAGGAAATCATTGATTTTATTACTGATGAAAAAAATAAATGGACTGTTATTGTTTCTTCAAAAAATGATTATTGGAAACAAAAATGTAATCGAAAAATAACCATGCAAAACGGAAAAATAATTGCTGACATTAAAGAATAATTGCCATGCTAAACATTTCTAAAAAAAATCCAATTACAGAAAACATCGATAGATATAGTAGCGTGAAAAACTTGTCTAACAGGCCGCATTACAAGATATTGAACAAAATAATTCTTTACACCTCAATCGTTGGGTTGTTGATTTTATTTCTTCCTTGGACACAAAACATTTCTGGTTCTGGCTCAGTAACCACTTTAAAACCTGACCAAAGACCACAAACCATTCAATCAGCAATTGCTGGTAGAATAGAAAAATGGTACGTGCAAGAAGGCGATTTTGTTAGAAAAGGTGATACCATTCTATTTATTTCGGAAATAAAGGAAGATTATTTTGATCCAAATCTGGTTGAGAATACAAAAAGTCAAGTTGAAGCAAAAAAATTAGCCGTTCAATCATATGGTGGAAAAGTAACATCGCTTGCTGCACAAATCAATGCTATTGAAAACGAAAAAAGATTGAAACTTCAGCAAGCGCAAAACAAAATTCGCCAATCTTTATTAAAAGTAAAGAGCGACAGCATGGATTTAGAAGCTGTAAAAACACAAATAAAAATTGCTCAAACACAATTTAATCGTTCGGTAACTTTAAACAAAGAAGGTTTAAAACCATTGACAGATGTTGAAGAAAAAAGATTGAAACTTCAGGATGTAGAAGCAAAAATCATTACACAAGAAAACAAACTTTTGGCCAGCAAAAACGAGTTGATAAATGCTCAAGTAGAAATCAACAGAATTAATGCAGAATATACCGAAAAAGCATCAAAAGCAAGAGGCGATCAATACACCGCATTGAGCAGTCAATATGATACCGAAGCGCAAGTAAACAAATTGCAAAATCAATATGTAAATTATCAAATTCGCAACGGAATGTATTACATCAAAGCGCCACAAGATGGTTATGTAAATCGTGCAATTCAATCGGGAATTGGTGAAACTATCAAAGAAGGAACACAGATTGTGAGCATTATGCCTGCTAAATATGATATTGCTGTTGAAACTTTTGTTTCTCCTACAGATTTACCTTTAGTTCACAAAGGCGAAAAAGTACGTGTATGGTTTGATGGTTGGCCTACAGTGGTATTTTCAGGTTGGCCGAATATGAGTTATGGCACTTTTGGAGGAAGAATTGTGGCGGTTGAAAATTTTATTTCGCCCAACGGAAAATTCAGAGTGCTTATTGCTCCTGACAAAGACGAAGAACCTTGGCCAAAGCAAGTGAGCATTGGTTCTGGTGCGCAAACGCTAGCTTTGTTGGACAATGTTCCAATTTGGTTTGAAATTTGGCGAAAACTTAATGGTTTTCCTCCTAATTATTATCAACCAAAATCTGAAACAACAAAAGATAAGAAATAATGAAGAAGATAATACTGTTTTTGTTTTTTACATTTTCTCTGTTTGCTCAAGAAAGAGATAGTAAAGAACTGACATTCAATGAGTATTTGGGTTATGTAAAAAAATACCATCCTTTGGTAAAACAGGCTGATTTAAAACTCAATGAAGCTCAAGCCAACTTGATGCAAGCTCGTGGTGCTTTTGACCCAAAAATTGAAGTGGATTTTGACAAAAAACAATTCAAAGACAAAGAATATTATTCCATCTTAAACAGCAGTTTCAAAGTGCCAACTTGGTATGGAATTGAGCTCAAAGCAGGTTTTGATAATGCTGAAGGGATTTATATAAATCCAGAAAACACGTTACCAAATTCAGGTTTAACATCTTTAGGAATTTCAGTCCCAATTGGACAGGGTTTGTTCATCAACCAACGCATGGCCGATTTACGAAAGGCTAAAATTGCTCGTAATTTGAATATTGCTGAAAGAAACTTGCAAGCGATAGAAGTGATTTATGAAGCTTCTGTAAGTTATATGAATTGGAAAAGAAGCTATGATGAAGTAAAATTGTATGAAACGTATTTAGAAAATGCTTTGATAAGATACAATGGTGTTTCAAAATTAATCGAACAAGGCGATAAACCAGCTATTGATAGTGTTGAGGCAGGAATTGCTGTAAAAACAAGACGTTTAAATTTAGAAGATGCAAAGTTAAAATTAACCAAAGCAAAGTTGGATTTGTCAAATTATTTATGGTTAGAAAACAACATTCCATTGGAGTTGAATGATAATTTACAGCCCGAAAATCTGCTATCAAAAACCATAAAAGAAACTCTTCAAATCAATGAATTGGGAACAGTAGATATTGCTAATCATCCTAAAATTCAAGCATTAGATGCAAAAATTAATATGCTGAAAGTGGACAGAAAATTAAAAGCAAATGCGCTCTTACCAAAGTTAGACTTGAGTTACAATTATCTATCGGAACCAAGTTACATTGATAATTATCGATTTGAAGATTATAAGGTTGGCGTAAACTTTTCTTTCCCTTTATTCTTAAGAAAAGAACGCGGAAGTCTAAAACTAGCCGATTTAAAAATTCAAGATTCTGAATTCGGGTTGCAATTTGAACGAAGAAATTTGGAAAACAAAATCGAAGCCCAGCAGCAAGAAATCACTTCTCTGCAAACCCAAAGAGAATACAACAGCAAATTAGTAAAAGATTTCACAATGCTATTGAACGCTGAAGATAGACTGTTTGAAATGGGAGAAAGCTCTTTGTTTATTATTAATTCGAGAGAGAATTCCTTGGTAAGTTCACAAATTAATGAAATTGCACTAGAAAATCGCTATTTGAATGCTATAATTGGATTGTACAAAACATTGGCAAATCCACAATAAAAAAAACCTTCGCAATGCGAAGGTTTTTGATTTTTATATCCAAAAAATATTAGTAACGACCTCTGTTGTTATCTCTATTGTTCGAATAACCACCTCTACCTCCTGAATTGCGATCGAAACTTCTTCTTTCTCCTTCTGGTTTTGGTTCAGATTTGTTTACCACGATTTTTCTACCTTCGATAGTTCCACCGTTCAATTCGTCAATTGCTCTTTGAGCCTCAGCATCATTAGTCATTTCAACAAATCCAAATCCTTTACTTCTTCCGGTAAATTTATCAGAGATAATCTTAACTGATTCTACAGCTCCATACTCTTCAAAATAACCTCTTAAATCTGCTTCCTCTACACTGAAAGGAAGACTTCCTACAAAAATATTCATCTATGAAAAATTTAATTCCCTACAAAGGTAGTCTATTTAATGTTGGCAAAAGGTTAAATTTTGATTTATTTTCAAAAACTACACTTTTTAACTGAAAAAAGCAATATAAAAATGTCATTATCCTAAAAACTTTTTATTTTTTTATAAAAAATTTACAACAAAACTTAATAACCATTCTGCTTCAATTGCATAAATTAGGCTTATTTACTAACTATCAATTCATAATACTCTCTTTCAATATTTTCTTGATGATTTGGATGCGCAATTTTCACTAATGCTTCTGCCCGTTGTTTTAATGTTTTGCCATATAAATCGGCTATTCCATTCTCTGTTATTACATAATGAATGTGTGCTCTTGTAGTCACAACGCCAGCACCTTGTTTAAGAAAAGGTACAATTCTACTTTGTCCTTTTTTAGTAGTTGAAGGTAATGCAATTATGGCTTTTCCTCCTGGACTAAGTGATGCTCCTCGAATGAAATCCATTTGTCCTCCTACACCAGAGTACATTTGTGGCCCAATAGAATCTGCACAAACTTGGCCAGTCAAATCAACCTCTATTGCTGAATTTATTGCTACCATATTTGGATTTTTTCTTATTCGTGCAGTATCATTCACCATCGAAGATTCTTTCATTTCAATAAATGGATTGTCGTGCACAAAATCATACAATCGTTGTGAACCTATTAAAAAAGTAGCCAAAGCTCTTCCGCGTAAAGTTCCTTTATAGTTACAGTTAATGACATCACTTTCTATTAAATCAATTACTCCATCACTAAACATTTCTGTGTGCAATCCTAAATCTTTATGATTTTTTAGTTTACTCAATGCCGCATTAGGAATAGAACCAATACCCATTTGAAGTGTGCTTCTATCTTCAATTAAGGAAGCAATATAGCTTCCAATTTTTTCTTCTTCAGCAGTGAAGGGTTCAACTTCATGTGAAAAAATTGGCATATTGACTTCTACCAAATAATCAATTTCTGAAACATGAAGAATTCCATCTCCAAAAGTTCTCGGCATTTGTGGATTGACCTGTGCAATAACAATTTTTGCGTTTTCAATAGCAGCTACAGTAGCTTCAACCGAAACACCAAGCGAACAATAACCATGCCTATCTGGTGGAGAAACGTGAATAAATGCTACATCAATTTGCAAAACATTTTTTCTAAAAAGATGTGGTAATTCACTCAAAAAAACTGGAGTGTAGGAACCATTTCCTGCTTTTAGCGTGTGACGAACATTGGCGCCAATAAAAAATGAATTTACATGAAAACTCGCTGCTAGTTCAGGATTTGCGTAGCGTGCTTCGCCTTCCACATGCAGGTGACAGATTTCTACATCTCTCAATTCTGATGCTCTATCTGTTAATGCATTGGCTAATACTGTCGGTGCTGCCGCTGCCGCTTGTAGATAAACTCTATCGCCACTTTTTACAACTTTTACAGCTTCTGCTGCTGTTACATATTTGCTCATAACTTAAAATTTTAAGACAAAATTATTCTTGAAATTACAAAAAAAACATGACATTTCTCATTTGGAAATCTATTGTTTCAATTCTATTGAAATATTGTACTTTTGCAAACTCAATTTATCATTATGATTATTCCAAAAACTTCTGAAGAAATAGAATTAATGCGTCAAAGTGCTTTGATGGTTTCAAAAACACTTGGTATGATTGCATCCGAAATTAAAGAAGGTGTAACTACTTTAGAATTAGATAGAAAAGCTGAAGAATTTATTAGAGATAATGGCGCAATTCCAGGTTTTAAAGGATTGTATGGTTGTCCTTCAACGCTTTTAACTAGTGTGAACGAACAAGTAGTTCATGGTTTACCCACAAATAGACCAATTGAAGACGGCGATATAGTTTCGGTAGATTGTGGTGTTTTGATGAATGAGTTTTATGGTGATCATGCTTATACTTTTGAAATTGGAAATGTTGCTCCAGAAACTAAAAAATTACTTCAAGTTACCAAAGAAAGTTTATACATAGGAATTAGAGAGTTTAAAGCTGGAAATCGTGTAGAAGATGTTGGTAATGCTATTCAAAAATATACTGAAAGTTTTGGTTATGGCGTTGTTCGTGAGTTGGTTGGTCATGGTTTAGGGAAAAAAATGCACGAAGCACCAGAAATGCCAAATTATGGTAAAAGAGGAAGAGGAAAAATGTTTGTTGAAGGCATGGTTGTTGCTATTGAACCTATGATAAACATGGGAACAAAGAATATTAAAACATTAAAAGACGGTTGGACAATTGTAACTAGAGACAATAAGCCAAGTGCTCATTTTGAACACAATGTCGCACTTGTAAACGGCAAACCAGAATTACTTTCTACGTTTCAATACATCTATAATGTTTTAGGAATTTCTAGTAATGAGGAAGATGAATTTCGTCAAAAACCATTAGTAATCTGATGAAAAAAGCATTCAAATTTATATTAAACACCATACCAAGACCAATACTAATTCGTCTAAGTATTGTGGTAAGACCAATTCTAGCTTTTTTATTAAAAGGAAGTCGTTTTACTGATCCAATTGATGGTAAAAGCTTTAGAATGTTCTTGCCTTACGGATATGGAAACCAAAGAAATAATGTTCTTTCTCCAAGTACATTGTCATTAGAAAGACATCGTTTATTGTGGTTATATTTACAGAATGAAACTGATTTTTTCACTTCAAAAGAAAAAAAGAAAGTGCTTCATTTTGCTCCTGAACAAGAGTTTTACAAGCGTTTCAAAAAGCAACCTAATATCAATTACACCACAACCGATTTACTTTCGCCTTTGGCAGATGTAAAAGCAGATATTTGTAACTTACCGTTTGAAGATAATCAATACGACATTATTTTTTGCAACCACGTTTTAGAACATATTCCAGATGATACTAAAGCCATGCAAGAATTGTACAGGGTTTTAAAACCAGGCGGAATGGGAATATTTCAAATCCCACAAGATTTATCTCGTGCTACTACATTTTTTGATGACACCATAGTTGACCAAAAAGAAAGAGCCAAAATCTTTGGGCAATATGATCACGTTCGTGTGTATGGAAGAGATTATTTTGATAAATTAAGAAGCATTGGTTTCAAAGTTGTTGAAGAAGATTATACTTCAAAACTTTCGCCAGAATTGGTTGAAAAATATTGTTTGGCAAAAGGTGAAATTATTCCGATTTGTTTTAAATAAATCATAATCTTTTAAAATTTTCTTTCATTAAAAAAATCATATATTTACACATCAGATTTTTTTAATTATGAACAAAAGAGCCTTCTTATTCGTATTTGTTTTAGTTTTTACTAAACTTTTTTCTCAAGTAGAAAAAGAAATTAATCCACCATACAACATCAAAACAATTTCTTTTGTTCAGAACAATCAAAATGCTATTCCAATTTTTAAACTAGGAGATTCATTTGAGCTTCAATTTGATGATTTATATGGAAATGAAGCCAACTATTATTATACCATTACACATTGCAACTATGATTGGACTCCATCACAACTTTCTATCAACGAATATTTGAATGGATTCGATAACCAACGTATTCAGACTTATACAAACTCATTAAACGCACTTCAAATTTACTCACATTATTCTCTAGCTTTTCCTAATAGGAATACAAGTTTTAGAGTAAGCGGAAATTATATTATTAAAATCCTAAATGAAGATAGAGAAGTTGTTTTTTTAAGAAAACTTGCTCTTTACGAAGAACTAGTAAATGTTCCTGTTCAGGTTAAAAGAGCCAGAAATATGGCTGTTATTAATCAAAAACAAAATTTAGAGTTCTCTATAAAATCGGCCACGATTAATTTTCAAAGCCCACTTCAGAACGTAAAAGTCTTGTTGCTACAAAACGGAAAATTTGACAATGCCATAAAAAACATTAAGCCCCAATACACTATTGGCAATGATTTAATCTACAGATATGATGCTGAAACACAATTTTGGGCTGGAAATGAGTTTCGTTTTTTTGAAAATAAAGACATTAGAGCTGCCAATAACAGTATCGCATTTATAGACTCCAAAGGTGGAATTTATAATGCACATCTATACACCGATCAAGCAAGAGCAAACAATCCATATACTTTTTTCCCAGACATCAACGGAAATTATATTGTCAAAAACATCAATGCAGATAACAATGCTATTGAAGCCGATTATGCTTGGGTATTTTTCACCTTATCTGCGCCAAGCTATTTTGGAAAAAACAACATTTATGTCAACGGCATGTTCAACAACTATGCTCTAGGGGAAGAAAACAAAATGGAATACAACGCAAAAAAAGGTGTTTATGAAAAAGCTTTGTTAATCAAACAAGGCTTTACAAACTATCAATATGTGATTGCAGATAGCAACGGAAAAATTGACGATGAAAATGCCATTGACGGAAATTTTTATCAAACAGAAAATAATTATTTCGTTTTGGTTTACTACAAAGAAAACAATCAAAGATACGATCGAATAATTGGTCAAGGAGTCGCTAGTTCGGTTGATATAACTAACTAAAAATTAACACTAAATAGGCAAATCGAAACCATTTTTTTGTAAATTTGGTTCGAATTTAGAATTTGTTCTATGGTAACACAAATCACGCGAGGAATAAAAATTTCGGTTTCTACTAGTTTTGAAGGCACTTATTTCAAAAACTACAAGATACATTTTGCCTTTAGTTATGAAGTTACGATAGAAAATTACAGCAAAGATTCTGTTCAACTTACTTCACGTCATTGGGAAATTTTTGACTCCTTGAACGACAAAGAAATTGTTGACGGCGAAGGAGTTATTGGCAAAAAACCTGTTTTGAAACCAGGCGAAAAACACACTTACAGTTCTGGATGTTTGCTTTCGTCTCCTTTTGGTGCCATGCATGGACATTTCAATATGGTAAATTTTACCACAACCAAAACTTTCAAAGTCATTGTTCCAACATTCAGATTAAGCGCACCATTTGCACTTAACTAATCTATTTTCAAAAGAAATAATCTTTAATTTTCTTTGACAAAAATTCAAAAAAACCTTTGTACTTTTGTTTCAAATTAAATAATTCGCATCATTTGAATTATCTAATTATCATATTTACTAATAAACAAATTGAAAAAATATGCCTAAAGGTTTTTTTAATGTACCAAAAGCGGTAAACGAACCCGTAAAATCATACGCACCAAATTCTCCTGAAAAAGCTGCGGTTTTAGCAGCTTACAAAAAAATGTGGAATGAAACTATCGATGTGCCAATGTATATCGGTAAAGAAGAAATCCGAACAGGAAATACAAGAAACATGTCTGCTCCACATGATCATCAACACATTGTTGGAACCTATCACTTAGCTGAAAAAACTCATGTTGAAAAAGCAATTTCTTCTGCTCTTGAAGCAAGAACAGCTTGGGCAAACTTAGCTTGGGAACAACGTGCGGCAATTTTCTTGAAAGCAGCCGAACTAATCGCTGGACCATACAGAGCTAGAATTAATGCCGCTACGATGATAGCACAATCAAAAACAATTTTTCAAGCTGAAATCGATGCCGCTTGTGAATTGATTGATTTTTTGCGTTACAACGTAGAGTTTATGACGCAAATTTATCATGACCAACCAAAGTCGGTTTCCGATGTTTGGAATCGTGTTGAATATCGCCCGTTAGAAGGATTTGTTTATGCTATTACTCCTTTCAATTTTACTGCTATTGCTGCAAATCTTCCCGCAAGTGCTGCACTAATGGGCAACACAGTTGTTTGGAAACCAAGTGACAGTCAAGTATTTTCTGCAAAAGTTATTATTGATGTCTTCAAAGAAGCAGGAGTTCCAGATGGTGTAATCAATGTGGTTTTTGGTGACCCAGTAATGATAACAGATACTGTTTTGGCTTCACCAGATTTTGCTGGTATTCATTACACTGGTTCAACATTTGTTTTCAAAGAAATTTGGAAAAAAATTGGAAACAACATTCATACGTATAAAACCTATCCAAGAATAGTTGGTGAAACTGGCGGAAAAGATTTCGTCATGGTTCATCCAAGTGCTAACGTAAAACAAGTTGTTGCTAATACTATACGTGGTGCATTTGAATTCCAAGGACAAAAGTGTTCCGCTGCTTCGAGAGCTTATTTCCCAAAATCACTTTGGAATGACATCAAAGAAGAAATGGGCAAGGAATTAGCTTCAATCAAAATGGGTTCGCCAGAAGATTTTAGCAATTTTGTAACGGCAGTTATTCACGAAGGTTCATTCAACAAATTGACTTCGTATATCGACCAAGCCAAAAAAGATGCTGATGCCGAAGTTATTTTTGGTGGGAATTATGATAAATCAAAAGGTTATTTCATTGAACCTACGGTTATTTTAACAACCAATCCAAAATATACAACAATGGAAACTGAACTTTTTGGTCCGGTTTTAACGGTGTATGTTTATGAAGATGCAAAATGGTCAGAAACATTGAAATTGGTTGATCAAACATCAGAATATGCTTTAACTGGAGCAATTTTCAGTCAAGACAGATATGCTATTGAAGAAGCAACCATCGCTTTACAGAACAGCGCCGGAAACTTCTATATCAACGACAAACCAACTGGAGCTGTTGTTGGAATGCAACCCTTTGGTGGCGCAAGAGCTTCGGGAACAAATGACAAAGCAGGTTCAATGCAAAACTTATTGCGTTGGGTTTCGCCAAGAACAATCAAGGAAACATTTGTTACACCTGTTGATTACAGATATCCGTTTTTGGGAGAATAATTTTTTCCAAAAAACAAACACTAAAAAGTTCAAGTTTCGGCTTGGACTTTTTTTATTGCTTTGAAAATGAAATTTTTGTACCTTAGATTAAAATTTAAGACTATGAAAACAAAACTACTTTTACCGCTATTTATTATTTCATTTTTAAGTTTTGCGCAGAACCCGATTAACTCGTTTTATGGCGCTGACAACTCTACGTTTGATATCGTATCGAGTACAAATCCTCTAGATCATGCTGCAACTGGCGCTAATCAAACATGGAATTTTACTAATTTAACTTCAATTGGTAATTCCATACGAAATTATGAATCTCCAACTTCTAGCGAACTCACAACTTATCCAGGAACCACTTTGGTAATAGTAAACAATAGTTCCGTTGGAAGCACAAACAACATTGGTTACATGTATACCAAAAATACAGCTAACACTATTTCTATCACTGGGATTTCTGCCGATGATTTAATTGTTAATTTTGCTACAAACAACGCTACTTTAGGTTTATTTCCAATGAATTTTGGCTATTCTAACAGCGATACTGTTGCTGGAAATTATACCTATACAACCTATTCGGGAACTTTTACTGGAACATTAGTAACAACCGTTGATGCTCATGGAACTTTGAATTTAAACAACACAAGTGGCGGATTTTACACTGGAAACATTACTCGATTAAAAACCGTTTTAAATCTTTCTTTAAACTACAGTTTTTTCAATAATGCTGGAACTGTTACACAGACAACCTACAGCTATTATGCCGATAATCTAGGAAATAACAATCCGATTTTTAGAAGTATAAAAACCGACGCAGTAGTTTCGCTTTTAAATATAAATGAGAGCAATACTACATTAGAACTTTTTGCAGGTTCACTTCTAGAAAGTAACAAAAACAAATTAGAAAACATTTCAATTCAAAACCCTGTAGCAGATTACATTACAATTTATTCTCCGCAAAATATTGATAATGCAACCGTTCAAATAATCGATATGCTTGGAAAAGAAATTATCACAAAAACAAATCAAACTATTGATGAAAATTATCAAATACAAACCAATTTAAACAAAGGAATTTACTTAATAAGAATTTTTGACCAGGAAAAAAGCATCACAAAAAAAGTTATCAAACAATAAAAAAACGCTCGGTTGAGCGTTTTTTTATGCTTTAAACTTTAGCGGCAAATGAACCACTTTTTTAGTTTCAAAAAATTCATCTGAGAAAAAGTTGGAAATGTTGTATTCAGTTGCTTTAGGGAAAGCAGCCAATTCTTCGGTTAAATCGCCGCCTTTTAGATATAGGATTCCGTTTTTTAATTCGTGTTTATTTTGCTTTTTGATTTTGTCTTTAACCCAAGAATAAAAATCGGGCATATTCGTCACAGCACGACTTACAATAAAATCAAAATCGCCTTTTACATTTTCAGCACGCAGCTGTTCTGCTTTTACATTTTTTAGTTCCAATGCATCGGCAACTGCTTGAACCACTTTTATTTTTTTGGCAATAACATCAATCAGAAAAAATCGGGTTTCCGGAAATAAAATCGCTAACGGAATTCCAGGAAAACCACCACCAGTTCCAACGTCAAGAACAAATGTTCCGGGTTCAAAGGGTTGAACTTTTGCAATAGCCAACGAATGTAAAACGTGTTTGGTATATAATTCGTCTATATCTTTTCTAGAAATCACATTGATTTTAGCATTCCAATCGTGATATAATGCTTCTAGTTTTTGAAATTGTTGTACTTGATTATCAGTAAGGTTAGGAAATTGTTTGATAATTTCTTCCATGAATTCTATTTTTCAACAAAAATACTGTTTTAGTTGATAAAAAATGACTAATATCAGTTTTAAAAAAATTATAATAATTACATTTGGGAAAAATTTTGAATACACAATATGAATAACACATCACCTACATTTTCAACTAAAGACAGCTTAAAATTCTTTAGAACGTTGAATTCTCGTGTAAACGCATACTTTAAAGAAAACAATTTAAAAAAGACTGGAAACTGGAAACTGCATTTAAAAACCATAGTGATGTTTAGCATTTTCCTAACGCCATATTTCTTTTTATTGGCAATGGATATGCCTTTTTGGGTTTACTTGTTATTAAACATTGTTATTGGAATTGGAATGGCTGGCGTTGGAATGAACGTAATGCACGACGGAAATCACGGTTCCTACTCTAGTAAATCTTGGTTAAATAAAATCATGGGCGGAAGCATTTACATTCTTGCAGGAAATGTTTACAATTGGCAAGTACAACACAATGTTTTACATCACACTTACACCAATATTCTTGGTCACGATGAAGACCTAGAAGCAGGAAGAATACTTCGTTTTTCTAGAACAGCAAAATGGCACAAATTCCATAAATTCCAACAATATTATTCCATTTTTTTATATGGATTATTAACTTTCAACTGGGCAATTACAACCGATTTTCTTCAAATGAAAAGATATTTGAAAAGAAATCTTTCGTATGGTGAATTCAAAAAACCAGTAATCCGTTGGACCACATTGATTATTACAAAAATCATTTATTTTTCAATTTGGTTAGTGTTGCCAATGGTTATGGGAATTACGTGGTGGAAAGTGGTTTTAGGGTTTTTAGTAATGCATTACACTGCTGGAGTTATACTAAGTGTAGTTTTCCAATTAGCTCACGTTGTAGAAGACACACACAATCCAATTCCCGATGAAAATGGTGAAATTGAAAATACTTGGGCAATTCATCAACTGTTTACAACAGCAAACTTTGCACCAAAAAACTGGTTGGTAAACTATTATACTGGTGGATTAAATCATCAAATAGAACATCACATTTTTCCAAACATTAGTCATATCCACTATGACAAAATTGGTGAAATAGTGAAACAAACTGCTAAAGAATGTGAACTACCCTATTTTGAATTTAAAACAACTAGGCAAGCTATTTTGTCACATTTTAGGCATTTGAAAGAACTTGGAAAACAACCCCAATTAGCATAAAAATATTAAAGACGCGATTTATCGCGTCTCTTTGTTTAACATACCCATACCAACACAATGAATATTTTATCAGACAGAATTAATAATTTGGCCGTTTCACAAACGCTTGCCATGGCAGCATTAGCGAGAGAATTAAAAGCTCAAGGAAAAGATATTATTAGTTTGAGTTTAGGCGAACCCGATTTCAACACACCTGATTTTATCAAAGAAGCTGCAAAAAAAGCAATCGACGAAAATTATAGCACTTATACTCCTGTTGATGGTTATGTAGAGCTGAAGGAAGCTATTTGTAGAAAATTTAAAAGAGACAATAATCTTGAATATAAACCTTCAAATATTGTTGTATCTACAGGTGCAAAACAATCATTATATAATGTTGCACAAGTAATGTTAAATGATGGCGATGAAGTAATTCTTCCAGCACCATATTGGGTTTCTTATTATGAAATAATAAAACTTTCTGGTGGTGTTCCTGTTGAAGTGCCAACTTCGGTAGAAAGTGATTTCAAAATAACTCCAGAGCAATTAGAGAAAGCCATCACGCCAAAAACAAAAATGATGTGGTTCAGTTCTCCTTGCAATCCAAGTGGTTCTGTTTACAATAGAGAAGAGTTGACTGCTATTGGCAAAATATTAGAAAAACATCCAAATATTTATATCGTTTCGGATGAGATATATGAACATATTAATTTTTCAGGAACATTTTGTAGCATCGCTTCTATTCCTGGAATGTTTGACAGAACTATTACAGTAAATGGTGTTGCAAAAGCATTTGCCATGACTGGTTGGCGAATTGGCTATATTGGCGCACCAGAGTTTATCGCAAAAGCCTGTACAAAAATGCAAGGACAAGTAACATCTGGAGCGAATTCTATTGCACAAAGAGCTACGATTACCGCTGTTGAAGCAAATCCAAGTGTTTTGAATGACATGGTAAAAGCATTCAAAAACCGAAGAGATTTAGTGGTTGAATTAGCCAAAGAAATTCCAAATTTTAAAATAAATATTCCCGAAGGTGCTTTCTATTTATTTCCAGATGTATCCTTTTATTTTGGTAAAACATTGAGAGGAAAAGAAATCAAAGATGCTACCGATTTTTCTATGTATTTACTATCCGAAGCAAACGTAGCAACTGTTACTGGAGATGCTTTTGGCAACCCAAATTGCATTAGATTATCCTATGCTACCAGCGAAGATTTACTAAAAGAAGCTTTAAAAAGAATTAAAGAAGCATTAATTTAAAAAAAAACGACAATGAGAAGAATAGTATCAATTTTCATTTTCTTGATTAGTGTTGCAACTTATGCTCAAGAAAAACCGAAACCACAAATTGTTGAAGTTTCTTGTGGTCAATGTCAGTTCGGTATGCAAAGTAAAAAAGGTTGTGATTTAGCGGTTCGAATTGATGGTAAAACCTATTTTGTTGATGGCACAAAACTTGACGATCACGGTGATGCACATGCAGAAGATGGCTTTTGCAATGCCGTTAGAAAAGCTGAAGTTGTAGGTGAAATAAAAGAAGATAAATTTGTTGTTTCCTATTTTAAGTTATTACCTCAAAAAGAATAATTTTTGGCTCAAATATTAGAAAACATATCAAAAATAGTAACGCTTACTCCACATGAGCAAGCGTTATTTTTATCAAAAACCGAGACAAAAAATTACAAAGCCAAAACCATAATTCTAAATGCTGGCGAAGTTTGTAAACATTCCTATTTTGTCAATTCTGGGCTTTTGAGAAGTTTCACAATTAATGATAATATAGTAGAACACGTGTTGAGTTTTGCTTGCGAAGGTTGGTGGATTGGTGATATGTATAGTTTGCTCTCTCAAAAACCTGGAAATCTTTTCGTTGAAGTAATGGAAGATAGTGAAGTGGTGCTTCTTTCAAAAGAAAACCAAGAAAAACTATATACTGAAATCCCCAAACTGGAACGCTTTTTTCGCATATTGACTGAAAAATCTCTTGTAGCCAATCAGGAAAGATTAATGGATAGCTTGAGCCTAACAGCCGAAGAACGTTTCGAAAAATTCTGCAAAAAATATCCAACACTTATTCAAAAAATTCCTCAAAAACAAATCGCATCCTATATAGGTGTTACGCCAGAGTTTTTTAGTAAGATGAAAAGCAAGTTGTTGAGGAAATAATTTCTTAATCTACATTAAGTGCATTTGCCTCATTGCGGCTGTAAATTTGTATCATAATAATTAGTAAATTTAAACATTATGAAAAATACAGTTTTACATAAAGCAAATACACGTGGTCATGCAAATCATGGTTGGCTCGATGCGCATCATACATTCAGTTTTGCCAACTATTATAATCCCGATAGAGTTCAATTTGGCGTTTTGCGCGTGTTGAATGATGATATCATTGATGGCGGAATGGGTTTTGGAACACATCCACATGATAATATGGAGATTATTACCATTCCTCTCGAAGGCGATTTGGCTCACAAAGACAGCATGGGAAATACCGAAGTTATCAAATTTGGCGATGTGCAAGTAATGAGTGCTGGAACAGGAATTCAACACAGCGAATTCAATCCAAACCATGATAAAAGAACCAATTTATTACAGATTTGGGTTTTCCCAAAATATAGAAATGTTGAACCTCGCTATCAACAAATCACATTAAATGTTGCTGATAGAGAAAATAAATTTCAACAAATTCTTTCGCCAAATGCTGACGATGAAGGCGTTTGGATACATCAAGATGCATGGTTTCACATGACGAATCTCGAAGCAGGAAAATCGTTAACCTATCAAAGAAAAAAAGAAGGCAACGGATTGTATGTTTTTGTCATCAAAGGAAAAGTTACTGTGGACAATCAGGAATTGGAATTGCGTGACGGAATGGGAATTACTGATTTTGAAACCGTTGATTTTAAAGCTATTGAAAACACAGAACTCCTTTTGATGGAAGTTCCAATGATGCAATAAAAGGATTGTCAGACTGAGCGCAGACGAAGTCAAAAAATCCCTCGACTGCGCTCGGGAAGACAACTAAAAATAAAACTATGAACAACGAAGTACAGTTAAAAATTGAAGGAAGCAAAGGCTATTTCTATATTGAAGTAGATGGAAAAAGAGAGGCAATGATGACGTTTGTTTTTGCAGGCGAAGACAAAATTATCATCGACCATACCGAAGTAAATCCGGGCAATAACGGAAAAGGTTTTGGCAAGATGATGGTGTTAAAAGCAGTTGAATTTGCCAGAGACAAGAATATTAAAATTCTTCCGCTTTGTCCGTTTGCAAAAAGTGTTTTTGACAAAACACCAGAAATTAGAGATGTTTTATAATTTAAAAAATCAATCATGGATGCAAAAGATGTAACAAAAGAATATACCAATGGCGAAGTGACCATTGTATGGAAAAACGGCTTATGCAAGCATGCGGTCGAATGCGTAAAAAACAATCCTGATGTTTTTAAACCAAAAGAAAAACCTTGGATACATCCAGAAAATTCATCCACTGAAAAAATTATCGAAACTGTAAAAAAATGTCCTTCTGGTGCATTAACCTATTATTTGAATAAAAATGACTAAAAAAATCATCGCTTTTGGCGCATCATCAAGCAGAAATTCCATCAATAAACAACTAGCAACCTTTGCAGCAAATCAATTCAAAAATGCTGAAGTAGAGATTTTGGATTTAAACGATTATGAAATGCCTCTTTTTTCGGTTGATAAAGAAAAGGAAAACGGAATACACAATCTTGCGCAACAGTTTTATGACAAAATTGGTTCAGCTGATTTTATAATTATTTCATTTGCAGAACACAATGGTGCTTATTCGTCTGCATTCAAGAATTTATTGGATTGGACTTCAAGAATTAATGCAAAAACATTCCAAGAAAAACCAATGTTGCTTATGGCGACTTCACCTGGAGCAAGAGGCGGAAGTTCAGTTTTGGATATTGCCACAAAAAGATTTCCTTTTCAAGGTGGAATAGTAAAAGGCACTTTTTCATTACCTACTTTTTATGAAAATTTTGATGCAGTGCATGGCATTATCAATCCTGAATTTAAAAATCAATTAGAAGAAATAATCAATTCTATTGAGTTATAATATAATTAGTATTTTTGTGTGGGTTTTGAGTAACTTTTAAACTCATAAACCTTAAACTTTTAAACTAAAAAAATGAAAGCATACGTTTTTCCTGGTCAAGGAGCACAATTTACCGGAATGGGTAAAGATTTATATGAAAACTCAGCTGAAGCAAGAGCATTATTTGAAAAAGCAAATGATATTCTTGGTTTCCGTATTACAGATATAATGTTTGAAGGCACAGCCGAAGAATTAAAAGAAACCAAAGTAACGCAACCTTCGGTTTTCTTGCATTCGGTAATTTTAGCAAAAACACTAAACATAAAACCTGACATGGTTGCTGGACATTCATTAGGTGAATTTTCGGCTTTGGTAGCCAATGGCGCTTTGAGTTTTGAAGATGGGTTACAATTGGTTTCACAACGTGCAATGGCAATGCAAAAAGCTTGCGAAATTACACCTTCAACTATGGCAGCGGTTTTAAATCTTGATGATAAAGTCGTTGAAGATATTTGCGCTTCTATCGATGGTGTTGTGGTTGCAGCAAATTATAATTGCCCAGGACAATTAGTGATTTCTGGTGAATACAAAGCAGTAGAATTAGCCTGCGAAAAAATGAAAGAAGCTGGTGCAAAACGTGCTTTAATCTTACCTGTTGGTGGAGCATTTCACTCACCAATGATGGAACCAGCAAGAGAAGAACTTGCAGCAGCTATTGAAGCCACAACGTTTTCAACACCTTCTTGTCCAGTATATCAAAACGTGACTGCAAGTGCAGTTTCAAATCCTGATGAGATTAAGAAAAATCTAATTGCTCAATTAACTGGAGCTGTAAAATGGACACAATCTGTGCAACAAATGATAAAAGATGGCGCAACTAGTTTTACCGAAGTTGGCCCAGGAAAAGTATTGGTTGGATTAGTAAATAAAATTGACAAAGAAGTCGAAACTATTTCGGCTACATTATAATAATATGAAGAGAGTTATTTTATCGTTGGTATTAATTTCCCTTTTAACAGCTTGCAAAGAAGAAACTAGAGAAAAAGTAAAAGAAGCTTCAAAAGCTGTTGGTACAGAAGTAAAAGAGAATTATAAAAAAGCCAAGATCAAAGCATCAAAAGTTATCGATACCACAAAAGTGAAAGAGAACGTAAAAAACGCTATAAAAAAAGGTGCAGAAAAAGTTGAAGAAGGTGCTCGAAAAGTAAAAGACAACGTTTCAAAATAATTTTTCAATTGTTAATAAACTCATTGAAAAATAAACACTTAGCAAGTTTTTGTTGTTTCTTAAAAAATTATTTTTGAGTAACTAGTATTAACTCAAAACTTTTAATTATGAAAAAAATCTTTTTATCGTTTGCAGTATTAGCTGCACTTACGTTTACGTCATGTAAAGAAAAAACTCAAGAAGAAGTTGGCGAAGCTACCGAAGCTGTTGCTGAAGAAGCTGGAGCAGAAATGGACTCTGCTGCAGCCGAAGTAGATTCTGCTGCTACAACAGCAGGAGAAGCTATGGAAAACGCCGCTGATAAAGCAACAGATGCTGCAAAAGATGCAACTGCTAAAGCTGCCGATGCTGTAGAAAAAGGCGCAAAAGAAGTTAAAGATGCTGTAAAAAAATAATTTTAATCTCTTTAGCTTTTATAAACGTTTGGAAAACCTCCAAACGTTTATTTTTTTCTATAATTTGTTATAAAAACGCCAAGAATAATTAACCCTGTTGCTATTATAAAATCTATAGTAATTACTTCATCAAGCAATAACCATCCCAAAAAAACTGCAATAATTGTATTGACATAATTCAGTACAGAAACTTCTATTGCTGAAACTCTTTTGATAGCATAATAATAGCAAAAGAATGCTAAAACAGAGCCAAAAACCGCCAAATAACCTACAGCTAACATGCTTCTAAAACTCCATAAACTCATGTCAACATTTGGATGAAAAATTTTGGCTAAAAAAAATTGAACAATGGCGGCAATAGAAAACTGATAGAAAAGATTTAAGGAAATGTTACTTACTTTGCTACTATGGTACTTTGTGTAAACAGTTCCCAATGACCAAGACAAAATAGCTATGCTAAGAAACAGAATTCCGGTCTTATAATTTGGATCCAAAATATCACCAAGACCATCTTTAAAAATAAACACTACACCAACAAATCCTACCAAAACGCCTATTAAACCTTTTAGAGTGAATTTTTGAATACCTATTCCCGAACTTGAAAGATAAACAACCAATGGTGATAGAGCACTTAATATAGACGTTAAACCACTTGGAAGTGTTTGTTCAGCAATGGTTGTAAATCCATTTGCAATTACAATCATCATCAATGCAGGAATCATTTGCAAAACAAAATTCGCCCAACCTATCCACTGAAATTGCTTTTGATACAATAAATAAACAAAAATTAGTAATGCTGCAATTCCTTGCCTTATGGAAGTTACATACCACGGCTGAATAGTCTCTACAGCTACTCTTATTCCAAGGTAAGTTGTTCCCCAAACTACAGCAACAGTTAAGAGTGAAAGCAATAATTTTACATCAGCTTTTTTGGTCATTAAATAATACTGTTAACTGAAAACTATGACTGAATACTGAAAACTAACTCCTAATCTTTTGTTCCCATTTCCAAGCTGAAGCCAAGCTTTCTTCTAGTGTTAAGTTTGCTTTCCAACCAAGAACTGTATTGGCTTTATCCGTATTTGCGTATGCTTCTGTGATATCTCCTTCTCTTCTACCAACTATTTTATAAGGTAATTTTTTTCCTGAAACTTTTTCGAAAGCATTTATAACTTCGAGTACAGAACTTCCTTTCCCTGTTCCAAGATTGAAGGTTTCTACTTTTGCTAAATTTTTCTTGTTCAAAAGTCTTTGCAACGCCACAACGTGCGCTTTTGCTAAATCGACAACATGAATATAATCGCGGATTGCAGTTCCGTCAGGTGTTGGATAATCATCTCCATAAACAGAAAGCTGCTCACGTAATCCAATTCCAGTTTGAGTAATAAACGGCACTAAATTTTGAGGAACACCTATTGGCAGTTCACCTATTTCAGCACTTGGATGAGCACCAACTGGGTTGAAATAGCGTAATAAAATAGAATTGATATTAGTAACTTTTGCAGTATCAGTAATTATCTCCTCGCCTATTTGTTTTGTATTTCCATATGGCGACATTGCTGGTTGAACTGATGCATCTTCGGTAATTGGCATTTTTTCTGCCTGACCATAAACAGTACAAGAAGAACTAAAAATAAAATTAGCTTCTGGCATTTTGGTCAACTCTTGAAGTATGTAAACCAATGCGTTGATATTATTTTCGTAGTATAGTAATGGATTTTCAACACTTTCGCCAACTGCTTTTGATGCTGCAAAATGTATCACTCCAACAACATCATTATGCTTTGCAAAAAAACGTTGAACAGATTGCTTATCTCTCAAATCGAGGTTTTCAAATTCTGGTTTTTTTCCCAAAATTTTTTCTAAACCATCTAATACATTGATTGACGAGTTTGATAAATTATCAATAATTACAGCTTCAAATCCTGCGTTGTAAAGTTCGACAACTGTGTGCGAACCAATAAAACCTAATCCACCGGTTACTAATACTTTCATTTTTTTATTTTTTTGGTTTTATAGTAAATTCAAAAAGTCTTTTCCCTTTTTTATTGCTGTATGAATACTTCAAGTTTATATTATTTTCTCGATACAATTTCATTGTAGAAGTAGTATCTAAATTGAATTGGGCATTTTTCATCAGATACATTTTGGCGTCATTCATATTTTCTGTTGAATCAATATTGACCAACGTATAAAAATAACTAAACTTTCTTTCTTCAGCTTTCACACTATCCAATCTGGTTTCAGTGTCAACCATCACTGGACATTTTTTATTTAATTGTTGGGCTGTTTCTACAAGTTCATCATCAAATGAGTTCATTTTATTTAAAACAACTTTTGTAACAAAAAATGCTACACTAAAAGTTGCAACAAAAATAAGTACTTGAACTGCTATTTTCTTATTCCCAAAATTCATTACTCCAAAAACTCTAGAACTGTAGAAGTGATATAGTTTATCTGTTCATCATCTAGTTCAGTATGCATTGGTAATGAAATTACTTCTTTTACCAACTGATTAGTTACTGGAAAATCTTCTTCTTTGTATCTTTCATCCAAATATGCTTTTTGGCTGTGTAATGGTATTGGATAATAGATGGCACAAGGAATTTGATTGGCTAGTAAATGTTCCATTAATGCATCTCTTTTACCATTGGTTATTCGTAAAGTATATTGATGAAAAACATGACAATCACAATTATCACATATCATTGGCGCAATAATATGAGGATGATTTTCAAATGCTTTGCTATACTTTCTTGCAGCATCTTGTCGAGCTTTTCCATATTGGTCTAAAAATGGCAGTTTAGCATCTAAAACCGCAGCTTGTACACTATCCAACCTTGAATTTACCCCAACAACATCATGATGATAACGAACATACATTCCATGATTTACAATGCCTCTAATCTTGTGAGCCAATTCATCATCATTAGTAAAAATTGCACCGCCATCACCATAACAACCTAAATTTTTGCTCGGAAAAAAAGAGGTTGAAGCAACATGTCCTATTGTTCCCGCTTTTTTCTTTGTACCATCAGAAAATTTGCAATTGGCTCCAATGGCTTGCGCATTATCCTCAATCACGTACAAGTTATGCTCTTTGGCAATTGCCATTATTGCTTCCATGTTAGCAGCTCTTCCAAAAAGATGAACAGGCACAATTGCTTTAGTTTTTGGTGTTATTGCTTTTTTGATAGCATTGATATCGATGTTCATGTTAACCATATCTACATCTACCAATACAGGAGTAAGTTGTAATAAAGCAATCACTTCAACTGTCGCTGCAAAAGTAAAATCGGCAGTTATTACTTCATCACCAGGTTTTAATCCCAATCCCATCATGGAAATTTGCAAAGCATCGGTTCCATTAGCACATGGAATTACATGTTTTACGCCTAAATAATTTTCGAGATTTTTTTGAAATTCATGAACTTTTGGTCCATTGATATAAGTTGTAGTATCCAACACTTCTTGAATAGAAGCATCTACTGTGTTTTTAATTTTTTCGTATTGACTTTTTAGGTCAACCATTTGTATTTTTTTCATTCTGAAAAATAATTAATTTAGGCAAAACTACTAATAATATCATGTTTGACAATGAAATTTCTACAAACTGATGTATTTTAGCGACACAATTCATTAGTTATGTTTTTTCTGTACAATCTGTTTGTTCAAATTGCAAGTTTTGGAATAAAAATTGTCGCTTTTTTCAGCCCAAAAATCAAACTATTTGTTGATGGTAGAAAAAATGTTTTCAATATTTTATCTTCAAAAATCAATTCAAATGATAAATCCATTTGGTTTCATGCAGCTTCACTTGGCGAGTACGAACAAGGTTTGCCAGTGATAGAAAAAATCAAAGAAAAATTCCCAAATCATAAAATTGTAATTAGCTTTTTTTCGCCATCAGGTTACGAAGTAAGAAAAAACAATACCGTTGCTGATGTTACGGTTTATTTGCCATTGGACACAAAATCGAATGCCAAAAAATTTATAAAAGCTGTAAATCCTGAAATGGTTTTCTTTATCAAATATGAATATTGGCCAAATTACTTGAATGAACTGAAAAACGCCAACATAAAAACCTTCTTAATATCAGGAATTTTCAGAGAAAACCAAGCCTTTTTCAAATGGTATGGCGGATTTTACAGAAATGCATTAAAAACCTTTGAATACTTTTTTGTGCAAAATGAAAATTCCAAAAAGCTGTTAAACAGTTTAGGCTTTCAAAATGTAAAAATCTCAGGCGATACACGTTTTGATAGAGTGGTTTCTATTTTAGAAAGAGACAATTCTCTAGATTTTATTGAACAATTCTTGTCAGTTCGAGCGCAGTCGAGAACCAATCAAACCACCATCGTCATTGGAAGTTCGTGGCCAAAAGATGAAGAATTGCTTGTTCAATTCATCAATCAATCTAGTGATGATGTCAAATTTATCATTGCGCCACATAATATTAAACAAGAGCAAATCTCAAATCTCAAATCTCAAATTCAAAAAGAAACGGTTTTATTTTCTGAAAAAGAAGAAAAGAATTTATGCGATTTTCAAGTCTTTATCATCGACACTATTGGGATTTTAACTAAAATTTATTCCTACGCTGATATTGCCTACGTTGGTGGAGGTTTTGGAAATCCAGGTGTTCACAACATTTTGGAACCTGCAACATTTGGTGTTCCTATTGTTATTGGACCAAACTATTCGCATTTTGCTGAAGCAACTGCATTAGTAAAAATGGAAGGCTGTATTTCAATTGAAAACCCAAGAGATTTATACGAAGTATTTACCGAGCTAATTTATAAAATAGATATACGCCACGAAAAAGGCCATATTTGTGAAACATTTGTACAAATGAATAAAGGAGCAACTCAAACTATAATGAAACATATTCTTAATGAAACCTTAAATTGATTTTCAAAAAAAGAGCAAAAACATATCTTGCAACACTTAAAATTCATCAAAAATGAAATATTTCAAACTACTCTTCTTATTTATTTTCCTTCAAACACAAGCGCAACAAGGCGGAATGTGGTTGCCAAACATGCTAAAAGGTGATCGCGAAACCGAAATGAAAAACCTTGGCATGAAACTCACTGCAGAGCAAATTTATTCTGTAAACAAATCAAGTCTAAAAGATGCTGTTCCGCAATTTGATGGTGGTTGTACTGCCGAAGTTATTTCGGATAAAGGGTTGATTTTAACCAATCATCATTGTGGTTACGACAATATTCAAAGTCATTCTACCGTTGAACACGATTATTTAACTAATGGTTTTTGGGCTTATAAAATGGATGAAGAATTACCTAATCCTGGCGTTGTAGTAACTTTTGTGGTTAAAATTGAAGATATTACAAATAAAGTTTTAGAAGGCGTTTCTGCTTTATCTAATGAAGCAGATAAACAAAAGAAAATCCAACAAAACATTTCAGATTTAACAAAATCATTGCCAAAAGAAACTTGGCAAGAAAATCTAATCAAAACATTTTATGATGGCAATCAGTATATACTTTTTGTAACCGAAACATTTAAAGATATTCGTTTAGTTGGTGCGCCACCAAGTTCGATTGGTAAATTTGGTTCTGATACAGATAACTGGGTTTGGCCAAGACATACAGGCGATTTTTCTTTATTTAGAATTTATGCAGATAAAAACAATCGTCCAGCAGAATATTCTACAGAAAATGTTCCATATAAGCCCAAACATTTCTTCCCAATTTCTATAAAAGGTATTCGTGAAAACGATTTTACAATGGTAATGGGTTATCCCGGAAGAACACAAGAATATTTACCAAGTTATGCTGTTGAACAAATTGTAAACAACTTAAACCCTGCAAAAATTGAAGTTCGAGATGCGGCTTTGAAAGTCCAAGATCGTTTCATGCGAAAAGATAATGCTATCAAAATTCAATATGCATCAAAATATGCTGGAGTTGCCAATTATTGGAAAAAATGGATTGGCGAAACCAAAGGTTTAAAAAAATCGAATGCAATTGCAGTGAAACAAAAATTTGAAAAAGAATTAACAGAAAAAATTATTAAAGCAGGAAAACAAGCAGAATACGGAAGTTTACTTTCTGATTTTGAAAAAAATTATGCTGAAATAAAAGATTATGCGCTAGCTCGTGATTTGTTTAGCGAAGTAGTTTTAAGAAATACTGAATTACTACAAACAGGTTATAAATTATATCAACTAGAACAATTACTTTCTACAAAAGGTGAACAAGCTTTTACGGATAGAAAAAATAATTTAATAAAAGGTATTGATGCTTTCTACAAAGATTATAACAATGAAGTTGACAAAAATGTTTTTGAACAATTGATAGCCATTTATGCAAATAAGATGCCGAAACAGTTCTTGCCTTCAACATTAAATAATCTAAAGGCATCAGAATTAGCAAATGATATTTATACTAATTCAGCATTGATTTCTTTGGAAAAATTTAGAGCATTACTCGATGGTGATACAAATACTGTTATCTTAAAACTTAACAGTGATAAAGGCTATCAATTAGTAAAATCATTAGCAGATGGTTATGTAAAAAATGTAGCTCCAAAATATGACGAAATCAATTTAAGAAATATTGCTACACAAAGAACTTATATGAAAGCTATTATGGAATTGAGTCCTAAATCGGCAAGAATTTTTCCAGATGCTAACAGTACACTTCGTGTAACCTATGGTAAAGTAAAAGGATATAAGCCAAATGATGCTGTTTATTATGAACCTTTTTCAACTCTTGATGGAGTAATGGAAAAATATATTCCTGGCGATTATGAATTTGATGTTCCACAAAAGCTAATAGATTTGTATAACACAAAAGATTTTGGCATTTATGCAAATTCAAAAGGCAAAATGCCAGTAGCATTTATTGCAACTAACCACACAACAGGAGGAAATTCAGGAAGTCCAGCTCTTGATGCAAGTGGAAATTTAATTGGCTTGAATTTTGATAGAGTTTGGGAAGGAACAATGAGTGATATTTATTATTCACCCGAAATTTGCCGAAACATAATGGTTGATACTAGATATATATTGTTCATTATCGACAAGTTTGCTGGGGCAAAAAACCTAATTAATGAACTCAAAATCATTAAGAAAGAGAAAAAATAATTTTTTCAACAAAAAAAACGTGTTTTGGCACGATATTTGTGAAGTAAATAAACGGAATTCAAGGATAGAATTTAAAAAAAGTAAAATAAATATTTTTCCGATTAAAAAAATTTATATCTTTGCTCCGAATTAATAATTAACCTTTTATAATTAAGTAAGATGAAAAAAGTATTTTTAAGTTTAGCTGTTGTTGCTGCATTAACTGTAGTATCTTGTAAACAAGCTGAGGCTAACACTGAAGCTGCTGCTGACTCAACTGCTGTTGAGGCTGTTGATACTGCTGCTGCTGTTGTTGACTCTGCTGCTGCAACTGTAGATTCTGCTGCTGCAAAAGTAGAAGACGCTGCTAAAGCAACTGAAGAAGCTGCTAAAGAAGTTAAAGAAGAAGTAAAAAAATAATTAGAAACTAATTGTTTTTAAACTAAGCCGTTCAATAGAACGGCTTTCTTTTTTTATAGAATTTAAGAAAATTACATATTTTATAAAATAAAAAAGCTCCAAACAAAATTGTTTGGAGCTTTTTGTACTCAAGGCGGGACTTGAACCCGCACGAACATTACTGTTCACTGGATTTTAAGTCCAGCGTGTCTACCAATTCCACCACTCGAGCATTATTTGGTAATTGAGCGAAAAACGGGGTTCGAACCCGCGACCTCAACCTTGGCAAGGTTGCGCTCTACCAACTGAGCTATTTTCGCATTATCATTTTATGTAAGAACAGCAATACTATTGCCGTATTGCGGATGCAAATGTAATATTAAAATTGAATTCTACAAACCTTTTTTTTAAAAATTTCTGATTATAACTCAACTACTTGATTACAAATTGATAACTAATTATTTTTTATTCAACATTCTTTTCAATTCGTTCAATTTCATCAATGCTTCGACTGGTGTAAGCGTATTGATATCTAAACCAAGTATATCTTCTCTAATTTCTTCTAAAAGAGGATCATCTAAACTAAAGATACTCAATTGCATTTGCTGCGCCAATTCGCCTTTTCGGTTCGGGTCATCTTTTGCTGATTTTATACCATTAAGCACATCTCCTGAATGTTCTTTTTCAAGTTTCTTAAGCATTTTTTGAGCTTTTTGTATCACCATTTGTGGCATTCCAGCCATTTTAGCTACATGAATTCCAAAACTATGTTCGCTTCCTCCTTTTACTAATTTCCTAATAAACAAAACCGTGTCCTTAAGTTCTTTTACAGAAACGTTATAATTTTGTATTCTAGGTAAAAGCTCCGTCATTTCGTTCAGTTCATGATAATGCGTAGCAAAAAGTGTTTTAGGTTTAGCAGGGTTTTCATGAAGATATTCGGCAATAGCCCAAGCAATTGAAATACCATCATATGTGCTTGTTCCTCTGCCTATTTCATCAAGTAGAACTAAACTTCTATCAGAAATATTATTAAGAATTGAAGCAGTTTCATTCATTTCAACCATAAAGGTCGATTCTCCCATAGAGATGTTATCACTGGCACCAACTCTGGTAAAAATTTTATCTACAACTCCCATTTTTAGAGAAGTTGCAGGAACAAAACTTCCCATTTGAGCCAAAAGAACAATCAAGGCCGTTTGTCTTAATATAGCAGATTTACCCGACATGTTTGGTCCGGTAATCATAATGATTTGTTGAGTTTCTCTGTCAAGAAAAACATCATTAGCAATATAAGGAACGCCTACTGGCAGTTGCTTTTCTATAACAGGATGACGACCATCTTTAATATTTATCTCAAAACTTTCATCAAGTTCTGGACAAGTATAGTTGTTTTCTATTGCAAGTTGAGCAAAAGAAGTGAGACAATCCAGTTGTGCAATAAGGTTAGCATTAAGCTGAACTTGTTTAATGTAGGTTGCTACCCAATTAATAAGTTCGTCAAACAATTTACTCTCTATTTGATGAATTTTTTCTTCGGCACCGAGTATTTTTGTTTCGTATTCTTTAAGCTCTTCGGTTATGTATCTTTCAGCATTTACAAGTGTTTGTTTTCTAATCCAATCTGAAGGAACTTTGTCTTTATGTGTGTTTCTTACTTCAATATAATATCCAAAAACGTTATTGAATGAAATCTTCAAGGAGGAAATGCCTGTTTTTTCAGATTCTCTTGTCTCTATTGCTTCTAAAAACTCTTTTCCAGAAAAAGCTATAGCTCTCAATTCGTCTAACACAGCATTTACTCCTTTTGCTATTGCATTTCCTTTTGCAATGGAAACAGGAGCATCCTGATTTAGCATGAATTTTATTTTTTCTCTCAACAAATCACACGAATGTAGATTATCACCAATTATTCTAACAGCATCTTGAGAACTCTCGAGAGCTAAAGTTTTTATCGGAATTATTGCATCCAAAGAGTCTTTCAAATAGACAATTTCTCTTGGTGAAATTTTTGCAGTTGCAACTTTTGATATTAACCTTTCTAAATCTGAAATTTGTTTTATCTGATGTTGAATTTTTTGAAGAATGTCTCGATTATCTTTTAGATAAGACACAACATCATGGCGGTTTCTAATTTTATACAAATCTTTTAATGGCAAAGCAAGCCAGCGTTTCAGCATCCTTGAACCCATCGGCGATAGTGTTTTATCAATTACATCGAGTAATGTTACCGCATTTTGAGCACTACTATTATAGAGTTCAAGATTTCTAATGGTAAATTTATCCATCCAGACATAAGCATTTTCTGCTATACGCTGAATATTAGTTATATGCTGTAATTTGTTGTGCTGTGTTTCTGAGAGATAATATAAAATTGCCCCAGAAGCAATTATTCCATCCAACAATTCTTCAACACCAAAACCTTTTAGCGAGTTGGTTTGAAAGTGATTTGTCAATATTTCGTTGGCATAATCTTCCTTATATACCCAATCTTCAAGGTAAAAAACATTAAAATCTTCACCAAAATTGATTTTAAAGTCACTTTTATAATTCTTTTGAACTAAAATTTCACTTGGCTGAAAGTTTTGCAGAAGTTTGTCAATATATTCAGAGTTTCCTTGAGCGGTTAAAAACTCTCCTGTTGAAATATCTAAAAAAGAAATTCCAAGTTGTTTTTTTCCAAAATAAATCGAAGCTAAAAAATTGTTGGATTTTGATTGCAAAACTTCATCATTCATAGCTACACCAGGTGTAACCAATTCTGTTACTCCACGCTTGACGATGGTTTTAGTCATTTTAGGATCTTCCAGTTGATCACAAATAGCAACTCTTAATCCAGCTTTGACCAATTTGGGCAAATAGGTGTTGAGCGAATGATGAGGAAAACCTGCAAGAGCAGTTTCGGTGTCACTTCCTGCACCTCTTTTTGTCAATACAATACCAAGAATTTTTGAAGCTCTAATAGCATCTTCTCCAAAAGTTTCATAAAAATCACCAACTCTAAAAAGAAGGCAAGCATCGGGATATTTACTTTTTATCTCGTTGTATTGCTTCATTAGAGGCGTTTCCTTAGATGCTTTTTCTTTTGCCAAAACAAAAAATTTATTTAATGAGACAGCGAATTTAAGTAATTTTAAATGATTGGACTTTTAAAATTAATTTAATATTAAGAATAAAAAAAGTAAAGCAATTATAAATTTGAATAGTTTTGTTTCATAATCATTAAACAAATAAAAAAATGAAAAAAATAGTACTTGTGGCAATTTTAGCAATTGCTGGTTTAACAACAACTCAAGCGCAAACAAAAAAACAAGCGCCAAAAAAAGCTACTAAAGTAGAAGAGAAAAAAGTTGAAGGTCCAAAAGTTGAAGGTCCAGGAATGGTTTTTGAAAACGAAACTATTGATTATGGAACAATCAAAAAAGGTGCTGATGGAAACAGAGAATTTGTTGTTTATAACAATGGGAACAAACCATTAACTATCACAAACACTCAGGGTTCATGTGGATGTACAGTTCCTACTAAACCTTCAAAAGACATTAATCCAGGTGAAAAAGGAGTAATTGGTGTACACTATGACACTAACAGAGTTGGTCCTTTTACAAAAACAGTAACTGTAACTTCAAATGCTTCTGAAACTCCTAAAGTTTTAACAATAAAAGGAACAGTTGTTGCTGATGAACCAGCTGCTGCACCTGTAAAAAGTTAATAAATCTTTCTTAATTAATTTACTGATAAATCACGCCAATTGGCGTGATTTTTTTTAAATATATTTGCAATAAAAATGCGAAAATTAGAAAATAAAGAATTGGAAAGAAAATCAGTTTCTGAGTTTAAAGAAGCTAAAAAAACACCAATTGTAATCATTTTAGACGATATAAGAAGCCTTCATAACATTGGGTCTGTATTTAGAACTGCTGACTCTTTTTTAATTGAGAAAATTTTCCTTTGCGGAATTACGGCTACACCTCCAAACAAAGAAATACACAAAACAGCACTCGGAGCAACAGAAACCGTTGAGTGGGAACATTTAAAAAGCACAGCTGATGCTATTGAAAAAGTAAAAGCTGAGAATTATAAGGTTTATGCTGTTGAACAGGTAGAAAATTCGACATTTCTACAAAATTTTGATGTTTCAAGAGAAGAAAAATATGCCTTGATTTTTGGAAATGAAGTTTATGGAGTAAGTCAATCTGCTATTGAATTGTGTAATGGTTGCATCGAAATTCCTCAAATTGGCACAAAACACTCTCTAAATATCTCGGTTAGTGCTGGAATTGTAGTTTGGGAATTTTTCCAAAAACTTAACTACTAAATATTTTAAGATTTTTTTGAATTCAAAAAAATTTTCCTTGTTGTATCTTTACAAAATGATAAAATACATATACGCCATATTATTTATTTGTAGCCAAACTTTCGCTCAAAAAGCAGCAGAAAAAAACATTTTTTCAAACATTGCTCCAATACTTACTGCAACAGGAAATCAAATTTATTGTCCGGGCACTTCCATGAAGATAGTCACCGATTTCAATATTGTTGATCCAGATGATACAGGTATAGATGCCATATATATTCAAATTTCTTCGGGTTATATAGCTAGCCAAGACAATTTATCCCTTTCTGGGAATCATCCAAATATTTCAACAAGTTGGGACTCTTTAGCAGGAAAATTAACTTTATCTGGAGTATCTGGTCAACCCACCTATTTAGAAATCATCAATGCCGTAAAAGATGTTGTTTATTTGAATAATTCCGCCACTCCATTTGGAGTTAGAACATTTTCGATAACAATAGGACAAGCAAATTATTTGCCTTCAACTGACCATTACTATCAATATGTCCCAAATGTTGGAATTACATGGTCAAGTGCAAAAGCTTTGGCCGAGGCAAGCACATACTATGGTTTGCAAGGTTATTTAGCTACAATTTTAGCAGCTGATGAAGCTCAACTTTGTGGCGAACAAGCTTCGGGTGCTGGTTGGATTGGAGGAAGCGACGAAGAAACTGAAGGCGTTTGGAAATGGATAACTGGACCAGAAACTGGCATTATTTTTTGGAATGGAAATGCCTCAGGAAGCACACCAAATTATGCAAAATGGAACACTGGCGAACCCAATAATGTTAACGATGAAGATTATGCCCATATCAATGGAACTGGCGTTGGATTTGTTGGTTCTTGGAATGATCTATCAAATACTGGCGAACCTTCGGGTGATTATCAGCCCAAAGGATATGTAGTAGAATATGGTGGAATGCCTGGAGATCCTGTTTTGAATATCTCCGCTAGCACAACGATAGTAATACCTAGCATCACTTCTTCTACACCAGATACAAACTGTGGTAGTGGAACCATTATGCTACAAGCAACTTCAAGCGGTGGAACTATTCATTGGTATGATACAATTTCTGGCGGAAGTATTCTAGGCACAGGAAACAACTTTTCTATTAACTTGAATAATACAACCGTTTTTTATGCAGATCCTTTTGAACCAGGATGTCCAAACGCCATCAGAACGCCAGTAACAGCAACTATTAATGAAATTCCTGTTTTGAATGTTACAACTCCTCAACCCATTTGTTCTGGAAACCAAGGAACAATTAATGCTAACACAACAGCTGGAACAATTTATTGGTATGATTTAGCGACAGGTGGAAATTCAATAGGTACAGGAAATTCCTTTACAACTCAACCTTTAACAGGCAACTTTACTTTATATGCTGAAGCAATAAACAATGGTTGCCCTTCGGGTAGCAGAATTCCAGTTTCAATTACAGTAAACCCAAATCCAATCCTTGACCAAGATTTAACTATAGATGATTGCGCAACAAACCCTGTAACACTTGATGCAGGTATTTCGGGAATGGTTTACAATTGGTCAACAGGTGAAACTTCTCAAAGTATAATTGTCAATTCTCAAAATCAATATCATGTTGTGGTAACTGATCAAAATAATTGTTCTTCTACAAGAAATTATGATGTTATATTACACGATGCTCCAGAGATTACAGATGTAACCATATTGGACAACACAGCTACCATTACAACTGTTGAAAATGGTGCGTATGAATTTTCTATTAACGGCTCTGATTTTCAACTGTCAAATATTTTTTATCATTTGCCAGGAGGAAATTATACAGCAACTGTAAGAGAGATAAACGGTTGTGGTGAAGATACTATGCCTTTTTGGATTATCGATTGTCCATCTTTTTTTACTCCTAATGGCGACGGTTTTCACGATTTTTGGAAAGTAGAAGGAATAGAATTGTATCCTGAGGCAAGTGTCGAAATTTTTGACAGATATGGAAGGTTAATAACCATTTTGAATGCGACCAATTCGTCTTGGAACGGTACGTTCAATAATAAATTACTTCCTTCTGATGATTATTGGTTTATATTTCGAGCGAGCAATAATGCAAAAACTATCAAAGGGCATTTTGCTTTAAAAAGATAGTTTTTTAAGAAATTTTCATTTTAATTTCCTCTAAAATGAAATGGTAATCTTCTTGGTTATTGAGGAAATCACGATTTGAAACATCTACAATCAAAACATTCAAATCTTTTTGAGTTTTTATATAGTCAAGATAACCACTGTTTATTTTTTCTAGATATTCCGCTGGAATTTCCTGCTCATAACTTCTTCCTCTTTGCTTGATGTTTTCGAGTAGTCGTTGCGTATTTTGGTAAAGATAAATGTATAAATCAGGTTTTGGCATTTCTTTATAAACTATATCAAACATGGTTTTGTACAATCTATACTCATCTTCTGCCAAAGTAACTTTTGCAAAAATTAATGATTTAAAAACATGGTAATCGGCAACGATAAAATCTTTGAACAAGTCAAATTGCGCTAAGTCATCAGAAATTTGTTGATATCTGTCTGCCAAAAAAGACATTTCTAGCGGAAAAGCATATCGATTTTGATCTTCATAAAATTTTGGCAAAAAAGGATTATCCGCAAAACGTTCAAGTACCATTTTTGCATTAAAATCTTCGGCTAACTTGTGTGTTAGTGTTGTTTTTCCTGCTCCAATATTCCCTTCAATTGCAATGTAGTTGTACTCGCTAAGTTTAATTTCTGAAATTGGGCTATGCAAAACTTTTATGACTTTGCAATTGCTCTTGTCTTCAGACAAAACTAGTAGTTCTCTGAGGTATTTTTGCAAAATAGGATGACGCCAATCTAGATTTAAATCGTTCATTGGTTTCAAAACAAAAAGTCTGTTTTGCATTTCGGGATGAGGAACTTTTAGTTTTTCGGTAGCAATGATTTGTTCATCAAATGAAATTAAATCAATGTCAATAATCCTTGGCTGATACCCATCAGATGAGGAACGAACTCTTCCTAAATCGAGCTCTAGCTGTAGAATTTCATTCAAAATTATACTTGCATCTTTACATGAGTGCACAACAACCGCAGCATTATAAAAAGGCTCACTATCAAAACCCCACGATGGTGTTTCATAGAGTTTTGAAACCCTAATTACTGTGCCAATTTTTTTATGTATCAATGCTATACAACGCTCAATTTTTTCAAGGCGATTGCCTTGATTACTTCCTAACGAGAGTATAACTTGATGTTGCTTATTCATAAGAATGGCAAAGTAAATAAAACTATTTAAGTTAAAAAGAAAATTACCGCAAGTGTTAATAACTTCTTTTCATCTTTTCAATTATTAAAGTTTTGTAAAATATAACAGTCGTTTGATAATACTGATTAATTTTGATGGCATTATCTTTGTGAAGTAATTTCAAACTGAAATATTTTTGCCATGCTGAAAAAAATCCTGAAAATTGTTGGAATAGTTTTACTATTGTTAGTTGTTGCTGCTTTTGCAATTCCTTATTTCTTTAAAGACCAAATCAAAGCAAAAATTTTATCTTCAATAAACGAGAACGTTGATGCCAAAGTTGCTTTTGATGATGCTGATTTGAGTTTATTCAAGAATTTTCCAAATGCGAGCGTAACAATAGACAAACTCTCAATTATCAACAAAGCTCCGTTTGAAGGTGATACACTTGTAGCTTTTGAGGAACTGAATTTAAAAATGTCTATAAAGGAGTTGTTCAAAGGTGAAAATGAACCAATGAACATTGATGGCATTTCTTCAAAAAATGGAATAATCAACATTATTTTCAATAAAGAAGGTATTGGGAATTATGATATTGCTCTCAAAGATAAAAGCAAGGCAGATGAAGGAAAAAGCAAACCTTTGTCGTTAAAAATAAAAGAATATCAGGTTGAAAATTTTAAGTTCAAATATTATGATGAGCAATCAAAGATTAAGCTAGTTTTAGATAGCATCAATCACGAAGGCAAAGGAGATTTTGCATCATCAAAACTGGATTTGCAAACAAAAACAACTACAAAAATCTCCATCGATATGGACAAAGTAAATTACATGAAAAATGTTGCTTTGTCGCTCGATGCAGTTCTAGGAATTGATTTGGACAAAAGCAAATATACTTTCAAGGAAAACAAAGCAAAAATCAATGAATTGCCTTTAGAATTTGATGGGTTTATACAATTGGTTGATGCTGGACAAGAATATGATTTGAAATTTAAAACACCAACTTCATCATTCAAAAACTTTTTGGGTTTAATTCCTGCTCAGTATGCAAGTAACCTCAATGACGTTACAACAAATGGTGATTTTACTGTTGCTGGATTTGCAAAAGGTCTTTATTCAGATAAAACAGTTCCTAAATTTAACATTGATATCGCTTCCAACAATGCTTCATTCAAATACAAAAACTTACCAAAATCTGTAGAAAATATAATCATTGATACAAAAATCATCAATGAAACTGGGTTGATAAACGATACATATGTCAATTTGGATAAATTATCTTTTCAAATAGATCAAGATGTTTTTAATGCGAAAGCAAATATTAAAAACATTGCCGAAAATGCATTGGTAAACGCAGATTTAAAAGGAACTATTAACTTAGGAAATGTAACAAAAGCCTATCCTGTAAAATTAGACAAACCGCTTAGTGGAATTCTAAAAGCAGATGTAACTACTGAATTTGACATGCAATCGGTAGAAAAAAGCGATTATGCTCGAATTAAAAACGCTGGAACAATCGATTTGTCAGGATTCAATTATACTGATGAAAATGGAAAAAACATGAAGATTAGCAAAGTCTTGGTAGAATTTAACCCGAGTAGAGTTAACCTAAAACAATTCAATGCTACTACAGGAAAAAGTGATTTGGCGGTAAATGGCGTTTTGGAGAATTTCTATGGATTTGTGTTTAAAAACCAAGAGTTAAAAGGAAATTTCAACTTGAATTCCAATCAACTTGCGGTTTCCGATTTTATGACAACCGAAACTCCTAGCAAAACAGAAGCTAAAAAATCGGAAGCAATGAAAATTCCAGCTTTTTTGAATTGTTCTTTAACGGCTAAAGCCAACACCGTTTTATATGATAATTTAACTTTAAAAAATGTATCGGGAAAAGTTATTATCAAAGACCAAAAAGCTACGCTTGAAAATGGTAAAACAGATATTTTTGGAGGTTCAATCGCTTTCAATGGAGATATTTCTACTAAAGAAAAAACACCAAAATTCAATATGGATTTAGGATTGAATACGGTTGATATTATGCAAACTTTTACACAATTGGATATGATGAAAAAAATAGCTCCAATTGCTGGTGTTATTAATGGTAAATTAAATTCTAAAATAAAACTTTCGGGTAACTTAAATCCAACAGAGCTAACTCCTCAATTGAATACATTAACTGGAGATTTATTTGGTCAATTACTTTCTACTACAGTAAATTCTAGTAATTCAACATTGCTTTCAGCATTGGATGATAAATTGAATTTTATTGATTTGAAAAAACTAAACCTCAACGATTTGAAAACCGCAGTGACATTCAAAGACGGAAAAGTGACCGTTAAACCTTTTGACTTAAAATATCAAGATATAAAAGTCAATATTGGCGGAACACATGGTTTTGACCAAAGTATGAATTACAATTTGAAACTCGATGTTCCTGCAAAATATCTTGGCACAGAGGCAAATAAGCTAATTGCAAAATTATCTCCAGCCGATGCAAAAAAAGTTGAAAATGTACCTGTAAATGCAACAATTGGCGGAAGTTTTACTACTCCAAAAATCACAACCGATGTAAAACAAGCTACTACAAATTTGGTTAACAATCTTGTGAAACAACAAAAAGAAAACTTAACAAATAAAGGCAAAGATGCTTTGAATTCTGTAATTTCAAATGCTACAAAACCCAAAACTGATAGTACAAAAACGGATGTGAAAACTAATGTGAAAAACACAGCCAATGACTTAATCAAAGGTATATTTGGCAAGAAGAAAAAAGAATAAAAGAAATCTGAAACAAGAAAACCTTTCGAGTTCGAAAGGTTTTTTTAAATATTAAAATCAAACAATTGAGTTATTGGAACATCTAGTGAAGTTACAAGGACTTTAACAGTTGAAATAGTTGTATTTATTTCACCCCTTTCTATTCTACCAACTTGAGAAATGGGAATATCAGCTGAATATGCTAGAACTTCTTGGGACATATTTTTACTCAAACGAATTTTTTTAAGTTTTCTCCAAATTTTTTGATGTACTCTATGTCCTTTATATTATTGACATTGTAAATGTGAAGAATGATTTTATTTTGATTACTTTTATTAACTACAAACCAATCATTTATGAAAAAAATATTAAACATTATTTTCCTATTGACACTAATTACCTTCACAAGTTGTGAAAAGGATTTGTATGAAGATGCAATACAGGAAAATAAACGAAATATTATCTCTCTTGAACAATTTAAAACTGAAACTGGAATTAATGATTTTGAAAAAATAATAAAGATTCCTTTTTCAAATCAATCTGCTAGTCAGAATAAAATAGCTGGTTTGGAGGATTTTATAATTGATACCGAAGAAATTTTAAGGAGAATAAGTAATGATAATAAAACTACATATTCTTTTAGAATCTATCCAATGGATAGTAACATTGAGATTAATCAAATATTTAATCTTATTTATAGAAAAGAAGATGGGATTTGGGAAAAATCAATTTTATCAATGATTGAAGACTCTCCAAATCAATCTTTTAGAACGGTTTCAAGCGTGAAGGAAATTTTTGATACTAAGCATCAAGTGACAATGGTAGAGGCTTGTTATAGCACTACTCAAATAACATTTTGTGATGGTCGTTGTAGTGGTAATTGTGATGCAAAGTCACCTGGAGGATGTTCAGAAAACACATGCCATGTATTTGTTGCTGTTGTAATTGGTGATTGTGCAGAAGCTGGTAGTGGACCTCAAAACCCCGACATTGAAAATCCAAGCAATTCAGGTAATTCTGGATATATACCTGTTAACCCGTATGAATTTCAGCCAAATCTTTATGATAATCCTGCATATGATGACCCAGATTATCTTAATGCAATCAAATCTGATATTTTCTTTAGCCACCTAACTCCCGGTGAACAAACTTGGACAAATGAAACTCAAGAAAATATTCTCGCTTACAACCAATTAATAAACTATATGATTGTTAATAATTGGTCTCCTGAATGTGTTAGTTTTGGAAATGCTTTTATAGCTCAATCTACAGAAAACCAAGAGCTTAAACTAAGTGTTGAAGCCTCTTCAAAATCACCAGCATTTGTTGATATGAGTGCAATTGATAATTCTACACCTGAAGGAGCAAAGTTTAATTTAGTCTATAATGAATTAATGAAATCACCTAAATTTAAAGAGTTATTCATAGATTTATTTCAAAATAACGATAGGTTCAATGTTAAATTCCAAATTGGAGCAGTAGCTAACGGAGCAAATGGAAACACGGATACAGACTTAGAAAATCCAACACAAAATACCATTACAATTTCTCCTCAATTTTTATTGAGTAAAAATAAAATGGAAATAGCAAAAACCATCATTCACGAGTGTATACATGCTTATTTGAATGTAAAACTTTGCGATGCAGGACAAGGCATGAGCATTCCAACATTAAACAATATGGATTTTTATAATGTAGTAAACCAAGAATACAACGGATTTAGCCCAGGTCAAAACCAACATAATTTTATATACAATTACATGATACCAACTATGGTTACGATACTATCAGAAGTAAAAGATTTTTTGGTTTCTCCAGCTGATAATGCAGAAATTCAAACTACAGTTTTGCATCCATACTATCCAAATATTAATCCTAGCACATCTTTTAATTGGAGTGAATGTTACTTTTATCTATCATCAGATGGTTTACAAAATTGTTCGTTTTTTCAAAATGAAATAGGTATTTTTAATACAGATGGAACTTTTAATACAGTTGTAGATTTAATCAAAATGAATTTAATTAAACAATATAAAGATATACGTAATGCTAACTTACATTAAAAAAATAATAATATTAGTTTCTCTATTTTTGTTTTGTAACGATGTTATGTTTTCACAAAATATTCACAAGATTAGAGAATCTGACACAATTTATGTTTACTTTAAAAAAGATAAAATAAATTTTCAGCAAGTTTCAGATGAAAAGATGCATGCATTTAATTATCTAAACGAAAATGGTCGTTTTAATACAATATGGTTTTACAATTATTCAAATATTAATAAGATAGAACTCAAAAAGAAAAAAAGATTTTTAAAAAAAAATAAAGAAGTAATAATTGATTATAACTTTTTGAAATCTTTCAGTTATGAAGAAGCTACATTATTATTCAATAAAAAAGTTGTTTTTTTACTTGATAGAAAGGATTTTTGTTGGAATAAAGTTAAACTAATTAAAGTTAAAATTACAGGATTTTCTCCTCTATCAATTGAGTGATTTTAAAATTTAATAGTTTGTTTAACCAACTATGGTTACGATACTTTCAAAAGTGAAAGATTTTTTGGTTTCTCCAGCTGATAATGCAGAAATTCAAACTACAGTTTTGCAGCCATATTCTCCTGATAATACTATTAGCCAGCCTTTTAATTGGAACGATTGTCTCTTAAATTTGTCTTTACATGGTTTAGAGTTATCAACTATGTTTCAAAATGAGATTGCTGTGCCAAATTATAATAATGGACAAATAATTTCAGTTACAATCATCAACAATGTGAAATGGCAACTTTATAATCAATATTTTTCAATATGTTCAAGTACATTACATTAATTTTATTTATTTTTTCAATAAATTTAGTTAGTTCTCAAGCCAGTGTTAGTGAAACCACAAAAGACACTTTATTTATTATTTTTAATAATGACAAAAAATTTCAACTATACGATACTGATATTAGTAATCTTAAAAATATTCAAAATAAGAAAAACTCATTTTATTTTAATTTTTCAAATGAGTTTGATTTTTTTAATGCAATTTTATTTTCTAAGTGCAAACCAGAAAAATTACTTTGTGTAAGTAAAAAAAAATTTAGATACTATAAAAATAAAGCTTTTAGTTATTCTGATTTAAAAAAGTTAGGGTATCAAGAGATTGACAGTTTGTTTTACATGAAAAAAATATTTTTTGTTGATAAAAAAAATATAGGTCTTTTTAAGGTTAAATTATTCGAGGTTAAATATACAGATTTAAGAAAACCAACCATAGAATAGCTATTTTGAACAGATTTATAAAAACACAATTTTATATACAATTACATGATACCAACTATGGTTACGATACTTTCAGAAGTGAAAGATTTTTTGGTGTCTTCAGCTGATAATACTGAAATTCAAACTACAGTTTTGCATCCATACTATTTAAATATTAATCCTAGTACATCTTTTAATTGGAATAAGTGTTTGTTTAATTTATGTTGAATGGATTGCAAGGGAGTCAAGGATTTTTAACGGATTTCCCTATTGGTTCTGACAAAAGAGAATTATTTAACCAGTATAGTAGTACTGGACACATTTGGCTAAATTATAATACAATAGAATAAAAATGAAAAAAACATTATTAATTATCTTCATTTTAATGAGTTATTGTTCTTTTTCTCAATCAATTGATGAATTAAGAAAAAAGTAAAAAGATATTGATACTCTATATTTTCTTTATAAAAATGATAACGCAAATAGTAAATATAATCAGCTAAAAGATAGAGTGGTTGAATATCACATAAGATTTTCAAATGGACTGTCTATTATAGTGTCACATGTCAAAGATATTGAAGGAAATGAAAAACTAGGTTTTAAACATAAAAAGCAAACTTTCAAAAAATGTTTTCTTAGAAAACATAGATCACAAATAATATCTGATAAAACTGTTTCAAAATTAACAGAATGTGAACTTGCTCAAGGAATTTTAAATGGGAAAATAATATTTATCTTAGATATAACTGAAAAATTTAATGGATATTATCAAATGTATTAAGTAACAAACCCATATCTATGTGTATATGATGATTGATTCATATATTATATCATAAATACCAAAGCTATATTTGGCAAAAAGAAAAAAGAGTAATTTATTTTTTTATTGTCATTCCGACGAAGGAGGAACATCATTAATCAATTCCTCTATGTTTTAGATACTTCCTTCGTCAGCATGACAAAGTTTGCGGTTAATTTTTTAGTAAAAAACTACACAGAAATCTTCACCACATAACCTTCAAAAGTTCGCACATTGAAAACGGTTCCATCTTCAAAAATCAGGTATTGACCTTTTATTCCTGTCAGTTTTCCAGAGAAATTTGGTGACTTATCAAGATTTAGGCTATTCACTTTTTTGGGATATTCTAAAACAGGATATTGAAGTTGATAGATATTACTATTGTTAGTATCATAAAATTCTTGAACTTCATTTGGAATATAATCTTTTAATGATAATTTTTCTTCGAGTAAATCTACTTTGGGAATTTCATTTTTAAGCATTTTTTGCCAATTGGTTTTATCGGCATAATGTTCTTTTAAAGCTACTTCAGTAATTCCTGCCAAATATCTATTAGGAACTTCAACAATTGGAATGGCTTGAATGGCGCCTTGATCAATCCATCGTGTAGGCACTTGAGTTTTTCTGGTTACTCCTACTTTCACTTCGCTAGACAATGCTAGATAGACAATATGTGGTTGTAATTGCACTTTCTTTTCATACTCTAAATCTCTGTCTTCAACATCTAAATGAGCTGTAGAAAGTTCGGGTTTCATAATCCAATCGCCAGCTGCTGCGCTTCCCATAAAGCAATCGTAACAAAATCCTTGACGGAAAATTTTTTTCTTCTTTCCACAATTCAAACATTGATAGCCTTCAAAATTGATTTCTAAAGATTTATCCAATAATTGATTTAAACTTAAAAAACTATTTTCGAACACCAAGTAATATTGAATTGGGTTAGAAAACTCCGTTTGCATTTTTGTGAGAACACCTTGATATATCATTTACAAAATATTTACTATTTTTGGTAAAGTTATAGTTCTTCATTCGTAAATCATAATTTCCCGTTTATATTATGCCGTTTCCAATAATAAATTCTATTGCTTCTTGGGTTCTAAAACAACGCATTCATCAGATTGAATTGTTTTTGAAATATCCTAATGAAGTTCAGGATGAGTTATTGATGAACTTAATTCGTCAGTGTGATGAAACGGTTATTGGTAAAAAATATGATTTTGAAAGTATAAAATCTTATCAAACTTTTGCTGAGAGAATCCCTGTTTCTTCCTATGAAGATTTAGAACCAATGATTGAAGAAACGCGCAAAGGATATCAAAATGTTTTTTGGAGTACACCTATTAAATGGTTTGCAAAATCTAGTGGAACAACAAATGCTAAGAGTAAATTTATTCCTGTGAGTAATGAAGCATTGGAAGATTGTCATTATAAAGCCAGCAAGGATTTGCTTTGTATGTATTTGAACAACAACGAAAACTCCGAAATGTTTTTAGGGAAAAGTCTTCGCCTCGGCGGAAGTTCACAGATTTATGAAAACAACAACACATTCTTTGGCGATTTGTCTGCAATATTGATAGAGAACATGCCTATGTGGGCAGAATTTAGCAGTACCCCAAGCAACAAAACATCACTGATGAGCGAATGGGAAAGCAAATTAACTGCCATTATCAATGAAACAAAAAATGAAAACGTAACTAGTTTTGCTGGTGTTCCATCATGGATGTTGGTTTTGTTAAACCGAATTATGACAGAAACAGGAAAAGAAAACTTACTGGAACTTTGGCCAAATCTTGAGGTATATTTTCATGGTGGTGTAAGCTTTGAACCCTATCGAGAGCAATACAAAAAAATATTGCCGAGTTCGGACTTCAAATACTATGAAATCTACAATGCATCGGAAGGTTTTTTTGCTATACAAGATTTGAATTATTCTAATGATTTGTTGTTGATGCTCGATTATGGTATTTTTTATGAGTTTATCCCAATGGAAACCTTTGGAACACCTCAACAAAAAATAATTCGTTTATCAGAAGTAGAGTTATTCAAAAACTATGCAATGGTTATTACGACCAACTCTGGTTTATGGCGATACATGATTGGCGATACCGTTCGTTTTACTTCATTAAAGCCTTATAGAATTAGAGTTTCAGGAAGAACAAAACATCACATCAACGTTTTTGGAGAAGAGTTGATGGTGGAAAATACAGACAAAGCATTAGCAATAGCTTGCAAGGAATTGGGTTGCGAAGTTAAAGATTACACTGTTGCGCCAATTTTTATGGAAGGCAAAGAAAAAGGTGCTCATGAATGGATGATAGAATTTGAAAAACATCCAGAGGATATTCAATTGTTTCAAAAAACATTGGATGAAAAATTGCAATCTCTAAACTCTGACTACGAAGCTAAACGCTACAACAACATGACTTTGAACCAATTAAAAATTAATGTCGCTAGACAAAATCTTTTTTATGATTGGCTGAAAGACAACAATAAACTCGGCGGTCAACACAAAATTCCGAGGCTTTCGAATCAACGAGATTATTTGGAACAACTTATTGGAATGCAAAAGGAGAAAACATTTTGAGGATGAAAAAACTTCTAATCATATTACTTGCCTTTTTATTTCTAACTTCTTGTGGGCCAAGAAGAATGAGATGTGGACCATATAGATGTTCCATTGAAAAACTTGATAATAAAGAGATATTTTGTTGAAAATAGTTTTTTTGGTGTAACATTTTGATTGAAGAATAGTCTTACTTGCAATCATCAATCAAATTAATCAAAAAAATGAAATCATTTTTCTTATCAGTCCTGTTTCTAATATCAGCCGTTTCATTGGCGCAAGAAACAAAACTTCAAAACGAAGTTGCTAAAGACAGCACCAAAAATGTTGAAAAGACCAACGAGTTAAAAGAAGTTACTATCTACGGTAAAAAAAGACAATTCGTAAAAATTGAATCAGACAAAACCACTGTTTCAATCAAAGACAATCCAATGTTGAGCACTGGAAATGCTTTTGAAGCAGTGAAAAAAATTCCGGGAGTTATTGCTTCGCCTATTGGTGGATTAACACTAAATGGTAAAGGAGTGAGAATATATATAGATGGTGCTCCAAGTACTTTGAGTGGCACTGATTTAGAAAACTACCTTGCTTCGCTTCCTGCTAATGCCATCGAAAAAATAGAATTGATTTACAATCCTGGAGCAGCATTTGATGCTAATTCTAGTGGTTCAATTATCAACTTGATTACTAGTTCAAAAAAAATAAAAGGAGTAAATGCAAGCTTTAACATTAACTATAATTTCAATAAATATCAAAAACCAAGTCCGCAAATCCTCTTGAATGGGAAAGAAAAAAACCTTAGTTGGCAAACTATGATTGGTTATAATTATATTGAAAGTGACAACAAAAACACTAGTGGTCAAACCTTTACGGCCTTTAATCCTGACGAGTCTTTGTTTCAAAAAAGATTTGATTTGAGAGTTAATAGAAATTTTTATTTCAGAACTGGAACAAACTACAAGTTGAGCGAAAAATCAAATTTGTTGTTCAATTATAATTTGAATTTATCGAATGACAGAAGCACTTTTGATGCATCAACCACTGGAACAAGTATCGAAGATTATTTCAATAAAGGTACTAATAGAGAGAAAAACAATAATCATGAAATAAGTTTACAATATAAAACCAAACTTGACACTCTAGGCAGAACACTTGATGTTACTGGTTTTACAAATATTTTTGGCAGAACTCCAAAACTAAATTCAAATGCGATTTCAGATAATGTTGAAAGTTTTAACAACACAAATAATGATTTCAAATTACTGAATTATTACTTGAAATATGATTTTGTAATTCCTTTTCAGAAAAAAGACTTTTCTATCAGTACTGGAGGAAAATTCAACACTTTAAAAGTAGATAATACTGGTAATTATTTTTTAAACACCAATACTCCAAAAGTCATTGATTTTGATTATAACGAAACCAATCTTGCTTTTTATGCAGAAGCTCGAAAAAAATTCAAAAAACTGAACGTTACTCTTGGGTTACGATACGAAAATTTTAATGTAGATAGAACAGGAATAACAAATGGAGATAAAACAGATATTAGTTTTAATAACAGTAATTTGTTCCCAAATGTTAGTGCGTTATATGAAGTAACAAATGATATAAATCTTGTAGCATCATACAATAGAAAAATATCTCAACCAAGCTATCAAACATTGGATCCAAATGGTTCTAATTTTGACCAATATAATACTAACGAAGGTAATATTTTCTTAAATCCATCATTCTATGACAATTATGAATTTAAAATTACCGCTATGCAGTTTGTTCAATTAGGAGCAAATTATACTGTAGCAAAAGATCATAATTTATTCATATTTGACGCTGATGCTGATGCAACGGAACCTGTAAGTATTCAAACATTTGAACAATTTGAAAAATACAGAACATTTAGTGCTTATTTAAACTTCCCAATTCCTTTGGATTATTTCTTTAAGGGTAAAGATGAATTTCAAAAAAGAATGGCTAACATAGATAAAATGAACTACATCTATCTAAGCATTAATTACATCAAAAATGTTACAGAAGGATATGATTTTTCATTTGGTAACAAACCTATTTGGAATTATGCTGCTGAGGCACAAATTCAACTCCCATGGAATGTTAAAGGTAGTATGAGTTATTATATCCTTCCATCAGGTAATTGGGAAATATATAGAATCACAAAACCAATTCAAGAGTTTAGTATGTCTTTCCACAGAGAATTTATGGATAAAAAATTGAAAATAGGATTACATGCATTCGATTTATTCAACACAAACGAAGTCAACGCTCTAGTATCGTCAACCAATCTTCAAACACAATTTTATGAAAAAAGAGATACTAGACATTTTAGAATTTCGCTTACTTACAATTTTGGTAATTTAAAACTTGAAAGAGAAAATACCGAAATTCAAACAGAAAAAGTAAAAAGTGGTGGTGGTTTAGTAAAATAAAGCCAATAAAAAATCCCTCAAGTTTGAGGGATTTTTTTATGATGCGATTTCTAATCGTTTCAGTAAATTTTTGTTTAAAGCATCTGCCGTGTAATCTTTATCTATGTGAAGCTCTTTTTCTTCACTACTAGGCAAATCATACATAGCATCTGTTAAAATAGCTTCGCAAAGAGAACGTAAACCTCTAGCTCCTAATTTATATTCCAGAGCTTTATCTACTATAAAATCAAGCGCTTCATTTGTAATTGAAAACTTAACTCCATCCATTTCAAACAATTTTTCATACTGCTTGATAAGAGCATTTTTTGGTTCAGTAAGAATGGCTCTCAAAGTTTCTCTATCCAATGGATCCATGTGAGTTAAAACTGGTAAACGACCTATTATCTCTGGTATCAATCCAAAATCTTTAATATCTTTTGGTATGATATATTGAAGTAAATTGTCTTTGTCTATTGAATCAGCATTTTTTGATGTACTGTATCCAACTGCTTGACGGTTTAATCTTTTAGAAATTATTCGTTCAATTCCATCAAAAGCACCACCAGCAATGAACAAAATGTTTTTAGTATTTACTTCAACAAACTTTTGATCTGGATGTTTTCTTCCTCCTTTTGGCGGAACATTCACGACAGTTCCTTCCAGTAATTTTAACAATGCCTGCTGAACTCCTTCGCCAGAAACATCACGCGTAATGGATGGATTGTCGCTTTTTCTAGAAATTTTATCGATTTCATCAATAAATACAATTCCTCTTTCTGCTTTTGCTACATCATAATCAGCTGCTTGAAGCAATCTTGTCAAAATACTTTCAACATCTTCACCTACATAACCAGCTTCTGTTAAAACGGTAGCATCAACAATTGCCAATGGAACATCAAGCATTCTTGCTATAGTTTTTGCAACAAGTGTTTTTCCTGTACCAGTTTGACCAACCATGATAATGTTCGATTTTTCAATTTCAACATCTTCATCATGGCTTTGTTGCATCAACCTTTTGTAGTGATTGTATACAGCAACCGCCATAACCTTTTTGGTTTGGTCTTGTCCTATTACATATTCATCAAGAAATTTGCGGATTTCTACTGGTTTTTTCAGAATTAAGTCAGATGCCAATTTTACACTTGCATGTGACTTCAACTCATCCAATACTATTGCATAGGCTTGCTCAATGCATCTATCGCAAATATGAGCGCTGATGCCGGCAATTAATAAATTCGTTTCGGGTTTTTTTCTACCGCAGAACGAACATTCTAAAACTTCTTTTGCCATTTTTGTGGTATTGCAAAATTATTTGTACGCAAATGTACAAAGTTATTTTAAAGTTATGGTATTAATATGGTTTTATTTAACCAATTGATTATCTTCTCAATACCTCATCAATCATACCATATTCTTTTGCTTCGTCTGCAATCATCCAATAATCTCTTTCGCTATCTTTATATACTTTTTCGAATGTTTGACCAGAATGTTTTGCAATGATTTGGTATAATTCATCTTTTAATTTGAGCATTTCTTTCAAATTAATTTCCATATCAGTAGCAACACCTTGTGCTCCACCAGAAGGTTGATGTATCATTACACGAGAATGTGGCAAAGCAGATCTTTTACCATCTGCACCAGCACAAAGCAAAACTGCTCCCATAGAAGCTGCCATTCCTGTACAAATAGTAGCTACATCGGGTTTTATATATTGCATTGTATCATATATTCCAAGTCCTGCATAAACACTTCCTCCTGGAGAATTAATGTAGATTTGAATATCTTTTGAAGCATCTACACTTTCTAGAAATAGTAATTGCGCTTGTATGATATTAGCAACATGATCATCTACTCCTGTTCCTAAAAAAATAATTCTATCCATCATTAAACGTGAAAAAACATCTAGTTGAGAAATGTTTAATTGGCGTTCTTCGATGATGTATGGTGTCATGCTACTTACTATTTTGTCGTAATACATACTGTTTACGCCATGTTTTTTTGTAGCAAATTTTTTAAATTCTTTACCAAAATTCATAGTTTGTTTAGTTTAAAAGTTTAATTTCTAAAAACTTAGCTCTTTCTTGTGGTTATTTTCAAAAAAAAGCGTCAAACTCACAAGGAATTTGACGCTCAAATATAGTGAATTTTCTAATTATATCTCACCATACATGGCTTTGATAAAATCTTCATAATTTACTTCTTTAGATTTTGCTTTTATTTTTTCTTTAAACAATGAAAGCATTTTGCTGCTCATTAATTGCTCTGAAAGTCTTTTTACCTCTTCTTGGTTTGATAATACTCTGGCAACTATACCTTTTACATCATCATCTGTTGGGTTCATTTGACCGAACTGAGCCATTTGTTTTTTAATCAACTCTGATGTATAGTCTTTCAATTCTTCAAAAGTAATTTGCAAATTGTTATCTGCCATTAATTTTCCTTCAATCAATTGATAACGCAATCCTTTTTCAGATTTGTTGAACTCTTCTTCTGCTTCTTCGGCAGTCATTGGGTTTTCGGTAGCTGTTTGTATCCATTTTTTTAGAAACTCAGCTGGTAAATCAAACTTGGTATTGTCAATCAAAAACTCTGTTACATCGTTTAAGAATTTTTGATCAGCTTGTTGTTCAAATTGTTTTTCGGCATCTTCTTTTATTTTAGCTTTCAATTCATCAACAGATGTGACTACTTTTGGACCAAACAATTTATCGAATAATTCTTGGTCAAGATTTGCTGGTTCGTGAGTCGTAACTTCGTCAATAGTGAAAGTAACTTCAATATCTAAACCATGAACATCATCGTGACCTATTGCTAGATAATCCATCAATTTGTGATCGTCGTCAAAAAGTCCTTTAGTCTTTAACGTTACAACATCACCAACTTTCTTTCCAATGAAACTTTTTGCAGTCTTTTTATCTGCAAAAGCATCCAATGATATGGTAGTTCTATTGTTTATGCCTTTTTCTTCATTTGAAAATATACCCGAAACATCGTTTCCTTCTTCTACTGTATCTTTAGCAATTAGTTTTCCATACTGTTTTTGAATTCTTGCTACTTGGTCGTTCAACATTTTTTCATCAGCAACAATTTTGTAGCTTGTCAAATTGTTTTTTGCAGATAAATCAACTGTAAACTCAGGCGAAAGACCTAATTCGAATTCAAATTTATAATCTTCCGTATCCCAATCGAAATCTTCTGTAACTTTTGGCAATGGATTTCCTAGAATGTCTAATTTTTCTTCAACCAAGTAATTATTTAAACTGTCTTGCAATAATTTATTTACTTCATCAAGCAAAACTGCTTTTCCATATTGTTTTTGAATCAAGCTCATTGGCACTGTTCCTTTTCTAAAACCAGGAATTGAAGCATTTTTTTTGTAATCTGCTAATACTTTTTGAACTTTTTCTGCGTAGTCATTTTTTGAAACCTCAACAGTTACTACTGCATTCAATGCATCTACATTACTTCTTGTAATATTCATTTGGATAAAATTTTTATATACTAAAATTGGGTTGCAAAATTACACTTTTTTTGCAACCCAACCAAGTTTTTAAATTATTGTGTTTTAGTTAATTATTTATTGTCTTTTTAATCGTTGTCTGTTAGTTTATAAACGATAGATTGTGATAGTGAAAGGATTATACTAAAAAGCAAAGCGGTTAGAAAAGAATTTACCTCAAATCCATCTACAAAATGGTCACAAATAAGGATAATTGATGCATTTATAACCAAATAAAACAATCCTAATGTAAAAATTGTTACCGGTAAAGTAAACAACACTATAATTGGTTTGACAAATACATTGAGTAATCCTAAAACTATTGCCACTGTCAAAGCGGTAGTGAATTCATCCACGATTACTCCTTTCATTAGGTAGGATATAATCATCACTAAAAAAGCGGTAATCAAAACTCTTAAAATAATTTTCATAGCTGTTCTTTTAAAAAATTAATAGTTTCTTCCAAAAATAATTTTGGGTTTTCGGCATGAAGCCAATGACCAACATTTGGAATTGTTACTAGGTTAAAGTTAGGAAAATGTTTTTGAATATCTGGAATATCTTTATCCAAAATATATCTTGAATTTCCTCCTCTTATAAATAATGTTGGTTTACTAAATACCAAATCATCACTCAAAGCATCTCCTATTTTTTCGATTTTTTCATTAAAAACTTTCAAATTAAATCTAAAATCTAACTGCCCGGGTTCTTTCCAATAAAGATTCTTCATCAAAAACTGTCTTGTTCCAAAATCAGGAATATATGGATATAAAGTTTCTTCTACTTGAGTTCTATCTGGTTTTATGGAAAAATCGACTGCGTTCAATCCTGCTAAAATATCTTGATGATGTGGCGCATAATATTTTGGACCAATATCAGCTACTATCAATTTTTTTATCAAATCTGGATAAGTTGTTGCCAAAAGCATCGCTACTTTTCCTCCCATTGAGTGTCCAATTATAGATATATTTTTCAATTTATGATATGTACAATACTCAAAAACATCCGAAACCATGAGCTCATAACTAAACTCATCTGAATGAAAACTTCTACCATGATTTCTCAAATCGAGCATATGAACCTGAAAACCTTCGTTTGCATATTGTGTTCCTAGTGATTTCCAATTGTCTGACATTCCTAGAAAACCATGAACAATCAACAATGGTTCTCCTTGACCTTCTATTCTAGAGTATAACATATAGATTTTAGATTGTTGATTTTAGACTTTAGATTGCAAAAGGTTTGAAAAATCAAAAACCAGCAATCGTCAATCTTTTATCTTAAATTATTTCAATTTATTTAAATACATATTTATTGTGTTGTCCAAGCCAAAGTATAATGCTTCCGAAATTAATGCATGACCTATTGAAACCTCTAAAAGATTTGGAATATTATCTTTAAAAAATTTGATATTATCCAAACTCAAATCGTGTCCAGCGTTAATTCCGAGACCTAATTCATTGGCTAAAACTGCTGCTTTTGTGTATGGCTCAATTCCTTTCTCGTTTCCTAGTGAATATTGATGAGCAAAATTTTCGGTGTAAAGTTCAATTCTATCAGTTCCTGTCTTTTTTGAACCTTCTATCATTTCCAAAACTGGATCGACAAATATTGAAGTTCTTATTCCATTCTTTTTAAACTCTGAAATAACATCTGTCAAATATTCTTGAAATTTGATTGTATCCCAACCAGCAGATGAAGTGATTGCCCCAATAGCATCGGGAACCAAAGTTACTTGTGTTGGTTTACATTCAAGAACTAAATCAATAAAATTGTGTTGAGGATTACCTTCTATATTATATTCTGTATAAACAATAGATTTTAAATCTCTAGCATCTTGATAACGAATATGTCTTTCATCTGGTCTTGGATGTATAGTAATTCCATGTGCTCCAAATTTTTGAATATCTGAAGCAACTTTCAATAAATCGGGAACATTTCCTCCACGAGCATTTCGTAAGGTGGCTATTTTATTAATATTTACGCTTAATTTTGTCATGAAAATTGATTATTCATTTTTAAAAGCACAAAAATACAAAGTAATATATCCACTATTCTGCTAATTTTTGATTATTTTGCAGTTCAAAATAAAAGCCATTCATGAGAGTACTTTCTGAATACATAAACAATGACCTAAAACCAATTTCTGTCAACGATTTATTGATTACTGTTCAAGATTTTTTTATGGATGTTCAATATACTCATTTTCCCGTTCTAGAAAATGAAGTATATCTTGGTTGCATTTCGGCAG
>Ga0116175_1000148_pt1 | contig 56144 bp, 48 predicted proteins | sample AD_UKC125_MetaG_FD_89802 | JGI IMG/M metagenome (GOLD analysis project Ga0116175, IMG submission 89802) | Active sludge microbial communities of municipal wastewater-treating anaerobic digesters from USA - AD_UKC125_MetaG | ecosystem: Engineered > Bioreactor > Anaerobic > Digestate | place: USA... | reverse complement strand
GCAAGGTGTGCGGCATCTGATCGGTCAACACCGTCGCCAGGTGACGAAACGCATCCCCCCGCGACGGGGAACACCGCAACACCAACGCCAACTGCGACCCGATCGACCGAGACGCCTTCCCCGCCTCACCCCCAGCTTGGACATGGGTGCACCGCTGCGAAGTGTCAAACGCTTCGGTGACCCGCACCTGCGCCGCCGCCGCAACGGCTTTCAGTTCTTCGAGGGCACCAATCAGAACCAACCGGTCTGCGTCCGCCAATCCCTCGCCGTCGACCTGGGACAGCCACGCACGGAACCCGGTCAGGGGTTCGAGGGTGGTGGTTGTCGACATACTTCATCGTACACCCGTACCCTCCCCAAAGCAACCCTTTGGGGAGGGTAATTCTGCTGCACACCAAGAATATTCCGCATTGATCGAGGGGTCTTCCGCGCCCCGGATCGGGTCTCACTTCCCTCCCGGAATCAGGTCTCCCAGTCACCCGGGTTGGACCTCCCACCGACCCGGGTTGGATCTCTGCTGTCACGGGGATCGGGTCTTCCCCTGCGCCCGGGAACTGGTCTCCAGTCTCGCCTGGATCAGGGTGTCCCGCCCCGCCTGGGACCCGGAATCCAGCCGACGGTATTGGGCCGCCCGCTTTGTCCGGGATCGGCACGCCTCTCGCAGCGATATGAGGCTCCCCGTGCACGGAGATTGGGCATCCAGCCGCCGAGATCGGTTCTCCAGTCGCGCGGTGAGCGGACGCCACGGTCGCGCCCGGATCAGTTCCGGTGCGTGAGGGCGGCAGCTCGCCCTTGAACTTGGCGTGGGAAAGGGGCACTTCGCACCCGAACATTCGGGGTGCGAACTGGACGTGAGGCACTTCAGGCGGGAAAGGGGAGACAGGCGAGGTCGGGAAGCCAACTGAGGGCGGCGTCGGCTGACATCCTGCCTTGGCAGGGTGTCGCGCTCAAGCCCGCGAACCCTACCTGACCAGGGAAACGGTTCCCCTGTGGACGTTGACAGAACGAACCTGCGCCGCACGGACCTACTCTTCGGGCATGTCGTCTTTCCCCGCTGCCGCATTCCGCCGGCCGTACAACACCTACCGTGCCCTGGGCGCTGACCTCCCGTGGGACGATCCGGTGCGTGCGCATGGGGTGGCGATGGAGGGGTACTTCTGGCGGTTCACCGATCGCTCCGAAGCACGGGGCCGGACGCTCATCGCGCTCATCGGAGTCAATCGGGACCGGGCCGGCGACCACTGGGCGACGGTTGCGCTGGGCGCCTGGCCGGCACCCATGCTCGCCACCCGCGCGGTGCCGGGCGGCTGGGCCGACCCTGCGGGGCTGGGAGTGCGTGGCAAGGACGCCGATGGCGAGGTCGCGTTCAGCGGCGACGAGGTGCGGGTTCGGGTGGACCTCGGGCCGGGGGCCCGCCTCGACGTCACTATCCGAGATCCGCGGACCTGGCGCGACAGCGGCGGTGGAGCCCTCCTCGGCGGGTCGAGCGTGTTTCAGATGGTGCCCGCGCTCAACCAGTACTGGCATCCCTGGCTGTTGGGCGGCAAGGCCTATGGGGTGGCCGAGGTCGGCGACGACCACTGGGGGCTCGATGGAGCGCAGGTCTACGGCGAGAAGAACTGGGGCAAAGAGGGCTTCCCCGACTCATGGTGGTGGGGTCAGGCGCACGGATTCGACGACGAGGAAGCGTGCGTTGCTTTCGCCGGAGGTCAAGTGCAGGCCGGGCCACTGCGCACCGAGGTGACCGCGCTCGTTGTCCGGTTGCCCGATGGCGAGGTCGTCAGGCTCGGCAACCCCGGGCTCTCGCCGGTGCGGGCCCGCGTCGGTGACGAGTCGTGGGAGTTGTCCGGGCGATCCCTCACCGGCTGGCGGATCGAGGTCCAGGGGAAGGCACCCCTCGCGGACGCCCACGTCCTGCCTGTGCCACTCCCCGCACAACGCCGCAACACCGCCGGCGCCATCGAACACCTCGGCGGCCTCCTCGATGTGACGGCCCATCACCGGGGCCGGCTCGTCTGGGAGGGCCACTCCTCCCTCGCCGGTCTCGAACACGGCGGCCTCGCTCGCGCCGAAGCGGAACTGCGCCGACGCGGCATACCCGCCGGTGCCGTGGACGCCCCGCCGATGACACGCCCGTCCTAGGCCCACCGGTCCACGAGTCTCTCGAGCACCCCGAGGGTACGGGCCGTGCCCTGGCCGAGAGCGGTGAACTCCTTGCTCCGCAACAGGGTGGACGTGTGGATGTTGCCGTCCAGGAGAACGTATGCCGCCCGCCCGCGAACCCGACAGTGCTCCCCCGGGATGGCGAGCCGCTCCACCGCGCCTACGACGGCCGGCTCGGGTGGCTCTGCACACAGGTAGACGTAATGAGAACCCAGGGGACTCATCCGCTCCTGCAGGTCGCGGCCGATGCGCACGATCTCGACCAGTTCGCCAGGGGTCAGGACGACCGTCGAAACCTCGAAGCCCCGGTTGCGTGCGTAGGACGCCTCGAGCGCGCGGCTCACAACCCCGGCGGTCCGGTGGCGCGAGATCAGCCGCACGTTGCCGGACGTGAGGTAGGTCCGACGTCGGTCCCGCCGGCCGACTCCGTGGCCGCGCGCACGTCCGCCATGGGGAACTTCCGCGTCGCTCCCAAGTTGATCGCCCGCAGGAATGCGATGTATGCCGCCACCGGCCAAACGCTAGGGCACCGGCGACCGAAGGGACATAGCCGACCGGCGTACATTGCCGATTGTGTACCAGGACAAGGCAACAACGCCCAGCGAAATGACCCGGCGAGGACTCCTTGGCGTCGGTGCCGGTTTCGGGGCCGCCTTCGGGTTCGAGACCCTTGCCGGTTGCTCGGGCACGTCGCTGGAATCGGCGCCCGTCCCCACCTCGGGCGCTGACCTGGCCGAGCCAGCCGTGCTCAGCGCCCGCAACGGGACGCTGGAGGCCGAACTTCGCTTCGCCATGAGCCGGACGTCAATCGCCGGGACGACGGCCACCGTCGGCACCGTCAACGGCACGACGCCCGGCCCGACCCTGCGGGTGGCCCCCGGTGACCGGTTGCGGCTCACCGTCGTCAATGACCTCACCGACCCGACGAACCTGCACACCCACGGCCTGCACGTCAGTCCGAGCGGGGTGAGTGACAACCCGTTCGTCATGATCGAGCCGGGCGGACGGCATACGACTGAAATCACCATCCCCGACAACCATCCCCTCGGCCTGTCGTGGTACCACCCCCACCACCACGGCATGGTCGCCGATCAGGTCTTCTCCGGCATCTTCGGGGCCCTCGTCGTCGAGCGGGAGCCAGCGACGCCTCCCCACCGGGTGCTCGTCGTCTCCGACATCACCATCACCGACGGCACCGTGGCCGCGGTGTCCCATATGGAACGCATGAACGGGCGCGAGGGCCAGGCCGTCCTCGTCAACGGGCAACTGCGCCCGCGCCTCTCGCAGGCCGCGCCGCAGGACGAGGTCTGGCAACTCGTCAACGCCTGCGTGGCGCGCTACCTCGACCTCCGGCTCGATGGGGCAAGCCTCGCGGTCGTCGGTCGCGACAGTCACCGGTATGCCGCCCCGCTGCCGACGGATCGCATCGTCATCCCGCCGGGCGGTCGGGTCGAGGTGCTCGTCACCAGCGCCGCGGGCCGATCCACCCTGCGTGCTCAGCCCTACGACCGGGGGCGGATGGGTGGTGGGATGATGGGCGGTCGGGCCACGACCACGCCCGTGGACCTGCTCGATCTGGTCGTCGGCACCGGGAGCGCCCCGACGAGCGCCTCCGCTCCGATCGTTGGAGCGGCAGCGCCTCGTGATTTGCGGTCGGCGCCCGTCGCGACCCGGCGCATGGTGCGCGTCGGGAGCCCATCCATGATGGACCTGAGCATCGACGGCCGCACCTTCGATCCGGCCCGCACCGACCTCGCACCGCGGCTGGGGACCGTCGAGGAATGGACCTGGGTCAACGCGAGCCGAATGTCGCACCCCATGCATTTGCACACCTGGCCGATGCAGGTCATCGCGGCTCCCTGGTTGACCGCTGGCGGCCCACCCGAGTGGCGCGATGTCGTCGATGTCCCCGCCGGCGGACAGGTCACGGTCCGGATCGCCTTCGAGGACTTCGACGGGCGCACCCTCTATCACTGCCACATCCTCGATCACGAGGATCTCGGCATGATGGCCACCATCGAGGTGACCTGAGGTCCCGCCTGGACACCGACGAGGGGTGGGTGCGGCAAGCCGCACCCACCCCTCGTCGGTGGACCGAACGATCGACTCAGGCGACGGGCTCGGGGATCGAGCCCGGCACCAGTTCCTCGACCGGTTTCGGGGACTTCTTAAACAACCCGGCCGCGCCCTTGAGGCCCAACGTCATCACGATGTTGATGAGGAAGCACGCAAAGGCAATGAGCAACAAGGCGCCGCAGATGGCCGCCAGGATCATGTAGGGCCGGTACTCGCCGTCGGAGTAGATGGTGCGGCGCAGCATACCCTGCAAACCGGCCATCCCCATGAAGGCACCCATCCCGACACCACCGATGAGGTGGCACCAGAAGTGAATGTTGGCCAACCGCTGGCTGTACAACTTGGCACCATTGGTGAGAATCGGCAGCAGGACGTAGACGGCCGAGTAGAGCGTCATCGTCAAGCCGACCAGGACCGCCACGTGGACGTGCGGGCCGATGATCCACTGGGTGTTGTGGAGAATCCGGTTGAGGCCGGCATCGGCCTGCATAATGCCCGCGGGCACGGCGAGCCCGAACCCGAGCAGACCGCCCAAGAGGAACTTCAACTCGTTGGTCATTGTGAGCGGGCGCGCCTTCCACAGCGTCACCACGGTGATGAAGAGCGCCAAGCCCTGGGTGATGAGTTCGAAGGCGGTGACCATCTCACCAGACCCGACCTTGAGCATGGCCGGTTGGGCCTGGTCGGAGAGCAGGTGGTGGCTCCACACGGTCCACGACACGACGAGTTCGAGACCCAGGGCAAAGCGCGCCCATTTGGCCATGAAGACCTCGCGCCCGGTGATGAGACTCGCCAAGAGATACCAGGAGCCGGCCACGAAAACGAGCACGAGACCGTCGGCGACGAGGTCGAGGCCCCACCAGTACCAGTTCTTGTAGAGCAGGGCGTCGACCGCGGTCGATTTGAGGGAATTCCCGCTCAATTCACCGATCATGTAGACGAGGATGAGCACGCCGGTGAAGGTGATGATGAGCGCGTTGAGCGCGACGTCCACGGTGCCCCGGGCGATGGCAGCCACGGGCAGCGGCACCAGGTGGTCGGTCTCGCGGGAGTGCCGCATCCGGCCGGTGAAGAAGTTGCGCAGCGTCGTCAACCCGAGGGCATCGCCGAGGATCCGGCCGGTGGGTTGCTTGCCCCAGCCAGCGGGGGTGTAGGTGAGCGTCTTGAAGATGTTGAGGACGAAAAGCAGGGTCCCCACCATGACCAGGGCAATGCCGGTGATGAAGATGGCGCCCGCAACCGGCTCGAACTGGCTGAAGTCCGCCGGCAGCGGCCAGTACAGCGTGTAGAGGGGCGCGTAGTGGGTGAGGAAGCCATCGAACCAGAACGTGAAAACCCCGACGACGATGAGCCACAACGTCCAGTTGGCCACCTTGAAGGACCACAGCGGCTTCTTCAGCAGGAACGGCACGAGGAAGGTGAACGCGCCGAACACCAGCAGGTAGCTGCTGCCGAAGATACCGACGAGCGGGTGCGCGGTGAGCATTGCGAAATAGCGCTTCGGGAAGAAGATGCTCTCGATCTGCTCGACCTGGTTGATCCGCAACAGCATGCCCTCGATGGCGGCGAAACCGTAGTAGATCAGCCCGAAGACGACGTATTTGAGGGTCAACTTCTGCATCGGCGTGAGCGTCTCGGCCTTGAAGGCGCGCTCGTTGCCGTTGACGAGAGTGTCAGTAAAGGTGCTCATCGGTGCAGTCCTTCCGCGCTCACCGGGTCGTCCTGCGAACAGCCGGTCACCTTGACGGCGTCCTTTTCGATCATCTGGTATCCCGAGGGGCCCGAGTATTCCGTCGACCGGATCGTGTACACACCATTCTTGTCGAAGGTCCACACGAGGTCATTGGGGTGACCGGGAACGACCTGCATCTGCATGACCATCGAGTTGTTCTCCCGGAACAGCCCGAAGCCATAGGTCAGGTCCTGACTCGTCACCGAGAACCGGACGAGTTTGCCGCAGGGCACCTGGAGCTGCTTGTTGCCGTCGGCCCAGGTGAATTTGTGGTCACCGACAGTGATGTCGTAGGACGCGACATAGTCGGTGCTCCCGTGCAGGTCATCCTTGACCCACGGGATCGTGTTGTACGTCAGCACATGCAAGGACACACCAAGGACCACCAAGAACCCGACCCACATATAGAAGATCTTCGGGGTCACGTCGTGACTGCCCGGGGGTCGCGTGAGTTTGCGCGCGAGCAACGCCATCACAGAGAGAATGGCCAGGCAGTAGGCGGTATACATAATGGTTTGTCCCCACAGCACGGTGTTGCTGTCCACCGATGACATGGGATATCAACCTCCGGAGAAGCTCGCACTCGGGGCTTCCTCCGGTCGTTCAACCTACCGCCGCCATAATCCTCTAAATTCGCCGAACCGGGTATGCCGGGCGCTCACCGTTGTCGTGTTCGTCACGCAGGTGGGCCTCACCTGACGCGACGCGACGCACTGGCCGCTGCCACCGACACGGCCGGCGCGCGAGGGCTCGCCCTCGACGTCAGGCGCCCCTACCCTGACACCCATGGAACCCCTGGGCGAGCACCCCCACCCCGGCCACGTCATCGCCCACATCAGCGACCCCCATCTGCTTGCGGGCGGGGCACTCCAGTACGGGCAGATCGACACCGTCGAGCACCTCCAGCGAGCCCTGACTCGCCTGGGCCAGATCGAGATGCCTCCGCAGGCGATCGTCTTCACCGGTGACCTCGCCGACGAAGGCGAGCCCGCGGCATACGCCCGGCTGCGGGCCATCGTCGAACCGGCGGCCGCGGCGTGGGGCGCTCAGGTGATTTGGTGCATGGGCAACCACGACGAGCGCGAGCCCTACTCCCGGGAGTTGTTCGGCGAGGAGTCTGCGCAACCTCAGGATCGGGTCCACGATGTCGCCGGGCTGCGGATCGTCGCCCTCGACACGACCGTGCCGGGGTGGCACCACGGGGCGCTGGACCCCGACCAGCTCACCTGGCTCACCGGCGTGCTCGCTACTCCGGCCGAACACGGCACCCTCCTCGCGATGCACCACCCGCCCATCCCGGTGCCGATGGTGCCCGAGGCCGAACTCATCGCCCTGCACGACCAGCGGGCTCTCGCCGAGGTGGTCCACGGCACCGACGTACGGGCCGTCATCGGCGGGCATTTCCACTACACGTCGTTCTCGACGTTCGCCGGTGTCCCCGTGTCCGTCGCCTCCGCCACCTGCTACACCCTCGACCCCGCGCCCGACGGCCGCGTGACGTCAGGTGTGGACGGAGCCCACGCCTTCACCATGCTCCACGTCTACGCGGACCGGATCGTCCACACGGTCGTTCCGGCCCAGGGCTCCCCCGAGGTCGTCGGTTTCCCCGCCTCGGCCCGCGACCTGCTCCTCACCCTCTCGCCGCAGGAACGCTTCGAGATGGTCTCCCGCAAGGACTCCCCGCTCAACACGGGCGCGATCTCGCTCGCGGACTAACGAGGTATGCCGTGGGGCCGGGTTCTCGCGAAACCCGGCCCCACGGCATACCGGCGGCGGTGACGTCAGCGCACGAGCGAGCGCAGGACGTACTGGAGGATGCCGCCGTTGCGGTAGTAGTCGGCCTCGCCCGGGGTGTCGATGCGCACGACCGCGTCGAACTCCACGACCGAGCCGCCCTCGGCACGCGCCGACACGTGGACCGTGCGCGGGGTGACGCCCTCGTTGAGCGCCTCCACCCCGGTGATCGTGAACGTCTCCCGCCCGCTCAGGCCCAGGCTCTCGGCGGTCTGCCCGGCCGGGTACTGCAGCGGCAGCACGCCCATCCCGATGAGGTTGGAGCGGTGGATCCGCTCGTAGGACTCGGCGATGACCGCCTTGACCCCGAGGAGCGCGGTGCCCTTCGCGGCCCAGTCCCGCGAGGAACCCGAGCCGTATTCCTTGCCCGCGAGCACGACGAGCGGCACCCCGACTTCCTGGTATGCCGCGGACGCGTCGTAGATGCTCGTCTGCGGGGCGCCGTCGGCGAGGAAGTTGCGGGTGAAGCCGCCCTCGACCCCGTCGAGGAGCTGGTTGCGCAACCGGATGTTGGCGAAGGTGCCGCGGATCATGACCTCGTGGTTGCCGCGGCGCGAGCCGTAGGAGTTGAAGTCGCGCCGGTCGACACCGTGAGCGGCGAGGTAGACCCCGGCCGGGGAGTCGGCCTTGATCGAGCCCGCCGGGCTGATGTGGTCGGTCGTCACCGAGTCGCCCAACTTGGCGAGCACCCGGGCGCCGGCGATGTCGGACACCGGGGCCGGCGTCATGCCCATGCCCTCGAAGTACGGCGGCTTGCGCACGTAGGTCGAGTCGGCGTCCCAGGCGAAGGTGTCGCCGGTCGGCGTCGGCAGGGACTGCCAGCGCTCGTCGCCGGCGAAGACGTCCGCGTAGTCCTTCTCGAAGAGGTCGCGGGTGATGGCGGCGGCCATCGTCGCCTCGACGTCCGCCGGAGCGGGCCAGATGTCCCGGAGGAACACGTCGGCACCATCGGCGTCTTGCCCGAGCGCCTCGCTCTCGAAGTCGAAGTCCATCGTCCCGGCGAGCGCATAGGCAATGACCAGGGGCGGGGAGGCGAGGTAGTTCATCTTGACGTCGGGGTTGATCCGACCTTCGAAGTTGCGGTTGCCCGAGAGCACCGCGCTCACCGCGAGGTCGCCGGACTGCACCGCCGCCGAGATCTCCTCGGGCAGCGGGCCCGAGTTGCCGATACAGGTGGCGCAGCCGTAGCCGACGAGGTGGTAGCCGAGCTGCTCCAGGTAGGGCCACAGGCCCGCGGCCTCGTAGTAGCCGGTGACGACCTTGCTTCCCGGTGCCATCGACGTCTTCACCCAGGGCTTGACGGTGAGCCCACGCTCGACGGCGTTCTTGGCGAGCAACGCAGCCGCCAGCATGACCGAGGGGTTCGAGGTGTTGGTGCAGGAGGTGATGGAGGCGATGACGACGGCGCCGTCCTTGAGCCCGAAGGCCGCACCCTCCCGCTCGACGGGTACCTCGCGCAGCGCACCGGGCACGCCGTAGTTGACGATGTCGCGGGCGAACTGGGCCTTGGCGTCGGTGAGGACGATCCGGTCCTGGGGCCGCTTCGGGCCGGCGATCGAGGGCACGACGGTGGCCAGGTCGAGTTCGAGGCGCTCGGAGAAGCGCGGCTCGGCGGCCGGGTCGAGCCAGAGCCCCTGCTCCTTGGCGTAGGCCTCGACGAGGGCGATCTGGGCCTCGCTGCGCCCGGTGAGGCGCAGGTAGTCGATGGTGAGCCCGTCGATGGGGAAGATCGCACAGGTCGAGCCGAACTCCGGGCTCATGTTGGCGATCGTCGCCCGGTTGGCCAGCGGCACCGCGGCCACGCCCTCGCCGTAGAACTCGACGAACTTGCCGACGACCCCGTGCTTGCGGAGCATGTCGGTGATGGTGAGCACCACATCGGTCGCGGTCACCCCGGGCGCGGTGGCCCCGGTGAGTTTGAAGCCGACGACCCGCGGGATGAGCATCGACACCGGCTGGCCGAGCATGGCCGCCTCGGCCTCGATGCCGCCGACGCCCCAGCCGAGGACCCCCAACCCGTTGACCATCGTCGTGTGCGAGTCGGTCCCCACGCAGGTGTCGGGGTATGCCGCGAGCGCCCCCTCGGCGCCCTCGCGGGTCATGACGACCCGGGCGAGTCGCTCGATGTTGACCTGGTGGACGATGCCGGTGCCCGGGGGGACGACCTTGAAGTCGTCGAACGCGGTCTGGCCCCAGCGCAGGAACTGGTAGCGCTCCTTGTTGCGGCCGTATTCGAACTCGACGTTGCGCTCGAAGGCGTCGCGGCGCCCGAAGACGTCGATCTGGACCGAGTGGTCGATGACGAGTTCGGCGGGCGCGAGCGGGTTGATCGACGTCGGGTCGCCGCCGAGGTCGGCGACCGCCTCGCGCATGGTGGCGAGGTCGACCACGCAGGGCACGCCGGTGAAGTCCTGCATGATGACGCGCGCCGGGGTGAACTGGATCTCGGTGTCCGGCTCGGCGGTTTCGTCCCACTGCGCCAGGGCCCGGATGTGGTCGGCGGTGATGTTCGCGCCGTCCTCGGTGCGGAGCAGGTTCTCCAGGAGCACCTTGAGCGAGTAGGGCAGGCTCTCCTGCCCGTCGACGGCCGCCAGCCGATAGATCTCGTAGGTCTCCTCCCCCACCGTCAGCGTTCCGCGGGCGTCGAAACTGTTCGTGCTGGCCATCGGGGGCTCCTTCCGATTTATCTTGACGTCAAGATATTTAACCACGGCGCGGGCCGCGCGTCGAGCCTATGCCGTGCGCGCGTCGAAGCGGGCGACGCACTCGACGTGGTGGGTCATCGGGAACGCGTCGAACGCGCGCAGCCCGGTGAGGTCGTACCCCAACTCGTCGAGGTATGCCGTGTCTCTCGCCAGAGCGGCCGGGTCACACGCGACATAGACGAGGCGGCGCGGGGCCAGCGCAACGAGCGCCTCGAGAACGGCCCGGCCGGCACCCACCCGCGGCGGATCGAGGAGGACGAGGTCCACCCGGGGCGGGGCCAGGGGGTGCCTCCCGCGCCCCCGCCGCTGTGGTCGCCGCCCGCCCCGGCGTCCCGAGGTCGCCACCCCGAGGAAATCATCCACACGCGCCCGCACCGCGACGACCTGCGGGTATGCCGCGAGGTTGCGTGTCGCGTGACCCACCGCATCGGCGTCGGACTCGACGGCGACCACCCGCCCGCCGGGACCCACCGCCCCACCGAGCGCCGCCGCGAACACGCCGACGCCGGCATACAGATCGAGGGCGCTCTCGCCCGCGGCGGGGGCCAGGAAGTCGAGCGCGGCATCGACGAAGGTCGCCGCGGCTCCGGGGTGGACCTGCCAGAAGCCGCGCGCCGAGACGGCGAAGTCGCCGGTGAGCGAGGCGGCTGCCACCCTCTCGGTGAGCACCGGCACTGGTTCGCCGGCCGCGACCGGCAACCGCACGGCGGCCGGGGCACCGACGGACGGCGCGACGGCATCGACGCCGGAGCACCCGGCATACGAGCCGGCCAGCGCCGCCGCCACGTCGGGGACGGCGAGCAGACAGTCGGCGAGCGGCAGCACGTCGTGCGAGCGGTGCGGTCTCAACCCGGGACGGCCGGCGCCGTCGACGGCGAACTCGACCCGGGTGCGCCACCGCAACCCGTCGGTGTCGCCGGGCACCGGCTCGACCGTGACATCGACGTCCCGGCGGGCCAACCGGCGGAACTGCCCCCGGATCACGTCGCCCTTGAGGACGCGCTGCGCGCCCACTTCGACGTGCTGGAAATCGCACCCGCCGCACCCACCCGGCCCGGCATAGCGGCACGGCGCCTCCACCCGGCCGGGCGCCGCGGTGAGGACCTCGACCGCGTCGGCCCGGAGGAACCGGTCGCCGTCCCCACCCTCGGTCACCCGCGCGCGCACCCGCTCCCCCGGGAGGGTATGCCGCACAAACAGCACCCGGCCCTCATGCCGGGCCACGCAGTGCCCGCCATGGGCGAGCGGGCCCACGTCCACGACGACCTCGTCGCCGATCCCGAGTTGGCCGCTCACGCGGCTGCCTCAGGCATTGCCGCGCCGGACGTCCCCGGCCATCGGGCGCTCCTCCTCGAGGCGTTCGCGGGCCACCTCCGAGGACGCCAACTGCCACGGGACGCTCGACACCATGACGCCGGGAGTGAAGAGCAGCCGGGTGCGCAGCCGCAGCGCGCTCTGGTTGTGGAGCAGTTGCTCCCACCAGTGACCGAGGACGTATTGCGGGATGTAGACGACGACGAGATCGCGCGGGTTGTCGCTGCGGATGCTCTTGACGTAGTCGATGACGGGGCGGGTGATTTCCCGATAGGGGCTGTCGAGGGCCTTGAGCGGCATGGGGATCTCGCGCCGTTCCCATTCGGCCTGGAGGGCCCGGGTCTCCTCGGGGTCGATGTTGACCGTGACCCCCTCGAGAACCTGCGGCCGGGTGGCCCGGGCATAGGCCAGCGCCCGCAGGGCCGGCTTGTGGATCTTCGAGACGAGCACGATGGCGTGAACCCGGGAGGGCAGCAACTGGTGCCTGGTGGCGCCCTCCTCGACGGCGAGTTCGTCCCGGACGTGGTCGTAGTGCTTGCGGATGCCGAGCATGAGGACGAAGAGCAGACCCATCGCGGCCACGGCATACCCGGCGCCATGGGTGAACTTGGTGACCAACACGACGACGAGCACGGTGCCCGACATGGCCGCCCCGATCGCGTTGATGATGCGCGAGCGGATCATGTGCGTGCGGGCCGCCGGCTCCCGCTCGGTGCGCAGGTGCCGGTTCCAGTGCCGGATCATCCCGATCTGACTCACCGTGAAGGACACGAAGACACCGACGATGTACAACTGGATGAGCCGGGTCACCTCGGCGTCGTAGAGGACGATGAGGCCGACCGCGGCCCCGGCGAGAATGACGATGCCATTGGAGAACGCCAGCCGGTCGCCGCGATTGTGCAGCTGCCGAGGCAGGAATCCGTCGCGGGCCAGGATCGAGCCGAGCACCGGGAACCCGTTGAAGGCCGTGTTGGCGGCCAGGAAGAGGATGAGGCCGGTGACGGTCGACACGACGATCACCCCCGGGCTGAAACCCGCGAACACCGCCTGGGCCACCTGCCCGACGATGGTGTGCTGGACATAGCCCGCGCCGACCGGGACTCCGTCACGGAGCAACTGGCGCGCCGGGTCCTCGGCGAAGTGAACCTTGGTCAGGCCGGCGAGGAACACCATCGAGAGCAGCATCGTCACCGAGATGGAGCCCATGAGGAGCAGCGTGGTCGCGGCGTTCTTGCTCTTGGGCTTCTGGAAGGCCGGCACCCCGTTGGAGATCGCCTCCACCCCGGTGAGGGCGGCGCACCCGGACGAAAAGGCGCGCAGCAGCAAGAAGACCATGGCCACCGAGGACATCGCCTCGTAGCCGGTCTCCGGCGCGAGCGACAAGCCTGCGCTCTCCGAGCTGGGCAGGGTGCCCAGGAGGTGGCGAACGAATCCGACGACGGCCATGGCGAGCACGGCGATCATGAAGAGATAAGTGGGGATGGCGAAGGCCTTGCCCGACTCACGGACCCCTCGCAGGTTCATCGCCGTGAGCAGCACGACGATGACGACGGCGATGATCGCCTCGCGCCCGCGCACGAAATCGAACGCCGCGGCCGCGTTCTGCACCCCCGAACTCACCGACACGGCCACGGTGAGCACGTAGTCGACGAGCAGGGCACTGGCGACGGTCAGACCCGCCCTGGGGCCGATGTTGACGCTCGCCACCTCATAGTCGCCGCCCCCCGAGGGGTAGGCGTGGACGTTCTGCCGGTAGGACATGACGACGATGACCATGACGAACGCCACGGCGAGGCCGATCTGCCACGAGTGGGTGACGGCGAACGCGCCGCCGGCCAGGCCCAGGGTCAGCAGGATCTCATCGGGCGCGTAGGCCACCGACGACAGGGCGTCGCTGGCAAACACCGGCAACGCGATCCGCTTGGGCAGCAAGGTCTCGGAGAGGCGGTCACTGCGCATCGCCCGCCCGAGGAGGATGCGCTTGACAACACGCCCGCTCGTACTCACAGGAACCCACTGTAGGACCCGGAAGCCCGCGCGTCCGCACGGTGTAGCGTCGGAATGTGCATTTCGTCATCATGGGCTGCGGGCGCGTCGGGGCTTCCCTCGCTCGGGCCATCGAGCGCGCCGGCCACAACGTGGCCGTGATCGACCACGACGAGTCGGCCTTCCGACGCCTGGGGTCCGGCTTCGAGGGCGACCGCGTGGTCGGGGTCGGTTTTGACCGGGACACCTTGCGAGCGGCGCGTATCACGTCGGCATACGCTTTCGCCGCGGTCTCCAGCGGCGACAACTCCAACATTCTGGCCGCCCGCGTGGCCCGCGAGAAGTTCGGCGTCGAGAACGTCGTGGCCCGCATCTACGACCCGGGCCGGGCCGAGATCTACCAACGCCTCGGCATCCCGACCGTCGCCACCGTCAAATGGACGAGCGACCAGGTCCTACGTCGGCTCCTGCCCCAGGGCCACGTGCCCGAATACACCGACCCTTCGGGTCAGGTCATCCTGGCCGAGATGCCCGTCAACGAGCGGTGGATCGGCCTGCGGCATACCGACATCGAGGCCGCCACCGGCGGACGGGTCGCCTTCATCACCCGGCTCGGTGAGGGGATGCTCCCGGGGGTGAACACCGTGCACCAGCACGGCGATCTCGTCCACCTGTTGCTTCCCCGCACCCACCTCGCCGACGCCGAGCGCGTCCTCGACTCCGCCCCGCCCGCCCACTGACACCGATACGGGACACATCATGCGCGTCGTCATCGCCGGGGCTGGCAGCGTGGGCCGCTCCATCGCCCGCGAACTCATCCGCAACGGCCACGTCGTTCTTCTCATCGACCGGCTCATTGGCACCGATCGGGTTCAGAAGGTGCCCGACGCAAGTTGGCTCCAGGCCGATGCCTGCGAATTGTCGGCCCTCGACGAAGCCGGTCTCGCCGACTGTGACGTCGTCGTTGCCGCGACCGGGGACGACAAGGTCAACCTCGTGCTGTCCTTGCTCGCCAAGACCGAGTTCGCCGTGCCGCGCACCGTGGCACGGGTCAACAACCCCAAGAACGAGTGGATGTTCGACGAGGCCTGGGGCGTCGACGTGGCCGTCTCGACGCCGCGCCTCATGACCGCGCTCATCGAGGAAGCCGTCGCCGTCGGTGACCTGGTGCGCATGTTCTACTTCAAACAGAGCGGGGCGTCGATGGTCGAAATGACCCTCCCCGAGGGCAGCCCGTATGCCGGGACCCGTCTCGGCGATGTCGCCTTGCCCGCCGACACCGTGCTCACCGCCATCATCCGGGACGGTCGCCCCATCGCCCCGAGCCGCGACGACGCCCTTGAAGCGTTCGACGAACTCCTGTTCATCACCACCCGGGAGGTCGAAGACGAATTGGAGTCGCTTCTCAGCCCCGGTCCCCGGCAACGCCGCGACCTCGACGACGAGGACGACTGACCTCTGCTCAGCCGGGTGCCGGGTCGGAGTGACCGCTGGGATCGGTGGCTGTCAGTGGGGTGTGGCCGCGCATGAGCATCCCGCCCATGACCGCCAACGCGGCCACCCAGAGCGGCCAGCCCAGGACAATCTTGGCCACCCCGAGACCGGCAACGTTGCCGACGAGGTACAGCGGACCCATGATCCCGACGCGAACGGCATACAGCCCGACCAGCACCCAGGTGAGCCGCTGGCAGACCCGGACCAACGGCGGGTTCTTGCGCCAGCCGAGCAGATCGGGCTCGGTGCGTGGGTCGCCGATCCCGACGACGAACCCGAGAAGCGGCCACCGGAAGACGATGCTCACCACGGTGGCGATGCCGTAGCCGACGCTGAGCAGGATTCCCGGGAGGAACGCGTCCTCGGCGCGTCCGCTGCGCAGCGCGAACCAGGCCGCGATAGCGGTGGCAAAGACGGCACCGAGCACATGCTGGAGGCTTGAGCGCTGCGCCAACCGGAGCCCGGCGAGGACGATCGCCACGATCATCGCCGCGACTACGGCCCCACGGACGTCGCCGCGCCAGAGCCACGCCCCGACGAAGACGACGGTCGGCAACGCGGTTTCGACGGCGCCCCGCCAGCCCCCCAGGGCCAGGGCCAGCCGGTGCCGGATGACTTCTTCCACGGTGGTGAGCGGCGCCTCGTTGGCCGAACCATGCGCTGCCGCTGGCTGCGGCCCCGTCACGACCGGGGCACGATCTCGTAGGGCGGGTTGAAGATGGTCGGCACACCCGCGCGCAGCGCGACCCGCCCGCGGGCGCTGAGGAGGACACCCGGTTCGATCCCGGGGATCGTCCGGCGGCCGATCCACACCAACTGGACCGCGGTCTCGCCGTCGAAGATCTCCGCCATCAGGACCGGCACGTTGACCTTCGCCGGCATCGTCACCGAACGCACCACGCCCGCCACGCGGGCCGGTTGGCGATCGCGGAGGGGGTCGCAGGGAGCGAGTTGAGCGCGGGTTCGAGCCCGGATTTCGTCGGCCTCATGCTCGGTGGCGCTCTTGCCCAACTCGCGCAGCGCGGAGATCAGGCCCACGTCAGCGCACCTCGGTGATCTCGGGGCCGCGGTCGAAGGGGCTCAGGTCGCGAGCCCTCGACGAGTCGCCGGGGGGCTCCTCGACGCCCCCCGGGCCCGGTGAGGAGGTGTCGGGCATCGTCAGGGGGATCTGTTCGCGCGGCGCCATCGGGTCGCCACCCCGGACGACGACGGTCGATCGGAAGATCTCGACGAGGTCGTGGTCGTCGGCACCGATAATCGAGACCCCACTGAGGACCCCACGGAGGAACCATCTCGGCCCGTCGACGCCGACGAACCGCACCGTAGTCATCGCGGGCCGTGCCTGACCGCTGGAGGAAGGGATGCGCGCCCGCAGTTCGGGCCCCAACGGACCCGCCACGGTCTGGACCGTGCCGCCGGCAGCCACCACCGAGGCCGCGAGTTCGTCGCGGACCTCCTCCCACAGCCCCCCGGAGCGGGGGGCGGCAAAAGCCTGCATCTGCACGCTGGAATCGCCGAGCACGGCCGTCACCGCGAGGATCTCCTGCCGCTCCTGGTCGATGTCGAGCCGGAGTTCGAGCCCCTCGCCGGTCGGCACGCGCAGCCCGCCCAGGTCGAGACGGGGAATGTCGGGCACGACCTCGTCACTGTCGAAGGGGCCCGACGAACGGTCGAAGGCCGCCTCGGTGGAGTCGGCAGCGGTCTTGGGTGAGCGGTCGTCGCCGGACTCGCCCGGGTCGTCCTCGCGCTCGATCTCCTCGGGGACTGGCGTACTCGCCTCGGCGCTGGAATCCGCGTCCTTGCGACGGCGGCGGAAAATGCCCACGGTCAGTCCTCGTCGGTGGTCGGTGCAGTGTCGGCTCCGGCCGCGCGGTCGCGGTCGGACGCCAGGGTGGCCGCGGCCAAGCCGCCGGTCGACCCGTGCCCAGTCTCCCCCCGGGCACTGCCGGGAAGCGAATCGGCCACGGCGAAGGTGGCCGCGGCATACTCCTGGATGACCAGTTGGGCGACCCGATCACCGGGCCGGATCTCGATCGGGTCGTGAGGGTCGAGGTTGATGAGGTTGATGAGGATTTCGCCGCGGTAGCCCGAGTCGATCGTGCCGGGCGCGTTGACCATGCCCAGCCCGTGGCGCGCCGCTGCGCCCGACCGCGGATGGATCAGCCCGACGAACCCCGGCGGCAGCGCGATGGCAATACCCGTCGGCACCAGGGCCCGCTCCCCCGGGCCGAGCGTCACCGCGACCACGCTCGCGAGATCGGCACCGGCATCCCCCGGGTGGGCGTACGTGGGCACGAGCGCCTGTGGGTGCAGGCGACGCACCGTAACCCGGGCCGTGAGCGTCACAATCAGGCCGCGCACTCCCGGCAGATCATCTGGCCACCGGTCTCGCTCGCCAATTGGCTGCGGTGGTGGACGAGGAAACACCGCGAGCAGGTGAACTCATCGGCCTGGCGCGGCAACACTCGAACGGACAACTCCTCACCGGAGAGGTCGGCACCGGGCAACTCGAAGCCCTCGGCCTGCTCGGTCTCGTCGACATCGACACTGCTCGCGCGGGTGTCGACGCGACGACTCTTCAACTCCTCGATGGAATCTTCGGAGAGTTCGTCGTCGGTCTTGCGTGGCGCGTCGTAATCCGTTGCCATCCTGCACTTCCCCTTTAACAGTCAACTGCTTGCCCGTGGGCCTCGTTCGGCCGCTCCAACGCCGGGAGGGCTCGTTTTGTGCCCGCCACGCGCCGAGATTGTGCCCTATCGACGGCCTCCCCGTCATGCCGGGGCCGAAATTGGTCCCGATTCGAGTGCTCAGTCGGGGGTATGCCGCCTCGCTCGAGGACCGAGCACCGCGCCCTACGCTCCCCGCAGGTCGGCGGTGGCTGCCGTCACGAGCAGCCCGAACTCGGTGGCCACCTCGGGGGCACAGGCCCAGGTCAGGTCGGCCGAAGGGGCCGCGCCGGCCCCCTGGAGGCCCCCGACGACGGCACCGGCCTCGCTGGCCACGAGCCAGCCCCCCGCCAGATCCCACGCATTGAGGCCCGACTCGTAGTAGGCGTCCACTTCGCCGCTGGCCACCCGGCACAGGTCGAGGGCGGCGCTGCCCAGGCGCCGGATGTCGCGCACCAGCGGCAGCACCCGCGTCAAGACCTCGGCCTGCCAACGCCGGGTGTCCGCGGCATACCCGAAACCGGTGGCGACCAATGCCTCACCGAGTCGGCGGGGATGGCCGACCGTGACGGGCACACTGAGTCCGGTGCCGACCCGGCGCCATGCGCCTCCGCCTCGGCGGGCGTGGAAGCACTCCCCGGACACCGGGTTGACGACGGCGGCCGCGACCGGTCGCCAGGTCCCCGCCCGAGATGGGTCGCCGATAACGGCGGCCACGGAGACGGCATACGCCGGCAAGCCGTAGAGGTAGTTGACGGTGCCGTCGATGGGGTCGACGACCCAGGTGATGCCGCTGTCGCCCGCCCGGCCACCCTGCTCCTCGCCGAGGACGGCATCACCGGGGCGTCGGCGCGCCAGTGCGCCGAGGAGGTGGTCCTGGGCACGCTGGTCCATGACGGTGACGACGTCGGTCGCCGAACTCTTGGTCGAGGCCACGCCGAGGTGGGCGGGGCGCTCCTCGACGATGAGTCGGCCGGCGGAGGTGGCCACGTCGATGGCGACGCCCTCCAGGGTGACCAGTTCCGCCGAAGCGATCTGGATGCCGTCGGTCATGTCGCTCATGGGGGTCCGTTTCGCTACGGGATGGGGCGAGGGTTGGGGCAGCAGCTGTCACCACACAGCGGCGAGGCAGCCGCGGCCCGGATGTCGCCGCGGGCGCTCGCGGCTCGCGCGAGGAGCAGATCGACGAGGCCGGCGACGAAGGCGGGGTGCGTGCCGGCGGTCGGGGTGCGGACGACCTCGACACCCACCTGCTCGCCGGTCGCCACCGCGTCGGTGTCAAGGTCGCTCACGACCTCCATATGGTCGGAGGTGAACCCGATCGGGACGAGCACGACCTTGTCGATGCCCTCCCCCGCCAGTTCGCGGATCCGATCAATGACGTCGGGTTCGAGCCAGGCCTGGCCCGGTCGGCCGGACCGGGAACAGAACACGAGTTCGCTGCCGAAACGGCGACCGAGCCCGCCGGCGATCCGGGCGTCAACGCCGTCGGCCACCCGTCGGTGTTGGGCCACATACCGGCCGGGCGCGGACGGCGGCCCCGAGGTGTCGGCCATCGCGACCGGGATCGAGTGGGTGACGTAGAGCACCCGGGTGGTCCGCGGATCCGCTCCGTGGAGCGCCGCTACTGCCCCCTCGGCGGTGGCGGCGACGAAGCCGGAGGTGGCGAACCACGGGGTCAGCGTCTCGGCGACCAGGTCACCCCCCGGCGCGGTTTGCGCGATCGCCTCCGCGAGCGCCTCCCGGTATTGCCGACACGACGAGTACGACGAGTAGCCGCTGGTGAGCACGACGAGGAGCCGGGCGGCACCCGCGGCATACAGGTCGCGGACCGTGTCGGCGAGCCACGGGGCGGAGTGGCGGTTGGCGAGCCGGATCGGGACAGGTATGCCGCGAGCGGTGAGTTCGCCTCCCAACGCCTCGACAAGCGCCCGGTTGTGGGCGTTGATGGGGCTGATGCCACCGCGGGCGAAGTAGTGCTCGGCCACGTCCGCGAGCCGGGTTTCGGGTATGCCGCGCCCGGCGGTCACATGTCGGAGGAACGGGATGACCTCCTCGGGTGCCTCCGGCCCACCGAAGGAAAGGACCACCACGGCGTCGTAGGGCGCGAGGTCGGCAGTCGCGGCGGAAGTCACCGATCAAACCTACCCGGGCGCGGCGCGCCGTCCCGAACGATGCTGCCGTCGATGGCACAGTCGGGGGGAAGCACATCGGCCCGGGAGAAGCATGCACGAGCTCACCCTCATCGGCGTCCACGAGGACGGAGATCACGTCGTGCTGCGCGACGCCCTCGGCAAGCGCTATCGGCTCCGGCTCGACGAGGCGTTGCGGGCGGCGGTCCGGCGTGACCGACCACGCCTGGGCCAGTTGCAAATTGAGATGGAAGGCGGACTGCGGCCCCGCGATGTGCAAGCCCTTATCCGGGCCGGTCTCAGCGCCCAGGAGGTGGCCCAGCGATCGGGATGGACCGAGGAGAAGGTGCGCCGTTTCGAGGGACCGATCCTCGCCGAGCGCGAGTTCATGGCCCGTCGAGCGCGCGCCGCGGCGGTCACCAGGGACGGGTCGCAGACCCTGGACGAGAGAGTCGAGGAACGGCTGCGCGCCCGGGGAGTGCACCTCAAGCAGACCCGATGGGACTCCTTGCGGAAGGAGTCGGGGCGCTGGATCGTCTCGTTGGAGTTCGTCGCCGGTGACCGCGAGCGGGTCGCGTCTTGGCGTTTCGATCCGCGCAGCGGCGAGTTGCGCGCCCTCAACGACGACGCCCGCTGGCTCTCCGAGGACGAGAAGGCGGGGCCGTTGCCGGGGTCGTCCGGTCGCGATCGCGGGTCGGGGGACGAGGTTTTCGACGTCATGGCTCCGCAACGCTCGGTGCGCCGGCCCAAGAGCGCCCGGCCAGCGCCGCCGACGGACGGGGACGACGAACTCACGGAATCGTTGCGGGCCCATCACGCGACGGTGCGCGGGCGCCGGGGCCGCGCTCGACGCGGGGCTTCGGCGACAACACACGATCACGGCGCCACGGCCGACATCCTGCCGCTCCCCTCGGTCGGGACCGCCTCGCCGACCGAGCCGACCCCAACGCGGGAGTCCCCTGCGGGGGCGGGACGCGCATCGACCGCTGACGCAGATGCGGGCCACTCGGGTGCCACCGAGCAACGAGCCCGCGCGGATGCACCCGGCACCGAGCCGTCTCCGCCTGATCCGACCACGGACGCCAGGGCGTCTACGTCGCCGTCGGTGACCGAACCCGCACGCAAGGGCCGGCCGCGAGTGCCCAGTTGGGACGATGTCGTCTTCGGCACCCGGCCGCGGGCCGTGCCGCCGCCGGACTGACCCTCAAGCCCCTCGGGGCGCGGTCACCCCTGAACCCCTCGCCCCCAGCGGTATGCCGCGGGCTCAGACGACGACATTCATGCAGGTTCGCGCGCGTGCGGCAACGGGCAGGCGTCGACGGCGAACGGCAACAGGTCGGTCTCGGCGGCGACCGCTCGGGCCGCATGGCTGGTCATCCGGCGCATGTGGTGGCGGCGGCACAGCACTTCATACTCCACCACCCCGGGCGCGGTGGTTTCGGTGTCGCCAACCACGACCTGTTCGCCTTCGACGACCATCGACCCGTCGATCACCCGGGCGTTGTGCGTGGCCCGCCGCCCACACCAGCAGAGCGCCTCCACCTGGAGCACCTGAACCCGGTCGGCGAGTTCGATGAGACGCTGACTGCCTGGGAACAGTCGGGTGCGGAAATCCGAGGTGATCCCGAAGGTGTAGACATCGACGTCGAGTCCGTCGACGAGCCGGGCCAACTGGTCGACCTGCGCCGGGGTGTAGAACTGGGCCTCGTCGCAGATGAGGTAGTCGACGCGCTGCCCGTAGGTGAGGGCAGCCACGACCACCTCCCAGAAGTCGAGGTCCTCGGTCACCTCCAGCGCCGCCGTGGTCAGCCCCAGGCGCGAGGAGAGCACCGAGACGCCCATCCGGTCGCGTTGGGTGAAGATCAGCCCCCCACGGTCGCGGGCCCGATGGTTGTGATCCATCTGCAGGGCCAGGGTGGACTTCCCGCAGTCCATCGTCCCTGAGAAGAAGACCAGTTCCGCCACGGGGTCGCAGCCTAGACCACGGCCGGGACGTGGACGACGGGGACGAACACCTCGGCCGCGCTGAGGGCCCCGTGCAACCCGATCAAGGCCACGAGTTCGGGACGGTGACGCCTCGAGTCCACCACGGCATACCCCTCGGCACACACCACGAGAAGGTCACCGATCCGCGAGCGCGTGTCGGGACGGACAACCCCGAACAAACCCCGCGCGATCGCCTCCTCGCGGGCCACGATCTCGGCGCGCTCCCCCAACACCGCGCGCCACGTCGCCGCCACGTCGTCGACCGCACCGGCCACGGTGTGCAGTTGGAGACACCGGGGTTCGCCGGCGACATGCCGGATCCCGTCGGGCAGTCCCGGGGTGTGGGCCACGTCGAGGCGGCCCTCCGCCTGGACGTCGACCATCCCATGGTCGGCGGTGACGGTCAGTGAGCAATCGGCAGGCAACCCCTCCCGCAGCCGCGCCAGCTCCCGGTCCACCGCCTCAAGTTCGTCACCCCATTGCCAACTCTCACACCCGTGGACGTGGCCGACCTTGTCGAGGTCACCCCAGTAGAGGTAGACCAGGGCCCGCGGCGTGGCCCGCACCGCCGCCAGGGCGGCATCGACACGGGCCGCCAGCGACCCGGCGGCGACGAACCGGCCGCCCCGCTGCGCCGCTCGTGTCAGCCCCGAACCGTCGAAGAAGCCCGGCCCGATCCGGGTGACCGCGATCCCGGCCGCTGCCACCTCCTCGAACACCGTGGGAAAGGGCTGCCACACCTCCGGCACCGGCCCGTCCTCCCAGGACAGTTCGTTGACGACGAGGTCACGGGCCGGATCGAGCACCTCGTAGCCGACGAGCCCATGCTGCCCCGAGGGCAGCCCGGTCCCGAACGTCCCCATGGAGGTCGCGGTTGTCGTCGGGAATCCGCACGGCACCGCCACGGTCTGTGCCTGCAGGGACCGCAGCAGCGGCGCGTGCCCGGCGCGGCGCTCCAACAGCCGGGCCCCCAGCCCGTCGACGAGCACGACGACGGCGCGTCGGGCCGCCGGCCACGACGGCATACCCGCGCGCTCCCCCGGCCCGACGGTGACCCCGAGCGAGGACGCCACCGCGGGGAGGACGTCGGCGAGCGAGCCGACCACGGTCAGGCCCGGCCGAGGGCAGCCGACAAGGCCCGCGAGAAGGTCATCGCCTCGGCCAGCACGTCCTCACCGTCGGCGTCCGCGGACACCCGGAGCGCGATGTCGTCGGCGGTCACCGTGCCGTCGTATCCGTGGTCGGCGTCGCAGGACGGGTCACCACACCCCCCGGGAAACAGATCGACCCGCGACACCGCTCCCCAGCCGAGGGTGAGGGTGAGTTCACGCCCGAGCGACCCCGGGACATAGGACTGCGGGTCGGGAATGACATGGGTGAGCATGACGCCGCGGACGTCGCGCAGCGGGATCGACTCGCTCGTGGCGGTCGCCACGTCACTGGGCCCGTCCGGGTCGTCCTGGTGGTCGTCGGCGTGGACAACGAGCAGCCGCGACGCCGACAGGACCAGCACGGTGACGTGCCGACGGACCGCCTCGCGGTCGAACGTCGTCTCCTGGTGGACCAGGTGCGCGGTCACCGGTTCGCCACCCAGGGCCGCGGCCACGACGTCGCAGACGATGGCCGGGTGGTAGCCGGCGCGCTCGATCGCCGTCGTCAGGCGGGCCGGGAGCAGATGGGCGTCGATGGTCGAAGTCACCGAGCCATTGTGCCTGACCGCGCCGCCTGGCCTCCGATCCGGCGGCCGGACCTGTGGACAATGCCCCCGGTATGCCGCGGCGCCAGCCCTCGCTGTCGGCTCACCGGCCGCGCCCGTCAGGTGAGGGAGCGCCGTCCGGTGTCGGCCCGCCGTCCCGGTGGGGCGATGACGATCTCGGCACCGAGGACGTCTACCCCGCCGGCATGGGCGTTGACCGGGTTGAGGATGAGCGAGGCGATCTCGGGCATGTCGTCGGCGAGCACCGAGACCCGGGCGATGAGGTCGGCGAGCGCGGCCCGGTGCACCGGGGTCGACCCGCGATGCCCGTGCAGGATGGGCGACGCGCGCGGCGCCGAGATCAACTCGGAAACGTCGACATCGGTGAGCGGCGGGATGCGGTAGGCCACGTCCCCGAGGAGCTCGGTCGGCAGCCCGGCGATGCTGAACCCGACCACCGGGCCGAACAGCGGGTCTTCGTCGCTGCTGATCCGGCACATGACACCAGGGGTGGCCATCCGCTGGACGAGAAACTCGTGGCCGTCCATGGGCGCGAGGCGTTCGGAGAGGGTGGCCCAGGCGTTGCGCACGGCGCCCTCGGACACGAGGTCGACCCGGACCCCGGTCGTGCCGCCGAGGTGCCGCAGCGCAGGCGCGGCCGTCTTGAGCACGACCGGGTAACCCAACTCCTCGGCATGCGCGACGGCCTCGTCGACACTGCGCGCGACCGCTTCGGGCCACACGTCGATGCCGTAGGCGGACAAGACGGCTTTCGCTTCGTCTCGGGCGAGGGTGCGGCCCTCGGGGTGGACCCCGAGGGCGGTTTCGACGACGTCTTCGGCAACGCGCCGGTTGATCCCGGTGGGCGCGACGGGTATGCCGTGGTCCCGGTCGCGCCACCGGCCGTACTTGGTCGCGGCGGCGAGGGCGCGGGCGGCATCCTCGGGCAGGGTGTAGACGGGGATCGCGCGTCGCGACCCGTCGCTCGTGCCCCGCACCGAACTGTGGCCGTCGTCGACGCCGCGCATGCCCAGGAAGGTCGCCAGACACGGCTTGTCGCCCGCTTCGGCGGCGGCGCGCACCGCGCGCGCGACGTCCTCGTCGAAGGTCACCAGCGGTGGGATGAAGCAGACGAGGACCGAGTCGACCGCGTCATCGGCAAAGGCTCGGTCGAGCACCTCCCGGAACTCCTCGGGGCTGGCCTCCGAGGGCACGTCGACCGGCCCATGGGTCACCTCGAGGCCCCAGCTGAGGAGGGCCTGCGCGGTGAGCGTGCCCAAGGCGGCCGAGTTGGTGACGACGGCGACCCGGTTGCCGCGCGGCAGGGGTTGGTGAACGACGACCTGGGCGACGTCGAAGAGCTGGTGGACGTTCTCGACCCGGATGACGCCGGCCTGGCGCAACATCGCGTCGAACACCTCGGGCCGGGCGTTGGTCTGCCGCACATCGTGACCGGGCACGATCCCCTGGCGGGCCACGCCCGACTTGATGACGATGACCGGTTTGATGAGCGCGAGATGCCGGGCCACGCGGGAGAACTTGCGCGGGTTACCCATCGACTCCAGGTAGAGGCCCACGGCGTTGGTGTCGGGGTCGTCGATCCAGTACTGCATGACGTCGTTGCCGGAGAGGTCGGCCCGGTTGCCCGCGGACACGAACGTCGAAATGCCCAGACGGCGACGCGCCGCAGAGGCGAGGACGGCAATCCCCAACGCACCCGACTGGGCGAACAGCCCGAAATGGCCCTGTGGCGGCACGGTCGGCGCCAGCGAGGCGTTGAGGCGCACTTCCGGGTCGTTGTTGATGATCCCGAACGAGTTGGGTCCCACGACCCGCATCCCCGCGCCCCGTGCGCGGCGGACCAGCTCCGCCTGCCGCTCCGAGCCCTGCTCGTCGACCTCGGCGAACCCGGCGGACACCACGAGCAGGGACTTCACGCCCGCCTCGGCGCACTCGTCGACCACGCCGAGCACCTGGGCGGCGGGTACGGCGACGACGGCGAGGTCGACCGGCTCGGGCACCTCCCCGATCCGCGGCACGGCGGGCACGCCGGCCACTTGGTCGGCGTGCGGGTTCACGGCATACAAGGCTCCGGTGAACCCGCACGTGCGCAGGTTGGTGAGGAACATGTTGCCGATCGTTTCCCCGCGCCGGCTGGCCCCGACGACGGCGACCACCTTGGGGTTGAGGACCCGGCGCACACTCGTGGACTCGGCGCGGTGTTCACGCGACATGGCCACGGCCTTGGAGGCATCGGTGGGTTCGATCTCGAAGTGGACGGCGACGACCCCGTCCTCCAACTTGCGGCTCACGGCATATCCGGCGTCGGAGAACACCTGGAGCATCTTGCGGTTCTGGGGCAGCACTTCGGCGGCGAACTCGGTGATCCCGAGGTCGCGTCCGATGGCGGCCAGGTGCTCCAGGAGGACCGACCCGATGCCCTTGCCCTGGTAGTGGTCGCTGATGTTGAAGGCCACCTCGGCGCTGCGCGGAGTGATCCGGTCGAAACGCCCGATCCCGATGATGTCGTCGCGCATGAGGACGACCAGCGCCACCCGATCGTCGTAGTCGACATGGGTGAAGCGGTGCACGTCACGGTCCGAGAGGTGCTTGAGGGGAGCGAAAAACCGCAGGTAGATGGACTCGTCGCTCTGGCCGGCGTGGAAGCGATGAATGGCGTCCTCGTCGGATGGCTTGATCGGGCGCAGGTGGGCCACGGTGCCGTCGCGGAGCACGACGTCGGCCTCCCACTCGATCGGGTAGCCGGGCGGCAGTTCCGGGTCGGGCATGCCTCCATGGTCGCACGGGTGGGCGCCACCTCGGCCGTAACACCGGGCACACTGGGCCCTCATGGAGTTCCGCCGCGTCGTCCGCACCCGCGTCATGACCCGCCGATTTCGCCCCGACCGCCCCGTGTCCGAGGCCGCCGTGCGGGATCTCGTCGCGCTCGCCCAGCGGGCTCCTTCGGCGGGGTTCAGCCAAGGCTGGGATGTCGTGGCGTTGCTCACGCCCGCTGATCGAGACCGGTTCTGGGCGTCGGCGACCGAGCCGGAGGCCCTCGCTCACCCCGATGCGTGGTTGCGAGGGGTGCGTCCCGCTCCGGCCTTGCTCCTCATGGTCGCCGACCCCGCGGCATACCTCGACCGGTATGCCGCTCCCGACAAGGGCTGGACCGACCGCTCCCTCGACCGCTGGCCGATCCCCTACTGGGACACCGACACCGCGATGGCGGCCCTCGTCGTCCTTTTCGGGGCGACCGACGCCGGCCTGGCCTCGCTGTTCTTCGGGGTGGCCGCGCCCCAGCACGCCGCGGTGAAGGCGGCCTTCGGGATCCCGCAGGACCGCCGGCTCGTGGGGGTCGTCGCGCTCGGGACCGAGGCCGAGCGGGTGCTCAGCCCCTCCCTCGCCCGCGGCCGGCGCCCCCTGGACGAGGTGCTCCACCTCGGGCGGTTCACCGGCGCGTCGAACTGAGGCAGGGTCACCGGCATTTGTGAAGATGTCGGGGACGTATGCCGCCCACCCCCGACGGAGTTGACGCACCCCATGGCCCGACGCACCCCCGCCTCGAGCGAGCCCCCCGTGGCCGAGCGGATCGTCGACATCGACGTCTCGGCGGAGATGCAGAACGCCTTCCTCGAGTATGCCGTGAGCGTCATTCACAGCCGCGCCCTCCCCGATGCCCGCGACGGTCTCAAACCGGTCCAGCGGCGCATCCTCTTCGGGATGCACGGGCTCGGGCTGCGCCCCGACAAGGGCCATGTGAAGAGTTCCCGGGTCGTCGGGGAGGTCATGGGCAAGTACCACCCGCATGGGGACAGCGCGATCTACGACGCGCTCGTGCGGCTGGCGCAGCCGTTCACCATGCGGCTGCCGCTCGTCGACGGGCACGGCAACTTCGGCTCCCTGGACGACGGGCCGGCGGCCTCGCGCTACACCGAGGCCCGCCCGGCGAAGGCGGCGCTGCTGCTCACCACCGGGTTGGACGAGGACACCGTCGATTTCGTCCCCAATTACGACGACCAGTTGCTCCAACCCGAGGTGCTGCCCGCGGCATACCCCAATCTGCTCGTCAACGGGGTGTCGGGGATCGCCGTCGGGATGGCGACCAACATTCCCCCGCACAACCTCGTCGAGGTCATCGGCGCGGCCCGCCACCTCATCGCCCACCCCGAGGCCACCCTTGATGACCTGATGCGCTTCGTCCCCGGCCCGGACCTGCCGGCCGGCGGCCGGATCGTCGGACTCGACGGCATCCGGGAGGCGTACGCGACCGGGCGCGGCACCTTCCGCACCCGGGCCACCGCCCGGGTCGAGCAGCTCACCCCCCGGCGCGCCGGGATCGTCGTCACCGAACTGCCCTATCTCGTGGGCCCGGAGAAGGTGAGCGAACGGATCAAGACGCTGGCGCAGGCCAAGAAGCTCCAGGGCATCAGCGACATCAAGGACCTCACCGACCGCAAACACGGGCTGCGCCTGGTCATCGAGGTGAAGAACGGGTTCCACCCCGAGGCCGTCCTCGAGCAGTTGTACAAACTGACCCCGATGGAGGACTCCTTCGGCATCAACATGGTCGCCCTCGTCGACGGGCAGCCGCGCACCCTGGGCCTGAAAGACCTGCTCCGCTGCTTCGTCGACTTCCGCATCGAGGTGGTCCGTCGCCGCACGCAGTTCCGCCTGACCAAGCGCCGCGACCGGCTCCACCTCGTCGAGGGCCTGCTCATCGCCATTCTCGACATCGACGAGGTCATCCAGCTCATCCGGGGCAGCGACGATGCCGCGACCGCCCGCGACCGGCTGATGAGCGTGTTCGACCTCTCCCACGCCCAGGCCGACTACATCCTCGAATTGCAGTTGCGCCGCCTGACGAGGTTTTCCCGGCTCGAACTGGAGCGGGAGCAGGACGAGTTGCGCCGCCAGATCGCCGAGTTGGAGGCGATCCTCGCCGACCAAGCCCTCCTGCACCGAACCGTCTCCGACGAACTCGCCGAGGTCGCCAAGACCCACGGCACCCCGCGGCGCACCGTGCTCCTGGAGTCGGCGGGCACCCCGGCGAGCGCCGCCACCCCGCTGGAGGTGCGCGACGACCCGTGCTGGGTGCTCCTCTCGGCGACCGGGCTGCTCGCCCGCACGAGCACCGACGAGCCGATCCCCGAGACCGGGCCTCGAGCGCGGCACGACGCAATCGTCGGCGCGGTCCGCACGACCGCTCGGGGTGAGGTCGCGCTCGTCACCTCCCACGGGCGGATGGTGCGCCTGCCCGCCCTCGACCTGCCCATCCTGCCCCCGCTCGGCGGAGCGCCGAGCCTCACCGGAGGGGCCCCGCTCACCGCATACGTCGACCTTGCCAAAGGTGAGGTGCCCCTCACCATCGTCTCGCTCGACCCGGCGGCTGCGGGGGTGGCCCTGGGCACGGCCGGCGGGGTCGTCAAACGGGTGACAACGGATTACCCCAAGGGTGAGGCGTGGGAGGCCATCGCTCTCAAACCCGGCGACTGGGTCGTCGGGGCGGCGGCGGCCGGGCCGGAGGACGACCTGGTCTTCGTGACCAGTGACGCCCAGTTGCTCCGCTTCCCGGCGGCCTCGGTCCGCCCGCAGGGCCGGGCGGCCGGCGGCATGGCCGGCATCAGGCTCGCCGCCGGCGCGCGGGTCATCGCGTTCGGGGTCGTCGACCCTGTCCCGGACGCGCTCGTGGTCACCGTCAGTGGCGCATCCGGTGCGCTGCCGGGCACCCAGACGGGGGCGTGGAAGGTCAGCCCGTATGCCGCCTACCCCGCCAAGGGACGCGGCACCGGCGGGGTGCGGGCGCACCGCTTCCTCAAGGGCGAGGACGTGTTGCTCTTTGCCTGGGTCGGCGCGGCCCCGGCCCGCGCGACGAGCACCGGCGGGGTGCCGATCGACCTGCCCGAACCTGACGGGCGACGCGATGGTTCCGGCGCGGCCGCCCCGCAGGTCATCGGCGGGATCGGGGGCGCACCGCGGGGGTGAGGTGCGCGGCATACCGCGCCTCTCTGACGGTTGGCTGACAGTTCGCTGGGAGAGGGCCGGTTCAGGCAGCGTCTGCGCTGGTCAAGGCCCTACGCGCCCGTTATCCAATCGTGATCCCTGGCAGTGAGCAACCCCGTGTGCAGGCGGGTGTAAACGCTTTAACATAGCGTCGTTACCTCACCGCTGAGGCGGCAGCCTTGGCGAAGTTCACGAAATGGAGGCGGGCTATGGCCCTGAACTCAAAGCGCCGCGCTGCTGCCGTCGTCACCGGCATCGTCGCGGTTTCCCTCACCGCTGCCGCCTGCGGCAGCAGCAGCAGCAGTTCCTCGGGTGGCACGGCAGCATCGGACACCAAGGACTACAGCAAGTGGTGCGACATGAAGTCCGAGCTGCAGGGCAAGACCGTGTCGATCTACACCTCGATCGTCGCCCCCGAAGACCAGCAGCAGAAGGACTCCTACAAGTCCTTCACCGACTGCACCGGCGTCACCATCAACTACCAGGGTGACAAGGACTTCGAGAAGAACCTGCCCGCTCGGGCCCAGACCGGCAACCTTCCCGACATCGCCTTCATCCCGCAGCCTGGCCTGCTGAAGACGATGGTCGACACCGGCAAGGCCGTCGCGGCCAGCAAGACGGTCTCCGACGAGGTCGACAAGAACTTCGGTGCGGACTGGAAGAAGTACGGCACCGTGGACGGCACCTTCTATGCCGCTCCGCTCGGCGCCAACGTCAAGTCCTACGTGTGGTACTCACCGAAGATGTTCGCCGACAAGGGCTACAAGGTCCCCACCACGTGGGATGAACTCATGGCCCTCACCAACAAGATCGCGGCCGACGACAGCGCCGCCAAGCCGTGGTGCGCCGGCTTCGGTTCCGGCACGGCCACCGGCTGGCCGGGCACCGACTGGGTCGAGGACCTCGTCCTGCGCGTGGCGGACAAGGACACCTACGACAAGTGGGTCGACCACAAGATCCCCTTCAACGACCCCAAGGTTCTCGAGGCTCTCGGCAAGGCCGGCGCCATCCTCAAGGACCCGAAGTTCAGCAACGGTGGCTACGGCGCCCCCAACACCATCGCGACGACCACGTTCCAGGACGGCGGCCTGCCGATTCTCACCGGCAAGTGCTACATGCACCGCCAGGCGTCGTTCTACGGCACCATGTGGCCGAAGGACAAGAAGGTCGGTCCCGACGGTGACGTGTGGGCCTTCTACCTGCCGTCGATGAACTCCACCAAGCCGGTTCTCGGTGGCGGCGAGTTCACCCTCACCTTCCGCGACGCCCCCGAGGTCAAGGCTTTCGCCGCGTTCCTCGCCTCGGCCGACTGGGCCAACGCCAAGGCCAAGGCCACCCCGACCGGTGGCTGGATCAGCGCCAACAAGGGTCTCGACCCGGCGAACCTGACGTCCCCGCTCGACAAGCAGTCGGTCAAGATCCTGACCGACCCGCAGGCGGTCTTCCGGTTCGACGGTTCCGACATGATGCCCTCGTCGGTCGGTGCCGGCACCTTCTGGACCGAGATGACGAACTGGGTCAACGGGCAGGACGACAAGACCACGCTCGACAACATCGAGAAGTCCTGGCCGAAGAGCTGACGCTCACCACCGATTCGCTGCCGACCCGGCCGGAGTCCGCCGGGTCGCCCCGGGGCCTCCATAGGCCGGGTCGGTAGCCGGATCACTCCGGTGCTGGTGGGTGGGCGAGCCACCCACCAGCACCACCCTTCGCAAGTCGTTTCGCGCCCCATTGTTGGAGGTGTCACGTGCTCGTCAGTTTTATCCACGCCGCCGGAACCGCGGAGTCCGCCGGGGATAAACTCATTTCACTCGTCATCGGTATCGCGGTCTTTGCCGCTGTGTTCCTGGGCATCCTGGGGTTGGCCTCCCTCTTCAAGGGTCGCGTCGGCGAGCGCATTCAGGCGATCGCCTTCGTCGGGCCAACGGTGCTGTTCATCGTCGCGGCCTTGGTCATCCCTGCCGCCCTGACGATCCGCCGCGCGTTCTACAACGGCAAGTTCTTCGACCTCAACTTCGGTACCGCCCGCACCAAGGCCCAATTCTCGGGGTTCGAGAACTTCCAGAAACTCTGGACCACCCCAGGCTTGACCGAGGTCATCCGCAACACCGCTCTCTGGGTGCTGCTCGTGCCGCTCGTCGCCACCGGGGTCGGCCTCATCTATGCCTTGCTCATCGACCGCGCCAAGGGCGAGGCGGTGGCCAAGGCCCTCATCTTCTTGCCGATGGCCATTTCCATGGTCGGCGCGACCTTGATCTGGAAGTTCGTCTACAACTACAACGGCGCCCCAGGGGCGACCCAGATCGGCATACTCAACGCGATCATCACCAAGTTCGGGATGGAGCCGATCAACTTCCTCGGCACGCCGGTGCTGAATACCTTTGCGCTGATCGTCATCATGATCTGGATCCAGGCCGGGTTTGCCATGACAGTCCTGTCGGCCGCGATCAAGGCCATCCCGGACGAGATCCTCGAGGCGGCCCGGATGGACGGCGTGAGCGGGTTCAAGATGTTCCGGTTCATCACGTTGCCGAGTATCCGGTCCTCGATCATCGTGGTGCTCACCACGATCGCGATCGGCACCCTCAAGGCCTTCGACATCGTCCAGGCCGCATCCGGTGGCAAATTGCGCGACGGCGTCTTGGCCAGTGAGTTCTACAACCGGTCCTTCGTCACTCAAGAGCCGGGCCTGGGTGCCGCCATCGCCATTGTCATCTTCGTGCTGGTCTCCCCGATCATCGCGTACAACGTCATCCAGATGCGGAAGGACGCCTGATGAGCAACGCCACTCCTCCCCCCGTGCCTGCTGACGTTGAGAAGGCCGCTGCCGCCGAGGCCACGAAGGCCGACGCGCTGCCCACCCGTCAGAGTCTGCGGAAGAAGGGCCGGACGGCCGCCGGGAACGCCGCCCGCGCGGTCTCCTCGCCCTGGGGCTCGGTGTTCGCCATCGTCCTGGCTGTGCTGTGGACCATGCCGACGCTCGGCCTGTTCGTCACCTCGTTTCGGCAGCAAGGCGACATCAACACCTCCGGCTGGTGGATGGCCTGGTCGACCCCGCTGACCGGTGAGAACTACGCCACCGCGTTCAACGGCGGCTCGGGCAACGGCACGGCGATGTCGCAATTCTTCGTGAACTCGATCGTCATCACCATCCCCGCGGTGTTGCTGCCACTCCTGCTCGCCTCGCTCGCGGCATACGCCTTCGCGTGGATCGACTTCCCCTTCCGCAACGCCTTGTTCGTCGGGGTGTTCGCCCTGCAGATCGTGCCGTTGCAGATTGCCCTGCTGCCGTTGGCCACCTGGTTCAACAATGCGGGGCTCGGTGGTTCCTTCTGGTCGTTGTGGCTTTCGCACACGGCGTTCGCGTTGCCGTTGGCGGTCTACCTGCTGCACAACTTCATGAAGGAAATCCCGGCCTCACTGCTCGAAGCGGCCCGGGTCGACGGCGCCGGCCACGTGCGGATCTTCTTCCAGGTGTTGTTGCCCCTGATCGCTCCGGCGCTGGCCTCCTTCGGGATCTTCCAGTTCCTCTGGGTGTGGAACGACCTGCTCGTTGCCTTGACCATGTTGGGTGGTTCGCTGCAGCGAGCCCCGATGACCATGGCCATCCAGAACCTCAGCGGCCAGTGGGGCGACAAGTGGTTCCTCACCTCGGCCGGGGCATTCATCTCGATTGCCGTTCCGGTGGCGGTATTCCTCGCCCTGCAGCGGTACTTCGTGCGCGGCTTGCTCGCAGGTGGCACGAAGGGCTGACATGTCCGAGGACCGTCACTCTCGGATGAGCACCATCACCGATGTTGCTCGGGAAGCCGGGGTCTCCGTGGCCACGGTTTCCCGAGCCCTTCGGGGTTTGGATCGCGTCAGCCCACAGACCCGCGACCGCGTCGTCCAGGTCGCGCGAGACCTCGACTACGTCGCCTCCCCCACGGCCACATCGTTGGCCTCGGGGCGCACCCAGGTCGTCGGCGTAGTCGCCCCCTTCCTCACCCGGTGGTTCTTCGCCGCCCTGGTGTCGGCTATCGAAAAGACGCTCCGCCGGCACGCCCACCACGTCCTCCTGTTCGACCTCGAAGACGACAGTTACACCAGCCGCCTCATCCTCACCCAGAACCACCTGTGGCGCCGGGTCGATGGGCTCATCACCTTGAATCTGCCGATGACCACCGGCGAAATCGACCTGCTCGAAAGACTCGGCCTGCCCGCAGTGGCCATCGGCACACCGGTGCCCGGCTCGCCGACGGTGCGGATCGACGACGCCGTCACGGTCGTCACGGCCGTTGACCACCTCCTCGGCCTCGGCCACCGCGACTTCGCCTACATCGGGGCTGTCCCCGACAACGCCGCCCATATCCTCACCCCCCAAGCCCGTCGTGGCGCCTTTCACGACACCCTGGCCGCGCACGGCATACGAGTGCGGGATGAGTGGATCATCGCCAGCGATTGGACGGCCGACGCCGCGTATGCCGAAACGCGGGCGTTGTTGGAGAGCGGGGCCCGCCCGACAGCGATCGTCGCCGCCTCCGACGAGATCGCCTTCGGGGCGATGGCGGCCGCGCGCGCCCTCGGGCTGGACATTCCCGGTGATCTTTCGATCGTGGGTGTCGACGACCACACCCTTGCCTCGGTCATGGGGTTGACGACGGTCCGTCAGGATGTCCAGGCTCAGGGTGCCGCCGCTGCCGAATTGCTGCTCGACACCCTCATCGCCGGCCACCGGCTCGACCCGGGCGTGGACCGGATCATCCCCACCGAATTGGTCGTCCGCTCCTCGACGGCGCCGCCACGCTTACTGTAGGCACGGGGAGTCGTCTCCTCGGGCCCGGGAACATGGCGCGGTCAGGCGTCGATGCGCTCCCGGTCCAGCGTCTGGGCCGACTCGACGATGAAGTCCTTGCGCGGCGCCACGTCGGAGCCCATGAGCAACTCGAACACGCGCTGAGCGGCCTGGATGTCGCCGAGAGTCACCCGCCGCAGGGTGCGGTGGCGCGGGTCCAGCGTCGTCTCGGCCAACTGGTCGGCATCCATCTCGCCCAGGCCCTTGTAGCGCTGGATCGGCTCCTTGATGCTCCGGCCCCTCCTTTGCACCGCGCTCAGGGTGCGCCGCATCTCGGCCTCGGAGTAGGTGTAGATCAGGTCGTTGGGTTTGCTCCCGGGCTGAATCACTTCGATGCGATGCAAGGGCGGCACCGCGGCATACACCCGACCGGCCTCCACCAAGGGCCGCATGTATCGGTGGAACAAGGTGAGCAACAGGGTCCGGATGTGGGCGCCGTCGACGTCGGCGTCGGTCATGATGATGACCTTGCCGTAGCGGACCGCGTCGAGGTCGAAGGTGCGCCCCGAGCCGGCGCCGATGACCTGGATGATGGCCGCGCATTCGGCGTTGCCGAGCATGTCGGTGACCGAGGCCTTTTGGACGTTGAGGATCTTGCCGCGGATCGGCAGCAGCGCCTGGGTGTCGGAATTGCGCGCGAGTTTGGCGGTGCCGAGCGCGCTGTCGCCCTCGACGATGAACAGTTCGGTGCGCTCGACGTCGTTGCTGCGGCAGTCGGCCAACTTGGCCGGGAGCGAGGAGGATTCGAGGGCGGTCTTGCGCCGCTGGGTCTCCTTGTGCAGCCGCGCGCTGATCCGCGACTTCATCTCCGAGGTGACCTTCTCCAGCAGCGCCGCCGCCTGCTGCTTCTCACCGCGCTTGGTGGAGGTCAGCCGGGACGTCAACTCGGTGTCGACGACCCGCCCGACGATCGAGCGGACCGCGGCCGTGCCGAGCACCTCCTTGGTCTGCCCCTCGAACTGGGGCTCGGCCAGGCGCACCGTGACGACCGCCGTCAGCCCGGCGAGGATGTCGTCCTTGTCGACCTTGTCCGTCCCGATCTTGAGGCGGCGCGCATTGACCTCCAACTGCTTGCGGAACACCTTGAGCAGCGCCTGCTCGAACCCCGCGAGGTGGGTGCCGCCCTTGGGGGTCGCGATGATGTTGACGAAGGTCTGGATTTGGGTGTCGTAGCCGGTGCCCCAGCGCAGCGCGATATCGACCCCACACTCGCGCTCGACCTCGGTGGGCGTCATGTGGCCCTGGGCGTCGAGCACCGGCACGGTCTCGGTGAAGGTGCCCGACCCCTGGAGCCGCCACCCGTCGGTGACCGGCGGGTCGGGGGCGAGGAAGTCGCAGAACTCGCCGATCCCGCCGTCGTGAAGGAACGTCTCGGTGACCACCTCGGGGCCCCGCTCGTCGCGCAACACGAGGGTGAGGCCGGGCACGAGGAACGAGGTTTGCCGGGCTCGCGCGACCAGCCCGTCCCAGTCGAAACGCGCCTCCTTGAGGAAGATGTGGTGGTCGGCCCAGTAGCGCACGCGGGTGCCGGTCACCCCGCGGCGCACCGATCCAACGATGTCGAGTTGGCTGCCGGCGATGTATGCCGTGAAGTCGTGGCCGGGGTCCTTGGCGCCGCGCGCTCCGGCCTCGTCGGAGAACACGCCAGGCTCGCCCCGGCGAAAGCTCATCGCATAGGTCTTGCCGCCGCGATCGACCTCGACATCGAGACGGGAGGACAACGCGTTGACCACCGAGGCGCCCACGCCGTGGAGCCCGCCCGAAGCGGTGTAGGAACCGCCCCCGAACTTCCCACCCGCGTGCAGCCGGGTGTAGACGAGTTCGACGCCGGTCAGGCCGGTTTTGGGTTCGATGTCGACCGGCACCCCGCGCCCGTTGTCGCGCACCTCCACCGAGCCGTCGGCATACAAGATCACGTCGATGTGGTCGCAGTGGCCCCCTAGCGCCTCGTCGACGGCGTTGTCGATGATCTCCCAGAGGCAGTGCATGAGGCCGCGGCTGTCGGTGGACCCGATGTACATACCGGGACGCTTGCGGACCGCTTCCAGCCCCTCGAGGACCTGGAGGTGGTGGGCGGTGTAGTCCTGGCTGGACTTGGTGGTCGCGGTCTTTTTCGCGGCGGTGGCCACGGTGGTGGTGCTCCTTGGGTGTCGCTGGTGGCGGGCTCCTTAGGCTAACCGCCACCTCCGAGCGCCCCGGGGCGCCACGCGGTTGGCGAGGTGATACGCGACGACCGGGCCCGCGCACCCCGCACGTGCTGGTCCGTGGCAACAGACCCAGGACCGGTCACCTCGAGCAGTCTCCCCTGCCAAAGGCGGGGTGATCACCCCTCCTCCTGCACGGTAACCCGCAGCAGACCCAGGACCGGTCACCTCGAGCAGTCTCCCCCGCCGAAAGCGGGGTGATCACCCCGCCTCCTGCACGGTAACCCGCCGTTGAGCCCGTCTTCAGGGGCTTGCGCGTCGGCCGCTGCGCCGTGATGACCCCTCCTTCTGCGCGGTGGCCCGCCGCAGACCCAGGACCGGTGACCTCAAGCAGTCTCCCCTGCCGAAGGTGGGGCGATCACCCCTCCTCCTGCACGGTAACCCGCAGCAGACCCAGGACCGGTGACCTCAAGCAGTCTCCCCTGCCGAAGGTGGGCTGATCACCCCACCTACTGCGCCGTGATGACCCCGCCTACTGCAGGTGGCCCGCAGCAGACCCAGGACCGGTCACCTCGAGCAGTCTCCCCTGCCAAAGATGGGGTGATCACCCCACCTACTGCACGGTAGCCGGCCGTTGAGCCCGTCTTCAGCTCGTGCGCGTCTGCCGCTACGCGCTGATCCCCCCTTGCTACTGCACGGTGGCCGGCAACAGAGTCCGGCGGGGTGGTGATTGAGCGCTTCGCTGATGCGTGGTGGTCGTCGGGACGACCACCACGCATCACCCAAGACGTGCCCCGTCGTTGGACCTGTGCATAGTGGGGCGCAGGTGGTCCCTGAGGTGGCTCTCAAGGCCAAGAGCCACTCCTCGAGCAGGCTTCCCTGCGAAAGGTGGGGTGATCACCCCGACTACTGCACGGTAGCCGGCTGGAAGCGCACGCAGCCGGCTGGAAGCGCACGCAGCCGGCTGGAAGCGCACGCAACCGGCAGGAGGCGCACGCAGCCGGCAGGAAGCGCACGCAGCCAGGAGAGGCGACGCGTCGGCGGAAGGCACACGCAGCAGCCGGCAGACAGCGCGCAGGGCCGGCAGCCATCCCCCTTGAGTGCCGCCGACGAGGTCGCCACGCCGTGGACGCGTGACCTCGGGAAGGGTTTGGCGTGTTTGACTGTTGGCATCAGCGCCGTCCGCAGCGGGCGGCCCGATCGAGATCGACCCAGGAGGCCGATGTGAACGCCGCACTGGCACCCAGCCTGTCCGCCGCGGACCGTTGTGACCGTTGCGGCGCGCAGGCGTATGTGCGGGCCCGCCTGCACGGCGGGGGCGAACTCCTCTTCTGCGCCCATCACGGGCGGGCCCACGCCCCTGCGCTCGCCGCGTTCGCCGATATCCACGACGAGAGCGAGCGCCTGCACGCGCCGGAGGTCGAGCACCGGTCGTGATGAGCGCCTTGGGCACCGCGGCAATGTCCGCCGACAGCGCCGGTCTCCAGATCTGGGGGCCGGCGTTGCTCATCGCCATCGGGTTTGCCGGGATCATCGTCCCGGTCCTCCCGGGGCTGTTCCTCACCCTGGTCGCCGTGCTCCTGTGGGCGTGGAGCGTGGGGTCGGTGACCTCGTGGGTGGTCTTCGCGGTCTGCGGCCTCTGGTTCGTCGCCGGGCTGACCGGTCAATGGTTGCTCCCCGGGCGCCGGCTCAAGGCCGAAGGGGTGAGCACTTGGGGGTTGCTCATCGCGGTCGCGGTCGGAATCGTCGGCTTCTTCGTCGTGCCTGTCGTCGGCTTCTTCCTGGGATTCGTGCTCGCGCTCTTCCTGCTGGCCTACCTGCCGGCTCGGGACGGGGCGGCGGCCTGGCGGCGCACCAAGGCGGCACTCAAGGCCATCCTCACCTCGATGGGCATCGAGTTGCTCGCCGCCCTCGCCATCACCCTCACCTGGATCGTCGGACTGCTGCTCACCGCGTGATCGCGTCGAGGAGGTAGGCCTCCGTCCCGGCCAACCCCACCGACAAGAACACCGCCGGGCCCGCCGTGGGGTCGCCGGCCGGTATGCCGGTCCGCAGCACCGCGCCCAACGACAGCACTCGTTCCCGGTCCGGCAGCCCGCCGACAATCGAGGGCGGATCGTAGGCGTCCAGTTGCGCCGGAGAGTCGCAGACCAGAGCGCGTGCCCCCGTGACCAGGTCGAGCGGGAACTCGTGACGCCCGCGCTGCTTGGGCCCGAGAGTGCTGACCAGGTGCGCCCCGCGCACCCAACCACTCTCGATGACCGGGGCGGAGGCCGAGGTGGCGAGCACGACCACCTGCGCGCCCTCGACGGCACGACGGGCGCGACCGGTGACGGCGGCGTCCAGGCCCAGGTCGGTGCCGGCTCGGTGCGCGAGCGCCTGGGCCGGGCCCGGCGAGCGCGAATACACCCGCAGCCGCGACACGATCCGCGCTGCAGCGATGGCGCGCACCTGCTCCCAGGCCTGGCGTCCCGCCCCGACGACGGCCAGGTCGACCGGGCCCGCGGGCACGAGCGCATCGACAGCCACCCCGCCGATGGCCCCGGTGCGGCGCGGCCCGAGATCGACACCGGCATACAGGGAACGCACCCGGCCACTGGCCAGGTCCTGCACGACGACGAGTTGCTCTTCGCCCCGGTCGCCTGGGGCCAAGTAGGAGCGAAAGCCCAGCCATTCGGCCTCGATCGCCCCCGCCGTGAACGTGAGTCGTCCGACACCGACATCGGCGGACACCCGCGGCGGGGCGGTGAGCCGCCCGGACTCGGCGTCGAGGACCGCGGCCCGGATGAGCGAGAGCGCCCGCTCCGGGGGGAGCAGGCGCTCGATATCGGCGTCGCCGAGAACGTAAGGGGTCACGAGCGTGACGTCACAGGCCGCGCTCGCGCCGCTCCCACCGCTCGTCGAGTTTGTCCATGAACCCCGGCCCGTCCTTGCGCGACCCCTTGCCCCCGGTTGGTCCACCCCGCTTGGCCTTGGCCGCGGCATCGCTGCGGACCGGAGTGGCGGCATACGCGACGGTGGCCACCATGAGCGCGAAACCCAACGCACCGATCCACATCGTCGTGTTGACCCCCACGACGACCAGGGCGAGACCGACAATGACGCCGATCAGGCCGATGACCAGGCGCCGACGGCGCACGGCGAGCACGGCACCACCACGCATCTGGTGGGCGAACCGCGGGTCCTCCGAGGCCAGGGCCTGCTCCATCTGCGCGAGCAACTGCTGCTCATGCTCCGACAGCGGCATGTCAGCCTCCCGAGACGTCATCAGCGATGGCAGGCCGACCCTGCCACCCGAAGTATCACTATCAGGATAGTTCGCGAATTCGCGGGGAGGAAGGTCGCCCGGTCTCGATGAGGCTGGCGGGGATCACCACCCCGCGACCGAACCGGGCGCTGGCCCGGTCGACGGCCCGGTCGGCGTCTCGCCACCCGTGGTCGGGTTCGTCGAGGCGGGCCTGGATGGGGGCACGGTCGAGGGGAACGAGGTGCTCGACTCGCACGCCCACGAGGCGCAGCCGGGCCCGCTGCAACCCCAGGGCGTCGAACAGGTCGGCGGCCGTGTCGTAGATCTCGCGGCTCACATCCGTGGGCTGCCGCAGGGTGCGGGCGCGGGTGATGGTCGTGAAGTCGGCGAACCGGACCTTGATGCTCACCGTGCGTCCCGCCAGCCCGGCCTTGCGGATGCGGGCGGCGGTGCGCTCGCTGAGAGCGAGCAGGTGTCGACGGATGACCTCGGGATCGTCGATGTCGTAGGCGAAGGTCTCGTCGCTGCCGATGCTGCGTTCGCGCTGCTCCTGTTCGACCGGGCGTGGGTCGCGGCCCCAGGCCAGGTCGTGCAGGTGGCGCCCGCTTGCCTCCCCCAGCGCCCGGGTCAAGGTCGTCACCGGGGTGTGGGCAAGGTCGGACACGGTGCGCAACCCGAGGCGGAGCAGCGCCTCCTCGGTGCGCTCCCCCACCCCCCACAGCGCCCCGACGGGCAGTTGCTGGACGAACGGCACGACCTCGTCGACGGGCACGACGACGAGCCCGTCGGGTTTGGCCAGCCCGGAGGCGAGTTTGGCGACGAACTTGGTGGGCGCCACCCCCACTGAGCAGGTCACCCCCTGCTCGTCGGCGACCGTGTCCCGGATCTGGGCACCGATCGCGGCGGGCGACCCCAACCGCCGGATCGCACCCGACACGTCGAGGAACGCCTCGTCGAGAGAGAGCGGCTCGATATACGGGGTGACCGCCCGGAAGATCTCCATCACCGCCGCCGACATCCGCGCGTAGAGCGCATGGTCGGGGGCCAGGACCGTGGCCTGCGGGCACAGCCGCTGGGCGCGGCTCATCGGCATCGCCGAGGTCACCCCGAACCGGCGCGCTTCGTAGGTCGCCGACAAGACCACCCCACGCCGGCCGGTGGCCCCGACGATGACGGGGGTGCCGACGAGATCGGGACGGGCCAGGAGCGAGGCCGAGGCGAAGAAGGCGTCCATGTCGACATGGAGGATGTGGCACCCGGTGTCGTCCGGCGGACCGGCTCCGGACCGCTGCGGGAGGGCGAACTGCCGCCGACTCATCGCCGGCTCCGGTCAGGGCCGGGCCGCGACGACGTGCAGGGCGGTGCCGAGCGCGGCGAGCGCCGGATGGCTGCTCGCGGCCTCCTCCAGGGCGAGCAGGGCCTGGCGGTCGGCCTCGGAGTCGAGGGTCGCCGAGGGCACCAGGTCGGTGAAGATCCGGATGCCGTGCGCCTCCTCCACCGTCAACCCGGCCGCCTCGATCAGGGCCACCAGGGCGTCGCGGTCGAAGCGGCGCGGCACCGGGTCGTCACCGCCCCAACGACCATCGGCGCTGGTCAGCGCGCGTTGGGCGCGCGCGAAGGACCCGGCGATCGCCCGCGACAAGACGGCGGCATACCGCTGGGCGACCACGACGCTGAGCACCCCGCCGTCGTCGAGGACTGCGGCGAGGTGGCGCAGCGTCACGCCGGGGTCGTCGACGAACTCCAAGGTGCCATGACAGACGACGAGGTCGACCCGGTCGCCGGCAAGCAGCCCGGTCAACCCGTCGGCATCCCCCTGCAGGGCCCGCACCCGGGTCGCCACGCCGGCCTCGGCCGCCCGACGCTGCAGCGAGGCGAGCGCATCCGGGCTCGGATCGACGACGACGATGTCATGGCCGGCACCGGCCAGGGGGACAGCGAGACCGCCGCTGCCGCCCCCGAGGTCAAGGACCCGCAGCGGGCGCCCCACCGCGGCGGCGCGGGCCGCGGCATACCTCGACACGGTGGCCCACACCGCGGCAGTGCGCACCGACGTCTCCACCCCGCCACGCCGGGCCGGCAATCGTTCCTCGCTCACGACCGCCACCCTAGTGCGCCGCACCGACACCACCACCTCACCGCTCACCAGCCCGAACTCCCGGGACTGGCATGCCAGAGTTTGCGCGCCGGGTCGGCATCGGGCAGGACCGGAGTGCCACGCGGCGAACCGCCCGCGGGCCGAGTGTCGGCATACGGGGACTGGCGGAACCCGGAGGCGTGGACCAGCACCCGCCGCCGCGACCCCTGGCCCGCCGCTGCCACCGCGTCCTCGGCGGCGGCGGCGCGCTGCCGCACGGTGGCGTCGAGGTCGGCCAGCCGGGCATGGACCGCCTCCAGGCCCCCGCTCTGCCAGGCCTCCCACAGGGCCGAGAGTTCCCAGGCGCCGGTGGCCCGCACCGACACCCCGCGGTCCCCGGTGCGGCGCACCACCCCGCGCACGAGGAGCAGCCACGAGTGGAACACGGTCTCGGCATACGGGCCCTGAACGTCCTCGAAAAAGGTGGCATCCGCCGGGCCGGTGCCGTCCTCAACGGTGAGGAACACCACCCGCCGCCCCGACCGGATCGGCGGGGTCTGAGTGGCGACCTTCACTCCCCCGATCCAGATCTCCGCCCCGCTGCGCGCCCGCAGCAGGTCGCCGGCTCGGGTAACGCCGAGGGCGCGTAGGAGCGGGGCGTAGGAGTCGAGGACATGGGTCGAGGCGTCGAGACCGAGGACGTCGAGTTCGGCCCGGACCCGCTCGACCCCGGTGAGCTCGGGCAGGCCACTGCCTTCGCGCAGGTCGGGGCGGTCCCCGAGGTCGAGCGCCAGTTGGGTCGGGTATGCCGTGGGCGCCCGGCGGGCGGCACGTCGCGGCTGACGGGCCAGGGAGCGCTGCCAGCGGTCCAGTTCGGCGACGTGAAGGAGCAGGTCGCGGCGGGTGAGCCGGCCGCGTCGCCCCAACCCGGCCCCCCGCCCGCCGAGGCCGTACATCGCATCGAACCCCCCGGCGAACACGAGCCGCTCGACGATCGGGCGGCTCACCCGGGCCCGCTCCCAGAAGTCGGCGAGGTCGGCATACGGGCGGGCGGCGACGATGGCGGCGACCTCGGCCTCGCTGACGCCCTTGATGTCGGCGAGGGAGAGCCGGATCGCATACCGGTGACCGTCGGGGAGGTCGGGGTGGGCCGGGGTCCACGCCGGGTCGACTTCGGTCGCGTCGAGGCGTTCGACCTGGTAGGTCGCCGTGGAGGCGTTGACGTCGAGACCGAGGATGGTGATCCCGAGGCTGCGGGCGTCGTCGAGGAGGAGCCGCTTGGGGTACATGCCCGGGTCGTGGGTGAGGACCCCGGCGAGGAAGGCCGCCGGGTGGTGGGTCTTGAGCCAGGCCGAGTGGTAGGTCGGCAGCGCGAAGGCCGCGGCATGGGCCTTGCAGAACCCGAAGGACGCGAACGACTTCAGGACCGCCCAGATCTCGTCGCGTTCGGTGGCGGTGTAGCCGCGGGCCCGGGCCGCCGGGCGCCACCACGTCTCGATGGCCTCCTGCCCGGCCGGGGTGCCCATCGTGCGCCGCACCTCGTCAGCCTGGGCCAGGGAGACCCCGGTGGTTTCGGCGACGATCTGGAGCACCTGTTCGTGGAAGACGACGACCCCCTCGGTGTCGGCGAGGGCCGGGATGAGACTGGGGTGGAGGAACCGGCGCCGGCGCCACCCGTGCCGGCTCTCCAGGTAGGGGACGATCATGTCGGACTTGACCGGGCCGGGACGGAAAAGGGAGATGTCCACGATGAGGTCGCCGAACTGGCGCGGCCCGAGTTTGCCGACGAGTTCGCGCTGACCGGGGCTTTCGATCTGGAAACAGCCCAGGGTGCGGGTCGTGCGGATCATGGCGAAGGTCGCCTCGTCGTCGTGGGGCACGGCCCGCTCGTCGTCGAGGTCGACCTCGAGGCCGTCGACGCGCGCGATCTCGGCGACCGCATGGGCCATCGCCGACTGCATCCGGATGCCGAGGACGTCGAGTTTGAGCAGCCCGAGGGTTTCGACGTCGTCCTTGTCGAACTGGCTCATCGGGAACCCGAGCCAGCTCGCCTCGATCGGGGTCCGGTCGAGAAGGCCGTCGTTGGAGAGGATCACCCCACAGGGGTGGACGGCGATGTGGCGGGGCAGGCCGTCGAGACGTTCGACGAGGTCGAACAGGGTGGCCAGGCGGGTGTCGGTGAGGCCGCGCAGCCGCACCTCGGGCAGGTCGGCCATCGCCGCGCGCACATCGCGGGCCCGGATGTGGGGGAAGGCCTTGGCGATCTCGTCGATGTCGGCCGGGAGCATCCCCAGGGCGGCGCCGACGTCGCGGATTGCGTGCCGCACCTTGTAGGTGTCCATCATCGACACGCAGGTGACCCGCTCGGCCCCGAACCGGGTGAGGATCGCCTCGTAGATCTCGGTGCGCCGGGCCGATTCGACGTCGATGTCGATGTCGGGCAGTTCGGCGCGCAACGGGGAGCAGAAACGCTCCATGAGCAGCCCGTGCCGGATCGGGTCGACCCCGCTGATGCCGAGCAGGTAGTTGACGAGGGAGCCGGCCCCCGAGCCGCGCGCGGCCACCCGCACCCCCATGCCCCGGATGAGGTCGGTCACCTCGGCGACGGTGAGGAAGTAGGTCGCGTAGCCGAGGTCGGCGATGACGTCGAGTTCGGCGGTCAGGCGTTCGGTGACGGTATGCCGGGTGCTCGCCGCCGCGCCTGGGTAGCGGTGCTCGATCGCGCCCCGGCAGCGGTGGGTGAGCACCTCGTGCGGGTCGGTGCCCTCGGGGATGCCGAGGATGCCCGGCTCGGGCAGGTGGACCCGGCCCAGGCCCAGGTCGTCACGGCCGGCGAGGGTGCATTCGGCGGCGACGGCGAGGGTGTCGCTGAACAACCGGTGCGCCCGGGACCGGTCGTCGGTGACCCGCAGCGCCCGCTCCCACATGGTGGCGCTGTCGGCGAGGAAGGCCGCATCACTCACCCGGTCGAGGTGGCGCGGGTGGAGAACGACGAGCCGGCGGGCGGCGTCGAGGACGTCGGCGACGACGGCATCGGCCCGGTCCCGGTGGCGGACCGCCGCCGAGAGGATGGCCCGCAGCCCGGTCTCGTCGGCCAGGGCGAGCAAAGCCCGGGCCTGCCGCACGCAGCCGGGGGTGCCGTCGGGACCGTCGTGGAGGACCACGTCGAGCGCCACCGCTTCGGGGGGCAGCAGGCGCAGCCACCGGGCGAGCAGGGTGCGGGCCAGGTCGAGGCGGCGGCGCAGCAGCGCCCGCCCGACGTCGCTGTCGGGCCCGAGGAGGAGCAGCAGCCGGGCCGGCGCGGCCGAGGCCGGCGCTGCGGTCACCCAGGTCCGCACGATGTCGGGCGTGGTCACCGGCTGGCCGCGCTCGCCGGCGAGGTGGGTATCGGTGACGAGGCGGCATAGGGCAGCCCACCCCTCACCCGCGGGAACCCCGGTGGCCCGACCACGGGCCAGGACCGTCACCCGGGGGTGCCGCGGGTCGACCGCTGCCCCACCGCGGACCGGGGTGGGCACCGGAGGGGTCGGCCGTCCCGTCGCGGTATGCCGCGCCCCGCCGGTGGCCTCGGTCGTCGCCCGACCCGGGGGCCAGGTCTGCCGGGCATCGGGTCGGTCGGCGACCGCGAGATCCACCCCGAGGATCGGGGCGATCCCGGCCCCCAGGGCCGCGGTGGCGAACCGGATCGCGCCGTACAGGCCATCTCGGTCGGTCAGGGCCAGGGCCCCTTGGCCGTGAGCGGCCGCCTGCGTGACCAGGTCTTGAGGCGTGCTGGTGCCGTAGCGCAACGAGAACCCGGAGGCGACGTGAAGGTGCGCGAAATCGGGCCGGCCGGTCATGCGACACCGGCCCTCAGGCGCTGCGCACCGGCACCAGCCGGGCCGGGGCGACCCGCACCGGCAACCCGACGACGACCTCGACCTGGGCAAGGAACATCTCGGCATCGCGCAGCACATCGTCGGCCTCGCGCGCCCCGACTCCGATCCGGCCGCTCTCGACCAGGGTCAGCCGCCGCGTCACCACGGCGAAATGCCCGGCCCACTCCCCCAGTTCGGGGGCCAGGCGGGGCAATACCTCCCACAGGCTCACCGGACCGGTGGTGCGGGCCGCTTGCCCGGGACGAGACCGGCGTGACCGGGCGGCAACGACCGCGGCAGCCGCCCGCAGCGCAGCGAGCTGGGCGGCCCGGTGACGCGCGAACGCCGACTCCGCGGCATACGCCACCCCGATGGCCTCGTGGGCGCGTTCGATCAAGGTCAAGACGTTCATTGCCGAACTCACGGCTGGCTCCTGGGCGGGTCGTGGCGTGGTCAGTCGTGGCGGCGCAGCAGCAGCCAGGGGCCGGAGTTTGCCGGCCCGTCGCAGCCGACCTCGTAGACACCGGGACTGCCACCGTGGGGCCGGGCCAGCACCCGCCAGACCCGCCGGTCACTGTCGGCGAGAACCGCGCGGTCCGCGCGCCACCAGGGGCGCCGCTCGCGCCAGTGGCCCTCGACGGCGGTCACGGCATACGCCCGGCCCCGCCAGCGGAAGGCGGCCGGCGAGCCCTCGGGACCGCGCGTCCGTGGGGCCGCGAGCCGCACCTCGATGGGTTCGTCGATCCTGCGCACCATGACGCCCACTCCCTTCGTATTTCGAACATTAGTTCGATATCGGAAGGATACCCCGCGTTCGGGCCCTCTCGTCAAGAGCGCGCGGTGGGCGCCTCAATCGAGGCGGCGGCTCATCGTGATGCTGTCCCGGTCGTCGCCGGGTGCTACCCGGATGGCCCCGCGAATCCGGCCCACCTCGGCATACCCGCAACCCTCGTAGAAGGCCTCGGTGCCGTGTCCACTGCGCACCCCCAAGGAGACGATCTCGACCCCGTCACGACGGGCGATGCCGTGCAGGCCGGCCATGAGCACCTGCCCCAGACCCCGGCCGCGCCGCGCGGGATCGACCATGACGCGATAGATCGAGCGGCCGTGGGCGAGCAACCGGTTGTGGCTTTGAACGAGGAAGGCCACGCCGAGCACGTCGCCGTGCGGCCCGCGGAGCAGCCCGGCCACGGTCCAGCCCGCGCGCATCGATGCCTCGTGGGCCTGCAGCGCCGCGTCGACGTCCGCGCGTGGCGCACCGGGCAGGAAGCCCACCGCGCCCCCGGCGTCGTTGACGGCGCACCACAGGTCGAGGACCGCCGCGCGGGTGGCCGCGTCGAAGTCCGTGCAGCGCTCGATGCGGGGCGCCTCCAAGACCGTCGACGGGGGTTCGTCGGGCAGGTCGTCCTCGAGAACCGTCGTGCCGACCCGCTCCATCCCGATCGAGAGCGCCGTGGCCACCGAGGCGGCGTTGTGTTCCTTGACGAGCGCCCGGACCGGACGTTCGGGGAGCCACTGGGCGGCATACCGCAGGACCGCCCGGGCCATCTCCCGACCGAGGCCCTCCCCGATGCGGTCGGCGGCGAGCCGGTAGTAGAGGTTGAGGTGGGCGTCCGCGCCCTCGCCGACCGGGCGCACCCCGGCGACGCCGACGACCGCACCGCTGCCGCGGTCGCGAGCGAGCCAGAACCCGTAGCCGAGGTCGGCGAATCGGGCGAGGTTGGCATCGAACCAGGCGAGCGCGATCTCGTCGGTCGCGGGCATCGCGTGCGGAGCGTGAGAGTAGGTGCGCGGGTCGCGGTGTAGCCGCACCCACGCGGGGGCATCCCGCTCGGTCGGCGGCGCGAGTGTCAATCGCGCGGTCGTGCGGACGGCACCGCTGGCGGGACCGGACGGCATACCGAAAACCCCTGTCAGCGAACGTATGCCGCGAGCTCACCGGCGAGCGCCGGCCCGACCTTGGCGCGGATGCGGGTGCCGTCGGCCTCGTGCGTGCTCGACGTGATCTCACCATGCTCGTGGATGCGGGAGACGAGGTCGCCGCGGGAATAGGGCACGAGGACGTCGACGGCGATGTCGGGAGCGGGCAACTCCTCGGCGATGAGGGCTTCGAGGGCCGCGAAGCCGGCCCCCGTATGGGCACTGACGGCGATGGCATGCCGCTCGTGGCGCAGCAGCCGATCGATCACCTCGGGGTCGGCGATATCGGCCTTGTTGACGACGATGATCTCGAGGACGTCCGCTGCATCGACGTCGGCGAGCACTGCGCGCACTGCCGAAATCTGGCCCTCGGGATCGGGATGCGCCCCGTCGACGACATGGAGGAGCAGGTCGGCGTCGGCCACCTCCTCCAGGGTGGAGCGGAAGGCCTCGACGAGCTGGTGCGGCAACTGGCGGACGAACCCGACCGTGTCGGTCAGGGTGTATTCGCGCCCGTCGGGGGTCTGAGCCCGCCGCACCGTGGGGTCAAGGGTGGCGAACAACTGGTTCTGGACGAGCACGCCGGCCCCGGTGAGCCGGTTGAGGATCGAGGACTTGCCGGCATTGGTGTAGCCGGCGATCGCCACGCTGGGGATGCGCCCGGCCCGCCGACTGCCGCGTTTGGTGTCGCGGACCGTCTTCATCTCCTTGATCTCGCGACGCAACTTGGCGATCCGGGTGTTGATGCGGCGCCGGTCGAGTTCGATCTTGGTCTCACCCGGGCCGCGCGAGCCCATCCCCTGGCCAGCGCCACCGACCTGGCCACCGGCCTGGCGCGACATCGACTCACCCCACCCGCGCAGCCGCGGCAGCAAATACTGCAACTGGGCCAACTCGACCTGCGCCTTGCCCTCCTTGGACTTGGCGTGCTGGGCGAAGATGTCGAGGATCAGCGCGGTGCGGTCGATGACCTTGACCTTGACGACATCCTCGAGGGCGCGGCGCTGGCTCGGGGCCAGTTCGGTGTCGCACACGACGGTGTCGGCGCCCTCGGCGATGACGACATCACGCAATTCCTGCGCCTTGCCCTTGCCCAGATAGGTCGCCGGGTCGGGGTTGGCGCGCCGTTGGAGCAGCCCGTCGAGGACCTGGGCGCCGGCCGTTTCGGCGAGCGCGGCCAACTCGCGCAGGGAGTTCTCGGCATCCTCGACGGTGCCCTCGGACCACACCGCGGCCAGGACCACCCGCTCCAGGCGCAACTGGCGGTATTCGACCTCGGTGACGTCTTGGAGCTCGGTGGAGAGCCCGGCGACCCGGCGCAACGCGGCCCGTTCGTCGCGATCGAGCTGGTCGCCGTCGTCGCGCCCCTGGTCGGGGTCGAGGAGGAAACCGGCCTCGTCGAATCGGTCGTCGGCGAGGGCATCGGCCCGGTGGGCAAGAAGGCGGCGTTCGTTCATGGCGCTCCCAGCCTCTCATCCGCCACCGACAGCGCCCAACCGATTTGCCCACGGACCTCCCCGATGCGCACTACCGTGGGTCCTCGTGACCGCCCCCGAGCACTACTTCACGGCCCGGCCCGCGAGCGCCGACGAACGGCGCACGATGCGGGTGCGGCTCGTGGGTCGCGATGTCGATGTCGAGGTGGCCCCGGGGGTGTTCTCACCCGGCGCGATCGACAAGGGCACCGCGGTGCTCCTCGACGCCGTCCCCGACCCCCCGCCCACGGGCACCTTCCTCGATCTCGGTTGCGGTTGGGGGCCGATCGCGTTGACGCTCGGTCTGCTCGCCCCAGCCGCGACCGTGTATGCCGTCGACGTCAACGAGCGCGCGCTGGACCTGGTCGCCCGCAACGCTGCCTCCTTGGGGCTGAGCGGTATTCGCGCGACGCCCCCGGACGCGGTGCCCGCCGGCACGGCATACGACCTCGTGTGGAGCAACCCCCCGATCCGGATCGGCAAGGCCGCCCTCCATGACCTGCTCACGACCTGGCTGCCGCGGCTGGCCCCGGGAGGCACGGCCTATCTCGTCGTCCAGCGCAACCTCGGCTCGGACTCACTCGCCCGCTGGATCACGGCCCAGTTGGGTATGCCGTGCGACCGGTTCGCCTCCAGCAAGGGCTTCCGGGTGCTGCGGGTGCGGCCCGCGCGCCCCTGACCGCACCGGCATCGCCGAGGCCCTACGGCAGGCGCACCTCGCCGTCGGCGACCAGCACCGCCGGCCCCGACAACTCGACCCGCCGCCCCAGGAGCAACCGCACCCCAAGGCGTCCGCCGGGCACGTCCACCGCCCAGGACGGTGTCCCATCGGCCGTCCCGGCCCAGAAACTCGTCGCAATCGCCGCCGCCGCCGCGCCCGTGCCGCACGAGCGGGTCTCCCCCACCCCGCGCTCGTAGACGCGCATCGCCAGATGGGCCGGACCCAAGGGGCGCACCACCTCGACGTTGCTCCCCTCCGCCGGCTCGGGGCGCACCCGCGGGGGCACGCTCAAGTCGACGCTCGCCAGGTCGACCGCCTCGGGGAGGGCGAGCACGGTGTGCGGGTTCCCGACATCGATCGAGAGCGCGCTGTAGGGATCGCCGTCGTCCACATGGACGAGCGCGTCGAAGCCGTCCCGCTCGGCCCGCTCCGGGTCGACCAACCGCCACGGCCCCAGGTCCACGGCATACCGATCTCCCTCGACGCGCACCGTCTTGACCCCGGCGCGGGTGGCGATCGCAAACTCGGGTCCGCGCTCCAAGCCGTCGCGCAGGAGGTATGCCGCGAACACCCGGGCACCGTTGCCGCACATCTGCGCGCGCGAGCCGTCGGCGTTGCGGTAGTCCATGAACCAGCGGGCGTGACCGGCGAGGGCGCGCACTTCGGGCTCGACCGCCGCCTCGGTCCGGAGGACCTGGATGACGCCGTCGGCCCCCAGCCCCGCCCGGCGGTCGCTCAGGGCCACGACGTCGGCATCGCTGATCGCGGTGCGCCCGTCGAGTGCGGGCACGAGGACGAAGTCGTTCTCGGTGCCGTGGCCCTTGGTGAACGGGATGGTGCGGGTCATGAGCGCCATTGTCCCCCGGCGCGTCCCGCTCCCGAGCCCAGCCAGGCGAGCGCGGCGGACCAGCCGGCCTCGGCATCGGTGGTGTCGAACCACGTGATCCGGGGGTCGGGGCGGAACCATGACTCCTGGCGGCGGGCGAATCGGCGGGTCGCACTTGCGGTTTCGGCACGGGCCTGGGCTCCGGTGAGGCGACCGTCGAGTTCGGCGAGCGCCTGGGCATAGCCGATGGCGGTACTCGCCGTCCGCCCCCGTCGCAGCCCCCGCTCCTCAAGGGCACTCACCTCATCGAGCAACCCCTCGGCCCACATGCGCTCGACCCGCGTGGCGATCCGTTCGTCGAGCACGGCGCGGTCGGTGCGCAACCCGATCATGACCGTGGGGCGTACGAACTCCCGCAGCGGCATGGTTGCCGAGAACGGGCGCCCGGTGAGGTCGATGACCTCCAGGGCGCGCACGATCCGGCGCTCGTTGCGGGGCTCGATCGCGGCCGCCGCGGCCGGGTCGACCGCCTGCAACGCGGCATACATGGCGGCGACACCCTCCCGGCGGGCCCGCTCCTCCCACCGCGCCCGCACCTGGGGATCGGTCGGCGGGATTTCCAGCCGGTCGAGGGCGGCGCGCACGTAAAGCCCTGAACCCCCGACCACTACCGCCAGTCGACGGCGTCCGGCGATGGCGTCGAGATCGGCCCGGGCACCCTGTTGGTAGGCCGCGACGCTCGCCTCGTCCGTCACGTCCAGGACGTCCAACTGGTGGTGGGGTACGCCGCGCCTCTCGCTCGGTGCCACCTTGGCGGTCCCGATGTCCATCCCGCGGTACAACTGCATCGCATCGGCATTGACGACCTCCCCCGGCCAGGTCGAGGCGACCCGGAGCGCCAGTTCCGACTTGCCGGTCGCGGTGGCGCCGACGATGGCCACCACCGGCGGCGCCCCGGCCTGCGGTCCGACGCTCCCCGACGATGCGCCAGCACCGGTCGGGGCCTCGCCCGCTACCGCGGCGTCGTCAGTCGGCACGCTCCTCCTCGGGCGTGTCCTCGTCGTGCCCGAACGGGTCGCGGTCCACGCCGGGCTGCCAGGTCAGCCCGGGCACCCCCCAGCCGTTGTTCTTCACCGTCTTGCGGGCCTTGCGGGCCCAACGTCCGTCGAGGCGGTCGACGTAGAGGAACCCGTTGAGGTGGTCGAACTCGTGCTGGAACATCCGCGCGAACCAGCCGGTGGCTTCGTAGCGCAGTTCGCGCCCGTCAAGGTCCTGGCCGGTGAGGACGGCCCGTTCCCCGCGCTTGAGCGGGAACGACTCTCCCGGCACCGACAGGCACCCCTCGGACTCGTCGTTCTTGTCGGGGTCGCCGGCAGCGGGTTTGGCCGCGACGACGTGCGGGTTGATGACGACCCCCCGCTCCGGGATGCCGTCGTCGTTACGCATCTGCCACGTGAAGATCCGCAACCCCACCCCCACCTGGGGCGCGGCCAGGCCGACGCCGCGGGCGGCATCCATGGTCTCGAACATGTCGCTGACGAGCGTGCGGATCTCGTCGTCGATGACGGCGACGGACTCGGCGCGGCGGTGCAGGACGGGTTCGCCGGTGATGACGATGGGGCGGATGGTCACGGCGGAGATTCTTCCAGACCGACCTACCTGCCCTTTCACAGGAACTCCCCAGTGAAACGGAGTTGCGCCTGCCCCGTCGTGTCGGCGAGGCTCGGTAGTGATGCCGGGCGACGGGCGCCCGACCGTAACGAAAGGAGGGCGCATGGGTTTTCTCGATGACGCCAAGGAGAAGGTCACCCAGCTCGTCCACGACAACCCCGACAAGGTCGAGGAGCTCTCCGATCAGGCCATTGACAAGGCCGGCGAACTCGCGGCTGCCAAGGGCGTGGACGCCGACAAGGTCCAGGCCGGCAAGGACTTCCTGGACGGCAAGATCGGCAGTTGAGCCGGCCGTCTTCGTGACGTCGAAGGGCCCCGCTCCCAAGGGATCGGGGCCCTTGTCGTTGTCATGGACAGGGCGACCCGATCGGGTATGCCGCCCCTGGGCCAGGTGCAGTCAGCGGCCCGCGGTCTGGCCGGGTGCTGGCTGGCGCCGTTGGGGTTCAGCCTCCGGCGGCACACCCGGGCGACGCGCCGGCCGCGAAGGCAGGGCGACCCAAGGTAGGCATTCCCAAACTCACGGGGGGCTTGCCCGGCGTCGGGGCGTCCTGGCTGGCGGCCCAGGCATCCCCACCGGCGGTGCGGCGCACGGCATACGGACCGCCGGCCAGTGCGGAGTCGGCGACCAGGTGGTGCGGGGCGCCGTAGGTGACGGCCACGGTGACGACATCGCCGGGGCGGGGTCGATCCTGCTCGGGCAACCCGGGCGGCAGCGCGAAGTGGACCAGTCGGTTGTCGCCCGCGCGCCCGCTCATCCGGGCCGTCTCCGCGTCCTTGCGCCCCTCGAAGGGCGCGACGAAAACCTCGACGGTGCGCCCTTCGAAGCGCCGGTTCTCGCTCCAGGACACCTCGTCCTGGAGGGCGACGAGGCGCTCGAAGCGTTCCTGGACGACCGCTTTGGGCACCTGGTCGGGCATCGTCGCCGCGGGTGTGCCGGGCCGGATCGAGTACTGGAAGGTGAAGGCGCTGGCGAACCGGGCCCGCTCCACGACCCGCAGGGTGTCGTCGAAGTCGGCCTCGGTCTCGCCGGGGAACCCGACGATGATGTCGGTCGTGATGGCCGCGTCGGGGATCCGGTCGCGGACCTCGTCAAGGATGCGGAGGAACCGGTCGCCGCGGTAGCTGCGGCGCATCGCCTTGAGAACCGCATCCGAGCCCGACTGCAGCGGCATGTGCAGGCTCGGCATGACGTTGGGGGTGTCGGCCATCGCCTCGATGACGTCGGTCGTGAACGCCGCGGGGTGCGGGCTGGTGAACCGCACCCGTTCCAGGCCCTCGATGTCGCCGCAGGCCCGCAGCAGTTTGGCGAAGGCGCCCCGGTCGCCGAACTCGACGCCGTAGGTGTTGACGTTCTGCCCGAGGAGGGTCACCTCGATGACGCCCTGGGCGACCAGGGCCTCGATTTCGGCGAGGATGTCGCCGGGCCGGCGGTCCTGTTCCTTGCCCCGGAGGCTGGGCACGATGCAGAAGGTGCAGGTGTTGTTGCAGCCGACGCTGATCGACACCCAGGCGGCATACGCACTGTCCCGGCGGGTAGGCAGGGTGCTGGGGAATCGCTCGAGACTCTCGAGGATTTCGACTTCGGCCCGTTTGTTGTGGCGGGCCCGGTCGAGCAGCGCCGGCAGCGAACCGATGTTGTGGGTCCCGAAGACGACGTCGACCCAGGGGGCCCGGGCCACGATGAGGTCGCGGTCCTTCTGCGCGAGGCAACCGCCGACGGCGATCTGCAGGTCGGGGTTCGCGGTCTTGGCCGGTCTCAGTTGGCCGAGGTTGCCGTAGAGCTTGTTGTCGGCGTTCTCGCGGACGGCACACGTGTTGAAGACGACGATGTCGGCGACCTGGGGGCGTTCCTCGACCGGGACACTGGCGATGTCGGCATACCCGGCCGTCTCGAGCAGGCCGGCGAGCCGTTCGCTGTCGTGAACGTTCATCTGGCAACCGTGCGTGCGCACTTCATACAACCGGGGCTTCGTCATAACCGGTCAAGGGTATGCCGCGTGCTCACCACCCGCGGAATCTGCGCGACGCCTGACTCGTTGACGCCCGCGGACGCCACCTGGCGCCCTACCTCTCCTCCCGAAGGACGACGCCCCCGTGCGCACGCTGCTCAATCTCATCTGGTTCCTCCTCGGCGGCTTCTGGCTGGCCCTCGGGTATGCCGCGGCCGGGCTGCTGTTCTGCATCCTCATCGTGACGTTCCCGCTCGGGGTGGCCTCCTTCCGGATGGCGTCCTATGCGCTGTGGCCGTTCGGGCGGGCGGTCGTCGACACCCCCAACTCAGGAGCGGGCTCGGTCCTGCTCAACATCGTCTGGGTCGTCCTCGCCGGCTGGTGGCTGGCCCTGGGACATCTCACCACCGCTGTCGCCCAGGCGGTCACCATCGTCGGGATCCCCCTGGCGGTCGCCAACGTCAAGATGATCCCGATCTCGCTCCTGCCCTTCGGCAAGATGATCGTGCCTACCGACTCCCTTCCCGCCGGTCAGCGCCCGCTGCACTCCCTGTGACGGTGGGCTCTCAGCGAGCGTTCTGACCGCCCCGGTGTAAGGGACGGGCGAATGCGGTCGCCACCGCAGTGAGGCGCATCGCCACCTCTCAAACCACCCCGATACGACAACGCGCCGCGCTGGCGACCCATCGTTGATCCTCCCTCGTGGTTCAGGCTGTACGGGTACGCCGACCGTTCAGGGCGCGTCAGCGACCCAGCGCTCTTGTGGGGCCATCCCAGCCCGGGTCGCTCCCCCAACTGGGGCCACGGCCGGCACCGCGTCGACGTGTTGGTGACGAAGGATTCGGGTGGGACGTTTACGAGCGCGAAACTCGATGCTGCGGCCGAGTTGGGGGTGCCGGTTGTGGTGTTGGCCCGGCCGGCGCCGCCGGTGGGGTTGACGGCGGTGTCGAGCGTTGAGGCGGCGGTGGCGGCGGTCTGCGGCGGCGTGTGATCGTGATTTTGGTGAGTTTGTGAGTGCCTCTTGCCGGGCCTGATGCGGGTGGGAATTCGCTTGTCAATCAGTGCTTCACGAGGGGTCTTGTGGCGGCCGTAGCGGCCCGTGGCGACCTCATCTGTGATTGTTATCGTTTCGTGACCTGGGGGTGTGGTGTGGGGGCTCGTAGGGCGGGGGGTGTGTCAGTGCACCTTCGTAGGGTGCTGGTATGCGAACCTCCGAAGTCACCGATACCGGGTACTGTCCCGGGGTTGGGCTGCGGGATGCGCAAGGGCCCGCCGGGCGCCGCGAGTGTGCCGCCGCTGTGGCGCCGCCCGTCGTGGGGGGAGGGTCTGGTGTTGGGGTTGCTGGTGGCGTGGATGAGCCGGGTGCGGGGTCGGTGGTGGGGTGGGATGTCCCGGGAGTGGGGGTGCGGGCGTTGGATGGCTCCTTGGTGCCGGAGGGCCTGGTGTTCGGGTCTGCCGCGGGCGTCGAGGCTCCTGTTGACGTGGAGTCTTTGGTGGGGGCGTTGCGGGTGGTGGCCGCGGGGGTGGCGGCGGTGCGTGATGGGTTGCCGGGGGTGTGTGATGCCGGGGTGGTGGAGTTGATGGTGGCATTGGGGGAAGCGGCGTGCGCGGTGGAGACGATGACGGTGGAGACCACTGCGGCGGCGTTGCTGCGGGGGTTGCCGCGTGGGGGGCCG